>Ga0209777_10005661_pt1 | contig 14312 bp, 14 predicted proteins | sample FrelakmetHBP12HB_FD_187147 | JGI IMG/M metagenome (GOLD analysis project Ga0209777, IMG submission 187147) | Freshwater lake sediment microbial communities from the University of Notre Dame, USA, for methane emissions studies -HBP12 HB (SPAdes)... | ecosystem: Environmental > Aquatic >...
GCGCAAAGCACCGGATCAGGCGTCTGAAAATCGCCTCCGAAAGTTTAGAACACTGGTAGTACTTGTTTTGATGAGGCATGGCGCGGCTTTCATGCTCTCACCTTCTTGCTTTGCTTCCTAAGACCCTGCCTTAAACTCAAAGGTTCCCCGGTGGACGGGGCCGGAGATGCTGACGATGGATTTCGAGACCCTGATGCGGGCCAAGAACGAGCTGGAACCCCGCGTCCAGCAGTTGGTCGCCCATCTGGATCCGGAGCGCAAGGCTCTTGAACTGGAGCAGATCGAGGAACGCACCACGGCGCCCGGTTTCTGGGACGACCCGGACTCAGCCAAACCCCTTTTGCAGAAACGGGGATCGATCACCAATGACATCGCCCTGGCCAAGCGCCTGACCAATGGCCTGGAGGACCTCGAAACGGGTCTGGAGTTGGCGCGGGAGGATGCGGACATGCTGGTGGAGGCTGGTTCCGTCGAAGGCGAGCTCCGCAAGGCCGTCGAGGATGCCGAACTGCGCATGATGCTGAGCGGGGAACTGGACGGCAATCACGCCATCGTGGCGATCGCTCCTGGTGCGGGCGGCACGGAAAGCCAGGACTGGGCGGCCATGCTGCTCCGCATGTACCTCCGCTTCTGCGAATCCAAGGGCTGGGCGACGGAGATGATCGACTATCAGGATGGGGAGGAGGCCGGCATCAAGGGGGCGACCTTCATCGTGGATGCCCCCTTCTCCTACGGGTACCTGCGGGCTGAGGCTGGCGTCCACCGTCTGGTGCGCATCAGCCCCTTCGATTCCGCCAAGCGGCGTCACACCAGCTTTGCGGCGGTGTACGTGAGCCCCGAACTGGATGACACCATCAACGTCGAGATCCCCGAGAAGGATCTCAAAATCGATGTCTTCCGCGCCAGCGGGGCGGGCGGGCAGCATGTTAACCGCACTGAATCCGCCGTGCGATTCACGCATCTGCCCACAGGCATCGTGGTCAGCTGCCAGAACGAGCGCAGCCAAATCAAGAACCGCGCGACCGCCTTGAAGGTGCTGCAGGGTCGGCTCTACGAACTGGAGCAGCGGAAATTCCTGGACAGGGTGGCGGCCGCCAGCGGCGACAAGGCCGATGTGGCCTGGGGGAGCCAGATCCGCAGCTACGTCCTCCAACCCTATCAGATGGTGAAGGATCACCGGACCGGCGAAGAAACCAGCCAGACCCAGAAGGTGCTCGACGGCGACATCGATGCCTTCATCCGAACCCAGTTGCTGGCGAAGAGCCTTAAAACTGAAAGGTAATCATTTCAGGACACGGAAGAGGTTGCTGAAGTCATCCCGCCACACCAGGGCCTTGCCCGGCAATGGCTTCACATCCTCGTTATCCCGGAAGGCAGGGCGGTCGAAAAAGGATTCGTCCTGAGTGACCAGGACCCAGGTGGACCCGTAAGAGCCTTCATCCTCGTCCGAATCGGTGTCAACGACCCGGGCCTTCCAGCCAAAGGCATCCACCGAGGCCCTAACCACTGGTTGGAGCTCCAGATAGCGGTTGGAGACATGGACCGCCAGCACGCCCCCGGGAGCGAGGTGCCGGAGGTAGAGGGCGAAGGCTTCGCGGGTCAGCAGGTGCACGGGGATGGCATCGCTGGAGAAGGCATCGATGGCCAGCAGATCGTACCCCTGGGGGGCCTCGGCCTCCAGGCTCAGCCTCGCGTCGCCCAGCACCACTTCCGTCGCGGCCCGGCCCTGCCCCAGGTAGGTGAAGTAGCGCCGCGCGAAGGGCTCTACCAGCGGGTTGATTTCATAGAAGCGGAGGTGGTCTTCGGGCCGGCCATAGGCAGTCAGGCTGCCGGTTCCCAGGCCCACCAACCCCAGCTTCCGAGGCTGCTCTTTCAGGCTGGCTATGGCCAGACCAACTCCAGAATCCAGGCTGTAGTAGGTCACCGGTCGGCTGGCCTTTGCCGGGTCGAGGAATTGGCCGCCGTGGGTGATGGTGCCGTGGGCCAGGGTGCGCCAGGTGTGCTCCGGGTTGTCGAAGACTGCGAGGGTGCCGTAGAAATTCCTCCCCCGGGTGATCGTGATCTGATCGGCAGGCCTGTTCAGCCGGAAGGCGTGGAGGCCTAGGCCCAGGGCCAGCACCCCCATCGCTCCAGCCACAGGACGGCGCCAACGATGAATCGGGCCCTGGTCCCAGGCCAAGGACAGTCCTGCCACCACCGCGGCAGCGGCGAGTCCCAAGGGGAGTTCCAAATAGGTGGTGAAGAGCCGAGGTGCCACCAAGGCCACGAAAATGCCACCCAGAGCGCCGCCGAGGCTGAGGCGCAGGTAGAACCCGGTCAGAAACCGCGGGTGGGGGCGGCGTCGGGCAAGCTCTCCGTGGGCCACCATGCAGGCGACAAAGAGCCCGAGGCTGAAGAGCAGCACCTGCCCCCGCACAGAGCCCAGCCAGGATGCTGCCTTGCTCAAAACCTCGAACCGGTAATTCATCCATCGGAAGTCCGGCCGCAGGGACATGGACATGATCACCAGGAGGATGGGCAGCACCCCCAGGAAGAGGCCGCGCTGGTACCACCGGCTGCCCTCGAAGCAGAGGATGAAGCTGAGCAGGTACAGGCCCAACGGCAGGACCCAGAGGAAGGGAATGGGGGCCACATTGGTGCTGAGGTGGGTGGTCACGGCCATCAGCAGCATCGAGGGCACGGCCGCAAAGGCGATCCAAAGCAGCTTCTGGCTGGTCTCTGGTCTTTCCGCAGGGTCCAGAGTGACCTGGACGCCCGGCACATCGTGGGCGTTTCGTCTCGCCAACGAGAAGACCAATCCGGCGAAGGTGGCAAACCCCGCTGACCAGAGCCAGGACTGGGCTTTCAGAGGCAGGAAGGGCTCCACCAGCAGCGGGTAGGACACCAGCGCCAGCATTGAGGCCAGGTTTGATAGGGCGAAAAGGCGGTAGGGGACATGCCCACGACGGGCCACCCAGGCCTGCACCAGGGGTCCGGTGGTGGATAGCAGCAGGTACGGAAGCCCCACCGTCAGGGTGAGCAGACCCAGGAGGTGGCCCAGCGGCCCGTCGCCGCTGGAGGGCCGGAAGAAGGGGTGAAGCCTGAGGGGCAGTGTGAGAAGGGTCGTCAGGAGCAGACCACCATGCAGCCGAATCTGGCCTCGGTGAGACAGGTGGCGCACCACCAGGTGCGCATACAGATAGCCCAGGAGGAGCAGCGTCTGGAAGAACAGGAGGCAGGTGGTCCATACGCCCGCGCTGCCCCCGAACCAGGGCAAGACCAGCTTGCCCACCACCGGCTGCACCTGAAACAGAAGGAAGGCACTCAGGAAAATCGTGACTGCGGCCAGACGAAAGGATCCTCCAGTGCCTCCTTCGCCGGGAGTGTCCATAGCAGGTTCCAAGGGGCCTCTCCGGGGTGTGACGGCTACTCGCCCTTGGCGATCTGGATCTGTTCATCCTGGGGCAGGCGAAAGACCCAGCGACCGGTGACACGGTCCCAGAGATCGAAGCAGCAGAGCCAGTTCAAGAGGCCAGCCACCATCACATAGGTCGACCCGTATTCCTGAGTGAGGGTACGAACAGGCTCGGTGCCCGCGCCTCCGAAGGCCCAGGCGAAGGCGCCGTACAGGGGCCCGATGCCAAGCGTGCCCAGGGCCCCGAGGGTGGACAGCCAGGATCCTTGTATAGGCACGAAGACGCCGCCCTTCACACCATCCACCGCCCCGTGCTGCATCTGCAGCGCGCCAAGGAGGGAGAACAGCATCCACACGCCAAAGAAGACCTTGGCCCTCCCTTTCTCCCCGATGACCCAGTAGCCTGCCCCGGGAACCAGCCACTGGAGTAGCAGGGGTTTCCAGGCGGCTTTGACCGCCTTCTTCTTCCGGAGCGGCATAGGGAGCTTCAGGGCGGGTGTGGGATCAGACATGGGTCCAGATTACCTCAGTCCTGGAGTTGGGCAGGCCCATGTGCTCCTCAAAGTCATGTAGCGGAGCATGGTGCCATGCACGTTGTGACCCAGGCCTCAGGGCGACTTCCAGGGGGTCGGCTATCATGCATGCATGATGGGACCGCTTGGCATGAAACTGACCGCCTTGGGTTTGTACGGGGCGGCGGAGGCCTTCTCCATCGGGCATCTCCGGACGGGCCGTGAAGGTTACGGCCGGACGGCCACATTCCTCCTCCTGCTGGGCTTCCTGGTGCACTTCCTAGCCCTGGAAGTGGGCGGGCGCTCAGCGGGGACCGTGCCCTACCAGAACCTGCCGGGATCCCTGTCGCTCTTCGCATGGATGCTGGCCGCAGCCTACGGGATCCTCTTCCTCCGCCATCGGGAAGGCTCCACCGGGCCCTTCCTGATCCCCCTGGTAATTCTCTTCATGGCTGGCTCCCTGATCGTACATTCGAGCCAGGCACCCCATGCACCGCCTGATCCCATGCGGTCGGGCTCCCTATTTGCCATGCACGTCACCTTGGCGATCCTGGGCTATGCAGGACTGACCCTGTCCTTCGTGTTGGCCCAGATGTACCTGCTCCAGACCCGGCAGTTGCACAAACACAAGCTGGGCCTGCTTTTCTCGCGTCTCCCCGCCCTGGACGTGCTCTCCCGCATGCACCGCACCTCGGTAGCCATGGGTGTCCTTGCGCTGGCGGTGGCATCCTGCCTGGGCATGTTCTGGGCCAAGCGGAACTGGGGAACCTACTGGGATCCCAAGGTCGCGTTCACCCTTCTCCTGATCCTGGTCTACGTGTTCACCTTGATCGCCCCCCGGCTGGGTTGGGGCGGCAAGAAGATCGCATGGACCTCCATCGCGGGTTTCGTGCTGTTGATGTTTTCCTATTCAATCGTGAACCTCTTCATCACCGTGGGGCACGTGTTCCGGTGAGCGGTTCCTCCGAATCACCGCTACTCCTGGTGGGCTGGGATTTCCGGCAGACCCCGGTGGAACTGCGCGAGCGCCTGGCCTTTTCTCCAGAGAAGGTGCGCGAGGCCCTGGCCGCGCTGCGCCAAGAGGGCCTGCTGGCGGAGGGCGTCATCATTTCCACCTGCAACCGCAGCGAAGTCTACGGGCTCAGTGGTCCCGGGCTCGACGGAAGGGATCCCCTCGAAGCAGTCACGGAATTCATCGCCCACTTTCACGGCATTCCCAAGCCTGAAGTGGACGCCTCCGGATACAAGCACTTCGGCGCCGACGCGGTGCGCCACCTGCTGCGGGTGGCGGCGGGCCTGGAGTCCCTCGCCCTGGGGGAGGATCAGATCCTGGGTCAGGTGCGGGAGGCCTTCCGCATCGCCTCCGCCGCTGGGAGCACCAAGTCTGTCCTACACCGGCTGTTCCAGAAAGCCGTGGAGACCGGCAAGAGGGTTCGCTCCGAGACCGGCCTCAGTTCACGGCCCATCTCCATCCCCGGCGTCGCCATCGAACTGGCCCAAAAAATCTACGAGGACCTCAGTCCGCGCCATTTCCTGATCCTGGGCGCGGGTGAGACCTCGGGAATATTCTTCGACCTGCTGCTGGCACGGGGCGCGAAGAACATCGAAGTGGTCAACCGCACCCTGGAGAAGGCCGAGGAGCTGTGCAAGCGCGGCGGCAAGGCCGTCCCCTGGGACCAGCTCGAATCCAGGCTCGCCCGAGCCGACATCGTGGTGAGTGCCACGTCCTCCGACACTCCCGTCATCACCCGTGAGGCGGCCAAAGTCGCACTTCATCAGCGCCGCGGACAGCCCCTGTTCTTCCTGGATCTGGGCATTCCCCGCAATGTGGACCCCAAAGTAGGTGACCTCGACAACGCCTTCCTCTATGCCGTGGATGACCTGCAGGAGATCGCCGAGCGGAACCGCCAGGAACGCCAGAAAGAAGTCGGCCCGGCGCTGGAGATCCTCGAGGAGGAGTTGGAAGAATTCCTGGCCTGGTTCGGCGCCCTGGCCGTGGTCCCCACCATCACCTCCCTCAGACAGCGCTTCGAATCCGTGCGGGAGGCGGAGTTCGACCGCGAGATCGAGAAGATGGTGCACCTCTCCGAACGCGACCAGGAAAAGATCCGGCGCATCGCCTCATCCATGGTGCGCTCGCTCCTCAAGACCCCCACCGAGGCCCTCAAAGACGAACCGGATGCCTCCCGCCGCCTGGACCGTGCCGAAGCCGCGCGTCACCTGTTCGGTCTCGATCGGCCACCCAAGGATTGACCCGCCTGCGAGGCTGGACGGCTCAAAGGCCGAGCTGTTCCTTGGCGACGGAGTATATTGGAACTCGGCTAAATTCACGGATTCTGTGGCGCAACGGTTTCGTTCAAGGGAGATTCCATGAACTGGATTCAAACGAGGGTTTTTCCGATCACCTGCTGCCTGGTCTTGGCCGGGTGCGTCAGACCCATAGGCTGCACCACCCTGGACCAGCTGAGTGAAGGGACCTCCACGGTTCAACATGCCATTGCCCTCTTAGGCCAGCCCAGCAGCACCAACCTTGGCGAGAAGGGTGCCTCGATCCTCAAATGGGTATTCACGACCCCTTCAAATGTCGGAGGGGGCTCCTCCATGGTCATGCAGCTTACGTTTGGGCAAGATGGAAAGCTTTCGAACAAGAATTGCACGATAGTGAATATTCCGCCTCGCATCAACGAACCGGCTGCCTGATGAGAAGGGGCAGCGTCTTGCCACCCTTGGCCTTAGGTTTGGCTTTACGCTAGATGCGCTACTTGGTTCGGATTCTGTAGGCCCTTCCATCCTTTTCACTGGCCCTCTGCGTTCGGCCATGGTCAAAATGGGGCCACTGAATTCCCCATCCACGAACCCATGGAGCCGACTCGTGCGACTCACTACGAAGGCTTGGCCGACTCCAACCCGTACCGGTTAAGGAGGAATCGGTGGGATTGACAGAGATTCTCGTCCACATCGACCACTACGCCAGTTCCGCTGCCAGGCTGGAAGTGGCTGTCGGCTTGGCTAAGCGGCACGAGGCGCGACTGACCGGGCTTCTGGTGGTCAGGCACCAGTACCCCGCCGAGGCCGCGGTCGTCGCCGCACGGGACATGTTCGAACAGCGGGTTGCGGCGACGGGTATCGACGGACGATGGCTGTGCGTCGACGGGTCGGCGATTGGTGCCGGCATGGCCGAGATCATCCTCTCCCATGCCCGTTCCAGCGACCTGCTGATCATAGGCCAGGGATCAGGGGAGTCCGCAAATGTGGGCGTTCCTTTCGACCTTCCGGAATTCGTCGTGATGGGGTCGGGCCTGCCAGTGCTGGTCGTGCCCTATGCCGGATCTTTTTCCCCGGTAGGTGAACGCGTGCTGGTGGCCTGGAAGGCGGGACGCGAGTCGACTCGCGCCGTGAATGACGCCATTCCCATCCTGAAATTGGCCAAGCGGGTTGAGATCTTGGTGAAGAACAATTCGGAGGCTAGGGGAGAGAAGGGCGAAGGCCTCGGTGCCGATATCTGTACTCATTTGGCACGGCACGGTGTGATGGCCAAAGCCAGCAACTTGTCGGCGGGAAACGCCCCATTGGGCGACGTACTCCTGAACAGAGCTTGCGATGAGGGTTTCGATCTACTGGTGGTGGGAGCCTATGCCCACGGCCAGGAGGACAAGAAGGAACTCGGCTCGGTGGCCCGTCATCTGCTCAGGGAAATGACGGTCCCGGTCCTCTTGTCGCACTAACCTGAGACTGAGGTCCAAACCATGGAAGCCAGGCGCAGATATCTCACCAGGCCAGGGAGTTTTACCTGATGGCGGAATACGTTCTTGAAACAAGGAAGCTGTCCAAGGAGTTCAAAGGCTTCTCGGCGGTCAAAGACCTGAACCTGCAGGTCGAGCGAGGACATATCCACGCCCTGATCGGACCCAATGGTGCAGGCAAGACGACCGTCTTCAACCTCTTGACCAAGTTCCTGACCCCCACCACCGGAACGATCCTGTTCAAAGGCATCGACGTCACCCGCGAGAAACCCGCGGATATCGCCCTGCGCGGTGTGATCCGCTCCTTCCAGATCTCTGCGGTCTTTCCCAATCTGACCCCCCTGGAGAATGTCCGCCTGGCCTTGCAGCGCGCGACGGGCACTTCCTACCATTTCTGGAGGAGCGACCGCTGCCTTGACAAGTTGGCTGGCCGGGCGATGGAACTGCTGGATTCGGTAGGCCTGGCAGAATTCAGCGGCGAGATCACCGGCGAGTTAGCCTATGGTCGCAAGCGGGCCCTGGAGATTGCCACCACCCTGGCCCTGGAGCCGGAGTTGATGCTGCTGGATGAACCGACCCAGGGGATGGGTGCGGAAGACGTGTACAAAATCACAACCCTGGTCAAGCAGGCTTCCGTCAATCGCACGATTCTGATGATTGAACATAACCTCAAGGTCGTCGCCACCCTGGCTGACAGAATAACGGTGCTTCAGCGAGGGGCGATCCTCGCAGAAGGCCCCTATGCCGAGGTTTCGCAGGATCCGCGGGTACTGGAAGCCTACATGGGAGTGCACCCATGAATGGACCTCTGCACAAAGAGATGCTGCGGATCACGGATCTGCACGCTTTTTATGAAGAATCCCACATCCTTCACGGCATCGATCTGACGGTGGGAGAGGGCGAAGTCGTCACCCTCCTCGGGCGGAATGGCGCCGGAAGGACCACCATCCTCAAATCAATCATGGGGCTGGTCGGGCGGCGCAGCGGATCGATCACCATCAACGGGATGGAAGCCATCGGGATGCCAACCCACAGGATTGCCCGTCTGGGCATCGGGTATTGTCCAGAGGAGCGCGGAATCTTTTCCAGTCTGACGGTGGAAGAAAACCTGCTGCTACCGCAGGTGGTCAAAGCAGGGGGCATGTCCCTGGCTGAGATCTACGGAATGTTCCCCAATCTACAGGAACGCCGGAACAGTATGGGAACCCGCCTTTCCGGAGGAGAACAGCAGATGCTGGCCATGGCGCGGATCCTGCGCACCGGGGCGAGACTCCTTCTGCTGGATGAGATCACCGAGGGATTGGCTCCGGTCATCGTCCAGACTCTGGGGCAACTCATCGGTCAATTGAAAGGAAGGGGAATCACCATCGTTCTGGTGGAGCAGAATTTCCATTTTGCCGCCGATCTGGCGGATCGCCACTACGTGATCGATCGCGGGGTCATTGCAGACATGATCCCGAGGGACGAACTCGCGTCCAATACGGAGAAACTCAACCAGTACCTGGGCGTATAACCAGGTACCCAACAAGGAGGGAATACCTTTATGAAACATCTCTTTTCCAACGCAGCTCTGCTGGCTGCCGCACTGGCAACCACGAGCGGAATGGCCGTCGCACCCAACGAGAAGATCTCGGATGGAGTCGTGAAAATCGGAGTCCTCACCGACATGTCGGGGCTCTACTCCACCCTTGGGGGGAAGGGCACGCAGGTGGCTGTGGAAATGGCCGTCAAGGATTTCGGCGGCACGGTCCTGGGCAAGCCCATCCAGGTCATCGGCGCCGATCATCAGAACAAAGCCGACATCGCATCAGCCACGGCCCGGGAATGGTTCGACAATGAAAAGGTGGACATGATCACCGGATTGCTGAACTCCGGGTGCGCCCTGGCGGTGCAGAAGGTCGCGGGCGACAAGAAACGGATCACCATGAACACCGGGGCGGCCAGCACCGAGCTGACCAACAAGGCCTCTACGCCGTACAGCATCCACTACGTCTATGACACGTATGCGCTCGGCAAGGTGACCGGGCAGGCTGTTGTCCAGACCGGAGGCAAGACCTGGTTCTTCATCACGGCCGATTACGCGTTTGGGCAATCTCTGGAGCAGAACACCACCAATTTCGTGAACAAGTTGGGCGGGAAGGTGGTCGGTTCTGTGCGCCATCCGCTTTCCACGGCGGATTTTTCCTCCTATCTGCTCCAGGCCCAGTCATCTGGCGCCCAGATCATCGGGTTGGCCAATGCCGGCGGGGATACCATCAATGCCATCAAGCAGGCACGGGAGTTTGGCATCGGCCAGAAGGGGCAGAAACTGGTCGGGCTGCTGATCTTCGATACCGATATCAAAAGCCTCGGCTTGAACGTGGCCCAGGGCATGCAGTTCACCTCCGGCTTCTACTGGGACCGGGATGACGCCACTCGCGCCTGGTCGAAGCGTTTCTTCGACATCCACAAGGCCATGCCTACCATGGATCAGGCCGGGGCCTATTCAGCCGCCATGAACTACCTCAAGGCCATCAAGGCGGCCGGTACCGATGATCCGGACGCGGTCATGGCCAAGCTGAAATCCATGGACATCAGCGACTTCTTCGCCGTCCGCGGCAAGATCCGGATCGACGGGCGCATGGTTCATGACATGTACCTGATGGAAGTAAAGAAGCCTTCGGAGTCCAAGGGCGAATGGGATCTCTTGAAGATCATCAAGACCGTTCCTGGCGATGAAGCCTTCATGCCGCTTTCCGAGAGCACCAGCCCTCTGGTCAAGAAGTAGGTCTCGCCACATTCACAGGGTTCCAGTCCGAAGGATTCGATCATGGAGTTGTCTTTTCAGACCGTCATGTCGCAGGTCATGCTGGGGCTCAACAATGGCGTCTTCTACGCCATCCTGAGCCTCGGCCTGGCGGTGATTTTCGGCCTCCTGAACATCGTCAACTTTGTCCACGGCGCGCTCTATATGCTGGGCGCCTACGTGGCGCTCCTGGGCTACACCATGTTGGGCCCGCTGATCGGAAAGCCGGACTTCCACCTCAACTACTGGGCGGCACTGATCGTGGCACCCCTGGTGGTGGGCTTGCTTGGGATCGGGGTCGAAAGAGCCATGTTGCGCAGGCTGCGCAAGTTCGACCACCTGTACGGCCTCCTACTCACCTTCGGACTGGCCCTCATCATCCAGGGTGTTTTCACCAACTACTTCAATGTCTCCGGCGATGCCTATGATGCCAAGCCGGAAGCATTGGAGGGTGCGGTCAACCTCGGATTCATGTTGTTCCCGAAGTACCGGCTCTGGGTGATCGTCATCTCCCTGCTGGTCTGTTTCGGAACCTGGTTCGTCATCGAACGGACCAAACTCGGTTCCTACCTTCGCGCCGGCACTGAGAACCCCGAACTGGTGAAGGCCTTCGGTGTCAACGTGCCGCTCATGATCACCCTGACCTACGGCTATGGCGTAGCCTTGGCGGCCTTCGCCGGAGTGCTAGCCGCGCCGATCTATTCGGTCAGCCCGGTCATGGGATCGGAGATGATCATCACCGTGTTTGCCGTGGTGGTCATCGGCGGAATGGGGTCCATCATGGGCTCCATCATCACCGGCCTCTTGCTTGGAATGGTGGAGGGTTTTACCAAGGTCGTCTATGCCCCGGCCTCCAGCACCGTCATCTTCCTGATCATGGTCGTCGTCTTGCTGGTCAAGCCCACCGGCCTGTTCGGGAGGGAATCCTAGATGAACCGGTTGGTCTGGATTGCCCTCATCATCCTCGGTCTGCTCGCGCCCTATGTCGTTTATCCCGTGTTCATGATGAAGTTGCTTTGCTTTGCCCTGTTCGCCTTAGCCTTCAATTTGTTGCTGGGCTATACCGGACTGCTGTCATTCGGTCATGCGGCTTTCTTCGGGAGCGCCTCCTACATCACCGGCCATCTCGTCAGGAACAGCGGTCTGACGCCTGAACTGGGGGTCCTGGGAGGCACCCTTTTTGCGGGTTTGCTGGGGTATGTTGTCGGCAGCCTGGCCATCCGGCGGCAGGGGATCTATTTCGCCATGGTCACCCTGGCCCTGGCTCAGATCGTCTATTTCATCGCCTTGAAAGCGCCCTTCACCGGTGGTGAGGATGGGCTACAGGGCATCCCCAGGGGCTTTCTTTTCGGGCTGATCGATTTGAACCGTGTCTATGTGGTGAGTGGCCGGCCTCTTGGGCTCAATCTCTATTACTTCGTATTCGCCATGTTCTGTCTTGGTTTCTGGATCATCCACCGGACCATCCACTCCCCCTTCGGGCAGGTGCTGAAGGGTATCCGGGAAAACGAACCAAGAGCCATTTCGTTGGGTTACAGGGTGGATCGATTCAAGCTGATGGCCTTCGTCATCTCGGCGGCCATGGCAGGACTGGCCGGGGCGACGAAGTCCCTGGTGTTCCAGCTCTCTTCCTTGACCGACGTGAGTTGGCATACCTCCGGAGAAGTGGTCCTGATGACGCTTCTGGGAGGTGTGGGTACCGTGCTCGGTCCTCTGGTGGGCGCCTTCACTGTGGTGACGCTCCAGTCCAAATTGAGTTCGGTCGGATCCTGGATCACGGTGATCATCGGGGGAATCTTCGTCGTCTGCGTGCTTGTGTTCCGCCGCGGGTTTGTGGGCGAACTGGCGCGATTACTGAAGCGCCCTCTCTAGGAATCCACACGCGGGGAGGGATGATCTGGTCTACACGTCAATCTCAGAGCCGCTGGCTTGCATGTCGAACAGGGTCATGAAGGAAATCATGGTTTGCATAGAGCCGCGGATCACGTCGCTGCTGGGCTCGCAAAGGGGAATGCCATGCTGAAAGGGAAAAACGCGCTGATCACTGGGTCCACCAGCGGTATCGGTCTGGGCATGGCCCGGGCTCTGGCAACCGAGGGTTGCGGCATCATGATGAACGGTTTCGGCGATGCCGATGCCATCGAAGGCCTGCGCAGCAGATTGGCTGCAGAACATGGCGTCAAGGTGGCCTACAACAGGGCCGACATGACCCGTCCGGCAGAGATCACTGCGCTGGTGACTGAAACGGTGGCGCGATTGGGGAGTCTCGACATCCTGATCAACTGTGCCGGCATCCAGCACACTGCCCCGGTGGAAGCCTTTCCGGCCGAGAAGTGGGACGCCATCCTCGCCATCAACCTTTCCTCATCCTTCCACACCATCCAGCACGCCCTTCCGCACATGAAGGGTAAAGGGTGGGGCCGGATCATCAACATCGCCTCGGTCCATGGTCTGGTGGCCTCGGTCAACAAGGTGGCCTACGTGACCGCCAAGCATGGACTTGTGGGGCTGACCAAGGTGGTGGCCCTGGAGACGGCCGGCCTGGGGATCACCTGCAACGCCATCTGCCCCGGGTGGACCCGCACGGAGCTGATCGAGCCGCAAATCATCGCCCGGGCCGAAGCGCTCAGTGTGGACATCGAGGAAGGGGGGCGGGCCCTTCTGGCCGAGAAACAACCCTCCCGACAGTTCGTGAGTACCGAGCAACTGGGACAGCTGGCAGTGTTTCTCTGCTCCAGCGCCGCTGACCAGATCACCGGGACGCCGATTCCTATCGACGGCGGCTGGACGGCGCAGTAGCCCGGATTCACGTTGGATGCGGGAGTGCGTGGGTCGTCACGCAGACATGCTTCACGGAATCAAGAGCAACGCGCCTTGGGTTGAGCGCGACTCCAAGAGACGATGGGCGCGTGCGGCGTCTCGGAGTGGAATCCGATCGTAGATATGGGCCTTGATCAGTCCCTGGTCATAGGCCTCGAACACTTCCTTGGCAGCGGATTGGAGAACGACGGGATCGGCAACATGGTGGAGAACACTGGGGCGCTGCACAGCAAGGGACCCCCTGCGCCCGATGTCAGTGATGTCCACAGCCGGGGGGGCACCACTGGACCGACCATAGGAGGCCAGAAGCCCGAAGGTGGCGAGGCTATCTAAGGAGGCCTCGAAAGAGTCCCTGCCGACGGAGTCATAGGCTACGCGCACCCCTGTTCCTCCGGTGATGCGCTTCACCTGTGAAGAAAGGTCTTTATAGGAACCACCCTTCGGGATGGTGATGACTGTATGGGCCCCCTCGGACCTCGCTGCTCCGGCCTTCTCTTCAGTGCTGACCACTCCAATCACGTGCACGCCCACTGCAGCCAGCCATCGGGTGAGGATCAGGCCCACGCCGCCGGCTGCGGCATGCACAAGGACCCACGAGTCCTGAACGGGTTGCCAAACCCGCCTTACCAGCATGTGGGCGGTGAGACCCTTGAAGATCAGGGCTGCCGCCGCCTCGTCGGAAATGGAATCAGGGAGAGTTACCAGGCGATCCGCAGGATGATTCCGAGCTTCTGAGTAGGCCCCGGTAGGACCGTCTACACAGGCAACCCTTTGCCCCACTGTGAACCCCGCGACTCCTGACCCAAGGGCGAGCACCACTCCAGCAGCCTCGAAGCCCAGGACGGCCGGAAAGGGAATTGGGTACACACCTGATCGTTGGTAGACATCGATGTAGTTCACACCGATGGCGGTATGGCGGATCTGTGCCTCCCCTGGGGCAGGATTTGGCAGTGGGGCTTCAACCCATTTCATGACCTCGGGTGCCCCTGGTGCCTGGCACAACACTCGATGGTTCATGGAAGCCTCCTGAGGTTTCATTGATCAATGGCAAACTCAAG
>Ga0209777_10005662_pt1 | contig 14311 bp, 12 predicted proteins | sample FrelakmetHBP12HB_FD_187147 | JGI IMG/M metagenome (GOLD analysis project Ga0209777, IMG submission 187147) | Freshwater lake sediment microbial communities from the University of Notre Dame, USA, for methane emissions studies -HBP12 HB (SPAdes)... | ecosystem: Environmental > Aquatic >...
TGGCTCGAAGAATACAATGCGATCAGACCGCACGAAGCGTTACAGGGCTTGTCGCCCTAGCAGTACGCAGCAGAACTTACCTGAGCTTTCCACTTTCAAATGGTACTAAATTTGGGATGTTGCCTGTCGACTTCCACTATTAGCGGGAATTTGTACTTTCACATTAATACTCATAGGCTCCAATATCATATCCACCATGTTGAGGACGAGGATTTCCAGTGAAATCGTTAGTTACAGAATCTAATACACCCATATCGATTGCTGGTGATCCAACGATCAGGCGAAACCATCCGGGAGAATAAGGTGAACCTAATTTTTGTAATAATGGGTTCCCGATAATGTCCCCCGTCCCCATACGTACAGGTGTTTTACTCCATAAGTTACTCCCAAGTTGTACCGTGGAATCCATAGCACCGACAATCGGAAGGCTATCACTCTGCGAAACGATGTTGTTCAGGAAACGAACATTCTGGTGTGTACCCGAGGAAATTTGAACATTGAATGAACCCCTACTATCTACAAAGGTGTTGTTGGCAATCAGTATATTATCCATCTCTACCGTGTTCAGGCCTTTCCACCAGTGGAGATTTCTGTGGGTATGGTAGACGATATTGTTAATAATTGTAACGTTATTGGAAATGGGATTGGATTTCTCGTCACCTATCTCAATGCCAATTTGATCTCCGCCAACCATAGCCCCAGTAGCATAGATGAAGTTCCTCTGGAAAAGAACATTGGTGGCGTCGGATATATATGTATTGGTTGCCCAGTTATCATAGACGATATTATCTTCGATGGTAGTACCTGTGGTTTCGTAAGTGGATAATCCTTCCCCCCAATTACCGTATACAGTATTGTTCCTGATAACTATTCCAGAGATAGAACCACGGGCTGCGTTTAAGCCACCGGACCATCCAGTAGTGGATGCCCCGTTGACATTTACCATTGAGTTCGACCAGACGATACAATTCTGAACTAACCCATAATTCCCCGAAATCAGGATGCCATTCTGTTGATTGTGATGGGAATTGATACTGTCGGCTATATCATATTTTCCGGTCAGTATTACCCCTATCCCGCCTGAATACCGGACTTCCAGCCCAGAAATGTCAATGTAATCTCCAGCAAGGTTGATGAGTACGCCCCAATTTGAAGCGATGGTGTAATTGTTCCCGTCCACGATGGGGGTTTCACCAGGATATGCTTTAATGGTAATTGGTGAACTGGCCGTCCCCGATCTCCCAAAATATGTCCTATCCTGATAAACCCCGCCTCGAATATAGGCTGTATCCCCTGCCACTAAAGTATCAGCCGCTTTCTGGATAGTTTTCCAGGGTAAGCTAAACGTTCCGGGATTGTTATCATTACCTGTAAGTGATACATAATATGCTTTAAGGATTGGTGTTGATGTTGGAGTCGCAATCGTCGCTGTGGGTGTGGGGCTAGAAGGTCCGATAGTCGCTGTGGGTGTCGGGCTAGAAGCCACGACCGTCGCTGTGGGCGTGGGGGTCTGTGCCATGATTGTGGTTGTGGATGTGGGGCTAGCAGCCACGACTGACACAGTAGGAGTAGGGCTAAAAACCACGACTGTTGCTGTAGGTGGAGGGGTCGGAGCCACGATTGAGGCTGTGGATGTGGGGCTAGAAACCACGAGTGTCGCAGTGGGTGTAGGACTAGCAGCCACGACTGACACAGTGGGAGAAGGGCTAGAAACCACGACCGTCGCTATAGGAGTAGGGGTCGGAGCCACGATTGAGGCTGTGGATGTGGGGCTAGAAGCCACGAGTGTCTCAGTGGGTGTAGGACTAGCAGTAAGGAATATCCCTATGGATGTGGGGGTAGGAGTTATGGCTGTAGAAGGAAGGGCAATTATGAAGGACGGCAATGTTGTGTTGCCCTGGTCAGCAGAGGTGGTACCGGTATTATTTACTGCGCGAACCTGCCAGTAGTATTTTACTCCCGGGGTCAGACCATGAAGAACGACACTGGTGCTCGTCCCGTTGGTTATCCAGTTAGAGGAAGCTATGCAATTATCGGTTTTTTTTATGCAGTACTTGTACGAGGTGGCGTTGCTACTGGCTGTCCAGCTCAAGCTGAGATTGGTCGGTTGGTTGCTTGCACCATTAGCTGGGTTGGATTTATTGAATGCCCCGGGGGATGGGAGGATGCTGAAGGACCACCAAGCGGTATTGCCTTCATCGGCGTAAGTGATTCCGGTATCATTGCTGGCGCGCACCTGCCAATAATAAGTGCCCGAGGTCAGGCCGCGGAGAGCCACGCTGGTTTTAGTACCTGTTGAGACCCAGGATGAGTCGCAAGAATTGTTGTTTGTCGTATCGATGCAATAAAAGTAACGGGTAGCATTACTACTGGCGCTCCAGCTCAAGGTAGGTTTGGTGGTCTGATTAGTGACAGCATTGGCGGGACTCAGCTTATTTAATTGTCCGGGATCAAAGACAACACTCGCATCAGTAAGAGCGAGGAGAATCCCCGGCAGGGGGGATAAGGAAGACTCCACTATTCTGTTCCCACTATTCATATCGCGAATGTCTTCCGAATTCACTAAATTTGTTTCAGCACGCACAGTTTGCTTTTGTACGAGAAAACTGGTAATTACAACTGCAAGGATTACTCCCACTCTTATGGGTAATCTGATCATCGAGTTAATAACTTGAAGCAATTTATTCTTATAGTTTAGCATCTAATTCTCTCCTTGATATAAACGTAAACGCAGAGATGAGGTCGGGATCCCCATAAAAAAATCCCTACAGGCCAGAACACCAAGGGATTGATGTAAAAAAACCTGCTGAGGCGGTTCGGCGGTCATGCGGTAATTTGCCGTTTAGACCCGTAACTTTGCGCTCTTGGTTTTCACCAAGTTTGCCTTTTCTATGCAATTATTAAGATTTATGCTTTATCTTAATACATTTCGACCGAAAAAGACTCTACAGAATTGAAAGGTATAAATATGCATGATTAGAGGTATAAGACGATGGTTTTATAGATCATTGAAAGAATCTGGCCAAGATACAGATTCGTAGTGACATTTTTGGATGAACGCGCTTTACACTCCCATGGTCGAAGGCATTTAGCTTTTGGTACGGTCGATTGGTCTCTTTGTCGCAGAGTTCTTCCGAGAATCGACGTATAATTCCTCTGAAAAAGAATTGCTCCCATGCGCAAATCAACGCAGGCTTTATTTTTCATCATCTTTATCGTGATGCATTTTTTTATCTTTAGAAATGTATTCCTGCTATCAAAAGATATGTTCTATGGGGACTTTTCAGCTAATAAAGTAATCCCAACCCCAAGGTATCCTTATGTGAGGATCCCCGATAATACAATAACTGAACAATACCACGCCCAAGGCCGGTTGGCGATCGATTTTGCCCAAATATATTTCCCATCCCAACAGATGGCATTTCTCAGCCAAAATTATCAAACCGGTGTTCTGGACCCCCTGCGAAGGCCGTCAAGGTATGCGCCCTTGGTCCACTTTCTTTGTTCGATAACGATTTGTAAATTGGATTATGGGATTGCAAGTCTGATCCAAATGTTCATTCAAATATGCTTTTTTTATATTGTTTTTATTTATTCAATGAAGACCTTGAAACTGGAAAAGGATATTCTTCTCGGGGTATTGCTTGTGAATTGTTATTTATTTCTAACACCTGCGGGTCTTTCATGGTTTGAAAAGGGTCAATTCTCTCTTTACGTAAGTATTGCTTACATGTTGATGATCCTGGGCTTTATAAAAAGGAACAACCTCCTCGTCTTGCTTTCAGCCTTGTTTGCGTTTATCAAATGGACATCACTTCCTTATATGGCTGTTGCTCTTCCTGTATATATCCTTAATTCCAAAAGCCTTACCGAAGGAAAGAAGACTCTGCTTTTAGCTTCCGCTTTTCTGTTGATCATTATTTCTCTTTCTTTGTTATTTTCTGAACAAAGTCTCTATTTTCTCAAAGGTCTTTACGACCAGGAACGTTTTGCTGTTCCGGGAGGGATTAGTCTGGCAAAAGTCCTTCCGGTTTGGATGGTCAAAACATTGCCTTTTCCATTGATCGTTCTAGGCTTCTTGCATGTCAAGGCAAATCAAAATGTAATGGAACGCATCCTTCCCTTTTTGACCGGTGCTGCAATTCTGATGCTCACCTACCCTACCCTTGCATATGAATATAATCTCCCATCTTTGCTGTGCTTCATCCCGCTCCTGTTTTATTGGGCAAAATTGACGGATAACCCCATCATTTTGCCCATTCGTGCAGGCATGAAATATTCTTTCCTCGTCTTTATGTTTCTTGCCGCCTTTTCCAATTATCTCCACCAGAGGGTAATTATCGTCATATGTCTATACATTTTGATATCAGCGATACTTCTGATCTTCCCTTTGTTTTATTGGATGTTTACCCGTTATCCATATCGAACAAAAAGAATTCACTATGAATAAGGTCCTCTGAAGTTGAATTCCTGTTCTTTCCTGGGTTCCGCCTTGATTCGTGTTTTTTGGATAATCATATTAGTCTTTATTTACTTGAAAACGGGATAGGTGCTAAAATGTGCTTGCTAAATATGAAGATATCTTTCGTTCTTTCAATACTAATTCAGGAGAATGATAAATGAGTAAAAGCAATGAAGATGACCTCCGTGATATGCTTGATAAAACTGCACAGGAAATATCGCTAATGTATCCCAACCCTCGCACTTGGCAATCTTGGATGGTCTATTTGATGGAACGTATGGAAGCCCAGGCAATTAAAAATCCCGCCTACGCGGAATCTTTCAAGGAAATGATTGTTTCTTTGCAGGATGAATTAAGGAACCGGTTGAAAACAGGCGGCTGGTAACACTTCTCTCAACTCCGTTTCCTACTTCCTGCCCTCAGCTTTCTTCCTCCGGCTTTTTGTATTTATATGCCTCAGGTTGGGTTTGCCTAGGTGTTGAATCTTCATCATTTGTTATATGCCCTGTTTTCTGCCGCTTGAACAATGTGCAGAAATACTTGACAATTATCCTAATTAATAAAAAGGAAACCTCATGATCATGAAATTTGTCCCCACGAAGTTGAAACTGATCCGACCGGTACCTTCGGATATTGATATTGCTCAGGCCTCCGATATCAAACCGATTTCCCAGGTAGCTGAAGAAGTTGGCATTTTACCCGATGAATTGGAATTTTACGGCCCTTACAAGGCCAAAGTGAAACTGGAAATTCTCGAACGTCTGAAAGACATCCCCAATGGCAAATACGTTGATGTGACCGCTATCACGCCCACCCCGTTGGGCGAGGGCAAGACCACCACCACTGTTGGCCTTTCTCAGGCTCTGGGTACCCACTTGGGTAGGAAAGTATTCACAGCCATCCGCCAGCCTTCGCAGGGACCCACTTTTGGTATCAAGGGGGGTGCTGCTGGGGGCGGTTATTCGCAGGTGATCCCCATGGAAGATTTCAACCTCCATCTGACCGGCGACATTCATGCAATTACCGCGGCCAATAACCTATGTGCCGCCGCCATTGATGCCCGTATGTTTCATGAAAGTGAGCAGGAGGATGACAAACTCTTCAATGCCCTCTGCCCCCCCGACAAGAAGGGGATGCGAAAGTTCTCCCCATCCATGCTGCGGCGCCTAGAGAAATTAGTCATCCATAAAGTTGACCCGAACGACCTGACCCAGGAAGAGCGCAGTCGCTTCGCCCGGCTCGATATTGACCCGGATTCCATCACCTGGCGCCGGACGATTGATACCAATGACCGCTTCTTGCGTGAAATTGAAGTCGGCCTTGGTCCCGAAGAGAAAGGTGAGACCCGACGCACCGGGTTCGATATCACCGTGGCGAGCGAGATCATGGCCATCCTGGCCCTGACCAACGACCTGCGTGACATGCGGGAACGCCTCGGGCGCATGGTCATCGGCACCGACCGCAAGGGTGGCGCTGTCACTGCCGAAGACCTGGGCGTTGCCGGTGCGCTGACGGTATTGATGAAGGACGCCATCAAGCCCAATCTGATGCAAACTTTGGAAGGTACGCCTGTTTTTGTTCATGCTGGGCCGTTTGCCAACATTGCCCATGGCCAGTCTTCCATCATCGCCGACCGGATTGCCCTCAAGCTCGTCGGTCCTGAGGGATTTGTCATTACCGAGTCTGGCTTTGGCGCAGATATTGGTATGGAAAAATTCTTCGATATCAAATGCCGCTACTCCGGCCTGATCCCGCAGGTGGTGGTGCTGGTAGCTACGGTGCGCGCCCTCAAAATGCATGGCGGCGGGCCAAAGGTGGTGGCGGGCAAACCCCTGGCTTCCGAATATACTGAAGAGAATATTGGCTTGCTGCAAAAAGGTCTTCCCAATATGTCCCGCCACATCAAAAATGCATTGAAATTTGGCGTCAATGTAGTCGTAGCGGTCAACTCCTTCTCAACCGATACTCCCGCAGAAGTGGAGATCGTTCGTCAAGCGGCGCTTGAAGCCGGAGCAATGGAGGCGGTTATCTCGACACACTGGATGGACGGTGGTGCAGGTGCGGTGAAACTCGCTGAGGCGGTAATTAAGGCTGCAAATACACCTAGCCGGTTCAATTTCCTGTATCCACTTGACCTCTCGATCAAGGAAAAGTTGGAGATAATCTGCAAGGAGATCTACGGCGCTGCTGGCATCGAGATCGCGCCAGAAGCGCAGGCCAAGATTGACCTCTACACCAGGCTCGGCTTCGATAAACTACCCCTGTGCATGGCAAAGACCCATCTTTCTTTCAGTCATGATGCATCCATTAAAGGCGCGCCCACCGGCTTCATCGTCCCCGTTCGCGATGTCCGCGCCTCTGTTGGAGCGGGTTTCCTTTATCCTCTATTGGGAGAGATGCGCACCATGCCGGGCCTGCCAACCCGACCTGTCTTCTATGACGTGGATCTTGACCTTGATACAGGCAAGGTACTTGGGCTTTTTTAGATTTTACGGGCGGACCTGGGTGTCCGCCCCTTTTTGTGAACGGAAAATATGGAACCGGACCTTACTATACTTAATCTGTCCTCGGCCATCGAGGCTTTGCGCCGCGGTGATTTTTCATCTCTCGAACTGACCGAGGTCTGCCTTCGCCAGATCGCGCGCCTCAACCCGCAGATCAACGCCTTTATCACTCCCACCCCTGAACTTGCCGCCCAGGCGGCTTTATCAGCAGATTCCATTTTTGCTCTGCAGCCTTCCAACCTGAAAGATCTGGCACTGCTTGGCATCCCAATTGCGGTTAAGGACCTGTTCGAAACCGTTGGTGTCCGCACCACAGCCGGCTCGAAGTTCTTGGTAGACAATTATCCAGAGCAAGATGCACAGGCGGTACTGAAGATCAAACTCGCCGGTGCGGTGCTTCTCGGTAAGACTAACACCCACGAGGTTGCCTTGGGAGTCACCGGGGTCAATCCGCACTACGGGGCGGTTAAAAACCCGTGGGACCCAACTCGCATTACTGGCGGCTCATCCAGTGGGTCAGCAGCGGCGGTCGCTTCGGGGATGTGCTTGGCCGCTTTGGGCACCGATACCGGTGGCTCCATCCGCATTCCGGCTTCGCTGTGTGGGGTGGTCGGGTTGAAACCGACATCAGGAAGGGTGAGCACGCGCGGGGTCTTCCCTCTCTCTTGGAACCTCGACCACGTTGGCCCTCTGGCGCGCACTGTTCGGGACGCAGCCATCCTTCTACAGGTGCTGGCCGGGTTTGATCCGCACGATCCAGCTTCGGTGGATGTGCCGGTGGACGATTATCTTGTCCATCTGGAGGATGGCGTAAAAGGTTGGCGGGCAGCATTGGCAGTGGGGGAGTACGTTGAATCCTCTGACCCTGAAGTGATGGCTGGGTTGCAGGCCTCGGCGCAGATCTTTGCAGAATTGGGCACACAGGTGGAGAAAGAGGACCTGTCCTGGCTGGCTGGTCTGGCCCTGGCCAACAGTTGCATGACCCAGGCCGACGCGGCTGCCTTCCACCGTGAGCGTCTGGCCGCCCATCCCGACTGGTTTGGTGCGGACGTTCGTCAGCGCCTGGAAGCAGGCGCTGCAATTACTTCCAGCGAGTATGTGCTTGCCCGTCGGACGCAGTCCGAAGGACGCCGCCGCCTCGAAATGTTCTTCACGAAATACGATCTGCTTATCCTGCCCACCACTCCCATCCTCGCCCCGCCAATCGAAGGTACCGGCGCGATCGAAGCCGCCCAGCAGTTGACCCGTTTCACCGCTCCATTCAACCTGACCGGCCTTCCGGCGCTCTCTATCCCAGCCGGCTTCGCATCGACGGGACTACCGGTGGGATTGCAAATTGTCTCAAATCACTGGGGCGAAGCGAAGCTCTTGCGAGCCGGTCATACATTCGAGCAGGCTACCGGCTGGCAAAACAGATATCCCACTTTATGAGCCGAACGTTGTCCCCTAATATATTGCGCTCCCGTTTTTGGCCGATCTGTTTTGCGTGTAAATCTTCGTAAAAGAGATCTATAAAATGAACGGGATAAACACCCAGAAGCCCTCTCCTTTGGGTGGGGGATTGGATAGGGTTACCGGTTTTGTTTTCTACTTATTGCTGCAATAACCACCAGATTTGATGACATATGGAGTCCATTCGCAACCTGGGTTGGCACTACATGTTCCATTGGATGTGTAAGTGGAGCATTCTGTAGGCGGAGGTGCATAGGTTTGAACAGGCGTAGTGATATTGGTACAGCTTGCCTGGATGGGCACATTGTGTGTGCATAATTTGAAAGTGCCATCGTAGCTATAACCGGGCTGGCAGATGGGCTTCACAGCGGTAGGATAGTCGCAGCAGAATTTCCCTTCGTTGAAGACCAAGCCTGCCGGGCAGGCTGCCGGGCAGAGTAAACCCTGGCAGTTTGGTCCGTTGGCAGGGATGCAGACTGGCTTACTGTTATAGGCGGTCTTATAGCTCCCCACCGAGCATTCGCTGTTCTGCGGTGAAGGCAGGCAACCGTACCCGAAAATAACAACATTCGGGGCCGCACATTGAACCGGGAGTATGACACCATATCGGCTAAAATTGGTGGCCGGGTCGAGGTGGTAAAAGACCGGGCAGATCGGGGTGGACAGTACTTGAGCTGGGGGCACGTTGCAAACGCTGATCGTTACTGGTTGACCGGGCTGCAAAGCTGACCCGCTGCAATTGAATATCTGTGGGTCCAAAATATCCTTGTTGCACTTCAGGCTGCCCTGCCGGGCTGAAATAATGACGGCTTCCGGGTCCACCGTTTGATCGAGCCAGATGGAGGCCGTTCCATACTGGTTATTCTGGTTATCCAGGATGCAGTAGGTTTCCAGAGATAACAGCGGGGGAGTTGGTGCCTGGTATTCGACCCATTGGAGGGCGGCGATGATCAAGGTAAAGGCAAGTGTTGTGCAGACGGGTGTGGGATGCGGCAAATGTTCAGCCGCTGTTTCCCCACTCAGGACACAGCGGAAGTCCAGGTCAGCGCTTTCCAGCTCAGGCTTCAGGGAATTACGTAAAGTAATGTTCAAGTCCTCGGCCGAAGTCAGGTATCTCGACCCGCGCACGACGCGTTTCTCGCCGTTCTCTGGACCGGTCGGGCTGCTGTCTGGGGAACTGACATAATAATCTGCCGCATATCGGTCGAAGACCCATTAAGAGGCATTGCCTGCCATATCCGCAAGGTTGCAGGGGCTGGCGCTCTGAGAATATGTGCGGATGATCTCGGGCGCAGGCGTCAGCAGGCAGCCTTTGAAATTTAGCAAGCTGCAGGTGGGCTGGTCCTCACCCGATTGGTACGATGCGCCATCGGTGCCACGTGCAGCTTTCTCCCATTCGGCTTCACCGGGCAGGCGTAAATCGATTCAGCTGCCATAGGAATCTGCCTGGTTCCAATTCACGCCAACCACCGGGGCATTGGCATATTTCGGTTCGGTGTACCAATTTGGCGTGCCGGTTTCATGGGTGGGTACGTTGCAAATGCCCAGGTTGACGCACAACGCGTACATCGCGTTCGTCACCTTTGTCTGTTGAATCCAGTATCCATCCAGCGTAACAGTAGGAGCCGGGCTGTGGTCGCTGGGGTTAGTCTCGTTTTTCCCCATTTTGAACTCGCCAGCCGGGACGTAGACCATATAGCTATTGTCCGACCAGAGCATGGTGGACCCGGCGTCTGGTTCAGCAAGCACCACTGGGTCTTCGGTCGGTGTGACAGGAGAATCCGTTGCTGTGGTCAGATTCCCGGTGGGCAGCACGGTAACCGGTCATTGTACCGGTTCGAAAGGGGGAAGGTTGGTCGCCAGGTTGCATCCCGCCAGCAGCAATATTGAGATAATCGCCGGATATAGTATGAATTGTAGACCTGTTTTCATGATGCTCTCCCCGGTAAAACATTGGCTTGTTGATCATTCGGATGGTGACGTTCCTATTACTAATAAAGGAATTCTTGCTCAGATACTATCCCTTGTTGGTTGAAGCCAGGATGCAATAAATGTTCATCGGTTATTAATTTTCACCGCGCGCTGGCGATGACTTCAAAGAATTGGAGCAGAAAATCTTTGCGATTTTTATAAATCTAGAAAATATACGGAATGAACATTTTTGTTTTTTTCATATACCTGGTGTATTCATTACCGAATTTAAGCAGACACTCAGCCTCGTCAGCACGCGCCGTGGCGTACAGGAAGGCTGATGCTACCACTGCAAGGCAGGCGTCAAGTAAAGAGGGGGACTTGAAGAAGATCCCCCAGGCCAGATAGAGTAGGGAAGCGTACAGCGGGTGGCGGATAAAGTGGTAGATGCCGCTTTGGACAAGTTGTGTGGTCGCTTCAAGGGCGTCGGTCGGTTTCCCTGTATGGCGGAGCAGATAAACTCCCCAGATGATGGACACCAGCGAAGCGAACAGGAGTATCCACGAGATAACCTGGTACCAGGCAAATGCATGGACGAACCAGCCGCGTATGTTGATCAGGAAAATACCCAGAATGGCTTCCCAGGCGAAGAAACGGTAGAAACCGTGCGAACCCGGCATTCGTAGAGACGGGATGGAAATCCAGGTAATAAAAGCGGAACCAGAAATAAACAGGATCGCTTTGATCATGGGATGTTACTTTTGCAGGCAGGAAATAATATTTTTGACTTCACCCTGCGGCGCGTCCATTGTGAGTGCAAGCACCGGAATGGTCCCGATAGTATAAACATCCGAGACGTTCCCGGTTTTCCAGAAGCGGGTCAGGATACCGACTGCATTGACATCACCGGCAACTGCTTGTGCCATTTCGTCAGGACCAACCGCCAACCGCGCTGTGGATGTAACCGGACTGCCTCCCAGGGTGCTTTGCTCAAAGATTTGCTCGACATCCTCGCCCGAAGAATAGACCCACACCTGAACCGGGGAGTTGGAGCCGTCGAGCTCCTGCCAGTTCAGGATTTGCCCGGTGAATATTCCGTGCACTTGCTCAACGGTCAGGGTATGGATCAGGTTCCGGGGATTGACGATCACAAGGATTTCATCGCTGCCGATCTGGAAAGGGTGGGAGGTCAGGTAAGCGGACTGTCCAATGCGGATAGCCATATCGACGGACTGCAGGTCAATGAAATCGGCGGCAGTCTGCTCGGCATGGATAACATTTGCACCTGCACAGTCGTACAGGTTTGCCAGCCAGGGGGTTGTTGCCGCGCTGTACCCGACGGTGAGCTGTTCCGTGGGTGAGGTTGGTGTGACGGAATTGCAGCTAGGGATTAGGAAGCAGGCAAGAATTAACCAGACGAAGGTGGGTTTCATTCCCTACCACTCACGCAGGATTGCGGCTAGCAGTTTTGCGCGTTCGGGCAGACTATCCTTGAAGATGAACTCTCGTTCGGAATGTCCACCGTCGCCGACCGCGCCCAATCCGTCCAGGACCGGGATTCCAAGCGGAGAAACGAAATTGGCATCCGAAGCACCGCCAGTGCCACTGGCCTTGATCTCCAGCCCGACCCTATGCGCCAGCTTCCGGGCTTTATTGAAAGTGGCTTTCATCCTCTCATCGGCGGGCATCGGCGGCCGGTTGAGTTCACCCGTTACCTTGATGACGGTTCCGTCCAAGGTCGGTACGAGGGCATGCAAGGCGGTCATGATGCGCTCGGCTTCGCCGGGTTTCATTACTCGCAGATCCACTTCTGCGACTGCCTCTTCGGGAACAACGTTGGTGGCTGTGCCTCCGCGGATAATGCCAACATTGAGGGTCGTACCCTGGTCGTAATCGGTCAGTCTCTGTATTACCAGAACCTGGCGGGCCAGTTCTTCGATAGCATTTCGTCCCACCTGGTGGTCGCTGCCGGCATGAGCTGCCCGTCCGCGCACGGTGACGACGAAGTCGCCCACGCCCTTGCGCCAAGTCTTGATGGCTCCATCCGGCATGGCAGGTTCGAGCACCAGCACCAGGGCGGATCCACGTGCCAGCGTTTCGATGAGTGGACGGGATGCCGGGCTGCCAACTTCCTCATCGGAGGTGAACAAGGCTGTCACGGGCCGGACAGGAAGTTGGTGGGCCTCCACCAATGCTGCGAGGGCTGTCAAACCGATGACAATCCCGCCCTTCATATCTTCGATTCCGGGCCCCATGATCCGGCCATCTGCCACGCGGAAGGGCATTCGATTGAGGGTGCCAACCGGATGAACTGTGTCCATGTGAGCCAGGAGTAGGATGCCGTCCCGCCCTTCTCCCCAGCGCGCTTCCACCAGGTCACCGACGGTTGTCTGAGGGTGAAAGGTGACCAAAGCCCCCTGACGACGGCATTCCGCGGCAATGATCGCACCAACCCGGTCAACACCGGTTTTGTCGTGCGAGGGGGATTCGGTCTCAACAAGCAGCTTGAGCATGGCGAGCATTTCAGGAGTGTGGGAGGTAAAGTCAGTCATGAGATCGCCTTAAATCAGTGCAAAAACGAGGCAGGCTGCCCCGACGACCGCGCAGTAGGCCGCAAATATATAAAGCGAATGCTTGTTCAGATAACCCAATAGCCACTTTACTGCCAGCCAGCCGACGATTGCCGCAACGGCGAATCCGACCGCCAGGGGGGCTAACAGGTTGTGCATAATATGTGCCTTAAGGACCGATAGCGATTCATAACCAGCTGCAGCCGCCATGATCGGTACAGATATCAGAAAGGCGAAGCGGGTTGCTGACGGACGATCCAAGCCGCGCCCAATTCCGGCTGAGATGGTTATCCCGGATCGGGAGGCTCCAGGGAAAACTGCCAGTACCTGGGCAATGCCGACAAAGAGCGCGTCCAGCCAAGTCATTTTTTCGAGGCTGCGGGTCCGCTTACCCAACCATTCTGCCAGTGCCAAGGCAACTGCCGTGATGAGCAGGCGGATTGCAGCTTCCAGTAATGTGTTCCCAAGCAGGGCCGTGACGGCATCCCTGAGCAAATAGCCAAAGATCAGCGCCGGTAAGGTGGCAGTGAGGATGTACCAGGCTAATTTGTTCTCAAAAGTGGAGAAAGGCTTGGCAAAGAAGGATTTAAGGATCTTCCACAGGTCTTTCCAGAAATAGACAATCAGGGCCAGTAATGGGCCGATCTGAACGAGAACCAGGAAAGGGATGACCACAACATTGGTCGAGGAGATATTGAGTAGTTTTTGAACGATTAGCATATGAGCGGTGGACGAGACAGGGATGAATTCCGTTAGTCCTTCAATGATCCCGAGCAGGAAGGCATGGAAAATAATCATGGCTAATGTTTAATCCTTTTCTATGAAATCTTCTGAGATATCGAGGGTTTGTAGTTCGAGGATGGAATGATTTGCGTGAGGTTCATTCACACCTGTTTTGGCTCTCTTTCCGCATTACCTTGCCACTGTGTCAGCCAGGCGGGTACCTTGCTTTCGAATGTGCCGTTTAAGATGGAAATGCGTATGTTTTTAACAAGTTGGATCAACGCATGTAAATTGTGGATGGACAGAAGTGTTCCTGCCAGTAACTCCCTTGCCACGACCAAATGTCGCAGGTAGGCACGGGTGAATGTCTGGCAGGTGTAGCAGTCGCAACTTTCGTCAATCGGGCGTGGGTCGCGGGCGAAGGTCGCGTTCATCAGGTTGAGCCGGCCTTCTGGGGAGAAAGCCGCGTTGTGACGGGCTAGCCGAGTTGGCAAAACGCAGTCAAAAATGTCTATGCCTCGCGCGACGCCGTTGATCAGATCTTCAGGTGTGCCCACACCCATCAGGTAGCGCGGTTTATTTTCTGGTAAAAGTGGAGTAACCAGCTCGAGAGTTGAATGCATCTCAGCCTTGCTCTCGCCCACAGAGAGGCCGCCGATGGCAATCCCGTGAAAAGGCAGGGATGAAAT
>Ga0209777_10005663_pt1 | contig 14309 bp, 15 predicted proteins | sample FrelakmetHBP12HB_FD_187147 | JGI IMG/M metagenome (GOLD analysis project Ga0209777, IMG submission 187147) | Freshwater lake sediment microbial communities from the University of Notre Dame, USA, for methane emissions studies -HBP12 HB (SPAdes)... | ecosystem: Environmental > Aquatic >...
CACCTGCACCCTCTCGCCTGTGAATACGTGCAGCTTCTTCGTGCCCCGCTCGCAAAGTTTGATGTCCGTGTAGCCCCGGTTGGCCGCTTTCAGGGCCGCCTGGCGGGGCGCTTTGCCCGTGAAAACTCCGATCTCATTGCCGTTCTCGTCCCGCAGGGCGAAGTTTCTCATCTTGGTGATCGGGTGCTGCGGGCCGTATTCCTGCTCCGCCAGCCCCTTGATTCGCCAGATCTCTGAGAGAAGCTTGCCGATCTCCTTCGTTACGTACTTGCGATTTTGCTCGGTCATGATGCCACCCGCTCTGCCATTAGCTTGCATTAGATGGGCTTAATTTCTGATACAGCCTCTCTCGATATTCATTCGCCAGCTGTGAAATCCTGTCCTGCAATGGGCACCTTCATACTGAATTCCTCTTCCTGCCTGCCTATGCCCTCTTCGATATAGGTTATCCAGATCTTTTGCTCCAGCTCGCCGGCCTTGCGGTACTGCCTTTCTATCTCCTCATAAACGGCATCTAGATCGAGGCCCCTCCTGGCAGAAAAGAGAAGAGTCTCCTTGTCGTTCTCATTTCTGCAGACCACATCGATGTCCTTGGTGGAGTCCCTAAGTCCCTGCTCCAGCAGCACGGCTCCGCCTATGAGCAGGACCTGAACCTTTCGATCAAGAACCTGGCCGAGCTGCTCGAAGAGTTCATTGACCACCTCTCTCCGGGTTATCTTGTCATAGCTCGATGCCATACATCTCCGTCCTATCCTTGACATCTTCCATCGAAGGATAGCCTTTGACCTTTTCTCCCTGCAAAACCGCCATTATATCCTTCACCATTGGGTGCAGGACGCTTTGCAATTTATCCCTGTTCCTCAAATAGAACAATATACAAAATAGCCTTTGAGAGCGGCCTTCTGCCGAATCCAGGGAGTGGATGAAAACATCCTCAATAGACAGCTCTCTCTTGGGCAATGTGTAGTAGTTGTCCCGCAGGCCCAGCTCAATCCCGTAGTCTATATAGGCACTGAAAGATGTGGGGGTGGCATCCTGCACTCGCAGGCTCTTGAAGAGCACGCTGTCTTTGTAGATCTTTATGAGCAGGGCGTCTCTGGGGACAAGGCGAGACTTGTCGTACTCCTGCAGGGCAGAGACAAAGTCCTTAAGAGCGCCCCAGTAGACATAGTTGAAAGAGAATAACGAGTGTTTTCCCTTCCAGGTCGTAACAACCACGCCCAGGCGGGCCAGGTATCTGCTGGCATAAGATGCGGAAGGCGAGACAACTGTGAAAAAAGGGGCACTATAGGGACGACAGCTACGTGTTGTTAGGATAGACCACGCCATTGAGCAGCTCGGAGCCCAACTGGAGGCCCAGGAGCAGTCAAATATCTCGATGTGGCGTAATATCGCAGCCTGTGCACGGCAGGCACATAGTTTCAGCCAGATCAGCTCGAAGACCGTTCTCCTCCAGCACTTTTCTGGTAATCCTGGCAAGCTTGAGAAGCCTTTCGGCTGACGGCCTCTTGACTTCGGCTTCCCCCTTTCTTAATGGATGGGGCGATATTGGCCTTAAATTGGGTATAACGCCCATCTCTGCCAGCCTGGTTACTCCCTCCACAACGCATTCGTCGCTCTCGCCCAGACCCAGTATGAAGTTTGATGATACCCTGTTTTTTCCGAAGATCTTTACGGCCTCCTCCAGGGACTTGAGAATATAATTTAACATTAGTCCAGGGCAAACCCTGGCGAAGATCTCCTGGTCCATGGTCTCAACATTGTATTTTATCTCCGTTGCGCCGGCTTGCTTTAGCTCCTCTGAGGATGTATCTGTAGGATAAACCGAAACGCCAATTGGCAAATCATATAGCGCCCTCAGGGCTTTCACAATCGATACCGCTTTCCTGACCTCGTCTTCGGGCGACTTCTCCACTCCACTAGTGAGAGAAATGGCTCTTAGCTGCCCTGTGCGTTTGGCTTCTTCCACGAGTCGCAGGATCTCATCCGGAACCTTTACCTCTCCGCGAAGTTTTGGAACCGGGCAGAACCTGCAATCATAAATGCAGCGGCCGCTTATGGTCAGATAAGCCTGCTCAGGACAGTGACTGAGTGCGGGCTCCAGTTTCCCGGTAACGATGGGTTTTCCGTTTTTGATCACCACGACATCCGTGCAGCATCTGATCACTTTGAGCGGAGAGTTCTTGTTGATAGACAGCCTCACCCTGTGGCCGCCTGATTTAAGGAAGAAAGACTCTAGACCGGCCCCTGGTCCCGCGCTGGGTGTGGTGGTCCTGGTAGTCTCCCGCAGCAGATCCTCGTCAATATCAGCACTGCCGATGCTTACCAGCAGGGCCTTGATTTCGGCATTCATCTCCATGATTGTGCCCCTAATTAATTTTCCGGATAAAATATAATTAATTCACAATTGTGAATGAATCATTTGAGGCGGATTGGATATATAAAGAATAGTAATGCGGCAAAACAAAAAGAAAGTTTCAGTGGCAGCCCAGGGTCCCAACCATCTGCATGACTGCCGCTCTGCTAAAGGCCGCGATCAGCTCTGTTGTGGGGAGCTCAATCAGAGGCTCTACCAATTTGCCGTTCTTGATCAAACCGGCTTTGACGGCGAATTCGAATACAAATGGATAGTGCATGCGGGTAGTTGCCGTTTCGCCTATGGCTTCGATGTAACACGTCGTCTCCGCATTCCGAGGCTTCTGCCCTCTGGAGATGGGTTCTATGCAGCGTTCGTGGAAAATTTTTAGAGCCTCTGTGAAGCTTTCCGCACGCATCACATCCGTTTCTTCCAGTCCAATTACGTTATACACAATTACACCGTCTCACCAGTGATAACTGTTGCTTAACAGGGCGGCTGAGTTGAAGAGGATTCCGGGCTTCAATGCCAGACATGAAATGTCCATTTGACAAAAATAATGGATTTGTCGTTCGGGTGCTCAGAAAACTCTATATAGTTCGACGATTGCCTTATATGTGGAAGTTCACAATAGTGATGGTAATTTCGCGAAGGAGGAGTTATGAAGATTATTAACCTGCTCGGAGCATTTGCAGTTCTCTGTCTCATGATCGTGCCTGCCTTCTCGCAGCCGAACCTGAAGGGCTGTGCCTGCATGCCGGGAGATTGCCATGGAAAGCCTGCCGAGAATAGCTGCAGCAAATCCTCTGATAACCACATCTCTCTGAGTTGTACCTGTCCTGACCAGATTATATCATATTCTGGGACGGAATACTACGATCCCGGCTATTCCTATTTCAGCAAGAGCGGCTCGCGTTCGCTTGCCAGACCTGGCTTTGCTGGCCAGTCAGGTTCCGGTAATGACGATAGATTCTTCTCAGCGTCTCCGGTAGCCCCAAAAAACAGTGGACCGCCGGACCCAGATGTTGTGGAATATCTGCCACCGTCAGCTAAGCAGGTCTTCCAGGTGCTAGCTTGTGGCGGCCCTCTGACTCAGAAGGACATCATAAGCAAAACCGATCTTCCGCCCAGGACGGTGAGATATGCCTTGGGCAGGCTCAAGGGAGAAGAGATGCTACAGGAGCGCTTCTGCTTTAGCGATGCTCGACAAAGCCTCTACAGTCTGAATGGAATGAATACGAGGTAGATGGCCTCGGTTGTCAAAATCTAATCCTACCTTTTTTCTGGCCTTCCGCTCTTTGAAGAATGCAATGCATGTATACTAGATCGCTGAAATGTTGACCGCGGCCTCCCGCGAGCCCGAACGGAGCACGTATGCTGGCCTGAGAGGTCTGCAGCAAAAGCGGACCCCACTGCAGGCTGCAGGGCATTCATTCAAAAAATAAAACTGCGACCCTACTGCATTTGTCTCTCTAATGGATAAGGTTTGAATCCAAGGTCAATGACAACTGGGCTTCGATCCTGCGGAGCCACTTGGTATGACTGATGCTGGCGAGCTGGTCGGAGCTGGAGCAGTCTCGGCTTGTGACTTGCCATCGTATCCATCGTTCTTCAGCAGATTCTCAGACCAGTTATCTCCGGCATATAGTCTGGATTCATATCCTTGCAGTTCTAGAGCATACCACAGCAGAGATGCCTTGATTCCTGAATTTGAATATACTGCTATAGGTTTGTCTTTGTGCAAGCCCGCGAAGAGATCCTTGAGGGCAGCCCCATCCTTGATCTTTCCACTATCTAGGACAGAATTATACGGAATATTTTGCGAACCGGGTACCGATCCTACTAAATATTCCTTAGATGATCTAGCAGCCACTACCTGAACATCCTTTCCCTTTACATAATCATATGTGGCAATGAGATCTGACCTGATCGCAGGAAGATAGCTGGTCTGGGCCAAAACCACTGGCACGCGTTCGGAAGGCTTGCCAGCTGCGGTCCAGCCTTCCAAGCCGCCATCAAGTAACCTGATGCTCTCCTGTCCAAGAGAATCCAGTATCAGATAAACAAAGGTGGCTGCAGATAGATCTTCACTGTATATCACGAGGGGGTTACTGCGAGATATCCCGGCATTTCCCAGTATCCTGGAAAGCTCCGAGGTCGACTTGGGTCTATCGGATCCATCCGTAAACTCCAGGTAATCGATATGATCGGCGCCCTTTATGTAGCTTTGCGGCTTTGTATCAACATTCAAGATCACATCCTTGCTGGTAACCTGAGATGGTTGAATCAAAATGCCTCTAAACCCATCTGACTCATTCTTGTTGGATGCATCAACGTCAGTGGAAATGGGTTGCGTTGATTCGACTAGCTCGGAACTTGCGGAAGGGCCGGCAATTTTTTCCTGCTGATTATCACTGACTGACGATCCCATATTGTTCAGCAAATCTTCACCAGACCATCCACCTGAGCCTCCTACTGCGCAGCAAGGCGGGACTCCCATGGCAATGCCCGCGCTGCCCAAAGCGACAGCTAAGATAGCTACGGTTAGAATCACAACAGAGGATTTATTCATCGATTGTCGCCGTCCCGGAAAGATAGAATCTTTTACTCTTTTGAAACTCAAATTTATCACCATCTTGTCTAATCTACGTGCGAACATTTTATGTAAGAATAAATAAAAGCAAGGACATTAGCAGCCTTGGCCCTAATGTCAATGCTTCCAGCTCAAACGACCTCTTGCTGCACTTTTATATCGCTTCTTCCTAATACACAGGTCAGATCCTCGCATCCCACGATCTGCCCGTCCCGCAGCGTATACATCTTCTGCGCCTGACGGGCCAGGTCCAGGTTGTGGGTCACTATCACCAGCGTCAGACCCTTGCGATTCAGATCTCGGAAGAGATCGAAGATCATCTGCGAGGTTGCAGAGTCCAGGTTGCCAGTGGGCTCATCTGCCAGGATGATTCGAGGATCATTGATCAGGGCCCGGCCTATGGCCACGCGCTGCATCTCGCCCCCGGAGAGCTGGCTGGGCAGATGATCGCCCCTGTCAGAAAGCCCCACCATCTGCAAGACGTCGTCAATCCGGTTTTTGTTCCCGTTCTTCTTGCTGAAGAGCAAAGGCAGCTCGATGTTCTCTCGCGCCGTCAGCGTAGGCATGAGGTAGAACTGCTGGAAGACGAAGCCGATATTCTCCCGGCGCACCTTCACCAAATCACTCTCTTTCAGCCCATTGGTCTCGGTTCCATTCAGCCGCAGGCTTCCGTGGGAGGGTACGTCCAGGCAGCCCAGCACATTCAATAGAGCCGTCTTGCCTGATCCCGAGGGGCCGATGATGGAAACAAACTCACCCTTGTTCACCTGAAAGTCCACGTTCTTGAGGGCATGGATCTCTTCCCTGCCCCGACGATAGGTCTTGAACAGGCTCTTAGCTTCAATTATGCCGTTCATTCTACACCCCCTCTGATAGCTTCCATAGGCGAGAGCCGGGACGATATGAAAGCTGGATACAGCCCGCAGATGAGGCCCAGTATCACGGAGAAGGCCATAGCAAAGCCGATCAGCTCCGGGCTTAGCGACACCATCGTGCCCCGCGGCGCGAAAGGCAGCATACCTTTCACGAATCCTTCAATCAGGCTCGATCCCACGATAGCAGTAACAGTACCGATGGCACCCCCAGCAATTGTGATGAATACCGTCTCCGCCAGAACCATCTTGCCGATGTCCAGACCCGAGGCCCCGATGGCCTTCATCATGCCGAACTCTCTGGTCCTCTCGTTCACGGACATGAGCAGGGTATTGATGATGCCAAAGGCACTGATGATCAATGCAATGATAATGACCGTGAGCAGGAGCGACCTGGCTGAACCTGCCAGGTTCATGATGGTGCCCATGATCTGGGTCATGGTGACCACCTGAATGTCTGGGATCTTCTCCATCTCTTCTGAGACCTTTTCGATCTGGCTCAGATCCTCGACCTTGACGGCAATGGTGGTTAGCATTCCGGTCTTATTGAAGACCCGCTGCGCCTCGGCCAGAGGCACGAAATGGAACTGATCGTCCTGGTCTCCTGTTCGATCCAGTATGCCGATGATGGTGAAGTTCTTGAACGGTCCGGCAGGCAGTATCGACCCTACTGTTAAGTTCTCCTTGTCCGCCAGCCCCCGGCCTACAAGCATGACGTTGCTCTCTTCGTCTGTGAAGTACCTGCCCTGCACTTTCCACCAGGGCTTCAGCTCTCTCACCTCATCGATCTTTATGCCAAAAACCACATGGGGAACGTCCTTGCCGGTCTTGGCGTCCTGCCGGATGAATTGCTGCATGAGCATGGGCGTTGCCAGCCCTATCCCTTCGATGCTGCTCACGTTTTTAAGATCCGTTGCTGTAAGATACTTGGGAATCACTCCACCGTGCAGGATCAATGATGCTGCCTCGTAGGGACAGCCTTTGGGCACGGCCAGGATGTGAACACCCAGGCTGCCCATCTCCTTAGTCAACTCTTTTTCGTACCCAGAGTTAAGGGACAGAAGGCTGAACAGAACGGTAATGGCGATGGCCACGCCTAATACTGTCAGAAATGTCCTCCCCCTCCGTCGCAGCAGGTTCTTTGCCGCCAGAGTGAGGAAATTCATCTGTAGATCTCTCCATCTATCTCCACGATCTTGCCAATCATGGTGGGGTCCCCATTCTTGGTGGTCACTTTTCCGTAAACCCTGGCATCAGAGCCGCTCTTCTGGGGAATGACGAAGTTACTTGGCAGGATATTTACGTACAGCCTTGCGCTTTCATCATTCAGGATGAACCAGCAGCCTGAGGCACATTCCGTCTCGATCCTTCCCTGAATCACAACATCCTTGCCATCGTATGCAGGCTCATTCTTAACGATATCCTGGATCTTTACTATATCTCCATTGAGTTCGGCAGGCGCGTCCGCGGCCTGGACTGCCTGCACTGCAATGGCAATCAGAGTTATCAGAATCAAAGCTCCCGCCAATCGGTTCCATTTCATTCTTCTTCACCTTCATGCTTAACAAATTTGCACTAATCTTACATCGATATGAACCGCTCTTAGTTCACAATAGTTAAGTAATCACCTTAGCTTATGACGATTTGGATTCAGGCAAATTCGTGTGGATTTTCGATGGAAAATCAGGCATATATTGAGCATAGATAAGCATTGCATTTGCTTCAGTGTGTATATATTTCTTCATTTTATGCGCAAACGCCCTCGAATGGACCGCGCTTCTGTAAGCCCTCCGTAAGGAAATCGCTTTTCGGAGGAGATGAGATCTATTTGCATTCTCTGAGCTTCTTTTCAATTTCCGCTTTCATTTGCTCCAAGCGGCCTTTTTCCATGTTTGCTTTGTCGCAGTGCGATGCCACTTTTGGATTGCAGAGAATGCGTATAAGGTTTTATCAGGGGGGTTCATTGCCGCAATCCGTAAGTATTAGTGCATCTTATACGATAGGTGTGAGATAGAGGTGCCGGGGTGACTGACCGGCTAAGTGCGCGGCTGCAGACCGCGAGAATTGGGTTCGACTCCCGACCCCGGCCTCATGAAAATCCAAAGTACCATGACTGGAAATAAAGAGAATTTCCAGCCCATACATAATAATCGCATCAATTTGTTTGTCTGCGGTCCCACTGTTTATGACAATTCGCATATCGGTCATGCCAGAACCTACATCGCCTTTGATGTGGTGGCACGCTATCTCAAGTACAAGGGCTACAGCGTCTTCTACCTGCAGAATATCACCGATGTAGACGATAAGATCATCCAGAGAGCCGCAGAGACGGGCGCCAGCCCCCGCATGCTGGCCAAGAGGTTCGAGCAGAGATACCTGGAGGATATGCATGCGCTGGGCGTCACTAATGTCAACTATTATGCTCGCGCCACCGAGCATGTCCCAGAGATCATCAGCCAGATCGAGAGATTGATTGAGAAGGGCTTTGCTTATGAGACACAGAGCGGCATCTATTTCGATGAATCTCGTTTTCAAGATTTTGGCAAGCTGTCGCATCAAAGTGTTGAGGATTTGAAGAAACACAGGATAGAACCGGATCCGACCAAGAGAAATCCGGGAGACTTCTCTCTCTGGAAAAAGAGGCAAGATGGAGTTGAGGTGACCTGGGACTCACCCTGGGGACTAGGCCGGCCCGGATGGCATATCGAGGACACGGCTATCACCGAGACCTACTTCGGAGCGCAGTACGATATCCATGGGGGAGCCATGGACCTGATCTTCCCTCACCACGAAGCGGAGATCGCCCAGATGGAGGCGACGTCCGGGAAAAAGCCGCTGGTAAGATACTGGATGCACACCGGCTTTCTCAATGTGAAAGGCGAGAAGATGTCCAAGTCTCTGGGAAACTTCACAACCATTCGCGATATGCTGCAAAAATATGAGGCTGATGCATTCCGGTTCTTCGTTCTCCTGGCGCACTACAGAAGTCCCATCGACTTCTCCGAAGAGTCTCTGGAGCAGGCTCAGAAAAGCCTGGAGCGGATACGTCAGGCAGCGAAGATCATTGAGGAGCAATTGGAAACAGCCCCTGAGTCCACTACGCCTGAAGGGATCGATCCCAGCGTGGCCGAGGCCAAAGGCAAGTTTTTGGAATCTATGGATAACGATTTCAATACGCCTTATGCCCTGAGAGCTGTTTTCGACCTGGTGAGGGAAGTAAATCGTCGCATTAATGAAAAGACCATTTCTCGAAAGGGGCTGCAAGATGCAAGCGAGCAGCTTCGGGAATTTGGAGAGATCCTCGGCCTCGGCTTTTATGCAGCAGGCAAAAAGTCGCAGGGAAAAGCAGAGGCGATAACTGGCAATCTGATAGAACTCCTGATCGAGATGAGGCAGAAGCTGCGCGAGAAAAAGGAATGGCAGCTTGCTGACGAGATTCGAGCCCGGCTGAATGAACTGGATATAGTCGTTGAGGATGCAAAGGCTGGCGGGAGAAAATACTCTCTTAAAGGTTGACGTAGACGAAAGAGAATTGACTATCTCTCGCTCAATTCTCTGGCTTCGATTCTCCAGCTCCTTCTGATCGCTGCCCACTTCCTATCCCTTTCTTGGATAATCTGTTCTACGTCCCCGTCCAACAGGTGCCTAAATCTACCTTGACTGGAAAGGTAATCCCTCACGGATGCGAATTCCTTTGGATTCCGGTTTAAAATGAACTCGCCATCTTCCCACTCCGCCAGGTACCACAGGCCGCAGTCCACCACCTCCTTGCCGATATCAATGGCACTGTCGGAGGACGTGCCCCATCCTGTCGGACATGGCGCAAATACATGGATGTAGGATGTCCCATCTACTGACTTTGCTTTGTTTACCTTATGGAGCAGATCATGAATGTAGCCAACGCTGGCCGTGGCAGCATAATCAATGCCGTGGGCAGCAACGATCTCAAACATATTCTTCTTTTGGGTCTGCGAGCCTCTGATTCTCTTTCCGGCTGGGGAAGTGGTGGTCCTGGCTCCGAAAGGCGTAAGGCTGCTTTTCTGGATTCCCGTGTTCATGTAAGCTTCATTGTCATAACATATGTAAATCACTCGATCCCTGCGATCAATGGCCCCAGAAAGCGCCTGCAGTCCTATATCAGCAGTCCCTCCATCACCAGCAATGCCCACCACATGAAAATCCTGCAGTCCAAGAGCTTTCGCTCCAGCGGCAATTCCGGACATCATCGAAGCCGTTCCCGCGAACGTGGATATCAGAGCATTGTTGGCGAAGCAGAGCTGAGGGTACATAAAGCCCACAGCAGACATGCAGCCTGCCGGGACGACGGTAAAGGTCCTCTCCCCCAGGACTTTCATGACAAGCCTGGTGGCGATGCTTCCTCCGCAGCCGGCGCATGCCTTATGCCCGTAAAAGAATTCTTTATCTGTTATGGTTTTCGCTACGCAGTCACTCATCAAATGGCCACTCCGATATTAATAAATCGCACGCGGTTCAACTCTATTCCTTGCAGGCCATCCTTGAGGTGCCCGAACATCTTCCGGATATCCTGCCTGGATATGTCCCGACCGCCTAGCCCGGCGATGAAGTCCAGCGCATAGACGCCTGTACGGGCTTTAGACAGTGCTGAGTTCACATTAGTGAAGATCGTCCCCTCATATCCAAATGAGATATCCTTGTCGATAACGCCAATGGCCCTTACGTGAGTGGAAAGGTCCATGATCTCCTTTTCCGGAAAGGGCCTCATGAAACGGATCTTCAGCAGTCCTGCCTTCCAGCCTTCCACTCTCAGCTCATCCACCACGGCCCGGCAGGTTCCGGTGATGCTTCCCAGGGTGACCATCACCATCTCGGCATCGTCACACCTGTAAGCTTCTGTCATTCCCCCGTATCGCCGTCCGAAATGAATATAAAAGGATTCATCCACCTCAGAGATGACCTTTACGGCATCCAGCACTGCCTTATGCTGCTGGTACTTGAACTCCATATTGTCTGCCGGACCTGTGCTGAAGGCCATGTTTTTAGGTTTGTCCAGATCCAGTTTATAGGGCGTTTCGAACGGTGGCAAAAACGCATCCGCCTGCTCGCTTGTCGGAACCTCTACCGTTTCATAGGTGTGCGTCAGTGCAAAGCCATCCAGGTTTTGCATCACCGGCGTGAGAACCTTTCCATTCTCCGCGATGGCATAAGACTGCAAAACCATATCCAGGCTCTCCTGGGCATCCTCAACATACACCTGTATCCATCCGCAGTCCAGAAGCGAGAGCGAATCCCGCTGGTCGCCGTAGATGCTCCATGGCAATGCCAGCGATCGGTTGGCGTTCATCATGACGATGGGGAACCTGCCGCCGCTGGCATAATGCAGGCACTCCGCCATGTAGAGCAGCCCCTGGGATGATGTGGCGGTAAATGTCCTGGCCCCGATGCTGCTGGCACCCATGCAGGCAGACAGAGCCGAATGCTCCGATTCCACATACATGAACTCCGCCTTAAGCGAGCCATCTTCCACCATCTCGGAGAGCCTTTCCACCACGGTCGTCTGGGGCGTGATGGGATAGGCAGAGATGACATGCGGCCTTGCCAGCCTCACTCCCAGAGCTACAGCCTCATTTCCAGAGACAAATGCCTTTTCGACCGGCATCAGAAGCAAGCCTCCTTGATCATCTCAATGGCATCACTCTTGCAGACTCTGGCACAAATACCGCAGCCTTTGCAAAAGGCATAATCTATCTCGATCTTGCTCTCATCCTCTGATTTGAAGATGACCCCTTCCGGACAGCAGAGGTAGCAGTAGTAGCATCCGACACATTTTTCCGGCAGGACCACAGGCCTTTCTATTCTCCAGCCTGCATTTTCAGTGACCAGATGTCCGGCCTCAAAGCATGGCCCAGTAGGATACTCTGAGATATGTAATGGCTTCTTGAACTTCTTAATTGCAGGCCGGCTCAACATCGTGCTCATCTCAAATTCTCCCTGTTTTGTTCATAAGCCCTCTTTAGTAGATCGATATTGCCTGCCAAAATGGATCTTCCCATGACGGCCTGCATACATTTGACGGCGCATTCCAGGCTGATGATCCCGGAGACGGCAATAAGAGCTCCAAGCATAGCTGTATTGGTGATCGGCTTTTTCAATACCTGCAGCGCCAGAGCTGTGGCATCAAAGGCGACGATGCAGCTACCCCGGTCTTGCTGCCAATGGGCATATTTTTCCGGTCGACTGGTGTTGATGATCACCAGGCCATTCTCTTTGATATCCTTTGCAATTTTATCAAGGGCGAGAGTATCATCCAGTATAACAATATAATCAGGGCTGGCGATTTCACTGCGATCGGTGATCTTCTTCTCATCTATTTTAGTAAACGCCTGCACCGGCGCACCGCGTCTTTCCGGACCGAATGATGGAAAGGCCAGTGCGTGCATTCCCTGGTAAAGCGATGCCGATGCTGCCAGAAGCCGGGACGCGGTAAAAGCCCCCTGGCCTCCTCTTCCATGCCAACGTATCTCAATCACGAGATACCTCTTTTTGCTTTGCTCCTCAAATCAACCAATCTCTTGGCTTTGTGTGTCGCCCTCGGCAGAGAACCTTCATCCAGAACAACGACTTCCTTGGGTTTGACGCCAGTCCTTGTTTTGATTTTCAGGGATACATTTTCGGCAATTGCGTCCGTATCCTCTTTAGAGCCGGAACTCCTCTCCACTTCCACCTTGAATCTCGTGGTGAAGTTTTCCGTAATAGCTGTGATCCTGTATTCACCCGTAATATCTTCTGTTCCACGGATAGCAAACTCTATGTCGCTTGGGAATACGTTTACACCGGATACGATCAGCATGTCATCCAGACGCCCATTGATATTGATTCTGGCATGAGTTCTGCCGCACGGGCATGGCTCTCTGTTTACTGTCCCGAAGTCGCCTGTCCTAAACCTTATCATCGGTCTGGCCGTCTTTCGCAGCGTTGTGAGGACGATCTCCCCTCTTTCGCAATCGTGTACAGGTTCCAGAGTTTCAGGGTTGATAACCTCCACTAAGATGTGATCTTCGGCGATATGCAGTCCGTTTCTTTCGCTGCACATAGCCGCACATGAGCCGAATATATCGGAAATCCCATAGAAATCGTATACCCTGGCATTCCACAGCTTTTCAATGGCGTCTCTTGTAGCGGGGATGGATCCTCCGGCCTCTCCTGCTACAATGATAGTCCTGATGGCCAGATCCCTGGCCGGATCGATGCCCTGCTTTTTTGCCGTCTCTCCCAGATACCAGGCATAGGACGGTGTCGTCCAGATGACCGTTGGCTGAAATTCCTTCAACACATAAAGCAGCCTCTCCGAGGGAACGGTTCCCACCCATAAACAGAGAGCTCCTAGATTCTGAGCCCCAATGACATCCGGGCCTCCCACGAAGAGGGTGAAGTTAAGGGCATGCACATATCTGTCAGTCGGCCTCACTCCCGCCATCCAAAAGTTTCTGCTCTGCACATCCTGAAACTCCTGGAAATCCTGATGAGTGAAGGGGCTGAGAGTCGGAACTCCAGTAGAACCGCTGGAGGCCGAAACAAAGACTACCTCTTCCTCATTCACTGCAACCATGTCGCCCAGAAGCGGCTTTGCGAGCTGCCGGTCGCGCTCGATTTTCTTATGAACGAAAGGAAATTTCGCGAGATCGGATAGCTGCTTGAGGTCGGATGGCTTGACTCCCGTTTTGTCGAAAGCTTCATGATAGTAGCCGGAATTATTGTAAGAGAATTCCAAATGTTTTGCTAATTGTTCTAGCTGGTATTTTTCCAATTCTTCTCGCGGCAATGTCTCGATTTTCTCATCCCAGTATAATTTTGAGGCCATTCATTTCACCTAAATGAGTTCAATGATATCGTATTTATTGATGCAGAAATCAGCAAAAATTGCTGCAATGATAAGATTTATAAAGGCCTTTTTGCCGCAATAATAGGCTTAATAATGGTTAATGTTTACGTGAAGCGCACTCGGGTGGTGGCAGAGCAAATGGCAGTGCGATTTTCTGATTTGTCTGACAGATAGAGGGCGGCGGAATTGAGAAAAGAATTATTGATATCAATTATCCTGGCACTAACTTTGGCTCAAGTTTCCCCTGCCTGGGGCTGGGATTGGAATTTGTTCGGCAATCTATTGGGCGGCAATCCTGAGGAGCCGGAAAAGGCGCCGGCTCTTTCTCTGGGATACGTCCCCACGGTTCACTCCATAGATCCAGTCGTTCTCGACAAGCTCTATGCACCCAACTTCAAGAACCTGGAATTCAAGCTGGTAAAGTTCAGTTCCTGGAACGATCTCTTAGATGCACTTCGGTCAGGCGCAATTCAAGGAGCTTCGCTCCCGGCGGCATTGGATCTATTGGCCGTCGAGGCGGGCGTGCCTCTGCAAATTGTGGCCAAGAGCCACAGGCACGGAAATGCCCTTATTGCGGCCAATGATGTCAAGTCCATCGACGACCTATTGGGCCAAAAGGTTGTCGAT
>Ga0209777_10005664_pt1 | contig 14309 bp, 17 predicted proteins | sample FrelakmetHBP12HB_FD_187147 | JGI IMG/M metagenome (GOLD analysis project Ga0209777, IMG submission 187147) | Freshwater lake sediment microbial communities from the University of Notre Dame, USA, for methane emissions studies -HBP12 HB (SPAdes)... | ecosystem: Environmental > Aquatic >...
GAGGCCACATGGCTCTCTTGGAAATGTACCACCGGTTGAATTTGCGAAAGCACTGGTACTAAAAATAGCTGGGAAAATCACCTCATGATTGGCCCTAAGATGGGGTTCACCTCAATATAGCGGAGAACTCTAAGTCAGGGTGTTACTGTTTTCGGGGGTAAGGTCAGGGACACCTTTGTAGCTGGCACCGCGGTGGCTAAGAAACTAAAACTCTACGGGGCCGGACAGGATTTACTATCCGACGCCTTCTCCGGCAACGTTAGATGGATGGGACCCGGGGTGGTAGAGATAGAATTCGAGGAACGCACCTCTGAACCGATTATTGTTTTCATGGCAGATAAGACGTCATCCGTCGGATGGAATATGCCTCTATATAAAATGTTCGCCGACCCTTTTAACACCATGGGCCTGGTTATTGCCTCTTCCCTGCATAAGGGTTTTACTTACGAGGTACATGATGTTAAAGAGCACAAGAAAGTTACCTTCGATACTCCAGAAGAGATTTATGACTTGCTGGTTTTCATTGGAGCGCCCTCTCGATTCCCGATAAAAGCGGTTTACAGTCGGGAAAACGGCGATATCGCCGCGGTTTCTTTCACCCAGAAGCTATCATTGATTGCCGGGCGTTACTTAGGCAAAGATGACCCGGTCTGCATCGTTCATTGCCAGGGCGTTTTCGCGGCGGTAGGTGAAGTCCTGGAAGGGTTCACTTTCTCTCATCTGGTCAAGGGGTGGATGAGAGGTTCACATCATGGGCCGTTAATGCCGGTTTCGTGCGAGGATACACCCCTACCCGCTTTGACGGACCGCCCTGGTTACCGCCGCCTGTTTCCATAGTTCTTGAAGCCAGGAAATACTCGGACGCGACCTCCCTGGATAAGGAATTATGTATGCCGGAAGGAGAAGCAAACATAGTCGGGGTCAATAGTCCGTGTGATTCGAATAACGGTGCTGCCTGGCTGAAGTCATCGACGATATCAGAACGCTGTAGAGAATCGGCCGGGGTATGTTTAAGCGTATACCAACCTATCTCCCAGCCGACGCTTGCCAGCGCTTGAGTGCCTTCCCAGGTAAATCCTTCCCGGTAGTACAGATCAGTAATAAAAGCCGTGGCAGGAAAGTTGTACTTCTGGAGAAGAGGCATCACTTCCGAGGTTCAGCATTTATAGCCATCATCAAAAGCGAGTGCTACCAGAGTTCTACTATCCTTAGAGGAATAGACCCTGGATGGATAGGTAGGAGAAAGAGATAAAAGCAACAAGACCAATATGGTAATTATAACTGTGTGGTACCACTTAATTCTTCTTACGTGCTGTTATTTCACTGATATCCCTTTCCTGCAAAGGAAGATAACTTTAAACGTTGAAACTAGTCATTGATCGTCGCAGTCTAATAGGCTAGATTTTGTATATGCCTATAAGAGAGAATTACGTCTTTTGCCCTACATATATATCAGGCCAATAATTTTTCCAATCTAAAATCCTGTTTTTCAGAAGGTTGCCTGCTTCGTCATGAAGCGCACCGCAATTAATGCAAGCTATATCCTCGTAATCTCCGGCCAGCTTTCCGCCGCATTTTTTACAGGTTTTCAACTCCCTTTGCCCGAAGACTGTGCTAACAAGATGTCTTTTTTCTGGGGTTGCTACTATCATTTAAAAGTTCTTTTATATGTTGTAAAGTTGCATTTACTCTATTTTGCCGGCAGGTTGGACATTCCTTTTCGTTTTCCGAAACCGATAAGTGTTCTACTTGAAATGTTTCCCCGCAATTATGGCATTTATGATGACCGTCTTTATCTAAATCGCCTTCCCATCCCCGGTTATTTGTTTCTATATTCATTATCTGTCTTATGCTCCTGTGTCAATCGTACTTATTTCTCATATTCAATCATGCAAAAGTAATGTAGGATTTCGGTTTGGGCTGCGTTAGAATTTGGCATTAGTAAAAGGAGAGGGCTATTGTCCTATCGGAGTTTAAAAATAAACAGTTCGTCGGCGTATAAGAAAAAACAGTGATTATTATCGCCGTCAGATTGATGAAAAACCTTCCAATCTCAATTTAATCTCATGGTCTAATCAGGAAACACCCTAACACATACCAAGTTCCAACCTTACCGTTTTAAGATAACAACATGCCAGGAGTTTATTTTATCTTTCCGGTCTAGATATATATCAATGTAATGATAACCATCGTCAAGAGTCCTGGAGAGGCTAATTATAAGGGAATAATGCCTTAAATGACTATTAAAAAAACCAGAACATATCTTCAGTGTTTCGTCAAATACGAATACTGGAAGGGCATATTAGAACGGTGCTTCGCTCTTCTGGCGTTGGCATTTCCGCTGTTTATAATTATCGTTATAGCTATCAGGATAGATTCGCAGGGAAACCTTTATTCTGCCAGGAGCGGGTGGGCAAGAATAGACGTATATTTATCCTCTATAAGTTCCGCAGCAGGTATAAAGATCATGATGATATTAAATACCAGACCTACATTCAGAAGTATGTTCAAGACAATTTAGCTTCGGTTACCGATGAAGCCGGAGAAGATATTTATGAGCTTATTCATGACCCTCGCGTAACTAAAATAGGATTATCACTCCGTCGGTCTAACCTGGATGAGCTTCCTCAATTTATTAATATTATATAAGGGGATATGTCTTTCGTTGGTCCCAGACCTGATATTCCATTTTCCGTAGGTCTTTACAAGGAATACCACGTGAAAAGGCTTCTGGTAAAGTCTGGTATGACGGGTGCTTGGCAAGTCTTACCAGACCGTAGGTGGCTCTCTTTTGACGAGTTGGTCAAAACAGACCTGGATTATATCTCACGGTTGTCTCTGTTCCCGGATATAAAAAACTCGCTATTAACAATTCGTGAAGTGCTGACTTTTAGGAGCCCGGCACCAAAATCGAAAGAGAAAAAAGCCTTGGTTGACGAGATGAAATATGAATATTGCCGCAACTCTCACAAAAAGTATTATGTCAACTATGAAAGGTGGGCAGGATATCTAAAGTGACGGTAATGATACCAACCTATAATTAGGCGCGATTCCTGGGCGAAGCTATCCAGAGCGTGCTCGACCAGACTTTCATGGACTTTGAGATTATCGTGGTTGACGATGGTTCTACGGACAATACCATTGAAGTCGTCAATAGCTTTAAAGACACCTGTATCCGTTATATTTATCAGGACCACATCGGTGCGTCTGCCGCTCAGAACGTGGCCATACATGCCGCCCGTGGCGAGTACATTACCGGCGTAGGTGCGGATGACCTCTATCTACCCCTGAACCTAGAGCTTAAGGTTAAGTTCCTCGATACCCACCCTGATATAGATATGGTTTGCTCCGATGCCCTTTCTTTTAATAATAACACCGGGGCCACTCTTAACGGATTGTGGCATGGCCCAAAGGCGCAATATTCTAGCTTTGACCCAGTGAAAGCCGTACAGCAGCCCTTAAAAGAGCTCACTCACTATGGGTGTATTTTTCTGGTTCAGGCAAGCTTGATACGCCGTCAGGTTTTTGATGTGGTCGGCTATTTATCTCAAAGTGGCCACCCAAACCGGAGGGTCAAATCGCCTGGACTGCTTTACGGTATCATTCAGTGCTGTTTCACACAGTGAAATCCGTTCGGGGTGGAGCTGAAGAGTGAGCAGATCCCCCCGGTCATAGGTCTTTTGCAAAATGTCCCCCCAAATGGCGCTGATATCTTTTCCTTGGGTGATACCTAATCTCTCTACCATGGCTTCATCATCAGGAATGGAAACCGGAATCTCGATAAAGCCATCTTTAAACCGCGTCAGCACCGGGTAATCCTCAGTTCTTTGGGATTTATAGAAGTCCAGTAGCCTCTGGTATTCACTCCATGCCAAGGCAGGGTATCCGGCGCTATCTAGCGTATCCCAATAGACACTGGTGCTGCCATCATAAGGAAAACCCAGGTATCGAGCACCTTCAGTGTCTCACCGTTAATCCACAGGAAGGGAGCTCGAAAGCCGATGAACGGGATATCACATTTTTTAAACGTTTCGATGGCTTGACTGAAATGCCGGGTTTGGTCCTCCGCTGATATCACACCATAGTCCACATGGATATTACCTTGAACAGCAAATTCAACCCCTTGCCGACAAAGCTCGCGGATTACTTTGGGGTGCCTCTTCAAAGTAACGGCCGTGATAACGAAGGTTGGCACGTAGTCAAGGCTGGTAGCTACCAAGCCAAACTTCCTCAATATTTTCTCAAATTTGCCTGACCTTAATCCAAACCGACTTAGCACGCTGATAATCCTCAGGAACAGGTTCTTGATACAGCATGACTTTGACAAGAAACCTATGTTGCCCATATTCAGTCATCATATCGCCATGTGGTTAAAATAATGTTAGAAATATGTTATCATGAGGCGATAATGCTTGATAGTGAGTGGAGACTTGGATATCAGAGTTTGAACGTGTGGTTTTGGATAGTACCATGCATGCTTTTTCAGAGTTACCCCTATTGCTCATAGCAATGGAGTAGATTAAATTAAAAATAAGAAATATGCATGATTGTGCATCCAGAGTTACCATATGTTTAAATATTTCAATAATAATGACGATTCCCTCCCGCCCAGGCTACTCAGAGTCACTGAGGTCGCTCATCTGCTGCATGTGCATCCCAATACCGTAAGATTCTGGAGCAAGATTGGCGTGCTCAAAGCCTACCGGGTGGGCAGGCGCCGGGAATACAGGTTCAACGTCGCTGATGTTGAAACGTTCCTGCATCGAGACGGCAGCTCTCCGACCTAACTGCCAGACTTCCCGGGTCAATCACTCTCATATTCATCCATATCATCCTCTTTAGTCGATGATGGCGTTTTTATTTGCATTTGGCTCGTACACAATACTTTGTCTCTCAATTATTCTCCCCTCTCCAGCCAAGATATTCTCTGGTTTGCCCGTAAAAAAGACCGGAGAGGAGCGAGGGATAAGGCATACCGTAGGGTACAAACCCAAAAACCAAATGCAATCAGTACCGGAAGAAAGTCAGACTGATATCTGAAATCTATTTTTAGAAAAGTCGATTTTAACCAACGAATCTAACCTTATATTTACTTATCTCTAACCGCGATTAAAACCAAGACCCCTTACACTATTAATTGAGATTCGTCCCGATAAGGACAGTCTGGTCTAGCTTGATACCCTCTGTATTGAGCTACTCAATTGCCGAGAACTTGATGAATATACTTCAAGATATCGAAATAGTCGCACAACAAATCTCGGCGAGAACTGAGCGGTTCTATATTTCCATTGGCGGCATAAGCTGTGCCATCATCAGCCAGGATATCAGTTTTCTGGACCAACTCCGGGAACGTTTCGGGTCAGCCGAGCCGGCGGGAAAAGTAGCTTACGAGATTATCTTGATTCTGGCATCACATCAAGAGTTACTCGCGGATGATGACAAGCAACCCCGGCACCCGTCTATCAGCAGAGTAAAATCGGGGAACAACTACATCATCAGACAGGTCGACAATCCTTTCCTGGCGATTGTAAACACACTCTCTGGAAAAGTGCTGGTAAAAATGCCGCGTGACCTGAACAGTTTCGATAGTTTTCTCCGCATTCTATTCACCCTGATTTTAATTGACGACAAGGCTGTATTACTGAAAGCTTCCGCCGTCAGTGAAAACGGGCAAGGGAGCGTCTTCTTTGGTCCATCCGGTTCCGGAAAAACGACGGTAGCCCGATTGTCTCAGGGTCATACCTTGATTGCCGATGACCTGGTCATTATCAAGCCGCACAACGGCCGCTACCGGGTCTACGGGACCCCTTTCTGGGACGAGCTGACTAATGAAGGCTCGGATAATGCCCGGGCGGAACTCAGCGGTCTTTATTTGCTGCAAAAGGATAACGAGAACAGCCTCGAGCTGATAGATAACACGCAGGCTGTATCCGAGCTTTACCGGAATGTCCTGGTTTTTAGTGATGACGGTAAACTGTTAAGTCGCATTGTTCGCGCCTGCTATAACCTAGCTAACACGGTCCCTGTTTATAAACTGCATTTCCGACTAGACCCATCTTTCTGGGAATTAGTAAGAAAACAAAAACAAACGGTATTTCAGTCGCCCGTAAATACACTAATATCTCCGGGAAAAGGTAGTATGTAATGCGCATTAAAAAAGCAGTAATTGCCGCTGCCGGCCTAACACCAGATTTTTGCCCGTTACCAAGGCCCAACCTAAAGAAATGCTCCCCTGGTGACCAAACCTGCTATCCAGTACAGCGTTGAAGAGGCTGTCGCGTGTGGAGTAGAACTGGTGTTCAACGTAACATCACTGGGCAATCGGGCGATTGAGGGCTACTTTGACCGCTCGGTCGAACTGGAACAGGTGCTGGAGCGAAAAGGTGAAACCGAATTGGCGGAGGATATTCATCGTTCGTCCAACATGGTCGATATCACTTATGTCCGCCAGAAAGAGCAACTAGGCCTGGGTCACGCCCTGCTTTGCGTCAGTAAAATCGTTGGCGACGAACCCTTTGCCCTGATTCTTCCCGATGACTTTTTTGAGCAAAAATCTCTGGTGTTAAAAAACATAATGGATATTTATCAACAATTTCACGGCAGCGTTATCGCGACCAAGCAGGTAAGTAATGATGAAGTCAGCCGATATGGGATTATCGAACCTGTGAAAATGGCAGATCGAATCTACAAGGTAACGAACCTCGTGGAAAAACCGCCGACGGCAGAAGCCCCATTAAACCTGGCCATCATGGGCAGATACATCCTGATGCCGGAGATTTTCAAAATCCTGGGAGCCATTCCCGCCAGAAGGAATGGGGAATTTCAATTGACGGACGGTTTGAAGCGACTCCTCAAGACGCATCCGATATATGCCTACGAATTTGAAGGTGAACGTTATGATGCCGGGACGCTTCTGGGCTGGCTTCAAGCGAACACTACTCTGGCCATGAAGGACCTGGATATCGGGCCAAAGCTGGAAAACTATCTGCATGACCTCTTCCAGCCCACGTACAACCTCGGGATAGACTAACAGCTTTAACCAATTAGCAATCCGGAATTCTAAGCCGGTCTCATTCGCTGATTGTATTGAGGCCGGCTTCTGTGTTTTGATAAATCCCGCTGTGCCATTTGGCAAACTCACCAAACTCGAACCTTTCTTCAGTGATGTCACACCAAATGGAAAGGTAAGGCTTGGTGTCTACGCCGATAAATCTGGAAAACCGGGCGCCTTGCTTCTGGATGCCGGTGAAGTCACTGTAACCAACAGCTGGGTATCAATCAGCGGATTGAATTTATCCGGTAACGCAGAACACCTACTACTGGCTGGCGTTCAACATACAAAGTCCCAACGATGTCAGATATATGACAGGGTAAGCAAGAGGGTCACACTACTGGATAGCGGCGAATTATGGAGCGCTTCCTGCCAAGTTTAACCTGGTGGGTTCCGGTTCAAACAATGCCCCATATGTAATACGAGCTACGGTTGAATTACGTAATTAAGGTAATGCGCTTTCCTTAAGCCCGTCTTTGTGAAAGTGGCCCCGGCTTTTCATCAACTGCCGGGGCACTTTATTTTCTAATGATATAAGTAACGATGAATTCTCCCTTTACGAAATCAGGGTAGTTGGCTTTAAAAGGTTTAGCATCTCCCCGAATATAACCTGAAGGGATCGACAAGATGGCCAACAAATTCCAGAAAATAACCATTTTCAGTATCCTAGCGGGCGTTTTTACCCGAGCTGTTATAATATGAGTCCTTTGTCTGCCAGTTAAAAAGAAACCCGGATGAGTCTCAATAATTAGCGCTCCCTTTTTGCACACATTAGTCATTATCCTTTTTGTTGGGTTCTGTTTTCATTTGGCTTCTATGTTATCCTCATCCCCACCCTTCTCCAGCCTGTTCATATGGTCAAACCGCGGAAGATAATTAGGAGCTTATTTAAAGACTCACAGCATCATGTAGAAATTATAATTCCGAAGCCATAATGAATATATTAATACCAGGCAACTGCAATATTTCCGGTATTTCAAAGGGATTGAGCCGTGGCGATACATAGGTAAATCTAGGCAGAGAGATATTTTGAATAAATGATTCGTTAAGGCGCTGACTTGTATAGGCACTTTAACAGAATGACCTGAAGACAATGTAATGTAAATACTCTCAATCCGAACACGTCAAGAGTATCAATAGAAAGTTGAAAAGAGAAACAACTACAATTGAGGAGAATCCTGGTTGGCCAGCATTGATTATGCTGAAAGGATAGCTACTTAGATGAAGATACCGGTAGTGAAAAACTGAAGATGCTGCCCCCCTGAAACCGCTTCCTGGCCCAGATACAACCGCCGTGAGCTTCTACGTTAACCTTATTAATGTAAAGGCCTAAACCGAATCCCGGAATAGAACGTGTCAACTGACAATTCACTCGATAAAACTTCTCGAAGATTTTTTCTCTTTCAGCATCAGGAATGCCGATACCATTATCAATGACACTTACAATTACTGAAGGTATTTTTTGCTTGGGTGCATCCGGGAAGAATCTATTTAGTTCCTGTCCGTTTTTAACCATCAGCACCTCAACCTCAATATCACCGCCATTCGGAGAGAATTTGATGGCGTTGTCCAGCAGATTATGAAGGACCTGTTCAACACTCTCGCGGTTGACATTGATTTTAGGAATGGAGGCACGCGGATGGAAACTGATGATATGTTTGGAGTCCCGTTCTTGCGCGTCGGCGCAGATTTTACGTAGCAGATCCACTAAGACGGTAGACTGCGTGGACATATTGCGCATTTCTTCAAGTCCGGTGATATAGCGGAGTTTTTCCAGCACAAAAACCAACCTTTTAGTGCCCGAGTCAATACCTTGCAGGTATTCTTCTTTTTGTTTCTCGGTGATAAAGTCATTGAATTGCCGTAGAGTGGAGGTATAACCTTTAATCAGGGTTATGGGAGAGAAAACATCGTGCCACAAAAACTTAATAGCATCTTTATTTGAATCGCTCTTGTCTTGCGCGGTTTTATCATAGAGAACAGGAAGCCCATCCCGGTCTTCATATATATTAAGGTCCCTGGCAATCAGATCCATGTCTTCGTTGATATTCAGAGTTAACGCCGGGTCATTGCCTAACACCGGCTTCTTTGTTCCATCATTATCAAGCGGCGCTCCGGGTCGTGATGTTCGATATTTGAAGTCGTCGTTGTCCCGGTTAATTGAAGTTGGGTGTCTTGTCACTCTGCTCTCCTGTAATATGCTCCAACTCATCCTTATTGAAGGCGAAGCGATACCCCACGCCCCTCTCGGTGAGTATCAACTGCGGGGTATGCGGATTAGCTTCGATTTTCTGCCGTAAATACCTTATATATAGTTTCACGAAAGAGTTGTCTCCGATATAATTCGGCCCCCAGCCTTTTTCTAGAAGCTGGTCATGAGTTACTATCCAGCCACGATTCTTTATCAGGCAAGCCAAAACCCTGAATTCCGTAGGAGAAAGCTTGACACGCTTTCCCCTGACCCAGACCTGGCGGCTTTGCCAATCGATTTCCAGTTCTCCATTATGAAAGGAACTCTTTTCATTACTGAATGTATCAGTGGCGGTTCGGCGAAGTACCGCTTGAACCCGGGCTATCAGTTCAGAAAATTCAACTGGCTTGGGAATATAATCATCAGCGCCTAACCCAAACCCCTTAATGCGGTCAGTCTTGTCCGCCCTGACGGTTACCATCAGAACGGGAATATCACTCATTTCTCGAATCCGGCGGCATACCTCCCACCCATCCATTTTGGGCATCATAGCATCCAGGAGTACCAAATTAGGGCGGGTACTAAAAACACGGCGCATACCTTCAGCCCCGTCTACAGAAACCAGCACTTCGTAACCGGCTTTCTGCAGCCATGTCTGAGCCAGTTTTGCGTATTCCGCGTCATCATCAATTACTAATATCTTACCCTTTATATTCATTTTAAATAATTCTCCTACTTTCTCAAAGCGCTCCAGCAAAAATGATAATTTCTCAAATGGTTAGAGTCAATATCACCATTCTTACCTTTTCATACATATTTATACTTTTTTCTCTTTTTTTCATCCGAAAATTATTCTAAACCTTTTTTTATCCAAGAGTCAACATCAATGTTTTTGCTTTTTTCATGTATGATTTAGGCTCAAGTTACGTACTTTTAAGACTACAATGATTATAAATATTTTTTTGTATAAGACTCATAAATATCACCTTAAAAAATATAAAGATTTTGTTACGTTAACAGTGTATATATCATAATATTGGTAACAATTGTTAACGTTTCTCACATTGTTTTGATATACATTACAGTGCCCCGATAACTTGAAGCATCACAAACTTTTTTTCTAACCCTTTTCTTACTAGCCACAAACAGCATTCTAACTGGCAACTATCATGATTGCATAGAAGATGTGTTTACAAAGTAACCATGCGACCATTAAACAAGGGCAGGTCCGGATGGCTAATAATAACCCGGCGAAAAGTGAGATTCTGAAGATGAAGTTAACCGATTCGAGTCTGGGCGTCTCCTGTGCGGAGAGCTGCTGAACGGGCAGGTGGTGTCATTGATGAAAATAAAGATCCTTACCTTAATATACTTGTGCCGCCGGCCCGGTTATATATCTAGTGAAAGTGACGACGAGAAAAATGAATGTTTTGGTTGAACTGCTGAACCAGCTTCAATTAACCAACGAGATAAATAGCCTGATTGAAAAATCTAAAACATTCGCAGCTATTTACCTGGATATTGATATTCAAAAGGTGTTCACCCAGGTAAATGACAGTTCTCAGGATGAACAGATCATTCAGCTCCTCGCTGAAATAACCAAAGAGGCGGTTAAACAGCATGGTAACCAGGACGATTTAATAGGGTATCCCGGCGGGTGTAAATTGATGGTGATCACCACGGTTCAAAAGGTCAGGGCTGCGTGCCGTAGGATTCTTGCCGAGTTTGACCTGCGAATAAAGAGCATGTATCCAAGTACAACCCAAATAAAGGGGACCATCGTAAAAGATAATAAATCAGAAATTGAGGAACGGCTCCCGGTGATAGATTTACGGGCGGTGGTGGTTACCAACGAAAATTGCACCTTCCGTAATCATCTGGAAGTCATTAACACCGCCGAAGAGCAACTGGCCCGCTTGAGAAGCTACCCGGGACTCAGGTCATATTTTGACCTCAAAAAAGGTGAGATTCCGCCGGACAACAGCGGTTTCCCCGCCAACATTATGCCGGGGCAACAGGAAGAAATTAAGACCCTTAAAGGGGTATTGGACTGGTTAACCCGCTTAATGAAAGACATTAAAAACCCGCTCACCACCCTGGAAGGGTCTTTGAGAAACCTTGAAGCAGAACAGGAAAAGAATAATAAAACCAGCGGGTCAAAGCTTGTTAACACCATCCGGGAAAGCGTTAGCAGACTCGATAATATTATCGAGATGACAGACAGTATGATCTTAGCCACGGTTCCTCCGGTGCATACGGTCCCGGAGGAGATAAACCTCAAAGACTACCTGGACTGGGTCAGTGAACAGGTAAAAGGCCTGACGGAGAAGCAAAATATCGCTATCGATATACGGGGGACCGAGGATATTGAAAAACTCCAGGTAGATGGCAAGAGCCTGGCCCAGAGTCTGCTTTATCTTGTAGAAGGTGAAGTGCAGTCAAGCAATCACGGAGACAGGCTGCAGATAAAGGTTTCAGCCACCAGAGGTCAGAGCATAAACATAGAAATTTCCAACCCCAATCGTTATGTCCCCCAGCAGGTAATTGACCAACTCCTTCAAGGCCAACCGGTAAGCAGCTCTTATGATATCAGATTGAGCCGGATATATCTGGCTAAAATCATGGTGCAGGGCCTGGACGGTAACCTGGAGGTCTCAAGTGAACAGGGGCAAGGGATAATCTACAAAATAAGTATACCTCAAAGCTGGCAAGGCTCAATGCAGGAGGTCAATGCTCTGGTCCTGGCTACGGATATTAGCCGGAAACATGCCCGGGCTGAGATTAAAAAACTCCAAAACCTCACCGCCTCTCTCAACGACGAACTGCCTTCCAATATATTAAATAGTTTTGAAACTTTACGTTACCGTGTTCAGGAGTTGGGGATACTGTGTAACCGGTCATTATATTTAGTCGAAGACTATCGCAGCCAACTCGAAGCCAGGCAGGACGGTTGGCTCCAGCGAGAAATTGAACAGGTCCACACTGTAGAAGCTCTGGTCAGCATGTGCGAGGAGATAGCACAGCCGATGGTTTCCTGTCACCTCTTTGATCTGGACAGCGCCCGGCGCGTAGCTAAAAACGCCCTGGCTATCGCCACCGAATTTAAGCTGTCCCTGGATGACCGCCAGGCCCTCTGGCACGCTGCGTTGCTTAAAGACCTGGGATTGGTATTATCAACCCGCGCCATGATCGAGCAGGCATTTGTAGCCACAACACAAGAAGCCAATACCATCAAAGCCCGCTTCAAACCGGTGTGGAAAGCTCTTTCGAATATTGATTTCATGAAAACACCCCTGTACCTTGTTTCCTATAGTTATGAACGATATAACGACAACGTCGGCACCTCCAGCCCCAGTGAAGTAGAAATCCCGTTGGGAGCCAGGATACTGGCGGTTGTTCGCGCCTTTGAATCGATGACATCAAACCTGACCCCTCCAAAATCAAAAGCGCCAAAACTGGCTTTACAGGAAATTGTTAGAGGTTCAGGCACGATTTATGATCCCGATGTCATCAATGCCTTTCTCATGTATGGAAGAGGCAGGAACTATTTTAAGCCCCAATTGAATCCGGGTAGGAGGAATGTGTCTTGAGCAACATAAGTATTATCGGGGCAGGCTACGTCGGCTTGGTTTCAGCCGTCAGTTTTGCCGAGCTTGGCCATAAAGTAAATCTTCTAGAAATTGCCACCGCCAAGTTGAATGCCCTGGAACATGATGAAATGCCTATCATGGAGCCGGGCTTAAATGAGCTATAAATGAAAAAAACTATCGTTACAGGCGGCGCCGGATTTATCGGCTCCCATCTTGCCCGGGAACTATACGAACAAGGGTATAAGGTAACTATCCTCGATGATTTATCGACGGGGAAAAAGGGAAACATCGCGGATTTGTTAGCCCGGCCTCTCGAGGAAGGCAATGTTAAATTTGTCCATGACAGCATTTTGAAATCCCCGCTTTTATTAAAGCTCTTTACGGGGGTTGATTATGTCTTTCACCTGGCAGCCATCGCCAGCGTGCCCGCCAGCATCCGCGATCCGTTCACCTCACATATAGTTAACCTGACCGGCACTTTGAACGTGCTTGAGGCCGCCAGGGCTGCCCAGGTCAAGAAATTAGTCTTCTTCTCTTCGGCGGCGGTCTACGGCGATACCCCGATTTTACCCCAGAGCGAAGGCATGTTGCCCGCTCCCCTGTCACCCTATGCCGTAAACAAACTTGCCGCAGAACACTACTGTAATGTTTTTAAGAACGTTTATCAGCTCGACACCATCAGCTTGAGATTTTTCAACGTCTACGGACCAGGGCAGGACCCAAATTCCCAGTACGCCGCCGCCATCCCCAAATTCATCTTCAAGGTATTAGGGGGAGAAGCCCCGGTTATTTTCGGTAGCGGAGAGCAGACCAGGGACTTTGTCTATGTCCGGGATGCGGCAGCGGCAGCGATAATGGCTGCTGAGAGCGCGGCAGCGGGAGTGTATAACGTCGGCATGGGAAAAACGGCGACCGTTAACGAACTCGTACGGCTCATCCTAAATATTACCGGTAAAGACCTGAAGCCGGTTTACCAGGAAGCCAGACCCGGAGATATCCTGCACAGCCTGGCGGACACTTCCCGAATTAAAGCTCTGGGTTATACTCCAAAATTTAACCTGGAGGCAGGACTTAAAGAGACTATCAGGCATTTTTCCGATAGTTAACTGGTGAACCAGCCGTACCGGAGGGATTAGTATCTTATACCAATGCTCACCCGGAAACCATGAATAATTTCAAGAAAATCGCCATAGGATCAGTCATTCTCATCGCAATTGCCGGTGCGGCTCTGATTGTTTTCAATATCCTGGACTTTAAAATAGAAGCCACCAGACTTCATCCGTCCACTTCATTGCTGTACACGCTGCCGGTAGCGGCATTTGCCTTATCTGTTGCATTCACCGCGGCCAGAGCCTTTACCGTCACCGGCTCACCGCAATTATTGTGGCTGGGATGAGGCACGCTGGCGTTCGGTGTCGGCAGTTTGATGAGATCCTGAGGCAGCCATGACATGAACGTAGCCATCACCATGAAAGAC
>Ga0209777_10005665_pt1 | contig 14306 bp, 19 predicted proteins | sample FrelakmetHBP12HB_FD_187147 | JGI IMG/M metagenome (GOLD analysis project Ga0209777, IMG submission 187147) | Freshwater lake sediment microbial communities from the University of Notre Dame, USA, for methane emissions studies -HBP12 HB (SPAdes)... | ecosystem: Environmental > Aquatic >...
CCGGATCGAGAGGTCCCTCATGCCTTGCTTTGAAAAATCTCTTTGATATAAGCCCGCCGAAAATATAGCATTCTTTTCCGTAATATACGCACCTTGTGCAGTAAAGGTACGTGTGAGCGAAAATAACACCGACAGAAAAAATGAAATAAATATACGGCAAAAGGTTATTGTGCAAATACATCGTGAATGTACCGAACAAAATGCATATTGCAAGCCCGGGGATATTCACCAGGCGGTTAACAGCGCAGTTATCCATTTGATCCTCTTTGCAGGGCAATCTTCCCGGTCCTGACAAGCTCCTTTATCCCGAATTTTTTCAGCAGTTTTTGCATACCGTCTATTTTGCTTTCCTCATCGGTCATCTCTATGGTGACCGCGCCCTCGCTCACATCCACTATCCTTCCCCTGAAAATATCGACGATCTCAATTATTTCCGGCCGTGTTTTCTCGTTACAGCTCACCTTTAAAAGCACTAGCTCCCTCTCAACTGCGACATCCTTTGGTATATCGAATACCTTTATGACATCTATCAATTTATAAAGCTGTTTTGTGATCTGCTCGAGCACGCTGTCGTCGCCCGATGCCACTATGGTCATTCTTGATACTGACTCATCCTCGGTCGTGCCTACAGCCAGCGACTCGATGTTAAAGCCGCGCCTCGCGAAAAGTCCCGCTACCCTGGCCAGTACGCCGGGCTTATTTTCCACCAGAACAGAAATAGTATGCTTCATATTAATCCACCAGCATTTCGTTCAGGGCCTGTCCCGGAGGCACGAAAGGCATTACATTCTCTTCCCTGGCAACCACAAAATCGATCAGGGTCGGCCTGTCCTTGATCTTCAGGGATTCTTCTATGGCGGGCCTAATTTCCTCCAGCTTTGTCACTCTGATGCCGGCTGCTCCGTAAGCTTCCGCTATTTTTACAAGGTCAGGATTCTTCTCAAGGTCCACCTGCGAATATCTTTTACCATAAAGGAGTTCCTGCCATTGGCGCACCATGCCCAGGTAAGAATTGTTGATCACCGCGATCTTTATTGGCAGCTTATTGTTCACCGCTGTGGTCATTTCCTGTATGTTCATCTGTATACTGCCGTCGCCTGCAATATCAAATACCACTTTGTCCGGACAGGCTATTTGCGCTCCGATCGCGGCAGGGAAACCATATCCCATCGTTCCCAGTCCGCCGCTGGTTATGAACGTCCTGGGTTTTGTGAACTTGTAATACATTGAGGTCCACATCTGGTGCTGGCCCACCTCTGTTGTAATAATGGCGTCGCCTTTTGTTATCTCGTATATCTGTTCTATGACATATTCGGGCTTTATCCCGCCGTTCTTCTTGTAAGAAAGAGGGTACTTTTTCTTCCATTCCATTATCTGCTCGCGCCACGGGGCGTGGGCATCATGGGCTTCTGCCTTTACCACAAGCTCCTTGAGCACGGTCTTGATGTCGCCTACGATAGGGATATCTATCTTTACGTTCTTGCCGATCTCCGCCGGATCAATATCTATATGTATATGTTTCGCTTTCGGGGCGAATTTGGCTATATGACCGGTAACCCTGTCATCGAACCTCGCGCCGATCGCGATAAGAAGATCGCATTCCTGGACCGCATAATTCGCGTAAACAGTGCCGTGCATACCCAGCATTCCCAGTGAAAGCTCGTTCGTGTCAGGGAACGCCCCGCGTCCCATCAGGGTAGTGGTCACGGCGATCTCGCATTTTACCGCCAGCTCCGTAAGTTCTTTTGCAGCATTGCTGGATATGACGCCGCCGCCGGCGTATATGAGCGGTCTTTTTGAAGCTGCAATGGCCTTTGCGGCAGCAACGATCTGTTTGGGATGCCCTTCATATTTCGGCTTATAGCTTGCGATAACTGCCTTTTCAGGATACTTAAAGTCGATCTTAGCCATCTGGATATCGCGGGGAATATCAATGAGCACAGGGCCTGGTCTTCCGGTCCTTGCGATATAGAAAGCCTCTTTGAATATCCTGGGAAGATCTTTTGCTTCCTTAATAAGATAATTGTGCTTTGTAATGGGGATCGTTATGCCGGTGATATCAGCTTCCTGGAAAGAATCACGTCCCAGCAGGGCAGTCCCCACCTGGCCTGTTATCGCCACCATGGGAATAGAATCCATATAAGCGTTAGCTATACCGGTAACAAGATTTGTGGCGCCGGGACCAGATGTGGCAACACATACGCCCACCTGTCCGGAAGCTCTCGCGAACCCGTCAGCCGCGTGTGCCGCACCCTGTTCGTGTCTAACAAGGATATGTTTAATATCTTTTTCGTAGTATAGGGCATCGTAAAAAGGCAGTATCTGGCCGCCTGGGTAACCGAATATAGTGTGTACCCCTTCTTTTTTTAGACACTCCAGTATTGCCTGCGCACCTGTCAATTCCATATTATTTAAGCACTGCTCCCGTATTTGCAGATGTTACGAACCTTGCATACCTTGCAAGCCAGCCGGTCTTCACTTTCGGCTCCGGCATTTTCCACTCCAACTTTCTTTTTGCAAATTCAGATTCAGAAACCCTTGCATTTATCTTTCTTGCATGTATATCGATCTCGATCACATCGCCGTCTTTTAGCAAGGCGATCGGGCCGCCTTCCATCGCTTCGGGCGATACATGCCCAATGCAAGGGCCTTGCGTCCCGCCAGAAAACCTTCCGTCGGTTATTAAAGCCACAGAGTCAGATAATCCCATTCCGGTCAGCGCGGAAGTCGGTGAAAGCATTTCCCTCATTCCAGGACCGCCCTTGGGGCCTTCATAACGGATAACAACAACCTCACCGGACCTGACCTTCTTATCCATTATCGCTTTCATGGCGTCTTCCTCGCAATCAAACACCTTTGCAGCGCCCATTATCTTCATTGCTTTCTCCGAAACCGCGGTTTGCTTCACAACGCAGCCATCCGGAGCGATATTTCCCTTAAGGATGGCGATCCCACCTTCCTTATGAAAAGGATTATCATGACTTCGGATGATATTCGGATCGAATATGATCCCATCCTTTGCGATATCACGGATGTTCCTTCCGTTGACAGTTTCTGCGCCTAGAAGCTTCTCTTTTAGCGAATGGAGAACCCCAGGGACGCCCCCCGCATACTCAAGGTCTTCCATGAAGAATTCCCCTGAAGGCCTCAGGCTTGTTATATGAGGAGTCTCTTTGCTGATCCTGTCAAAATCATCAAGCGTCAATTCGATGCCGACTTCGTGCGATATCGCCGGCAGGTGAAGAGCGGTATTCGAGGAGCCTCCGATCGCCATATCAACCGTGATAGCGTTGATGAATGCGTTCTGTGTCATGATCTTTCTCGGTGTCACGTTATCTTTAACAAGGACCACGATCCTCTCTCCGGACGCGTATGCTATCCTCTTTTTCTTTGCGGATACCGCAAGCGCGGTCCCGCATCCCGTGAGAGACATTCCCATTGCTTCGGTAAGGCATGACATCGTGTTGGCAGTATAAAGACCCGCGCAGGATCCCGGCCCCGGGCAAGCGTTCTCTTCAAGGCAACTTACTTCCGCCTCCGTTATTTTCCCAGCCCTGACTGCTCCGGCGGCTTCAAATGTGTCCCTTACAAGATCTAGCTTCCTCATTTTATATCGCCCGGTCATCATCGGCCCAGAGGTCACGATGATGGTTGGGATGTTCAATCTGCCGGCGGCCATTAGCATTCCCGGCGTTATCTTGTCGCAGGCGGTGAGCATCACAAGGCCGTCAAGCTTATGAGCTTCGGCCATTGTTTCGATCTCGTCGGCGATCAGCTCTCTTGAGGGCAGTGAATAATGCATTCCGCTGTGTCCCATCGCTATGCCGTCGCATATTGCTGGAAGTCCGAAAATAAAAGGAACTCCGCCGCCGGATGAGATGCCGTTCTCGACCGCCCTTTCAAATTCCCTCATGTTCATGTGGCCAGGCACAAGATCTGTGAAGCTTGACGCTATCCCGATGAAAGGCTTGTTCAAATTCTGCCTTGTGACGCCCGTTGCCATCAACAGGGCCCTGTTGCCGGCCCTTTCAAGTCCCTTTTTCGCCTGATCGCTTCTCATTTGTAGTACCTCCGTATGATGAGGGCTATTTTATCATATTTTTATGTTTTTGGGTGGGATTTTTTGGTGATTATGCCGATATATATGTAGTAAGGGATACGAATAGATTTTTTGCTGGGTTGTTCGTGACTTGTTTAAAGATTGGTAGACTATTTCTCTGATTAAGTTCGGAGAATCCTTTAAGTACTACTCTACTTTAACTAGACGGCAACCCAGTTTTTTTAAACTGTGGTTGCATTTTAACATATATCCCCAAAAAAATCAATTGGAACTTTTTGGCCCTCCCATGATATAATCCAGGCATGCTTAGATATTTGACTGCGGGGGAATCGCACGGAAAAGCTATAACAGCCATACTGGAAGGCATGCCTGCCAACCTTAAGGTCTCTTCTGAGGACATTGATAAGGAACTTAAAAGAAGACAGATCGGGTATGGGAGAGGGCAGCGCATGTCAATTGAGATAGACAAAGCCGAAATATTATCAGGCATCCGGCTTGGAAAAACGCTTGGCAGCCCGATAGCCCTCCTGATAAAGAACGTTGATTATGAGAACTGGAAAAAAATTATGCCCATTGAAGACGACAAGAACATTTTCCAGGAACCCATCACAAAGCTGCGCCCGGGTCATGCGGACCTGACCGGATGCATCAAATATAACCAGCAGGACATAAGGAACATACTTGAGCGCGCCAGCGCCAGGGGTACAGTAGGCTTGGTGGGAGTTGGGGCGATAGTGAAGAAATTCCTTTCGGAATTCAAGATATCGATCTTTAGCCATGTGATCCAGATAGGAAATGCAAAAGCTGACCTTGACCAAAAGAAAGTATACGAAGATATCCGCCGCTTTGCGGAAAGATCGGATCTCAGATGCGCAGATGAGAAGGCCGCTTTTCAGATGAGGAAAGAGATCGATGCCGCAAAAGAAAAACAGGATTCGGTCGGAGGGATATTCGAAGTTGTTGTGCTTGGATCTCCGATTGGGCTCGGCAGCCATGTGCATCCGGACAGGAGACTTTCCGGAAAGCTTGCTGCCGCTGTAATGTCCATTCAATCCATAAAAGGCGTGGAGATCGGCGCTGGATTCTCCGTGGCGTCGCTGCCGGGGTCAAAAGCGCACGATGAGATATTCTACGTGAACGATAAATTCGCAAGGAACACGAATAATGCCGGAGGGCTTGAAGGCGGCATAACGAACGGCCAGCCGATAGTGATGCGAGCTGCAGTGAAGCCGGTGGCAACGATCGCAAAACCGCTTGATTCGGTCGATCTTGTTACGAAAGAGCCGGTTAAATCCCATGTTGAACGGGCAGATGTGTGCCATGTGCCGGCCGCGGGAGTGATCGCCGAATCGTCAGTGGCCATAGAGGTGGCCAACGCTTTTCTTGAAAAATATGGCGGCGACAGCATAGAAGAAATTGCCAATCGTTATAATGCGTGATATAATTACGCGGTTTTCCAAACTTTAACAGGAGGTATTGATCAATTGTCCGTAAAAATAAGATTAGCAAGAGTTGGGGCAAAAGGACGGCCGTCATACAGAGTAGTAGTCGCCGATGAAAGGGCCGCCAGAGGCGGCAGTATCATTGAAGTGGTCGGCCACTACAATCCATTGGCAGAGCCTTCTTTATTTAAGGTTGACAGTGATAAGGTACTTGAATGGATAAAGAAAGGCGCCGTTCCCACTTTCACCGTGCGCAAATTGCTTGGGAAGATCGGCGTGTTAAAGGCGATAGATTTTTCCAACTTTAAGAAGCGCGCACCTAAACAAAAAGGGGCTACAGAGGAAGCGCCGGCACCGGCAGCAAAAGCCGCAGAAACTAAGCCGGAAGAGAAGAAATAGGGGAGTGCCATGAAGGAACTGGTAGAATATTTAGTTAAGGCTTTAGTCGACAAACCGGACGAAGTAAAAATATCGCAGACGGAAAGTGAATCGGTCACAATACTGGAGATCAGGGTTGCCTCGGATGACGCAGGCAAGGTCATAGGCAAGGATGGCAGGATAGCGAACGCGATACGAACGATAGTTAAAGCAGCAGGGGCAAAAAATATGAAAAGGGTGACCGTTGAAATAATAACAGAGGAGAGGAAGTGAATTTATGGCAGAAAAATTAATTGAGTTAAAAAGAGTCGTGATGGTAAAGGCGGTTGTTACCGAAGCATTTAAGGATAATCTTATAAAGGAACTTGAAAGGGCCATTAAAAATCTGGATACGCAGGCTCAGCAGATGGATTTTCAGGCAAAAACCTATATGGAGGACCTTAAGAAGAAAGGCATGGTCTCCCAGATGACGGCATTCAAGCACCAGCTTGATGAAGAGAAGGGCCGTCAAGCTTCAGCCAGGGCAGACCTCCAAGCAAAGATCGAAGAGGCAAAAAAACTTGTATTGAACACGGAGTTCATACAGGGTCCGCTGGAAGGGCCGGTCAATGTTAAGACCGGGGACAATCTTTATAAAAAGATCGGCGCTGCCGAGATACTAGTAAAAGATGGAGTGATCCAGGAGATAAGGAACGCAGAGTAATAGCTTTCGGCGAACAACTCACGGCTAACAGCGATGAAAATCGATATATTAACGCTTTTTCCCTCAATGTTATCCCCGCTTGAGGAAAGCATAATCGGCAAAGCAAAAGCTAAAGGCATTATTGATATTGTTGTAACTGATATCAGAAGCTTTGCCAAAGACAAGCATAAAACAGCGGATGATACTCCATATGGAGGCGGAGCGGGTATGGTGATGAAGCCGGAGATGATTTGCGAAGCTGTTAGATCCGTCAATAAGAGCGGGAGAAAAGCAAAGACGGTGCTTTTATCACCCTCAGGAAAGACATTTGATCAAAGCGTCGCCAAAGATTTGGCAAAGTGCGAGCACTTGATACTGATATGCGGGCATTATGAAGGGATAGATGAAAGAGTCAAGGGAATAGTCGATGAGGAAATATCGATAGGCGATTATGTCCTGACGGGAGGGGAACTTCCTGCAATGGTAATTGTTGATGCTGTATCCAGGTTCATTCCCGGGGTGCTGGGAGACGAATCTTCATCAAAGGAGGATTCATTCTCTAATGGACTTCTTGAATATCCGCAGTATACAAAGCCAAGCAGTTACCTGAATGAAAATGTTCCCGTGATCTTGATGGGCGGCAACCATAAGAATATCGCCAAATGGAGGAGGGAGCGGTCCGTTATCAATACTTTCTATGAAAGGCCCGATCTTCTGCCCGGAGCCGACCTGACATCGACAGATATGGAGACCTTGGAAAGGATATTTACGGGGGCATAAAGTGAACGTATACGTTGCACTGCTTCACTTTCCGGTATATAATAAGAACAAAGAAGTGGTCACGACCTGTGTGACAGGGTTTGATATTTCCGATATTGCCAGAAGTTGCTGCACTTACGGGATAAAAAAATACTTTATCGTTAACCCTATAAGCGGGCAGCGCCAATTCGCGGAAAGGATCCTGAACCACTGGAAAAAAGAAGAAAGCTTGAGCTTCAACTCCACAAGGGTTGAAGCCCTTAATTTGATATCAATTAAAAAGGAATTAAGGGAAGCCATTGATGAAGTAAGCAGGCACGGAAGTCCAGTCGTGGTCGCAACCAGCGCAAGGCAAAAGGGAAGCTACTCGTACGGCAAGTTGCGCGAAGAAATTAAAAGATCCAAGAGACCCTATCTTATCCTTCTTGGTACCGGATCAGGGCTTTGTGAGGAAGTAATAGACGGAGCGGACATAGTGCTCTCGCCGATAGTCGGGGGAACGGAATACAATCATCTGTCTGTGAGGAGCGCGGCCGCGATAATACTGGACAGACTTTTTAGCAAGGAGTGAATGTTATGAGCATAATATCGGATATGGAAAAAAGTTTCATGAAAAAGGAGATCCCCAGCTATAATGTGGGCGATACTGTAAGGGTCTTTTCGAAGATCATAGAGGGTGACAAGGAGCGTCTGCAGGCATTTGAGGGAACGGTTATAAAGAAGCGAGGCAGAGGGATCGGAGAGGTTTTCACGGTCAGAAAAATGGTCCAGGGTATTGGAGTGGAGAAAACTTTCCCGCTCCATTCACCCAGAGTGGAAAAGATCAAGGTCCTTAAATCTGGGCGTGCAAGGAGAGCCAAACTGTATTATTTGAGGGGCCGCATCGGCTCGAGAGCTCTCAGGGTAGAAGAAGCAGGTGTGGCACAACCTTCCTCCGCAGAAACTGCGGCGGTCAAGCCTGCTGCTGCCGCTCCTGATAAGTGAGCCAGCCGAAGTTCGACCCAAAAAATCTCAAGGCCTTCAAGTTCAAGGCAAAAGAATCTCTTGTTAAAGTACTCGAACCCGAGAAAACAAAAGAGGAGCCAAAAAAGAAAAAACCTTCCAGGATAATTGCCGCGTTCAAAAAGATCCTTATTTTGTTTATCATAATCCTTCTTGCCAGCGTTATCGATATATTCTTTTTTCAGGTCTCATTCGTCCCGACTGATTCAATGGAAGCCACTTTAGGGGCGGGAGACGGGATAATCGTGAACAAGCTTTTATACGGAATAGCGAATCCGTTCTGGGGCACGAACGACACTGAAAGATTACTTTTAGTTATTAACAATCCTTTTTACAAAAAAGGCATGCCGATCTCCAAGATCAGATATATGGTGAGGTTTTCCAAGGGCCCAAGGAGGGGCGATATCGTTATGGTGAAAACATCGACAAAATATGGAGAAATGTCAGGGAGGATAACAGGTCTCCCGGGTGAACTGGTAAAGATCAAAAAAGGCACTATATATATTAACGGGAAGAAAATGATCGAAAAATTTCCGGTCATAAAGGGCGGACCGGACCTTGACTATGCAAAGGTGCCGCAGGATTCATATTTCATCATCGGGGATAACATGGCTGATCCAAGCAACAGCGAAAAATTGGGAATGGTCTCGCGCGAGAACATCGTGGGGATCCTGGCCGGAAGGATATGGCCTCTGAATAAGATCCGAACTTTCAAATAAATCTTTTAGGAGATGCTGCGGTGATAGCAGTATCGATGAGGCATGAATTAAAATTGAAAAGACAGGGAGTGAACCTTCTTGCCGGAGTGGATGAGGTCGGGATCGGGCCTCTTGCCGGTCCTGTCGTTGCCGCCGCCGTGATACTCCGCGATGATAAAAGGATCCCCGGACTTGATGATTCAAAAAAACTGAACTCGAAGCAAAGAGAACGACTTTATAGAATCATAATGGATTCTGCTGTTTCCATCGGGATCGGCGTAATTGACAATTCGATAATAGACAGGATAAATATACTGCAAGCTTCATTAAAGGCTATGGAAGCCGCAGTGAATTCCCTTTCGGAAGAACCGGACCATATACTTGTTGACGGCATAAGAAAAATTCCCGGTATCAAGATCCCGCAGACAAGCATTAAGCATGGCGACAGCATATCCTCAGCGATAGCCATGGCATCCATAGTGGCGAAAGTTGTTCGCGACAGGCTTATGGATATTTACGATCGAGTCTATCCTCATTATGAATTTTCAAGCCATAAGGGCTATGGAACAAAGAGGCACATTAAATTCCTTAACAAATACGGGCCTATTGCCATACACAGGCATACTTACCAGCCGGTGATCGATAGTTTAAAGGCTCGAGGCCGTATATTTTTATGAATCCCTTGACTTCCCCCGGGGCATACCGCTAAAACCCAGATATTACTTGACATTCAGGACATGTGTGAGCTATAATACCCGCAGATCATAGATTTCCTCGTACCTCTATATATTTTTTAAAAAAAGGAGGTGAAATGAGTGAACAAACAAGAATTGATAGCTCAAGTGGCCGCAAAGACAAGTCAATCCAAATCCATGTGCTCGAACATCATTGAAACCACATTCACGCTGATGAGTGGAGCATTGAAGAGAGGCGAAAAGGTCCAGATGGTGAATTTCGGGAGCTGGAGAAGGTTAAGAAGGAAAGCAAGAGTCGGAAGGAACCCGAAAACGGGTCAGCAATTGAGTATTCCAGCAAGGAACGTTGTTAAGTTTTCAGCGGGCCAGGAATTATTGAGCTCGATAAACTAGTATCGTAAATAGGATATCGAAGACAAACCCTCTATGTTCGGAGGATGAAGAGCATAGAGGGTTTTTGTTTGCTTTGATGTAGGGTTATTCGTCAATTGTTGCCTTTTCTGACACTTCCCTTCGACAAGCTCATGATTTCGCTCAGGACAAGCGCTGGCAAGATAATTGCTGTTTATTCTGATATGGGGAAAGAAAGCACAACGCTTGGTAAAGAGGGCGAAGCCATAGCCGTTCAATATTTGATAGAGCACAGCTATCAGGTCATTGATAGGAATTATCGTTCACAGCAGGGCGAAGTGGACATTATAGCCAGAGACGGCAATTTCATTGTCTTTGTTGAGGTCAAGACATATTCGATAGGAAGTTTTGGAACACCGCTGGGAGCCGTAAGAAAAGCTAAGAAAGAAAGTATTATCCATGCCGCGCGAACATATCTGCTGAAGAATAATATCAAGGATATTAATTGTAGATTTGATGTCCTTGCGATCTACAGGAGCTGGAGCGGACTTACAAGCTATGACCTGATAAAGGATGCCTTCCATGTTAGTTAAGGTGAACAGCGCGGCGATATCTGGGCTGGACGGTTTTATCGTTGAGGTTGAAGTGGATTCCATCCGGGGCCTTCCGGGACAATCGATAGTCGGGCTTCCCGATGCAGCCGTTAAAGAGAGCCGCGACAGGGTCAAGTTCGCGATAACGAATTCCGGTTTTGAATTTCCCCCGGGCTATTTCACAATAAATCTTGCTCCTGCTGATATAAGAAAAGAAGGGCCTCTTTACGACCTTCCGATAGCCATCGGAATGCTGGCATCATCTGAACAGATAAAGATAGAAATGTTCAAAGAAACGGTGATACTTGGAGAGCTTTCACTTGATGGAGGCCTGCGGCCAGTCAATGGTGTTTTGCCGATGTGCATGGCGCTGTCAGGCAATGGGATCAAAAGGGTCATTGTGCCAAGAGAAAATGCGGATGAATCCGCACTTGTATCAGGGGTTGACGTGATCGCCTGTGAAAGTCTGCTTGAAGCAGCCAGGTATCTGAACGGGCAAATATCCATAAAGCCGCATACTATAGATATCAGCGCACTTTTTTCTTCAAAAGTTTCGTATGACATAGACTTTTCCGATGTTAAAGGCCAGGGGCATGCCAAGAGAGCGCTGGAGGTAGCCGCGGCTGGAGGCCATAATGTTCTCATGGTTGGCTCCCCTGGCTCAGGCAAAACAATGCTCGCAAGGCGTCTTCCCACGATACTTCCGCCGCTTTCGATCAATGAAGCGCTTGATGTCACAAAACTTTACAGTGTTACTGGGCTTTTGAGCTCGAAGAAATCGCTGATAACCGAGAGGCCTTTCAGGTCTCCTCATCACACAACATCCGATATTGGGATAATCGGCGGTGGAAGGGTCCCGCGTCCGGGAGAGGTCAGTCTTGCGCACATGGGGATACTGTTCCTTGATGAATTCCCGGAATTTGAAAGAGATGTTCTCGAAGTTCTGCGCCAGCCGCTCGAAGACGGCGTTGTCACGATCGCCAGGGCTTTAAGCTCAGTAACTTATCCTGCTGAGTTCATGCTTGTGGCGGCAATGAACCCGTGTCCCTGCGGAAATTACATGGATCCCACAAAGAGCTGCATATGCCCCCCATACAAGGTCCAGCGCTACTGGGGAAAACTATCAGGGCCTTTACTTGACAGGATTGACCTGCACGTTGAAGTGCCTAGACTAAAGAAAGAGGAACTGTCGAATCATTTACCCGGTGAGACGTCAGAATCTATCCGAAAGCGCGTGTCGCTCGCCCGTGATATCCAGATCAAAAGATTTGTTTCCACACAGGTCCGCTGCAATTCAAGGATGCTTCCTAAGCATGTGAAAGAGTTCTGCAAACTTGATAATGACGCCGAAAGCCTTTTGAAATCAGCCATACTTCAGCTCAAGATGTCAGGAAGGGCTTACGACAGGATATTGAAAGTTTCAAGGACCATCGCTGATCTTGATGGCTCGGAAAAGATCAAAGCTTGTCACATTGCTGAGGCCATACAATACCGGTCGCTGGACAGGGGGAAGTGATGGAAATATCGCAGTATCAGATCATCAGCAGCTCGAGTTCATTATATAAGGTGAATTATCTGCTCCCGATATCCAGAGAACGGGAGATCATCCTTTCAGTTGAAGAGTTGAATGCATGGTTAAGGCAGTCATGGCTAAGGGGGAGGATCATCGGTTATGAAAGGATAGGCGAGGGAAGGGATGTTGAAGTATGAATAAATTGGTTCCGATTGAATTGATAGAGAATAAGATATATTTGATCCGCGGCCAAAAAGTTATGCTAGATAGAGATCTGGCTTTTCTGTACGGGATCCAAACTAAACTTTTGAAAAGAGCGGTAAAACGAAATATTTCGCGGTTTCCTGATGATTTTATGTTCCAATTGACTAAGGATGAAGCTGAATATTCAAGGTGCCAATTTGGCACCTTGAAACGAGGTGAAAATATAAAATATTTGCCTTTTGCTTTTACGGAACACGGGATTCTTATGTTATCCTCGATACTAAACAGCAAGAGAGCGATTTACGTGAATATTCAGATCATGAGGGCTTTTGTTAAGTTAAGAACAATGTTAGCCACCCACAAGGAACTAGCGGCAAAATTTGCTGAGCTGGAAAGAAAGTACGAGGGCCATGATCATGAAATTAAGCAGATATTCAATGTGATCCATCAGCTAATGAAGCCACTTTTGAAAAAGAAGAAGAGAATAGGCTTTTTAACGGACAAATAAGTGGTGACGCAATTTGCGTCACCATCACTATATCTCTAAAATGCCCCCTATAGAGATCGCCACTAGCCTTGTTTAATGTTGCAGCAGGCGTATAATTCTTATATAAGGCGGTGATATTATGGGTAAAGGGGATAATAGAGACAGAAAAGACACAAAAAAAGCGCCAAAGAAAACGCTTAAAGAAAAGAGAGCTGAGAAAAGGGCGAAGAAGCAGGGCAATTAATATTATTGATTGTGTCTGAGAGTATAATTCTTCCTTAAGGCGGCGAATTAGTGAAAAAAGTATTGCTTCTTATTCTGCTAATATGTCTTGCTCTTACCATATCCACATATGCAAAACCTAAACCTGTAAATGAACTGGTCGGTATTAAGCTGGGCGATAATATCGATCAGATAAAAACGGTCTTGGGAGAGCCGAGCATGGTGACAAGTAAAATGTTGATCTATGACACAAAAGGAAAACGATCAGGGATAATTATCCTGATAAGTAAGGAGCAAAGGGTTATTTATGTCGATGTATGCGATCCCTCATATAAAATAAATCTACAGGGTGTAAGTATAGGAACCGATGCTAAGACAGTTAATAAGATATTTGGGCAGCCGGACGGCAAGTTCCCTTCTACACTCGATAAATCATGGTTTATATGGGAGTATTTTCCTTATAAAACGGCTTTCACCATTAAAGCGGGAAAGGTTTATTCCATAGCTGTCGGCGATTTTAAGAAATAATGCTTGTTAAAATTAGATATCCAGCCTTAACACTTCTTCTTTTTCCCTTATCTCTTGTCTATCCTTCTCCACGGGCGTATAATTCAACTATAGGTCAGTGATAATATGAATAAAATATATATTTTTATTGTTTGTTGTACATTAATGACAATTGTCTCTATTCCGTCGTTTGCTATTATTTACCCTGGTATCAGCTATATTTCAGATGACCAGATCATGTCCCAGCTTTTGCCGAAAGGAAAAATAGATGTTTCCGCAAAAGTTGAATACTGGAGCCCTTATGAAGAATATGTTGAAAATTCAGAAGGTGCTATGCAGCCTCTTGCTGTGAATAAAAGCTCATATAATTTATTGAGTATTCCGATCATGGTTTCATACGGGATGAAGGACAACCTTTCTCTTAGGTTAACTACACAATATATCAGTAGAAATATAGCATGGAATGATTTTGGCGGAAGACAATTGGATTTTGTAGGCTATGGATTGGGGGATTCCAAAATAGAAATGCTGTATCAGATAGCAAAAGAAACATCTGACAGGCCGTCAATTGCTGTCAATGTTGGCACAGATATATTGACCGGGACAAACTATATAGCTCTGCCGGATAACAGCACTGATACCAGCCTTGCCACCGGTCTTTGGGGGTCAAGCTATTATCTTTCCGGCATATTAGGCAAGAAATATGGAAAATG
>Ga0209777_10005666_pt1 | contig 14304 bp, 10 predicted proteins | sample FrelakmetHBP12HB_FD_187147 | JGI IMG/M metagenome (GOLD analysis project Ga0209777, IMG submission 187147) | Freshwater lake sediment microbial communities from the University of Notre Dame, USA, for methane emissions studies -HBP12 HB (SPAdes)... | ecosystem: Environmental > Aquatic >...
AATACTAATAATACTAATAATACTAATAATACTAATAATACTAATAATACTAATAATACTAATAATACTAATAATACTAATGAATATATTAATAACCTAGCGGGGGATAATGATATGCCAGCACACAATAATGGAATAGAACAAGATGCAATAGTAGCGCAACTAGAGAAAATTAATAGCGCAATTAATGGTAGGAATAAGCATGTAATAGTGCCGATGTTAAAAAAGCAGCTAAAGTTTTTATATAGTAAGAAGAGGGAAGTATTATACAGCGGAGGATATGGGTGCAACTGTGGATCTACAAAGCTATTAACTAAGCGTGGCGAAATAGCTATAGAGGAGTTAGTAAGGGATAATATAGCTCCTGAGATATTGACGTTTACTGACAAGGGCTTTAAATGGATACAGGCTGAAGTACCGTATTTAAAGTCTTTTGAGAATACGTTAGAGATCAAATTCAGTAATGGCAGATCTATGGAAGTAGCTTATAACCATTACTTTTTGACTACTAAGGGTTGGAAGTCCGCTGATTCTTGCGTAGTTGGTGATGATGTTTTTGGTGTTGGGCATTTGACTGAAAAAGGATTAGGTTCTCTAGACGATTATCTTGCACGTTCTTATTTATGTGGTGAACAACTTCCTCTTTGGTTAAGTAATGTCCAAGATGTTTCTCCATTACAAGACGGTGTTCACGGACATAACCACTTGAATTTGCAAGAGGATGTGAAGGGCAGTGAATTGTTATATAACCAGTGTCCTCAATATGAATGCCACCATGCCAAGCAGGATTCAGGTTCTTCAGTCTACTCCTCTTACGATCTACAACAACACCAGAATGCTTTAGAAACCTGCGAAGATGTTCACCTATGTTTTTGCTCCAAGTCAAGCCATAATGAGCTACAATCGCTTTTGGAACAAGACCGTCATGATACATCTTTAGACACGTTACTTTATCGTTATGCCAAGGATACTTACGATTCACAGAAGGCTTATTCCGAAAGCAACAGCCCTTACCAAGACCTCGATTCTTCTCATTCATACTCTACTCCTTATTTAAATGCCTATAGTATAACTGAGATAAATAAAAAAGCAAGCCAAAAGATATATGACATTGGTGTGCCTATCTATCATAACTATGTGGCTGAGGGACTTATACATCATAACAGCGGTAAATCTAGAACCTTATGTTATAAAGCTGTGATGAATGCTAATGTTCCCGGTTCTAATGTATTGTTAGTTCGTAAGACATTGACTAGTTTAAAGGGAAGTACACTTAAGACATTATTAGAGCGTGATGGCGAATTAGATCCAGTATTGCCATTAGGTAGTTATAGTCACAATAAGAGTGAAGGTAGAATTGATATTAATAATGGCGGGACTATTACTTATGGTGGCTGTGATAATGCTGAGAAGTTTAGAAGTACTAATTTTGGTGTTATATTAATTGATGAAGGATCGCAATTGGATAAAGAGGAGTATGATGAGTTACTTTATAGATTGCGTAATAATGTAGGTGAATATCAGCAGATAGCTATAACTACAAATCCGGGCAATCCTTATCATTTTTTGTATGAGCGGTTCTTCAAATGTTCTAAAGAGGATGCAGAGGATAGAGAAGTAATAACCGCTAGTTCATTAGATAATTATTTTCTGTCTGCTCATAGTCCTAATTATATAAAAGATTTGCTTAAGATGACAGGGGCTAGACGGCAGAGGTTTGTAGAGGGGTTATGGGTTGCTGCTGACAAGATGGTATATCAAGATTGGGATAGGTCATTAAATATAAAGCATAGAGATATTGCGGAATTTAAAGATTACATTGTGGCGCTTGACTATGGTTTTACACATCCTACTGGTATTGTATTAATTGGGGTAGATGGAGAAGGTAATACTCATTTAATAGAAGAGTTTAGGAAATCGCAATTATTGAAGGATGATATTATTAAACGGGTAATGCGATATGTGAAGTTAAAGCCTGCTATTGTGTGTGATCCAGCAGCACCGTTAATTATTGCAGAGTTACAGAATGCTGGTTTAAATGCTATTAAGGCTATTAATGATGTAGATAGTGGTATAACTGAGGTAAGAGATAGAATAACTAGAAGGACTTTTACAGTAGAGCCTAGTTGTAAGGATAGTATACAGGAGTTAGAGACTTATGCTTATGAGGATGATGCTACAGAACGAGTTATTAAATCTAATGATGACTTGGTAGATCCTATAAGGTATGCGCATATGTATTTAGCAGACAAGACTTTTTCTAGGGGCGCATATATATATCCTAATTTGTATTTAAATGATGAGGAGAAGAGTATAGATGATGATGAGGAATGGCAAGAGGTAGAAAATGCCAGTAGTTTATTTGGTGGAGATATAGGCGGGTATGTATAGTTAAAATAGCGAATATAGAAGTATGGATAAATGTATAAATCATTTTTGGAGATATAATAATGTCACGTACTAAAGGTTCTAAAAACAAGACTCTATCAAAAGCACAGTTAATAGAAGGTATTGAGGAAAAGGGATTAGCGCCTTCTTTTGGAAAACTAGACACATTGATAATTGCTCCTAAGACTATCTCGAATAATCCTGTGGAACTTCTTAAATTAAACAAGGGATTTGTAGCTGTATGTAATAATAAGAATGCAAGTACAATGGCATCTACTCCATTAAGGTTATATGCTAAGGGTAATGCTAGTGAAAAGTGTTTATTTCCTCATAAGCAATTAAATTCCAAAGAGATTGAGAACGTTAAATTATCTAGTGGTAGTTTAAGTGTTAAGAATGCTCAGAATATAGTAGAGATATATGAGCATCCTGTTTTTGATGTACTTAATAGATTTAATGATGATTTAAATTATCATGATGGTATTGAGTTAACAGCGCAGTATTTAGGTATGATGGGTAATTGTATGTGGCAGATTATTAAAGAGGATGGATTACCTAAGAATATAATTATTCTTCCTAGTGAATACACGACAGTTACTTTGACAGAGGATATGCATATTAAGGGTTATAGAACTTTTAATGGTGTTTATCAGAAAGATTATAGTACAGATGAAGTAATACATTTTAAAAATATGGCTCCGGGATTATTTTGGCGCATATGGAATCAGGGTTTAATTACTGGTTTATATGGACAAGGAGATCTAGAGGCAGTATTAGATGAAGTATATCTTTATAATGCTATTAATGATTATCTAAGAGCTTTAACAGAGAACAATGCGATACCTAGTGGAATTATTAAATACAAGAACGGTAGATTAGATAAGCAGACAATGAAGGATTTGGAAAGTGATTGGAATAAGGTAATGAGATCGTGGAAGAAAGCTGGAAAAACGAAAGTTATGGACGAGGACTTCGATTTTGTACCTATGGGTTATAATCCTAAGGATCTAGATTTTAGTGAAGGTCGTAAGTGGTTAAGAGGAGTAATAGGTAATGCATTTGGAGTACCTGAGGATTTAATTACAACTGAGAATAGTAATAAGGGTTCTAGTAATACTGCTATAGATCATTATGCTCGTTTTACTATTCGTCCTAAGTTGAAAAGATTAGAGGATAAGTTGAATTCACATTTGATGCCTATGTATGATGATGATTTCTTTCTACAGTATGACAATCCGATACCTGAAGATGCTGCTTTGGCTATTAAGGAAGAGGAGATGCATTTAATTCAAGGTGTAATTACTATTAATGAAGTTAGAAGGAAGTCTGGATTAAGTGATGTTGAGTGGGGTGATGAGCCTTTTATTCCTAAGCGTGAAATGATTAGAGATAATGCGGGTTTAGATGGTAATGGTGCTAATACTAGTCCTGCTAAAGATCCTTCTAAAGTTAATGAACAGATAGCTAAAGAATAGTAAGAAGTAAGGAATATTATATGGGCGCAGGTAAAGGGGATAAGTATCGTAAAGTTAATAGAAACAAATATGATGCTAATTATATTTCGATAGTATGGAAATCTAGTAGTTCTAGTAGTTCTAGTAATTCTAAAAAGGAGATAGTAAATGAGTCAGACAGTATTAAAAGCAGAAAGTCTAGTAGCATTTCTCAATAACAAATTTAAAACAGACATAGAAGTAAAGAAAGATTCTCTAATTGAGCGTAAAGAGTTTATTTTTAATTCTATTGACACCATAGATGAAGTAGAAGGTTCTGTTTATTGTACTATTTCTACAGAGGATGTGGATCGTGGTGGAGATATGATGATTGCTGCTGGAATGGACATTAACGACTTCAAAAAGATTCCCTCTGTCTATGTTTCTCATGATTATTCTCTTTTACCTATAGCCAAATGTACTGAAATTCACCATTTAGATAAGTCAATTGTGGCTAAAATAGTGTTTTGTAGGGAAGTTCCAGCTATTAAAAACATCTGGGAATTGGTAAAATCGGGCACTTTAAAGGGCGTTTCGATAGGTTTTGAGGCGTTAAAAGTGCTTCAAAAAGGCTCAAAAGAGTTCAATTCTTACATAAAAGAGTGTGGAATAATGGCATCTGAAGACCTTAAACGTATTATACCTGCGTGGAAGATGTATGAATTTAGTGTTGTTAGTATCCCTATGAATCAAAATTGTTATATTAAGTCTCTAAATGACTCTAATATGGAAGTTAGTGAAGATTTAGGTAAGTTTTTAGGTTTTGATAAGATTCCTAAGGCAGTAGAGGTGGTAGAAGAAGTTAAAGATGATGAGTTACCTTGCTCTGGTAAAATAACTAATTGTAAAGAATGTAATGATATTGATTGCAAGACAGTAGTTGTTCCAGAAGAAATAAAATTATGTAAGTGTGATAAATGTGATAAGGCTGATTGTAAATGTAGCGGTAAAGAATGTAAAACAGACGGATGCACTTGCGAATGTCATAAGCCAGTAGCAATTGTAGCAGAAGAGCCTAAACGTTTTATACATATAGAGCCGAAGCGTCATTTAATCACTGTTAGAACTCCTGAAGATGTAAAAGAATTTGTTGATCTAGCTGTTAAAACAAGAATTAGTGGTAGGAAGAATATTATATAGTAACGAATATTTTAGTGTACGGCAATTCAATTGTCGTTTGTATAGGAAAGGTTAGTTGTAAAAGACGCCTAATCCGAAGTAGTTAACCTCAAAAAGGAAACAAATATATGAAGATTAAGATGATTAGTGATGTTAAAGATGCTGCGAAAGATTCTATTGTTGAGTGTGATGAACTGACTGCGAAAGAGTTTATTGATGCTAAACAAGGAGTTGAGTATACGGCAGAACTAGAGGCTTCGGATAAAAAGGCTATACAAGATGTGATAGACGCTGAGGTCGCTAAAACCAAAAAGGAAATTAAGAAAATGACTACAGATATTAAGTCAGAGAATGTTGCGGATATTAAGGGTACGATATTGACAGTTAAAGATGGTCCTGTGCAAGAGTGGAAAGATATGAGGGAATTCCTTCATGCAATTAAGAAAGCCGAAGAGCAACACATCGTTGATCCTAGACTTTTGACTAAGGCATCTGCAGGTTTGGGTGAAGATTCTAATGCGGTTGGTGGATATCTAGTCCAGCACCCTTTATGGAATCAGGAAATCTTTTCTGCATTCATGAGATCGTCTATAATCGCTCCTAAGTGCCGTCATTTCGTTGTTGAGGATTATGCTAATGGACTCAAGTTCAAGCAGGTTAATGAAACAGCTCGTTCTGTCACAAGTCAGTTCGGTGGAGTTAGATTCTATAACGTAGATGAAGGTTCGGACATCACGGATTCCAAGCCTGCATTCACTCAAGTCGATGTTCCTATCAAGCAGATGGGCGCACTCTACTACCTAACACAGGCATTAATCGATGACTGCCCTAATATCGCAAGTCATGTTGCTGGTAAAGTTGGACAGGCTTATGGTTGGATGTTAGATAATGAAATCTTAAACGGATCTCTTTCTATCTGTACTCCTGTTGTTGGTCACGGTGGAACGAAGGCTGTAACTGTTGCTGGTGCGTCTCCTACGGCTGTTGAATGGGCTTCGATCTATAATGCAATGAGTCCCGGTTATAGAGAAGGCGCTGAATGGTATCTTGGAACTGCACAGTATGCGGCTCTAATGAATCTTTCTACTGCTATCCTTGCTACTGGTGGAACTTCTGGTATTCCTCTATTTACCAAAGATGCTCCTAGCGCTCCTGCTGGACTTCTATTCGGTAAGAAAATCAACGTAATTGAACAGGCTACTGCGGCAACTGCTGGTCAGATCCTGTTTGGTAACTTTGATAACTACGCATTGCTTTCTAAGGGTAATCTTACTCCTAATGTTGCAATGTCGCTGCATGTCAAGTTTGTAAGTAATCAGCAGACCTATCGTTTCATTAGTCGTATTGGTGGTTGCCCTCTGATCCCTTCTACGATTACTCTTCCTGATACGTCTGTAGTTGCTTCGTTCGTAACCAGAAACTAGTAATTCATATACGGGCTAGAGGTTTTATCCCTCTAGTCCGTATTTTTAACAACATCCCCCTAACATAAACGGGAACATAAAGGAAATGAAAATGAGTAAAGAAAATAAAGTAGAGATTCAAGGTAAAGCGCTTCAGAGTTTAATTCAGACAAAGGTTTCAGCAGGTATGGGTGAAGATGGTACTGCTGCTAATCTAACACAACTAGAAATATTTAGAGACATTCTTTCAGCGAATTATCTTGAGGGATCGCTTTACAATCAGGCTTGGAAGATTAATGTTTCTCCTAAAGCACACGGTATTTTACTTCCTATAGCAGATCAGAAATCTAGATCTGTTGCTGGTGGTATTTTAGGTGGTATAATCACTTATGAAATCGGTGAAGGTGAAAATATTACTCTAACTTTCCCTAAATTTGCACAGACATCGCTTCCACTTAATCAGATTGGAGTAGCCGCTAGAGTTACTAATGCATTGGTTCAGGATGCGACTGCTCTTCCCCAATTTTTACGTAAAGGTTTTGAAGAAGCCATTAAAATGAAACTAGACCACTCTATAATTTATGGAGATGGCGCTAATAATATTTATGGTATCGCTGGTTCTACTGCTATTGGAACTAGAGCTACTTTAAGAATGGCTGGTTCTTTGCCTTATACAGTTCAGAACCTAAAAGATATGGTTTCTAACTATTATGGTTCTCCTAATGGTATCTGGTGTATGGCACATGATGCTTGGCACGAGATAATTAATTTGTATTCTAATTCTACTAATCCTATTCTTCCTTTACAGTTTATGCAAGGTGAAGGTAATAGAACAAAAGCAATACTATTTGGATTTGAGGTTCACGTATTGGATTGTATGTCTTCTAGAGATATAGTTCTAGGCGATTTTACCGCATTTGTAATTGCTCAGAAAGAATTAAGAAGTGATTTTTCAGAGCATCTATATTTCTCTAGTAATGAGACTGCATTTAGATCGATAATTCGTATAAATGGTTGTCCCCTATGGTCTGGTCCTATTACTGAAGAGTCTGGTGATGTTAATTATTGTTATGTAACTATGATTGATGCGGATTTCAATAGTTCGTCATCTTCTTCTAACTCTAGTAGCTCTTCAAGTTCTAGTACAATATGGAGATCAAGTTCGTCTAGTAGTTCTTCTTACAAAAAGAAAGATAATAGTTCAAGTTCTAGCTCTAGTAGATTACAGAGTAAGTCATCTAATAGTTCTTCTTCATCTTCTTCTGAAATAGTAGAAGGTTGTAAGAATTGGTATTGTGCTGCCTCGTTTACTAATGATCAGATAAATGGATCTTTCAAATTTACTGGACAGATATATGAGTCTAAGGGCGTATATCTACAGGAGCAAGCGTCCTCTAGTGATGTAGATCTTTATATGTGGTATAACTCAGTATTTGGTTATTGGATTATATCTGAAAAGGTTGGTAATCCTGAGCCTGAGTGGTATGCCGTTAAGACTTTGGCTGGTGCATGTCCTGATGGTAATTGGTCTCATAGTGGAGTTATTACTGAAGGATTGTGCTAAGGAGGATAGTTTAAATGGCTTATCCTTCAACAACAGATCTAGTAACTTTGGCTGAAGTCAAGGCGGTGAATAACATCTCCTTGACTACAACCGATACCTTCATAACTAATATAATTCCTAGTGTCTGTAGGGCAGTAGAGAATTATTGTAGAAGAAGGTTTTCTAAACAGACTTGGGCGCAGTGGTATCCAGTAAATCAAGAAGTTATGCTGGCAGAGTGGCCTGTTAATAATATTCTCTATGTTGGAATGCCTATCCAAGTCTTTACGGTAAATGATACTACTAATAATTATACTTTCTCTATTACTCAACCTAATAGTAGGAGTTTAAATGTAGTAGGTAAATTTACAGCGGTTAACAATAGTACTTTAGTTGCTACTGATTATCTATTTTCTACTTATCAAACTTTAGGTGCTCTTAAAACCGCTGTAGAGAATGCATTAACTGGGGTAACTTTCACATATACTACCAATGTAAATGTTGTTAGTTATTCTGCTATTAATACAATGACATTAAGGGCTAGTGCTGGTTATACATTTGATTGTGGTTATAATGTATTTAAGATTAATGGTGTTCAGCAGAATCAGATGTATCGGCTTAGTGATACTAGTGATAGATTGATCTTTAATCCTAATATGGCTGTAACTAGTGGTTTATATCAGTATGGTTTTGGGCAATATAGTACTGGTTATGCTTCTATAGACAGTACAGAGCCTTTAGATTGGCTTACTACTGAGGATGTATTAGTGGTATGGTCAGCAGGTTTTTCAACAGAAGACGTGCCAACTGAACTCAAGTGGATTATATCTAGTATTATTAAAGATATGATTGCATTATTTGACGCAGATGGCAACGGAGGCTACAAAGGTATATTTACATCTGAGAACTTGGGCGACTATGGGTACACTTTAGATGGTAAGGCTAATCTAGGTGATTTAATTAGTAAGAAATATGCTAGTGCGTTAGATTATTACAAGAGAAAGGTAGTTGCGTAATTATTAATATCCTGATCATTAATTTGATTAGTGCAATTTGGGAACATATGTATAGAGATGATTAAACATGTCGGTACTAGGATTATCTTCAACAACGTGCAATATATATGGCATAATCAATACATTAGATATTTATGCATCTGATGTCCCTAATTATTATCTCAAGTATGCTAATGTTCCTATTAGAGTTCGTTATTTAAGTGGTCAAGAATCTTTTATAAATGGCAAAGAACAAAATTTGCAGATATATAGAATTTACGTCCCATACCAATTAAACATAGATGAGTCTGATTTAATTGTAGATCAGCAAAGAGAAGCTAAGTACGATATTCTAAATGTAAATCTCTTAAACGAAAGAGCGCATATTCAACTAGATTGTAAATTATCTAGTACGATTATGGGCATTATAGTATTTCCTTCTTCATCTTCTAGCTCATCTTCTTATGTAAATAATTGGTCTTCATCTTCATCTAATAGTTCTAGCAAATCTACTAATTCCTCATCATCATCTTCATCGAGGGATAAATAATGAGTGTCAAATCTCTAGCTACAACTAAAGTAAATGTCTATGGAGTTATTGATTCTAAAGATATTTACGCCGCTCATACTGAAAGCTGGTATCTTAAGTATGCTAATATTCCTGTTAGAACAAGATACTTAAATGGCAGAGAAAGTGTTATAAATGGTAAGATCCAAAATATTCCTGTTTATAGATTATACTTTCCTTACCAATTAGATATAGTAATAAGCGATATAATCCAAGATGTAGTTAAGAATAGAACTTATGATGTATTGTATGTGAATAAACTTAATCGTAAATCGCACATGCAGGTAGATACTAAAAAGGTTAATAATCTTAATTTAAATATAGTATTCCCAAGTAGTTCTTCTTCATCATCTAGTTATTCATCTTCTTCTAATACGTTTATTAGGAGCAGTTCTTCTTCGTCTAGTGTCAGTAGTGCTTCTTCATTGTCTAGTGCTTCGTCTGTATCTAGCAGTAGTTCTTCTTCTAGTAGTACATTTATTAAGAGTTCTAGTAGTTCATCTAGTAAGAGTAGTCAGTCTTCGAGTTCTTCTAGCTCTAATAGTAGTTCTTCAAGTTCTAGTACTTCTTCTTCTTCGAGTTCTAGTACGTTTATTAGGAGTAGTTCTTCGTCTAGCTCTAGTTCTTCTTCTTCTAGTAGTTCTAAGAGTAGTGTAAGTAGTGTAAGTAGTTCTTCTAGTAGTAGTTCTTCAAGTTCTAGTAGTTCTAGCTCTAGTGTTTCTTCTTCAAGTTCTAGTACGTTTATTAGGACATCGTCTTCTTCATCTAAGAGTAGTATAAGTAGTGATAGTACTGATTCTAGTGCAAGTTATCAACCTTCTGAATCTAGTTTGACTTCTTATGGATTCTCTTCTCAATCTAGTAGTTCTATGAGTGAATCTAGTGTATCTTCTAGTAGTAGTTCTTCTTCTAGAGGTTATAGTGAAAGTAGTGAATCTAGTGTTACGTCTATAAGTCAGTCTAGTGATTCAAGTTCTAGTAGTTCTTCTTCAAGTAGTTCTTCATCTTCTAGTAGTTCTTCTTCTTCTAGCAAGAGTAGTAAGTCTAGTAATAGTTCATCTAGCTCTTCGTCTTCTTCAAGTTCTAGTAGTAGTAGTAAATCTAGTGACTCTTCTATTTCTAGCGAATCTTCTAGTAATAGTAGTAGTTCTTCTTCTTCTAGCAGTTACAATGATTGCCCGAATAGAATATACGAGATTAACGCTAGTATTATATTTGTAGGGGGTAATTAAGATGAGTCATTACGATCATATATGTGTAAGTGGAACCAATAATAGTAAATATAATGGCACTTATTATTGGTTTACTGGTCAAGGTCCTGATGCAGAATATATCATTGTCACATCTGGAGTGGATATTTGGTTAAATCAAAGTCCTAGTTATACTCATGATAATGAATGGGGATGGGTAATTTTTGAAAAAACAATTGGTGACACTGGTAATTTTAAACCTAATGCTAGTAAAACATATGAACCAACATCAGATCCTTTAGGTGCATGGGATAATGGTTGTTATGTAGAAAATGGAACATGTGGAGCAGGAACTTCATCTTCTTCATCTCATTCTGCATCAAATTCAAGTTCTAGTAGATTATCTAATAGTTCATCTAGTAGTTCGTCAAAATCTAGTGAATCTACAACTTCTTATGTAAAAAATTGGTCTAGCTCTTCATCTTCTTCAATAGATGATATTCCAGTATATATAGAAAGCGCATTTAGTAGTTGTGTTAGTGGAACATCTTGTACTATACCTAAGCCTGTTAATTTAGGTGTTGGTAATTTAATGCTAGCTCAAATAGGATGGAATACTAATGTTAATCCTATTAGTCCTCCTAATGGTAATTGGACTCAAATAACTACATCTTCTGCTTTAGGAGCTCTTTGTACTACTTTTTATAAGATAGCAGATTCTAGTGATGTATCTGCAACTAATTTTGTATTTACTGGTGGTAGTGTTGGAAGCCATAATATAGGTATAATTAGTACTTGGAAATACTTTGATATTTATAATCCTATAGGTGCAGCTTTAAGTAGTTATTGTGGATCTGTAAGAAGTATAACTGCTGCTGGTATAACTCCTAATTTTGCTAATTGCATGTTAGTATTTATGGGATTTGGAGCTGATGGTGGCAGAACATATACTAATTGGAATATAGCTACATCTCCTCCTACTTTCTTGGAGAAATATGATCATGGATGTACTAGTGGTATAACTTTAGGTATGGCTTGTGGAATTAGATCTGAAACCACTGCTACAGGTAATGGTACAGCTAATTTAACAGGATATACTAAAGCTGTAGGTATATTACTAACTATTCAGCCTATGGGATCTACTCAACCGGGAAGTAGTTCATCTAGTAGCTCTAGTGTTTCCTCTTCTAGTAATAGTTCTTCATCTAGTAGTTCTTCTAGAGGGTATAGTCAATCTAGTTTAAGTAGTAATAGTTCTTCATCTAGTGTTTCCTCTTCTAGTAGTAGTTCTTCTTCGTCTAGAGGATATAGTCAATCTAGCTCTTCATCTAGTATTTCTTCTAGCTCTAGTAGTTCTTCTAGTAAATCTTCTTTAACTAGTACATCTATATCTAGTGCATCTTTAAGTAGTATGTCTTCTTCTAGTGCGTCTACTTATTCTAGTGATTCTACTGAGATTAAAAGTTCATCTAGCAGTTCTTCTTCATCATCTAGTAGTTCTTCTTCATCTAGTAATAGTAGTTCTTCTACTTTTATACATTCTAGTAGTCAGTCTTCTTCAAGTAGTTCAAATATATTAGACTTTGTATTTAGTAAGTATTTAACCATTAATAATTCTGTGGATCTAAGCAATACACATTTTCTTCCTTTGTATACTAATAAGATAGGTGGTAGAACTCCTAGTGACAAGATATTCTGGGGCGCAACTATAGTACAGGATGTTACTTTTGATTATTATACTGCACTCAAGATTAATGGTGTAGAATATTATACTCCTGTTTATACTGGTGATGCTACTACTGGATGCTGTTCGATATTAACGGGGGATATAAAATGATGAATATTAGAGTAGGAGATAATTAACATAATGAGTAAAGAAGCCAAATATGCAAGTCATTTACCAGTGTTTGAAGAACTATTTAAAATGAGTAGTTTTAAAAATGTACTGGAATTTGGTTGTGGTAATTATAGTACTAGTTTTTTTCTTGATCATTGTGATAAAGTAACGTCTATAGAGAACTGGGACGAGAATTGGTATAATAAGATTAAACAAGAAATAAGTAGTAAAAAACATACGCTTATATATAGTAAGGGTATTGGTGCCATAGATTATTTAAAGAATGATTATTATGACTTAATATTTGTAGATGCCGATAAAAGACAAGAATGTATAAATGCCAGTTTTGGAAAATCTAGTGTTATAGTAGTACATGATTTAGGACATAAAAACATAGGTAAAGGGTTTTTGAAAGGTATAATAGCTAATAACTATATTCTATTTATGGCTACTATATCTTATCCTGCAACTAGTATATTTACAAATGATAGATATTTAATAGAAAAACTTAGTAATAATAATAAATTTATAACGATAGATCAGATGGAATTCGTAGAGATGTTTTTGGTAAATTAATGAGTACATATACATCACATTATCCTATTTTAGATACAGCGCATGTAATAGCTACTAATTATGCTAATAGTGCTTACTTGCCTGATTTTACCTGTAATCCAATTACGTCTTTAACAGATGGTTGGGCTAATAATCAATGGGTAGGATATGTTGGTAATCAAAAATTCAATATAGATTTAAGTTCGGCATATGTTATTACTAGAATTTACTATGAAAACTCTATTGTTCCTGATGATAATGCTCATGGTGCTAGAAATGTTATATTTTATGGTACTAATAGTTATACTGCTTTTCTTAATACTGATTATTCTGATACTACCGATTTAGATCAATTATGGTATGGAGAATTATCACAACACGTAGCTAGTGCGGTTTCAGATCCATATTATCAACTTATAAATAATACTACTGCTTATCAATATTATGTCTTAAGGATTACTGATAACTGGGGCGCTGGTGACTGGGTAGGTATCAGAAGATTAGAATTACAAACAACAGATGGAGCAATACCCTCTACCTCTAGTTCTTTAAGTAGTACGTCTTTAAGTAGTACTACCTCATCATCTAGTACTGAAATTAAGAGTTCTCATAGTACTGAAATAAGAACATCTAGTAGTTCTTCGTCATCTAGTACTGAAATTAAGAGTTCTCATAGTTCAGCTAGTGATAATATATGTATTGTTAGCGATGGTCTAATACTATGGTTAGATGCTGGACAGGGTATTACTAAAGATGAAAGCGATAATGTAACTAATTGGCAAGATCAATCTGGTAATACTAATGATGCAGTACAAGAGATAGTAGTTAATTCGCCTTTATATGTAGATAATGTTATTAATGGTAATCCTGTAATAAGATTCGATGGTGGAAATAGATTTATGCTTGGTCCTAGTACTGCCTTAAGCGCTAGAACTATATTTATGGTATCTCAAGTTAATCCATCTATTGGAGCTTATGCAGCAGCTACTTGTTTACAAATAGGCCAAGACGATATAAATACCAGAGTAGATAGTTATACTGCAAATTGGCACTTTACAGATACTGGTGATTTTTCTTGGAATGGAAGATGGTGGATTAATGGTGTTATAGACGATATTAGCCATAACTATAATTGGCATATTCTTACAGAAGAATCTGCTAATAATAAAGATTTCGCTTATCAGATATCTCAAACAGCCTATGATAGATTCTT
>Ga0209777_10005667_pt1 | contig 14304 bp, 8 predicted proteins | sample FrelakmetHBP12HB_FD_187147 | JGI IMG/M metagenome (GOLD analysis project Ga0209777, IMG submission 187147) | Freshwater lake sediment microbial communities from the University of Notre Dame, USA, for methane emissions studies -HBP12 HB (SPAdes)... | ecosystem: Environmental > Aquatic >...
TTCAAGCATCGGATAAAACGATTTTATAGAAACTGGCCCCATAATGCCACTGTTGATAGCACTCAACAGTGGATTGACTGTTTTGTATCAATGTATCACTTTACGAGATGCTAAAGTTGACAACCACAATACTAACATCCATCTAGAGCATTAAAACAGCAATTAATAAACTTTTATTATTAATTATTTACCTTACATTTTGTGCTAATCGACGTAAAAAAGAAAAAAAGAACAGGGTCGATACTGGAGACTAGCTTACAACCCGTAGGTTTTGAAGCAGAAATCATACGTAGAAGACTTCCAAGTACTACCACCATCATAACTATACCACAGCGCTCCGTTCATATATGGTGTGCTTGAGCCATACCCCCAATAATAACAATTCGTACTCGAACCACCAGAGGTTCTCACCACAAGATAATACCTACTACCAGGAGTCACCGTCAGGTCGCTGAAGTCAAATTTCACCCATCCATAGCTTGTGGGTATCTGAGAAGCAGGCTTTGAGAGCTTTACCAGATCAGAACCAGAAATAGTCCTACGAACTGATAACGTTACACTATGCGGAGGGCTACCGATCTTTCTCATATATATGTTCACACTAGTTAACAAACCTTTAGTTGGTTTGAATGATTGACCGCCCCAACGAGCTAGATATACCGCATAATTGGAGGTATACTTTGTCTGCAGCTGATCCAGGATTTCTATGCCTGATTGCTGGGTGGTGAAGGTATACCATCTACGTGTGTAGAGGGTGCTGCCTGTGGGATCGGTCGCATTCACCCAGACTTTATATGTCTTTGAATATGCTAACCCAGATAACGACAATAATTTGGTTCCATTTGATGCACCAGTCCCACTATTTTTCTGGCCGTTGCTGCATTGGATGGTCCATGTGAAAGCATTCCCCTCAGGATCGTTGATCGGGATGCTCCAGGTGAAGCTGCGTGGGTTGGTGGTTGATCTGTTTGCTGGGTTAGGTGTCCCAAATACTGGTGGAAGGTTTGCTTTGGTGGTGAAGGTGTACCATCGCCGAGTCCATAGGTCGCTACCGGTCGGATCCGTAGCATTGACCCAGATCTTGTAGGCTGTTGAATATGTAAGACCATAAAGGGATAATGATTTGGTTCCATTGACTTCTCCGGTTCCGCTATTGGTTTGCCCGTTACTGCATTGGATAGCCCATGAGATAAGGTCCCCTTGAGGATCATTGATTGGGATACCCCAGCGGACACTTACTGGGTTTCCTGTAGAGTCATTCGCTGGAGAAGGTGCCCTAAATACTGGCGGATTATTTCTACCAACTACTATTGTTAACCCATCAGACCAGTTACTTTCCGCTCCGTGTTCATCTCGGGCCTGTGCCTGTACGACATACGTTCCGGGTGAAATCCAGCTGTGGTTTTCGAAGCATGTTTGCCTTGAATCAAAAATCCCAATCCAGTCACTGTAATCATGAGAACCGCTGGCGTTCCAATCGAATCGGAATTGTATTTGATCGCCATCCGGATCAGTCGTATTTACGTAGTATGTACCATTTTGGTCAGTGACTCGTGTAGTTGGACCCATTGGTATTACTGGCTTGTTTGGAGGTTGATTTACTGAAACGATGACAGTTAACCCCTTAGTCCAGTTACTTTCTGCTCCGTGTACATCTCGGGCTTGTGCCTGTACAATATACGTCCCAGGTATGCTCCAAGAATGAGTTATATTTACTGCCTGCCCTGAATTCATAAGCTCCGTCCAGTTACTGTAATTATGAGAACCGGTTGCATCCCAATCAAATCGGTATTGTATTTGATCACCATCAGGATCTGTTGTATTTGTGCAGTATGTACCATTTTGTCCGATCTCTCGTGTTGTTGGACCTGTTGGGGTTTCTGGCTTGTTTGGAGGTTGATTTATTGAGCCGTTGATGGTTATGGTTAACCCATCGGACCAGTTACTTTCCGCTCCGTGTTCATCTCTGGCCTGTGCTTTCACCACATATGTTCCGGCAGTAATCCATGCGTATGATGTGTTTATGGATGTTCCTGAAGGTAACAAGTTAGTCCAGTTGCTATAGTCATGAGAACCTGATGCATTGAAATCAAACTTGTATTGTACTTGATCACCATCAGGGTCGATAGTGTTTGTGCTAAAGGTACCGGCTTGTTCAATATTTAAAAAAGTTGGACCAGAGGGTATACTAGGGATAGCGGGGGGATAATTTATTTCTGTGGTAAAAGTATACCATTTTTTTGTAAAGAGGCCACTGCCATTAGGATCAGTCGCATTCACCCAGACCTTGTAAATTGTTGAATACGCAAGACCAGAAAGAGACAATGATTTAGTACCATTCGCCCCCCCAGTTCCACTATTGGTTTGTCCATTACTACATTGAATGGTCCAAGAGAAGAGATTCCCCTCAGAATCATTGATCGGAATGCTCCAGCTTAAACTCAATAGATTCCCTTTTGAGCCATTTATTGGAGAAGGTGTACCAAACACCGGCGGATTACTATCAATCGCAAGTACAGTTATGCTTTTTTGAGCCTGGTTGTTAATCTTGCTTAATTCATGTAGCAAATTATCAGGATCAACAATTGTCTGGATAGTATGGGAACCAACAGTTGCATTCCATATAACTGGGAGAGTTATGTTGTGGAAAGGCGGAATAAACGCTAAGAAATCAGCTATGGTCATGTTTCCATCGCAAATTCTAATTGGAAGATTATATGCAAAAGTAGCGCCTAGATTCCATATGGTGACATTCATATTTTGAACTCCTTTATGAACAGTCGCTTTTATGTGGAAATCCTCTGGAAAGACCGCAGGATCAGGTAAATTAGCCAGAAGAGTCTTGGTCATATTAACAGCTAAATTGTTAGCGTCTTGTTGGTTTGAAGCTACAATAAGTATGTTGATTGGTTTGTACACAACTGTAATTGTGACGTCAGAGACTACTATGAAGTGTCCGTAGTTAAGGTGATGTGTAGATAATATGATTGTGTTGCTGGCAGTTCCGGAGGATGCAAAATTGAGTGCGGAGGGATCAACTTCAAATACATAGTGCCCCTCTGGAATTACATTAGAAAGATGTCCTATAGGTTGATTATTCAATAGAATTGAAACATCATGAGGCCGGTAAAGGTTTCTGTCCCATGGGAGAGTAAATCTGATGGTAACGAAAGCCTTTTGAATCCCATTAACAGGCGAGTTACTTGGGTCAGATGGTGAAGCTATGCAAAAAGTGGCCCCAACATGAGGATTATTGGGGCAATACCATAGTAAAGTCCAGAAAGTTTGTATTATTCCAAAAGGATTGATATGTTGAGCATCATTCCACCATCTCCCCATGGCTTTGGAATAGTCATAAATGCAATTTGCAATGGTGGCAACCCCAAATATGTTACCTGCGGCATCAGACCATGACCCAAGATCAGTAATTCTTGGTTCATTTGCCAACTGGTTGAGAGTTGTTAAACCGAAGGTTGACCAATCTGCTACTGTCAGATAGTCGCTATAATCGAGTGGGGACTGATATTTAGCAAGCATTTCTGTGGTATCAAAAAATAAATTAGCTCCAGCCCAACCAACCCTAGCCATCCCTGTAGCTTCGTAAGAAAAAAGAAATAAGTTACTACCGATTCCACAACTAATGGCTGTTCCAATAGTTCCATAAGGATCTGGGTTATAATGCATTATATAATCCCATAGACCATTATCTGAACCTACCCAAATTCGGAGATCATAAAAATAGCGCACGTGTGGTCTGATTACAACAGTCAGACTACAATTATCTACGGTAAGTATTGCATGTAACTCTGTAATCAAACTTCCATTTTGGTATCGTACTGGAAGTGTGAGGTTGATAAAACTTGGCGTATTCGCACTAATTTTAACGGAAGTTGTATTGTTATATACTTCCCCCTCCGTCGTGCCTGCTTCTATGTGAAAATTCTTTGTAATCGTCTCGTTTGATAGTGCAAGGTAAACAAGAGAGTATTGTGTATCTGAGTTTGCTGGTTCAACATTGTACAGGTCGAAAGTAACTTTAGAATCCCTTCGCTTTACTGTGTGTTCTATATTTAGCTGAATTATATGAGTTGCGTTCAGCGGGAAAGGTAACTGGTAAGTGTAGTTTCCCTGCGTATACATTGCTGACTGATCCAAGCACGTAATATTTACTGGAACTGAATAGGATAAGCCAAACGAAGGCGAATAAGAGAAAATAAGGGCGCTGAAGTTGCCTGGTGGTATTGCGCTCGTATGGAAGACGAAGGTGTTGTTCTCTATGGTTCCTCGAATCTGAATCTTCTTGTAAGGGTCTTCATCCCATTTCAGAAATAACGTTGTTGTCGTGTTGTTTTCAATTGTAGCTTTTTTGCCTCGGAAAATAAAAGGTGCCTTGTCCAGTATAACCCTTGAAATGTTCTGAGACAAGTCGTAGGTCGAGTTTCCATCTGAAACATTAAGCCAGGAAATAGCGCTTGGGTGAAGGGAAAACAGTTGATTGTTATCTGTTGAAAAGTTCCTTTTATCTGTCGTCATACCATATCCTACTAGTCCGGCTTGATAGCTATAATTCCCTGCTTTTCCGAAAACAACAAACATTGCTTTTCCTGTGAAGTCAGTCTGCGAATATTCCATCGATTGAATTGCTCCTGTTTCATTCCAAACAGTCAATGAGACATTTGCGTCGGATGCAGGAGTGCTATTTTGATAAACGTCCACTATTATTTGACTCGCAAAAACAAGTTTCCCGTTAACAAGGTATGTTTCAACTCTTTGATTAGGTAAGGGATTGGTGTTTGGTGAGTTGTCTGTATCATAATACGTGCTGAATTTAATAGAAACAAGTGGAATGGTAACTGCAAAAATGCTTTTGCCTATCGACAGTGTGAAATTGACTGGCAAAGATGCTACGGTCTGTCCTGCGCCTGTTGCCAATATAACACCGTTGAAACCTGTGAAGTTAACCGTAAGTACGGGAACAGCTTTGAACATCAAGGATTCTCCCGTTAAAAAGTTGGCATGATAAACCGTTGGTTGAAAATAAACCCGGCCAGTCAGATTACCTCCTGTATCAATGCAGAAATCAGTGATGGTGTCTCCGTAGTTAGTTGCTACTATTGTCTTTGAAAGCGTTGTAGAGTCTATGGATACCTCAGTCAATTTTATGTTTATGTTCGGCTGTTGCACATGGATGGTTACAAGTGCGTAGTCCGTGATTTGCTCAGCTCCAAGGTTTGTCAATTTAATTGTGAAGGTGTAGTTTTGCTGCATCGCGTCCTGGGCGAATATGTTGAAGTCAACCGATCTGGTTTCACCTGGGGCAAGGGTGACGTTCTCGTCGACTGATCCTGGTCCGACAAAGCCGACGATAAGATCCTGATATGAGTTCAGAGCTTCCAGCAGTAGATCGTGCGGCTGTGTGTCGCTATTGATGACAGAGGCACTAGCGTGTTGGGCATAGTCCCTTTGAACATTAAAAACGTAAACATCTTTTGAAAAACTGATACCATTACTTACATGCAATGTTCTCAAATCACTCGATGTGTTCCCATAGGACGCTTGGCTGAAGGCATACAATATATAATCTGCGTTCCGACTAAGGTTATAAACAAAAACAGAGTGTTCACTTCCATATTCCCCGACAATATGATTGAACGCAATGTCGCCAGATTTTTTAATGTAGACTTCTGAGCTTGCTTGAACCGATGTTTTCCATGAAATTGGTAGATCGGTTGAAGCAATGGTAACGTTATCCACTGGTTCCAAATCATTCATTATTGGGTTTAGAAGGATTGAAAGGGTAGCACTGACATTCTTTTGACCGGAAAGACTTGTAACAATCACATTGAAAGGGTAGAATCCAACATTTTTTGGATTTTCGGGGACGTTTATATTTAGCTGCACTGTCGTAGTTTCTCCTGGAAGCATGATCAGTTGATTCTTGCTCAGGAAACACCAAGACTGGTTAAGACCATCTATGGTTAATGTGATATTGTCAAGGGTATCAGCGAAATTGTTCACTGTAATACTATAGGTCGCTGTGCCACCTATGCTAGTTGTCGCATTAGACGGAGAAATGAAGGCATTCGGTGGTTGAATTCCACCATTAACTACCACTGTTAAACCATCGGACCAACTCGATATAGCCCCGTATTCATCACGAGCCTGCGCCTTCACCATATACGTTCCAGCAATAATCCATGAGTGTGATATGTTTGCAGATATTCCTGAAGGCACTAAGTTCGTCCAGTTACTATAGTCATGAGAACCTGATGCATTGAAATCAAACTTGTATTGCACTTGATCACCATCAGGGTCGATAGTTCTTGTTCTATAGGTACTAGATTGGTTAACATTTAAAAGAGTTGAACCTGATGGTGTGACTGGTGTATTTGGTGGATTATTCGAGTGGGTGAAGGTTAAGAATGCTGTACCACTTAATGAGCTGTTAATTTGAACCCAAGTACCGTTAAGAGTATAAGGTGTTACTGTTGTATTTAACACAAGTGAATAACTTGCAAGGGCCCAATACCAATTCCACGGATGGGTTTGCTCTATAATTGTCGTCTCGTTATATGTTACATTATTCCCAGAAATAGTCCCTGAGATTGCTATGATTGCATAGTAAATACCAGTTTGGGTTCTTGACTCACCTTCTATAATGTTACCTGATTGTCGTATTGTGAGATTATATTGAAATTGCCAAGAAGGGTATTGTATAAGTATTCCGGACCATTTTCCATTTAGATTTGGTGAAGCCACAACTAAATTTGTTGGCAATATAATACTTGTTACAATAAACAGCATTATTATTCCAACAACTAATCCTTTCGTCCACAAATCATTTTGCATAAGTTCTTTCAACTCCCCTTATCGATTTTTGTAATAGTTGTTATCCTGTTGATTCATTTAAATGTTTTGAACAAATAAAATTCTATAAAATATGTAAAAATAAATAATCTTGCCTTTTAAACAAGCTGTTGCGGATGAGTATCAGCACATTTTTCGTCTTTGAAATAACACTTTTTTGAGATAATCAGAGAAAAATTCTTATAGTAATCATTAATATCGATTATTATTCGAAAACGCTAATTATTAGTTCCCCGAGCAGGAGCGCGGAATAATAGATGGTGAGAGAATGCCAACACAGCTCCGAAATCCGGGGAAAAACGTCGGCCATAGCGGCCTTTCTAATTTTAATATTGTTTTTTTCTTTTTTATTCTGAAAGTAATATACTACTTTTTCCATTTTTTATACAGGGGTTATGAAATTATGAATAGCCAGGCGAAGCACTGGCAGGAGAAAAAATATGAAAAAAAAGACAAAAAAATATGAATAAAAAAAAGGCTGGTCAACCAAGGGACGAGGCTGCGAGAGAGACGAATCGAATTTCCCCAGAAATGAGAGAACGAATTAGATCACAGATAATGAAAGGGAAATCAAAGCTAGAGATTGTAGAAGAGCTTGGATTATCCTACGAAGTAATAAGGAATGCGAATCGCAGGAGAAATGGAAAATGAAGGAAAAAAACACAGGTAAAACAGTCGATGTTGCTATAGATTATTCTGCGTGTATATCTAACGAGCATTGTTACAGATTCCTTAGTATATCGAAAATTGAGCCAGAGAGACGAAATATATTGCTTACATTGCCGATTGGACCACGGGATAAAAGCACTGACGTTCTATCAAAGCTTTTATGCTATGCTATGAAAAGAAACAAAATTAATCTAGTATACGCTGATCGATATTTCTCTTTTCCCGGTGCGATAAAAGTGTTTCAAAAGTTTCATCTTAAATATATAACACCCTGTCAACGAAACCCTAGAATAAGAAAAATTTTGGATCATATGCCCGCACCATTTGTGATTGAAGATTATCAGTTAAAAGATACTAAATGTAACTTAATCATTTTACAGTATGACGGAAGAAAAGGACATGCAATTAAGATAGCATATGCTACAAATTTAGTCATAAAAGATATAGATTTTATTGAAAAAAAAATATTTTCAATAAATAGTTCGCGCTGGAAAAGGAATGTGTTTTATGAATCTGTTAGAAATTCGAAAATTACGACGAATAATCTGAAATTTCTACACTCAACATTTAGGATATAAAAAGGAAGAAATCAAGGAGAATAAAAATAAACATTGTGCCAAGAGAGGGTTCAGCTCTCCCGGCTGGAGACATTGAAAATGCTACGAAGCACATCAGATATCTCCAAAGCTATCAAAGACGAGGAGATTAATAAGGCCTACGTCCGATTAAGCAAATACGGAATTAAAAATCATCTGGCGATATATCTTGTTCAATATCTAAATATAAGTAGGATGATAGAGCAAGTATCTACGACAAAATATCGGAGTATTTTCTATCCATTTTCCGCCCTAATCAAGCTAATCATATTCATGAGACTTATAGGAATTGATCAATCAAAGATGGAACGGTATCTGAAAAAACACAAACGTGAAAAAAAGAAACTCGGTTTAAAGCAAGTCCCCGATCAAACGATGATCAGTAAATTTATCAATCATTATCTGACCGATGAGACCAAGGCAACCATAGATTATATCGTTGATAGAATTCTTGAGGTTGCGAAAGAATTCAAAATTGATCTTGGCGAAAAACAACAATGGAAGAAAGAATTCTGTCCATCTCTAAAATCCTACTTATTAGAACGTGAGATAATAAAAGCAGTCAAGGAGCTAAAAAAATTATTGAAAGATTCTGAGCTTATAAAAATCAGGGGCAACAGTGTATATTCCCTAGGAGACTACCTCGATATATTGATAGAGATGGCCTTAGAAAATACGTTTGCTAAAACAGCCGCAAGACTGCTACGACGTAATAGAATAAACAATGCAAAATTTCGCTTATGCAAAAACTGTGGTAAATCATTGCTATACCCAACCTTTTCAGATGACGAAGAACCGAGACCACTCAATTATGTTAAATGCCCTGAATGTGGGTATAGCGAACGAATAGCCCCAAGCGGGGAGATGCTCCATAAGCATCTTGACACAAAGTTTGAAACTATTGAACAATTAATGAAACATTTTCAAATTCTCTTCGAAAAAATTTGGGAACGTACTAAAAAATATAATTTATTCAGTGAACCGGTGAACATCTCAATTGATCGTACTGATGTTCCATTCTATGCAGATATCGATGAAATCGGCATCGAGGGAAAAGAATTCAAAGATGGAACAGCATGGGGATATGCATTTTATACGGTCTACATAAGTAAACCTGGCAGGAGATACACATTATTCACTCTTCCGTTGCTAAAACATCGAAAAGGCATTCCTGAGAGCCAATTCCTCTACAATCAGAACATTATATTAAAACAACTTTTACAAATGACAAAACAGAAAGTGAAAATCAGATATGTTCTTTTCGATAATGCGTTCTGCACATCAGAAACTATTAACCTGATTAAAGAACTAGGATTGAAATGCCTGACAATTGCAAAAAGGGAGAAAAAAAGATAATGAAAGACACAGAAAATGTTAGATCACACACTATCATTACAAATTACAAATTCGGAAACACTACAATCAATGTATTCACCGTTAGGAAATTAATCACTGATCGGAATAATCGGAAAAATCCCCGACAGAAGAAACAGGTCAATTGGCGATACGTAACGAACGAAGAACAAACTGGTGATAGTGATGAATGGGTTGATACTATGGCAGCTCTATATCCTAAGAGATGGGGTATCGAATCAAGTTACGACAAAATAAAAAATGATTTCAGGTTAAGATGCAGATCAACAAATTACATTATTCGATTATTCTATTTTGAATTTTTGATATTATTTTATAACCTATGGGTTTTTGCAAATATCCTAGTATGTTTTTCGTTGGTCAAAGAGATAAGAAATGATCCAATCGTGTTTGCTAAGGATTTTGAACAGATAGTGCTCCAAGCTGATCCAGGATAAAATGATGTTATAATTTATTACTCCTTATTCAGATTCTCTTGGGTAACCCAGAGAAAAATTAGCATTTTTGAAATCTTTAAGTGATTTATCTCAAAAAATTTTACTCTAAGACTTGGTTTTCATATAGAATCATTGTTAGAGATATTATATATTAACTGAATTTTTAACCAAGAAATTCTACAGTCGACTAGGCTGTCTCTCTCCATAAGAAATCATTATGACACTTTTATACACCCATTGTGACCCGCAACAGATCCCGCAATCCTGGGGAAACGCCAAGGATGAAGATGCCGATTTTAAGGAGATTGACTAACTGTGAATACTTCGCCAGTTCTTTTTTATAGACGACATCAAAAAGATAGATCACTAGAATAATCAGAAGGAATTTGACGATGGGAAATAACGGTGGCCACAGCTCCATGAGGCCGTTTGATGCTGGATGTTTCTCAATATATGACGGTAACCCCATATGCAAGGGATCGTAGATACTCACGTAGCTTGTTATTCCGTCAATCAGATGTCCTGCAAGCATCGAGAGATTCAGCGGTTTCTTGTACACCATAATGGTATCATGTTTTCGATAGATCCACGCAATCAGGTACACGAGAATTACGATGGAGACAACAAGACCGATAACGAGCAAAAACACATTACCGTATGTGCCATAAGAACCACTCCATTGGTTCCCTATAATCCATCGTCCAATAAGGAAAAAACTTGGGAGTACTACAAGTAACCCTCCTGAGAAAATAACGGTATTAACTGTCATTTTCTGTTTTTTTATCATTCGATATAGAAGAGGGAGAAATGCGAGAAGGGAAAAAATGTAAAAGTAATAAGGTTCAATAAGAGAGGCACCATAGTGAATTCCAAGAGCCCAAATTATTGTATAGAAACCATCGATAAGAACAAACACAGAAAGAAGAATGAATAGTGTTTTCCGTGGATTGAATGCTTTTTTTTTGAGATAGTAACCTAGAAAGAGAAAGATCAGCACATACAGCGTCGTCTGAAAGTATATCAGTGGTGAGATGAACCAGTATACTGCTGGTTCAGAAAAATAAGTGGTGTCTTCCAAGACGCGAGTTACGGGACCAAACAGGATATATGGAAATAAGGCAAGGCAGAAATACCAATCGATTTTGATATCAAGTTTTTTTAAAAGTTTGTACAGTCCGTAGAGGGCGCAGACAAGGATAATTCCGTAGGTAATCTCCGAAAGAATCGTATAACCTTCGAAGGTGGTGACACCATTGTAGGAAACTGGATGTCCGGATGCATCAGCAACCACTGGTCCCCAGTAATATTTCCAGATCCACTGGTCATAGACTAGGGTTGGTGCGAGGAGGTATCCAATTATAATCACTGCAATAACTCCAAGGAAAAGACCTAGGAATAGGGTCATTTTGTGCTGTTCTGTAATGATTCGAAGGTTCATTATTTCAAGGCTAAGAAAAAGACTATATATTAATTTACCTCCATTCAAGAACAATAACAATTTTTATAAAGGTAAAATATTATGTGTTAGGTAGGGGAAACACTATGAAGAAAATAATTACGATTCTTTGGGTAGTTTTTTTGTTACTCCCAATCATTTCTTTTAATACAGTAACAATTGGTGTCGCTTCTGAACCGTTTAATGTACCGTCTTCGTTCAGTTGGCGGGATATCAATGGAACTGATTATACTACTCCAATTAAAGATCAGTCACCCGCACCAACCTGTGAAACGTTTGCTTTCTGTGCTGCATTAGAAACAGAAATGCAGTATAAATTAAAGGAACGGTATCTCCCTGATCTCTCAGAAAATCATTTATTTTTCGCCGCAGGAGGAACCATTCAACGGGAAGGCGTAAATATTGTGAATGTAGCAAACTACCTCATCAACTCTGGCGTCCCTGATGAAGGATGCTACCCTGACCCTCATCGAGACTTTGATTACCCTTTTCAAAGCCTCCCCGGATGGGAAAACCGGACTGTCAAAATAACAGAGTGGGGATGGGTCGATAATAACATCACTAGTATAAAACAAGCATTAATACAACATGGTCCACTCATCATTTGTATCGGCGTATGGGAAGATTTCATGTGGTACTTCGGAGGTGTCTACCATCATCGATGGGGACCACAAGTTGGTGGACATGTCGTTGCTCTCGTCGGATACAATGATAATCAGCAATGTTGGATTGTAAAAAACAGCTGGGGCACAAAATGGGGAGAGGACGGCTGGTTCCGGATGGCCTATGACGCAAATATAATCGAAAAATGGGGCTCAGGAACCGGTGTCATGTACATTGATGGAGTCTATGGAAATCTCCAACCAGATGTCCCTAAAGTACATACCCAAACACCACTCTATTATCATACCTATCTCTTTGGCAGAGAAATCCCCACAATTTTCAAAAAACTCCCTCTACAGAAAGCAGCCGCACGAATTATTGGACCGCTCACCGTACAGGTGACTGCTGAAAACGCCAATTCAGTGGAATTCTTCATTGACGACGTGTCACAATTCGTTGATACGGAAGCACCCTTCAGCTGGCAGCTCCAAGCGACTCAAGGGCTCCACACACTCAAGGTGAAAGCAACAAACGCCCACATCAACTCATCAATAGATATCGTAGATTTCTATCTCATGACCTAAAAATATCATTTTTACAATTAAAATTGTATTTATTATGCTTAAATGAATAAATAAATACCACATATAATGTTTTTTCCAGATAGAAATATCTTAAAGGGGCAATAGATAAAGAAGCTATCATAAAGGAAAAAAATGTGTCGGCTATCCGACAAAAGAATAATATAATAAACCTGTAGTTTACTCCCCCTGAGCGTACCATGGAACGATTTACTAAATTTAAAACAATGATTTTCCCTAGGGAAGTCATTGTCGGTCATAACACGACAGATCAGATCAAAGGAATTTGCAATCATCTCGCACCAAGTAACAACGTGCTGCTTGTCTGCGATAAGAACACCAAAAAAATATCTGGTGATCAGATTGAAAAGATCCTTTCTGGTGCTGGGTACAATGTCAACAAGGTTGTCCTCGCTTTACCGTTAATTAAACGAGATGTTTTCCCCGCATGGCCCACGATCAGAGAGGTCAACACTGTTATAAAAGAAGCCAAGAAGACCAACTCTAATTTCTTACTTGGTGTCGGGGGCGGTTCCGTCATCGATGTCACGAAATGTGCAACTTATGAGCTATCAATGAATTTTGTAAGCGTCCCGACTTCAGCTTCCCATGACGGGATGGCATCACCACGTGCTTCATTGAAAGACAAAAAAGGCTCCATTTCGAAATCAGCGGTATCCCCTATAGCAGTCCTTGCTGATACCGCAGTCATCATGAAAGCGCCCTATCGCATGCTTGCCTCAGGGTGCGCTGACGTAATATCAAATCTTACCGCAGTTAAAGACTGGGAGCTTGCGCATCGATTAAAAGACGAAGAATTCAGTACGTTTGCTGCATCACTTTCAACAACATCATCTCAACTATTAATTAATCAAGCAGCGGATATCCGCACAGGACTCGAAGAAGCAGTCTGGCAGGCTATAAAATGCATGGTTGTTTCAGGGGTAGCCATGAGCGTCGCTGGAAACACGCGCCCCGCGTCCGGTGCTGAACATATGTTTTCGCATATGCTTGATTCTACCGCACCAGGAAAAGCTTTACACGGAGAACAATGCGGTGTAGGTTCAATCATGATGATGTACCTGCATGGAGGCGACTGGCAACAAATCCGTGATGCATTAAAAATGATTGGTGCCCCGACCACCGCGAAAGAATTGAACATCCCTAAGAAAAAAATTATCCATGCGCTCATGGACGCGCAGAAGATGCGCCCCGATCGATATACGATCCTTGGTGAACTAGGATTAACCGAGGATGCTGCAAAAAAACTCGCAAAGTTAACTGGAGTGATATAATGGTTCTTGTTACACTTATTGGCGAACAACTCGCCGTCGAAGGGGAAGAATTCACCTACCTTGGTTCTAATAGTGAATGCAGAAACTGTCAACTGAAAACCGTGTGTTTTAATCTGAAACCAGGACGACATTATCGGATTACAAAACTGCGTGATAAACACCATGAGTGCGACATCCATGAAGGAAAAGTTGTCGTAGTCGAAGTCGAAGAACTCTCCCTAACTGTTGCGATTACAAAAGAACTCACAGAGGGAGCAGCGACAGCAGTGGAAAAAAAAGAATGCAAAAACATCGGATGCGACTCTTTTGAGATCTGTACCAATACCGCACTTCAAAATGAAAAAATCTACACCGTGAAAAAAGTGTATGGAAAAATGGAATGCCCAAAACACCATGTGTTATATAAGGTGGACGTCACTGATTCAT
>Ga0209777_10005668_pt1 | contig 14302 bp, 29 predicted proteins | sample FrelakmetHBP12HB_FD_187147 | JGI IMG/M metagenome (GOLD analysis project Ga0209777, IMG submission 187147) | Freshwater lake sediment microbial communities from the University of Notre Dame, USA, for methane emissions studies -HBP12 HB (SPAdes)... | ecosystem: Environmental > Aquatic >...
CTCCTAAAGTCCGTGGAAATAAACCCACAGATGGTAAAGGAAAATAGCCATTTCTGTGAGAATTATTATGTGGTTCATAATAATCTCCTTTTCATTTCTTTCTGCCAACATGGCTTCGTAAAGTCTCTATCGTCATAGTCAAAATGAGAAAGGCTTCCTGTAGGAAGCCTTTTAAGTGTAAGAATAATTTGGAGTGTCGTCAAATTTAGGTTAGTAGCACCAAATAACAGGTTTTTTAAAGATTCCAAGTCTCATTGCTGGAGTCATTTCTTTTTTTACTTTTTTAGTTTCTCCTGTGATTTCATCACGTTCATATAAAGTATATTTTTTTGTTTTAAGATAGTTATTATAAAAAGTATAAATGCTTAATCGGGCATTTAGCATTTTATTTAAGTGATTTAAAACCATGCCATGATCTTCTTCTTAAGAGAGCAACATCATCTCTCATGCAGGCCATTGTATTATTTATCGGAAATAACTTATCTGTTTCTTTTTTTGCGTCATACTTAACATGGACTAGCCTATCTCCAATGGAAGATTTTAATATTGCAGGATAAGTTGAAAATTTATCTGTCTCAACTACAATCCTTCCTTCTTTTTTCATTTTAGTACAAGAAAGCATTAAATCTTCCATGTCTTTGTTTTTTTGATTAATTTCGTTAGAGTGCTTGTTATTATAATAGTCTCGACCACATTGTTTATAACTGCGGCTCTTATCTCTAAGAGCTTTCATTGAAACTATAAAGTAACTTTCCCTTTCTACTATAACGGGTATTTTTACTGTGTTAGTCTTTCTATTTTCAAAGGTTTCCATCTCATCCATTTGGAATCTAGGTTTAAAAGTAGTCCACTCATCTTCATGTTCTTGCTGAAAATTATCTGTTTCTAGTCCAAGAAATAATATTTTTCTCTGAATTGTATTTTTAGTAGTTCTGAGGTTTTTTGCCAATCTTCTAACCCCCATTCCAGATGAGGCTGCCTCTAAGATTTGTTGATTTAAATCAGGTTTCTTCTGTCTATAGTCTTTTTGAAAGGATTGTACTGAAAAGCAAGTCTTACAATCTAGACACTGATATTTTTGAATCTTTTGACGGTTCCTTTTTCTTGTATAAAATCCTTTTTTAATGACATGCTCTGAGCTACACTTTAAACAATGCACCTGTTTAAGAGAAGGCTTCTTTCTTTTAGGTTTATTTAGGGCTTCTTTTATTCCAAGGTTCATACCTATATTTTACGCCAAGCGTTAAATTAAGTCAAGAAGTAAAATAGTCAGGTATGTGTTTAATAATATTACATATTTATAGAAAAAAGTGAATTATAAAGACCCACCCCTGTTATATGTTATTGAAAATATAGAACTTTTTTAGTTATGACTTATTGCAAAAAACAGAATTAAGTGTTATAATTTATATAATGGGGAATGTTTTTCTTTCAAAGGAAGTAAATGGTAACAGATATCAGATATGGAAGTTTAAAAGTACAATCCCCAGAAAACATATATGTGTTTCCTGATATCCACGGGGAATATGCCCAACTCTGTCTTCTTTTAGAACAAATAAAGCCCTATCTATCATATTATAAAACTCATCTTGTTTTTTGTGGAGATTATTGTAATAGGTTGGGTGAAAACTCACCAGCTGTTTTAGAAAAGCTTATTGAATTAAAAAAGACGTATCCTGATCGGGTTTTTTGTATAAAGGGAAACCATGAGGAAATGCTACTTTCTACGTTAAAGGGTTCTCTAACGTGGTTTGATTATTCAGAGACTACATTGAAACAGATGGTTGATGTTTGGAACCTTCCCCTAGAAAAAGGAAAACTAAGATCATATTTAAAAGAAATGTTTAAAGCTTGTGAGGAAAGAGGGATTATCGATTTTCTTGAAAATCTCCTACCTTACTATGAAAGTAAAGATACAATTTGCACCCACGCTCCTTTAGATAAAAGTATCTGTTCTGTGTATTCTAGTGTTAAGTATGACCAGTATTACTTAGCAAATAAGGAAGATCCAAATATTAAATATTTTTTAGATAGAATGATCTCAGAATTAACTTGGGAATTCACATCTGAAGATGAACCTTATGTTCACATACCCAGCATAAAAAAACTATTAGTCTGCGGCCACCAGTTTAAGCAACACAAACAACCTAGAATGTTTAAAGATAGGGTATTCTTAGACACGGGTTGTGGTTGTGTGGAGAATAGACCCCTCATTGCTCTAAAATTACCAGAAAAGAAAATAATTAAAGAAAGTTGTTGAACAAAAGCGATAAAGTGTTAATAATCAGATATAGGTATAATATGATTATTGCTTTATTGTCTCAGGAAAAGAATTTAGGTATTTTAACTCTCACCAATTTTCTCATTGAAAAATTAGGTAAAAGTAATACTTCAGTTTGTGGTTGGAATTATTTAATTTCAGATGTAACTCCTATTCTTGAAAAAATAAAGGAATCATCAAAAACAGGTAATGTTGTTATTAAATATATTTATCCAAAAATAAAATTTACTAATCAAGATTTGGTTTATCCCGAGGAGATTAAAGAAATAAGTGATTTAATATTTAAAGTTCCAACATACCGAGAAGAATTAACAACCCCAGTCCCCTTAACATTTTATAAAGGTGCAGAAAATTTTATGTCTTCTAGAATTAAAGAATTCTATGTCTAAAAATTTCAAAGATAAAAATAAAAAATAAAAATAAACAACATTTTAATAACACAGAAAAGAGAATTACCTCTTTATGCTTAATCTTTAAAGGAGATTTATGTCTAGTATTTATGTATGCAATTTGAATTATTCGGTTGACTCAGAAACATTGAAAGCTGCTTTTGAGCCTTATGGTACTGTTACAAGTGCTAAAGTGATTAGTGATCGTGAAACAGGAAGATCTAGGGGGTTTGGATTTGTAGAAATGGATGACAAAGATGCTGAAGCTGCCATTGAGAAATTAAATGGTTCTGAAGTAGCTGGAAGAGTTATTCGAGTTTCTGCAGCTAACCCAAGAAAGGAAAGACCTGCTAGAAATGATAATTGGAATAAAGATAATTATTAATCTATAGGGGTGATGGGGATCAAAAATCCCCCATTACTCTGACTAAAAAAAAGAAACCCCTTTAAATGAGGGTTCGTGGTATTTAACTGGTGGTGTCCTATGGGTATCAAAGATTACGAGTTTATGACTAATGCTGAAGTGTTGGAACTTATTAAACACGCTGAAAAAAATAAAGATAAGATTGTTAAGCTACCAAGGGATAAGCCTGTTGATTTAGGAACAAAGGTTGCTATAAAGATAGTAAACCCAGCAGAAGAATTTTTAAATCACTTAACTATAATTAGAGAGAAGGGATACCATACTAAAGACTTGATCGATGAATTAGTTACCTTGTCTGAAAAAGTATATTCTCCAAATGATAAGCTTTATGGGGAAGGTTATATTTATGATACAATACCAGAATCCTTAAGAATTGTTTTTTTAGACAAAAATATAATAATTGATGATCCCGAAGAATTTAAAGATATGTTGAATGATTTCATTAAATATTTAAAAAAAGAAATCTGTAATTTAAAGAAAGAAGTAATTAAAGCTCAAAAATAAATTTTTCAGCGTTACTCCTTTCTTTTAATTCTTTTAATATCTTTCGTACCAAACTAGGCATTAGCCCCTGAGGCCAATACTTTTCCCTAAAATCATACTGAGGATATTTCTTTTTTAACCAGCGTAAGGTTACTTTATAGTCACAAGCCAATAGGTGCAGCGCCGTTTGTCCCCAAGGATTTTCAACTTTATCCACAGAGGGGTGATTTAAAACAGCCTTGTTTCCTCTTTCAGCAAGTATATGAAGAGGAGTCCAGCCCTCACTATCTCTCACCTTATCAACAGAGGGATGACTTAAAATTTGTATCTTATCGTTTTTTGCTAAAAAATGTAGAGGTGTTCTCCCATAGTCATCTTTTAATGACCCAGATAGGGGATGATACATTGTTTCAATTTTTCCCAACCAAGCAAGGTTATGCAGAGGTGTTCTACCAAAGATATGGTCAGTTTTAGCTACCTTGGGGTGATCTAAAACTTTTATATTTCCTTTTTTAGACTCTTCATCAATGTTGAAATCTGTGATGTCTTTATAGAAAAATTTAAATATCTGGAACACCTATAACCCCCTTATAAACATTTCAGCGTTTGAAACTACATCCAACTCACTTTCGGCTAAAATAAAATTAGTAATCTTACTTACTTTAGGAAAAGAAACAAGATATTTTCTTGATCTTGAATTGGCTTCTGTTACAAACCCAACTTGATCTTTTAATTTATGATAAAGTTGTTCACTCTTGTTCTCATTAACATGAAACCCTTTTAAAAAGTTATTGTTTATTGCAACCTTCTCCCCGATCTGTATCTTGACCTCTCCCACGGCTTTAGCCGTGGGATTCTTACAGCCCAGGGTTTTAGGTCGATTTACAGAGTTTCGGTTTAAACCTGACATTGGATTACTCCTTTGCCAGATATGAGGTTGAGTCCCAACCCAACTTTGAGAGTGACACAACCGGAATTTATATCCCTGTCATGTAAGGTGCCACACACCGAGCACTTCCAAAATCTTACCTTCAAGCCTGCAAGTCCTGTCGGTCCCGTTAGAGACCGACATTCATTACAAGTCAAGGTGGAAAATTTGCTTTCAACTAATCCTACTTTTCTACCGTGATTTACACCCTTATAGATAATGAAAGATCTTAGTTGAGAAATACCTGCATCACTTACCGATTTTCCAAACTTTTTTGCCTGTCCTTTAAGATTATCATTTGTGATGTAGATTTCTTTATAGTTTTCAATTATTTTTCTAGATACTTTGTGATTATAATCCTTTCTTTGATTTTTGACTCTCTCGTGTATCCTAGCAGAGAGTCTCTTATTTTTCCCTCTTTGAGCTTGACCTAATCTCTTTTGGGATCTTAAATAATTTCTTTGGTTTTCAATTTTAGTCCCATCAGAAAATACAGCTAAATGCTCAAATCCTGTATCAATCCCTACTTTCTTATCTGTGTCCTTTATAGGAAATTTGTGTAATGTATCTATCACTAAAATTAAATACCAACCTGAGGCTCTTTTAATTACCTTCAATTGTTTTATTTTTCCTTCAGGTACCTCCTGTTTTATATATCTCAACTTTCCAAAAATTGGAATTTGTATGGTTTTTGAAGTAATCTTTTTTCTTTCCACAGGATCAGGGAAAGGAATTGATCTCAATTTATTATGAATCCCTTTTAATTTGGGCTCTCCTGATGTCTTTTTAAAGCACCTATCCCAAGCATTATAAGCTCTTTCAATGACTCCTTGAATTGTTCTGGAATGTAAATCTGTTTTTAAAGAATGTCCTACAAAGAGATTAAATAGATCATCTCTTGAATGATACATTTTATCTTGTGCGTCTAATTTTATTTTTCTTATAATTAAATTATAGAGTCCTGTACACTGTTTCAACATTGTATCTAGTTTTGTTTCCTGCTTAAAAGTTAATTTGAGTTTCAATTCTCTGGATATCATTTTTGTAATTCTATATATTTAGCTGTTTAAGTGTCAAGGGAATATTGCTCGCTTTCATCCCACAAATAAAGGCGTGGGTTTTCCCGCCCTCAATGCTCATAAACTACCTATGAACTTCTCAGCATTTTGATAATTCAAAATTTCAGATATAACATTTTTTGAAATAAATCTACTATCTAAATTAAACCAAGGATATTTTTCTATTAACCACTCTTTGGGGACTCTTTCTCTAGCCGCAAGTATATATAGGGGAGTTCTTTCTTTACCATCTTTAACTTTATCAATATCAGGATGTGCTAAAATTTTTAATATCTTATTTTTTGATTTGCAACAATATATAGAAATAACGTGAAGAGGAGTCATTCCTATATGAAAACTAAATAATTTACCCCCTATTTTAACTTTAGCCGCTAGGGGGTGTTTTAAAACTTGAATTCTTGCACGACAGGCCAATATGTGGAGCGGCGTCCAACCTTTTTGATTAAAAACCGATCCAACTAGGGGGTGTTTTAAAATTTGTGTGTTTCCTAATTCTGCTAAAAGAAAAAGATCATCTGTTTTTATGTTTTTTATGTTTTTTTTCATATTCTTCCTTTTTAACAAAAGCCACACTTTCGTCTTTTTGATTAGGATATTTATACCCATCCTCACAGACAAAAAGGCTCCTTTGTTTATTATAGTCTAGACCCCCATGTTCTTTACAAAGGATACCCCCCAGTCTTTTACCTTGCTTAAAAGGACTATCTGATGTGGAACAACTAAAAATAAAAAATGTTAAAATTAAAATTTTTACTAACATATTATTGAATTACCCTTAATTCTATTTTTTTCAGGAGTTCTTGAGGGACTTCTAACTTTAATTTTAATAGAGAGGTAATGGCCAAAAACAGAAGTGTGTCATTATCTATTTCTTCTAATAACCTGTCTCTTTCTTTTAAAACTTCACACTTTTTACAATCTATTTCTGTTATAACTTCACACTTTTTACAAGACATAAAGTCCTCCATTTAAATTTATTTAATTTTTACTTAAATTTTTTTATAATAATAGGTGATTTTAAAATATAATTCAATAAAAAACAGGGCCCAGAAGAGAGGATTAAATTTTACCTTATCTTACGAGCAGTTCTCATCCCTGAAATTGGGGGATTGTCACTATTGTGGAACACACAGCCTCTTTTTAAAGCACTATTGTGTTGCTATGTCGCTGAAAACTCCTTGGATGACAATAGACCGTAAAGATAATGCCTTGGGTTATACACCAGAAAATGTAGTATCTGCTTGTTTTATCTGTAATAGAATTAAGAGTAACTTTTTTATTTACGAAGAAATGTTAGAGATAGGTCAAAAATATGTTAAACCAAGAATGCTTATTTTTGAACAAGAAGCTATGGACGGATTTGAGGAAGAATGCAAAAATGATTCAGATTTATATTATTATGATGATTTATTCATTGAAGATGTGGGGGAATAATTATGGCTTATGCATTGAATACAAAAGTACCTATTGAACGAAGCCAAGCAGAAATACGAAAGATTCTTTCAAAATATGGGGCTACAGCATTTGCTTTTGCTGAAAATGAGAATGATGCTGTTTTAATGTTTCAAATGTGCGACCGAAGAGTGATGTTTAAGTTGCCTTTACCTATAAGACCTGCAAAGGGCTCTACAGCCATAAGTATTAAAACATACGACCAAACATGTCGATCAAAATGGAGATCCTTGGTTCTGTCAATTAAAGCAAAATTAGAAACGGTTGAATCTGGAATTTCAAGTTTTGAAGATGAATTCTTAAGCCGTATAATTTTACCAAATGGTAAGACCGTTGGAACTACGATCTCTAAACAGATAGAGCACTCTTATCTAACAAATGAGATGCCCCCATTACTGGGATATTACGAATAAAAATTAAACTCAATATTTATTTTAATAAATAAGGTTGGCTGTTTTTAAAGTCTTCATCATTTGTTGTGCAACATACCTAATTACTGGGACAGCAACAGAATTTCCAAATTGTTTATATGCTTGAGAATCGGATACAGGAATAATAAAATCTTCAGGAAAACCTTGTAGCCGAGCACACTCTCTTGGGGTTAGTTTTCTAGGATTTTTTCCAATATCTTCTTGGGAGATTAAAATCTCGCTTCCATCTTTATAGTAGCGAGCACTGAGGGTGTTGGCATATTTACTGTCTCTGTTAAAAAGACAATAGCCAAAACCATTTCCTTTTTTTAAATGCATTAACTTTCTTTTTTGATGCCCAGCCCAAAGTTTATCACTTAAAGTGTATTTAGGAGAAACGTCTTTATTTCTTTTCAGAATGTTACCTAATTTTGTTTCTATACCTGTTGGATCAGGATAGGTGAAACTTTTCTCAAAATCAAAGTCTTTCGGAAATTGGTCTTTGTCAAAACCCACAATATAAATTCTTTCTCTTTTTTGAGGAACACCAAAATTATTAGATCTTAAAACTCTGTAATCTACCCAATAGTTTAATTTTTCTTTTAAAGCAGTACGAGCTTCAGATGACATTTCCATTTTATTTAACTCACTCTCGTCAATATTATCCTTACCTCTCAACACATCAAGTATTGTTTTAAGCGTTCTTCCACTATCATGACCTTTTAATTGTTTTACATTTTCAAGTAAAAAAGCTTTAGGTCTTTTATGAACAAGTATTTTTTGAACCTCAAAAAAGAGAGTCCCCCGAGTATCTTCAAATCCTTTTTTAAGACCTGCCTGAGAAAAAGCTTGGCATGGAAATCCTGCAAGTAAAATATCATGATCTGGAATTTCGGAAGAAGATAATTGTGTTATATCTCCATTGGGCTCATGTCCAAAGTTTGCTTTATAGGTTTTTTGAGAGAATTTATCCCATTCTGAAGTAAAGACACAAATGCCCCCAAGTTCTTGAAAAGGAATCCGTATCCCACCAATACCTGCAAAAAGATCTATAAAAGAAAATGTATATTTTTTTATATGAGTATCAACCAAAGCAATATTACCCTATTTTATTTTTTAATATTTCTCCAATCCGTGTCTTCTCTAGAAAGATAAGCATTAACTGCCAACTGGTCTGTTATCTCATTTTCTTTAATACCCGAATGTCCTCGAACCCAAACAAAATAAATCTTTTGAAAACGAGAAGCTATCTTTTTTATTTCTTGGATCAACTCTTTATTCTTTTTAGGTTTCCAATTTTCGTTGTTTAAAACTCCAATAGCATATTGGCTGTCTGTGTATATAATAACCTCTTTGTTGGGGTCTTTAATTGATTCTAAGGCTATTTTAATAGCAGAAAGCTCTGCTATATTGTTTGTAGCATCACCTAAGAATTTAGAAATTCTTCTTTCGTGTTCTTTATATTTCATTAAAATACCAACACCTGCGGGTCCAGGATTACAAGAGCAAGCACCGTCGGTATAAAGATATATTTTTTCTGACATCTTAGAATATCCCAATTTCCCACTCTTCTATATTGTTTTTTGAAATATTAGAAGATTTTTGTAGTTCATTATAAGTACAACCACAAGATCTAACTATCTCACCTATTTTAAGTTTCTCTCTTCGTAGCTCTGACTCACTAACAGTAATGTTGTTTATTGTTTCAGAAAGTAGTTTTTTGTTTTTAACTTCAGCCATGTGATCTCCTCCCAAATAATCTAACCCTTATATCACTTTTTTTAATTTTTTCAATTAGTTTTTTTAATTAAGTCTCAGTTGTATAACTTATATGCCAAATATGAAATTTTCAGCATTTGAAACTATATCAAACTCCTTAAAAGACATCTTAATAACACTTGGACTCTCAGTTACGGGAAACATAATTATAGCCCCATCTAATAGAAGATGGGCAATAATACCTTCTTTGTTTTTTAAAGATTCTCTATAAGATGGAAGATAATGCTCTTCTGCAAAATTGTTATTTATTTTAACTCTGTCACCTATTTTAGCCATTATAATGATCCTATAAATTTAACAGCAGCAGGAGTGTTAAGATTTTCTTCTATTTTTCTTATTAGTTTTTCCATTTTTATGCTTTCAGAAATTAAAGTTTCATAATTAGGATGCCAAGCCTCACAATAGTTAACAAAATGTTTAATTTTTGAGGGTTTCTCTACTCCTTTAAAACACTCCTCGTTATTTAGACAAGTTAAACAGTTTATATCTTTACCTCTATCCTTTTGATAGTCCTCTATTAAATTTTTTATACTTAGCATATAGATTCTATAAATTTCTCAGAATTTTGAGCATTAAGTATGTAATTTATTGTTTCTCTTTCAATATATTCATCTCCTAATTGAAACCAAGGATATTTTTCTTTTAACCACTCTCTAGAAATAACTCCTCTCTCTGCTAGAATATGTAGTGGGGTAGTCCCATAATTATCTTTTATTTTATCTAGATCTCTATAATTTAAAATTTTTATAATATCTTCTTTTTTTCTACATCTATAAGCTAGGGCGTGAAGAGGTGTCCAGCCAGATATGTTTTTAACTGTAGCCACAGAAGGGTGTTCTAAAACTTCAATTTTTCCTAAAAGGGCAAGCTCATGAAGTGGGGTTGAGTTGTTGTAGGACTCATCCATGTAAGTATCAACCAGAGGACTCTTTAATATTTCAATATCTCCTTTATATGACTTTAACCAAATATTTTCTTTAGTGACTTTCATTCTATTTTAATACTGTATTTATATATTTTCCTGAACCAATCTATCTACTAATTCCCTAGTCTTTAAATTTAATCGAATTTTATTTTTATTTTTGTCATACCATTCTTTTAAATCCCTTTTCCCACTATAAACAATACCAGCGCCAATCCAATCACAAACCATCTCTTTAACAAATACTTTAGGCATTTCAGGGATTTCCCAAGAAGCACCATTAAACATTGTATTTAGGTCGGACATTGTTTCAATTTTGTTATATTCTAATATTGGTGAAGATAACCAATATTCCCAATGATGTTTATTTTTCGTGAAATGATGAGCCCAAGCTTTGCTAAATTTTATACAATATTTATTTTTATCTTTATAAAAATACCCAGCATATGCAAAAAACTCAGAAGGATAAAGTTTACTTATGTCATGCACCAAACCTCTCCAATATAAACCCATTCTAAAACACTCTTTTCCTACGTAGTATTTATGTTTTAAAACTGTCCAAAGATATTTAAAATAAATCATTTTTTTTCCTTTTTATTTTTTTCAACCCAAGCACCCATTACCATAGATTGTAACAATATTTTTCTTAAGGGCCAACCCTCGTACCATAAGATGTCTTCACCATAATGTTCGACGGGAAAGGAATCTTCTATTATTTTTTCCATTTCAGGAGTTACTTCTTTCATAGTCTCAGGATCAAAAAAGAAGTAGTGACAATCTCCTGCAAGTTTGTGTATTTCCTTTATTCCCACCCTGTTTTTTTCAGGAACATCTTTAATGTGCTTTATTCTTTCAAAAGGAAAAAATAAATCAAAGCCATCGTCGTCTTCAGGATGTTTAATAGCCTCAGCAAAGGTATCCCCAAATTTAGTTCTCATATAAACAAAGGAACTCAATTTTTCTGACCAAATAGCATATTCAGCGTTTCTACAGCCTCCTTTGTAATATTCAAAATTAATGAGACTATTTTTAGATAGATGCTTTGGTGCTTCTCCATAACCATTAATATGCTTTCCAATAATATAATTTTCTATTTGGGCATAGGGCTTATAATCCTCTGGGTCAATATCCTTTGTTTTCTCTTTATAAAGCTTTGCTAATTCTTCTGGGGGCATTTTTTTAACTGCTTCAACCATCTCTTCTAAATATTCTTTTACTGTTTTTTTAGTCATATTTCTTCCTTCAACCTTGAATATAAAAATTCTGGATCATTTCCAGAAAGACCAGACATTTGCCCATCGTTCATCTCTATTACAATCCAATCTCCATCTGCTTTCTGAGCTATGTCTATAACAAAAAAATTTACTTTATCTTTAACTCTTTTTATCACAGTTTCAACTAAATTAACACCCAAAGCGTCAATAGTTCCCTTCTTTTCAGATATCGTCCAATAAAAGCCATAAGATAGTATCTTGTCCTTGAAACAAAAGAATCTCCATTCGTTTGAAAATGGCAATCCTTCTATTCCTTCTTCGAGAACATTCAACTTTACAAAATCCCGTACGATTATGTCTTGTAGATATATTAGAGAGTCTGTTTTTAGATCACAGGATATTTCTATTGCTCGTTGTCGATTCTCTGCAAACATTAACCTATTCCAAGCAAATTTTCTTGAATTAGTTTTTCCCTTTACTATAAAGGGACCATTTTCAGGAATATCCTCTAGCCTAAAATAAGTCTTGGGTGTTAAATCCTCAATATCCCAATAATATTCAAAGTCAGATATATATTTATGCTGCTCATAAGAATTTATTAATTTTGATCCCAGTATCTCTAAATCTTTTTCAAGCTCTTGATAGTAAGGAAGAACACTATATCTACCAATCACTAAAGAATCTTTTAAAGAAACTCTACTTTCACTGATATCAAAATATTTTTGAGATATTTTAAACTCTTCTTCAGTATCTAAGTTTTTTCTAAAAAGAATTTTAGTTTTCAAGAATCCTCTTTTGTATGGTTGCGGGGGCAGGATTTGAACCTGCGACCTTCGGGTTATGAGCCCGACAAGCTACCAACTGCTCCACCCCGCCTCTTATTTTTTTAAATTGGCCAAATACTCTGCTTCTGTACTTACAAAAGACACTGTGTGATTAACATTTTTAACATTACCAAATAAAGAGAAAATAGTTTTTTGTTGAACCATGATTACATTTGCTTTTGCTAAAACATCTTTAATATCAGTAGCTACAACGTCATAATGTAGCCCCCGCTCTTCATTATATTTTGGTAAATTAGGAAAAGATCCTATGATAAAAATGTATATTCGATAAACGTTAGAAACTGGTGTTGTATTTGTCATATTTATTCCTTTTTTAATTGTTATAAAAATATACTAATTTTAAAATTTAATCAACCTTATTGTTATTTCAAAATAAAAGATAATTATACATTTTATTCATACAGTATCACCTGAATATATACATCTATACATATTTCAAATTTCAATAAATATGGATAGTTAAGTATTCTAAGTTATACATAAAATCTTTATTTTAGAAACCTTATGTATAAAATGTATAAAGTTGAAGAATGGTTTAATTAAAGTTATGATATTTAAAAAAGGAAAAATATGAGGAATAGAAAAGATATATTTATAGATAAAATTAACTCCTATTTGCGCAATAAATACACAAGTAGAGGTTTTAGGTGTTCTAAACTTAAAACAATGACTTGTTCTAGAAGAGGTGAGAACATTGATCTTATTTTTGAATTTTCAGCATTAAACTATCTTAAGACAATAAGTATTACTTATGTTAATATAAAAATATCCTTTTTAAATAATAATATTTTTCCAAGAGTTGATGAACTTGTAAAATTTCATATAGTGCAGTCAGAAGATAATAATACATACAAAAGCACATATGAGTTTAACGTGGTTTTAAATTTGAATGATGGTGAGATAGATTTTCCTAAAGTAATAACCATATCCCCAATGGTTAAGGAATTCTTACAGGATGTTCGTTATTTTGGAATGAATAATGCTGAAAATTTTATTATGAAGTTAACTTAGTTTTATTATTCTTATTATTTAAACACCTATTCATTAGTTCTTGTATTCTAATTACCAACTTCATTTGATCTGTTGAAAGTGGTTTAATTTTACCCTCCCCACAATTCTCTACATCCTCTGGAGATTTGAAAGGGTCTCCTGTTTGAATATAGTTTTTTCTCATAGTTAGGCTATAATAAATTATTTCCTTATCTGTCTCTATTTCGTTTCTATGCATGTTAATCCTCCAAGAATTCTTCAATTAAGAAAAAAATTATAAAACCCACAATAGTTATGGCAATTGCACTTTCAAAATTAATTTTTTTAATAAACCAGGATAAAGTAATAGTTAAAGAAATTAATACTTTTAGAATATCTGAAATTTTTTCTTTCATGTTGTCCATAGTCACACCTTTATATTTACTTTTCCTAAAAAACAATCTTCATTATCTACTGCAATATCTGGGATAAAACTACCCTTTTCAACTACTTTTGCATTAATTCCTAAACGTTTAAGCCAGGAATAACAATATTCTTCTCCTCCGCCAGACCAAAGGAACATCTCACAACCAAATCTTTCAAAAGATAAAAAAAGATCAATAACCTCATATCTTGGAGTGTCTTCTTTCTCCCCAACCTCATAAACAAGTGTTCCATCCAGATCAAAAACTACTGTGTTTTTAATCATTATCTATCTCTTTTTTTATTGTCTTTTTAGTTTTTTGCCTTTCTCTTTTCTTATTAATGTCTGGAACAATGTTGGCATCACACCCTAGGCACCAATTGTTTTTAGTAGGCATAGAACCATAAGCTAAATGCTTTCTTTTTCTAAAACAGCTACATTTCTTCTTCTTTTTCATTTTAAAATTATGTGAAATAACTTGTGAAATGTCTAGAAAAAATGTGAAATAACACTACCGAGGGAAAAGTCAATTGCAATTTTAAACCTTTTTAACGATTTTTCATGTTGGTGCAAAATTAAAATGATGTTGAAAAATCGTGTTATTACAGAAAGATAGATTTTTGTGGTACACCCTTGTTATAATTAATTGGCACTCCCAAGGGGATTCGGACCCCTGTTACCGCCGTGAAAAGGCGATGTCCTG
>Ga0209777_10005669_pt1 | contig 14302 bp, 9 predicted proteins | sample FrelakmetHBP12HB_FD_187147 | JGI IMG/M metagenome (GOLD analysis project Ga0209777, IMG submission 187147) | Freshwater lake sediment microbial communities from the University of Notre Dame, USA, for methane emissions studies -HBP12 HB (SPAdes)... | ecosystem: Environmental > Aquatic >...
GGTGCAAGCTCCAAAAGCGGCTGCCCCGCCACAAGCTGCTCCTCAATCGGCGCCCCAACCCACTGCCCAGGCTGCTCCCCCTAAGCCCGCTGCTCCTCCCGTTGCGCCACAGACCCAGAAGCCTGCCACGCCCCCGCCGACCCAGGCATCACCGCCGGCACAGGCGCCATCTCCAAAGGTAGAGGCTCCGGCAGCGAGCGCCATCGAGGAGCGGGGGCAATTCGAGGTCGCGGAAGAGGGGTCTGCGGAACAGGCCCCGCAATATCAGGCGCCACCTCAGCCTCGACCGGCGCCAAGGCCAGGCGTCCGCCCTGCCGCCGCCGGGCCGAAACTGGTTCAGCCCATCATCCCCCGAGACGATGTGGTTGAGGACCTCTCGGACATGAAAATGTCGGGGAAATTCGTTGATGCGCCGTATCCAAAGCTTCTTGCGGACCTGTTTCGGGAAAAAATTACCGGCATCTTACGTATTTTCAGGCAAAAGAACGGACCGTATAAAGAGATTTATTACCGCTCCGGCATTCCGGTATTCATTTGCGGAACCTACGTTATCGAGAAGGAATGCCTCGGTCAGTTGCTGAAATTATCCGGCAAGATCAGCGATTACGACCTTGATAAATCTCTTGAGACTATGCTTGAGTCGCACGATATGCAGGGGCAGGTGCTCTTGCGCATGGGCGTGATCAACAGCCAGATGCTGACGGCGTCTCTTAAATGGCAGATTGAAATCAAACTCGCCGAGGTATTCACATGGAAACTGGGGGAGGGCTATTTCGAATTTTATACTATCGGGACTTTCCATCGGCCCATAGAACCGATTCAGGTAAACATTGCGGGTATGGTATTGAAGGGGATAAAGCGCGGGTTTCCGTTTACCGCGGTCCAGGCGCAAATAAACCCCAAGCTGGATATGTACGTTAATAAAAAATCACCCCCACTCTTCAATCCTGAAGATTTCAAGTTCCAGCTTCCTGAGCAGAGGTTATGGGAAAACCTTATTGACGGCTCCCTAACAGGGCGCGAAATCGTTGATGAATCAAAGATGGACCCTCAACATGCGATGCAATTCTTTTTCGCCCTTGTGTGCACCGATATGGTTGAGTTCAGGGAGCGACCACTCGGAGCCACAAATGAAGATAAAATCATCAGCGACCTTAAAGACAGATTATCGCTGTCCGAGAAGGGATCACATTTCGACTCGCTGGGTATACACTGGTCATCTGTCGGTCATAAGGTCAAACAGGGCTGGGAAAAGATTCAGCGGGAGTACGGTCCGGAATCCAAAATGCAAAAAGCGGACGTCCCGGAAATGGTCGAGCTTTCTAAAAAAATTTACGATATGGGCAAAAAAGCTTTTGAGTTTCTTATGGACGATAAAAGGCGAATGGAATATCGCAACGGACTGTTCAATGAAACCAAAATCGTGCTTAGCGCCGAGCTCCTTTACCAGCAGGCCGAATCACAATTGCTATGGAAAGAAGACTATAATGGGGCGCTGGATAACCTCGAGCCTGCCGCCGAGCTTCAGCCGCGCAATTTCATCATCCAGGCGGCTTTTGCGACCGCACTCATAAAGCGCTTCTATCCCAACAACCCGGATCGGTACCGAGAGGCGGAAAAAATCCTTCAACGCGCCCTCACGGGGGGAAGCAACAGCGACATGGTGCATTTCTACGCCGGCCATGCTTATTGGGGCCTTAAAAGAACCACTCAGGCCAAATCGGAGTTTGAAACCGCCTTGAGACTGAATCCCGCCAACCATGACGCTCGAAAAGCCTTAAGAATGCTAAGTAAAGCATAGCAAGGGAAATAGCGGTTTTATTTGTTCCCCCCTTTTTTTAAGGGGACAACCAAATATGTCGCACACCCGAGGGGAGTTGACAAATACCTTCCATTATCGTAATTTTTTATGCGGATAAATCCCGTTAATATTCAATTTATTGCTCGGCCCAAGGCCTAAAGCCTAAGACCTAAAGCCTTTATGGAGGTAACCATGGCGGAAAAGCCTGTCCAATTTCACCTGTGGGGGCATCCTAAACAAAATGTTCCGACGCGAGCTGAAGCGATCCGGCTTGCGGAGATGATAGCCGAGGTAAGCCGCGGCATTTCCAATCCTCAACTGGGTTGGGCGCCCGCCGCCGATTTCAGGGGCGACGTTGCGCGCGTCTTCCAGAATTCCCGCGCGGCGCTGGGGTCCCAAACGATAGGCTGGGCGCGCACCGGCAATTACACGGGCAGCATCAGCCCGCTCTCATTGCAGGAAGACAAAGTTCACTTCGCAATACTGCATCACCTCGATAGGCTGAGTTTCGGCGAAGAAGCAAAAAACCTGAACAAACAAATAATGATGTGCCACACCCATGGCATTATCCCCTTAATCTGCCTCGGCCCGCAAAAGGGCAAGGAGCTTAGCGAAGCCACGCTCCTTGGCTCACTGCGCATCGCTCTCTACGGCGTAAACCTTCAGGCCCTTAACGAGCGGGGGGTTATTTTCGCCTACGAGCCGGGCGAAACAAAGGGAATGGAGCAATACCCGGAGCGCGAGGAGGTTGCGGAGGGTTTTAAACTCATCTCGCACATTCTGGAAGAGGATTTCTCAGACCTCACCAATTATCGGTTTTTCTATTCCGGCAATATAACCCTTGCCAATCTGCCATATCTGAAGGATTTGCGCGAGAAGCATCCCGCGTTCTCGGGGTTCCTGGTGGATTCACCAAGCTCGAGGGAGGAATTTCTCGAGATAGCCAAGAACTGGGCCAGCGATCTTACCCAGCTCGAGCCGCCCATGGCGAGAGGCCCGGAAGCGCCCCGGAAAAGGCCGATCGGCCCGGTACACACACCGAAGCAGCCCATCAGGGTGATCGTTTTGGGCGGCGGCGAGATAGGTAATGATTTCATAGGCGGCATTGACCAGCGCTATCACAACATCCAGGTGCTGGCCCTCGATAACCACAAGACCTCCCGCGCGGACGCAGCCGCAAAACTGTGGAAAGATTCCTACCTGAGTCACGGCCTCTTCAGCGATGACGTCAAAATAGACGGCGACTACATCAACATAGACATGCCGCACAACAAGCAGCGCATCCTTTATCTGCCCTCCTCCGGCAAGTCCACGGACGTGATCTCCAATATGCTCGACCGCAAGATCAGCGCCGACATATGTCTTGTGGCCGTCGAAAACCTCATGAAGGATCGCTCGAACATGATCCCCTTCATCGAGTCGGGTGTCGCAAAATATGTCATCGCATCCTCCAATACGGAAGCCGCAGACATCACCGTGATCCCGGGTTACAACCAGGATGAGTTCAACCCCGAAATGCACAAGATCATCTCCATAAGCTCTTGCGGCGGAGAGGCGGGAATACTCACCCTCGCCCCGCTCGCCCAACACTACGGAAAAGACGCCTTCCGCCTCATCAGCGTCATAATGCTGCACTCCAAAACAAACTCCCAGGCCGTCGGCAACAAGGGCCGCGACCCAAAAAAAGAAGAAATCCTCGGCAATATCGCCATCACAACCACCGGTTTCGAGAAGATCGTTGCGGCCCCCGGTTTCTTCGAGAATACCATGGGCGGCGTCATGGCCTTCTCGAGCCGCATCCCCACCGAAAAAACATCGGTCGCCGTCATGGTCGTGGGACTTCAACCTGTCAACGGCGGGCTGGTCACGAAGAAGACCCTGCAGGACATCTACGTGTCGGCCAGCAAAGACCCGCAATACGAGGGCATCCTGCGCTACGACGAAAACCCCTCCGGCACCAAGTATTACATCCGCGCAAGACAAATGACACACGTCCTCGGCCCCATGATCCAGGTCGTGAAACCGTCCCTGGTCGGGAAAATTGACACCGACTTCACCATCATCGGCATTCCTTTCGCCTATGGGAACGTCCCCGGCTACGGTGAGCAGATGCGTAAAATGATGATGATTATCGGCGAGGCCCTTTACGGCGCAAAGGACGCCCGCGAAGCGGCTTAAATTTAAACACAAACAGGCGCGCCTGTTGCAGAACAAGCTTCTTCAGGGGGTCGGGGTGTGAAAAACCCCGACCTCGAATAACGTGGGCAACCTTCCGAATTTAAAGCCCCCAATTTGACAAATCCTCGGTAAGATAGTATGGGATTGCGTATAAAATGATCGTTGCGGAGGAAGGCCATGAAACAAGCCACCCTTACCATTATGGGAAAGACGGCGGATAAAACCGCCGCCCGTTTCGAGATCGAAGGCAAAGGCATTGTTGGAGAACGGGATATAGCATTCCACGACGTGGAAAGCTTGGTAGCCGGGGTCGAAGATAAGATTGCGGCAAAGGGCGCGCCCGCAAGCCCATTGCTCATTGCAAAGGCCGGCGGCATGCTTGCCGACTGGTTGGACGACCCGAACGAGAGATGGCTCGCAGGAGCGATTGAAAACAACGTGGAGGGTCTGACGCTGCATGTCCACGTCCAGGGCTTCAGCGGCGAACATGCCAAGATAGCGGAAAGGCTGCGACGCCTGCCCTGGGAAATTCTGCATTTCAACGGGGCATTCTTATGCGCGCGCCAGGCCACTCCCTTTACCCCCGTTCGCCTCGTCGAAATGGCGCGGATGGAGCATTCCACTGCCAATCGGCCCCTTCGCGTCCTCCTCATGGCGTGTTCGCCGGAAGATGTCAAGCCCCTTTTGGACTTCGAGAAGGAAGAATGGATGATTATCGAGGCCACAAGCCGACAACCCATAGAGCTTACAGTCGAGGAAAGCGGGACACTGCGCGGTCTTGAACAGCGGATCGAGGACTATGGCCGGGGTTATTTCGATGTTTTTCACTTGACGGGTCACGCTAATGTAGTCAATGGCCGCCCCATGTTTGTAATGGAGGACGATTTCGGGCGCCATGTTTTGGCCGATGCGGAGCGTCTGGCCCGCGCCTTTTCCAATATCTGGCCCCGCCTGATTTTTCTCTCCGGCTGCAAAACGGGCGAAGCTCCCAAATCCGGGGTGCTTCCATCGTTCTGCGAGGCGCTTGTTTCGGCGGGCGCTCCGGCGGCGCTCGGTTGGGTCTTGCCTGTTCACGATAATGCGGCAAGCGCCGCGGCGGCGGAGCTTTACCACCATCTGGCAGCCGGCAGGCGGATTGACGAGGCCGTGGCGTTTTCCCGGCGAAAATTGTTTGAGGACGGGCATTCCGACTGGCCGCTGCTATGGTTTTTCTCCAATGCTACGCCGCTCGATGCGCTGGTGACTCCCCTGAGAACCAAAGGCCGCGCGGCGCTGGAGGTCCGCGAGACACGCAAGGAATTCCTCGGCGCCGGCTCCAAAACCGAGGTCTGTTTGCGCAAGGATTTCGTCGGGCGGAGGCGCATCATCCAGCGCTGCCTGAGGGTCCTCTGCTCGCGGCAGACTGACCCGGAATACGCCCAGGGAGTCCTTCTGCACTGTATGGGCGGCCTGGGCAAAAGCAGCCTGGCGAGCCGCCTCTGCGAACGGATGAACACTCACCAAAGGCTCGTTTGGGTGGGATTCCTCGACGAGAAGGGGCTGATCAAGGTTTTGGCGGGACACCTTGAAGATATGGAATCAATCGAGTTGTTGAGCAAAGAAGGCCTTCCTCTCACCACGAAATTAAGACGCTGCCTCGATATGCCCTTTTCAGAAAAGCCGGTTCTCTTCATCTTAGACGATTTCGAGGCAAACGTCGGGTTCAACTCAGCGGGAGAGCCTGTCGTTCGCCGAGAAGCCCTGGAAATCCTCGGCGCGCTGGCTGCCGCAATTAACCAGAGCGCCTCTTCAAGCCGCATCATTGTGACTTGCCGGTATGGATTCGACCTGCCGCATCCCCTTCGCCTTCACAAAGAAATGCTTTATTCCATGCTCGGGCCGGAGCTGGAGAAAAAAACGGGGCGCCTTGACGGTTTCAGAAAACTCCGCGAATCAGCTGACGAGGATAAAAAAGAACTGTTCGCTTTGGCCGTCTCGGCGGCCGCCGGCAATCCGCGCATGCTCGATCGGATTGATAAGATTCTTCTCGATCCCCGTCTGGATCATTCCGCGATCCTGTCCGCGGTGGCTGAAACTGAGGGAAAATTCCGCGAAGATGTCATTTTGAAGGAATTGCTGGGGCGGCTGACCCCTCAGGGCCGCCGCCTGCTCGCTGTCATTGCAGTCTTCGACCTGCCGGTTCCTCTCGCGGCAATAAAGGCCGCTACGGACAAGGACGCCCTTGGGGAACTGGGAAGAGTCGCGGCCTTGGGACTTGCCGAACTCATTCATAGCGACGCCGAGGGAATCGCCTATATCTTTGTCTCCCGGATTGTTGCCCCGCTGGTTGAAAAAGAAATTGACGATGCGCAAAAAGCCGAGGCCCAACGCGCCGGCGCTCAGGCTCTTTATAAATACTGGTACGTTGATAGCCCTACGCACGATATTATATACATTTCAGAAATCCATCGCCTTGCCTTGCTGAGTGCGGAAAAAGAGATTGCGGCCGAAATGGCTTTTATTCTTTCCTCATACTTGATTAATCGAAATCTTTATCGCGAGGCGCTCGCGCTATGCGGAATGACACTAACCCTCGGCGAGGATCACCTTTTGCTTCACAACCTCGCGCGCGCTGAAAAGGTCTTAGGAAAGACCGGCGCGGCGCGCATCTATTTTGAAAGGGCCTTGGAGCTTTGCCCCATACCCGAGGAATCAACCCCTCCCCAAATAAAAAAAGAATACGGCGCTATTATGACTAATCTTGCCGATCTGTTGGCACAGACTGGGGAAGTCAATCGCGCGATGGTTCTGTGGGATGAATCGCTCAAGCTACTGGAGCAAATCGGGGACGTTAAGGGGAAGTCCGCTACACTTAATAATATGGCCGGTGTAATCGCGGATCAGGGTGATGTCTCGCGCGCGATGGGTCTATGGGTAGAATCGCTCAAGCTATCTGAACAGATCGGCGATGTTAAGGGGAATTCCGCTACACTTGACAATATGGCCAGTGTAATCGCGGCTCAGGGGGATGTTTTACGCGCGATGGTTCTGTGGGATGAATCGCTCAAGCTCTCTGAACAGGTCGGCGACGTTAAGGGGAAGGCCACTACGCTTAACAAGATGGCTATTGTAATCGCGGATCAGGGTGATGTTTCGCGCGCGATGATTCTATGGGAGGAATCGCTCAAGCTATCTGAACAGATCGGTAACGTTAAGGGGAAGGCCGCTACATTGGGGAATATGACCCGTATAATCGCGGCACAGGGGGATGTTTCGCGCGCGATGGGTGTCTGGGATGAATCGCTCAAGCTCTATGAAAAGGTCGGGGACGTTCAGGGGAAAGCCGCTACATTGGGAGATATGGCCGGTGTTATCGCGGATCAGGGTGATGTTTCACGTGCGATGGGTCTGTGGGTGGAATCACTCGAGCTATTTGAACAGGTCGGCGATGTTCAGGGGAAGGCTGTCACTCTTAGCAATATGGCCAATGTAATCGCGACGCAGGGGGATGTTTCGCGTGCGATGGGTCTGTGGGATGAATCACTCAAGCTCTATGAACAGGTCGGCGACGTTCAGGATAAGGCCACTACACTCAACAATATGGCCGGTGTAATCGCGGCTCGGGGTGATATTTCGCGCGCGATGGTTATATGGGAGGAATCACTCAAACTTAAGGAACAAATCGGTGACGTTCGGGGGAAGGCTGCTACGCTTAGTAATATGGCCGGTGTAATCGCGGATCAGGGGGATGTTTCGCGCGCGATGGGTCTGTGGGAGGAATCGCTCAAACTTAAGGAACAAATCGGCGACCTACAGGGGAAGGCCGCCACGCTGGCGAATATAGCTTATTGGGAAAACAAGAGAGGCAACACAATACGGGGTCGAGAACTGAACATAGAAGCGGCGAGGCTTCTTGGAAGCGTTCGCGCCTTCGTGGATTTGTTCACTGTGCTTGGCAACCTTGGCGGGGGCGATGACCCGGATGCGTTGAAATTTCTGGCTCAAGCGATGTGGCTGTGTTTGCGTATTTCCATTCCTTTGGGAAATATTGTGAATACAGCAGCCGCCTTTATCGAAAAGATAGGATTGGAAGCCGAGGCTTCGCCCTGGGCGGCTACGACGGCGGTGTTCTTGGTTAGACAACAGGGTGAGAAACACCCTCAACATGAAGAGATGAAACGTCTCTCAATTCCGCTGCTGGCCGGATGCGCAGAAGCACGGGGAATCCCCGATGAAAAATTCCTCGACTGGGTTGTCGAGCAGAAACTTAACGATCCCGGACATTTCCTCCCGGCGCTCAATGGGGCGCTTGAGGCGATGGTGGGGGAGGATGGCTGGGTTTTCGATCGAAGTGTTTTGATGCCGTCTAAGCCGTGAGACGCTGTTTGCAGGCCTTGAATACGGGGTCTGCCACATAAAGCGGGGTTTTGAAGGTTTACATGGTCGTAACGCATCCGTACGGATGCAAAATGGGGCAGGCGAGACGCCTGCGTTACACTTTCCCCCTTTTTATATCGCAAGCCCTTGAATACTTTGACAGAACCTAAAGAATAGGCTAAATATATTATTGGGGAAAATTTATGTATGGCAGGTGGAGGCGATGTACGCGGACAAGAAGGTGGAAAAATGATTGACGCCGTGAAAAGGGCGGAAAAGTTGAGGGTGCTGCTGGAAGTTGGGCGGCGGCTTGCGTCCAATATGGACCTGGACAGCCTGCTCGAGCTTATCATCAAGCAGACAAGCATAGTCATGGAGGCCGACCGCAGCTCGCTGTTCCTGGTGGACGAGAAGACCCAGGAGCTGTGGAGCAAAATCGCTCAGGGGGCGCAAGAGATTCGCTTTCCCATCGGGAAGGGATTTGCGGGCCACGTGGCGCAGACCGGTGAGATAGTGAACATCCCGGACGCTTATAAGGACAAGCGTTTCAATCCCGACGTTGACAAGCGAACCGGCTATCACACCAAGAGCATCCTATGCGCGCCGCTGCGCACGATGAGCGGCGATATCGTCGGGGTAGTGCAGGTGCTCAACAAGAAGGACGGCGGGATTTTCACCGATTTTGATGAGGAGATGCTCCTTGCCCTTGCGGGTCAGGCCGCCGTCGCCATAACCAATGCGCGGTATCATCAGGAGGTGCTCCAGAAGCAGAAGATGGAGCGCGACCTGCAAATTGCGAAATCGGTTCAGGAAAGCTTCCTGCCCCAGGAACTGCCTGTGAAGAAGGGGGTCCAGTTCGCCGCTCATTACGACCCCGCCCAGGATGTCGGCGGCGACGTTTATGATTTCATCCCCTTGAGCGACGACCATTTGGGCATCCTTCTCGGGGACGTGAGCGGCAAGGGCGTGCCGGCGGCGCTGTTCATGGCCCGCCTCATGAGCGATTTCCGGTTTATTTCGCTCACCGAGGACGACCCGAAGGACATACTCGCCAAGGTCAATAACATACTGGTGAAGCGCAGCCGTCGCGGGATGTTCGTAACACTGGCTTTTCTGATACTCGATACGCTTAAAATGCGCATAACTTACTCCAGCGCGGGCCACCTCCCACCGCTGCTTATAAAAGCGGACGGCGCCGTTCACCGGCTTGAAAGCGAGGGCGGGGTGCCGCTCGGCATCGCGGAGGACCAGGTTTTCGGGCAGGACAGCGTGCCTCTCGACCCGGGCGACACCATTTTGCTTTATACCGACGGAGTGATCGAGGCGTGGAACTCGAAGAAGCAGGAGTTTGGATTCAATCGCCTTGAGAAGGCCCTCAAGGAGAGCAGTGCACTCTCGGCTAAAGAAATCGAGAAAAATCTCAATGAGCGCATCATGGAATTTGTCGGGGACACGCCCCAGCACGATGACCTCACCTATCTTCTCTTCAAGTCCGTTCCGGAGAAGCAGAAGGCAGAAAAGGCGAAACCCGGGAAAAAACAGCGTCGCGGCCAGGTCCGCGGGCGCAGTATGAACCTGTCAGTGCCAAGCGACCCGAAATTCCTGGCGGTGGTGCGCAAGAACGTGGACGCCATGCTCGATGAGCTGGATTTCACCGAAAAGGAGAAACGCAAAATCGTGCTTGCGGTTGACGAGGCCACCTCGAATGTCATCAAACACAGCTACGAGGGCGACGTGACCAAGCGGATTGATTTCGAGATGAGCTCGGACCCCCAAAACCTCACCATAAAGATCAGGGACTATGGCAAGAGGCCGGACGTGGATAAAATCAAGCCTCGCGATATTGACGACATCAGGCCCGGCGGGCTGGGTACCCACTTCCTGCGCGAGGTCATGGACACCGTAGATTACGATGTGAGCCTCGGCGTGGGAACCCTACTTACCCTGACGAAAAAAATCCCCCAAAAGGAGTCCGCATCATGAAAATAGAAATAAACCTGGATGGCACGATCCTCATGGTGAACCTCGAAGGGGATGTTGATATGAGTTCCTCGGGGCAGGTGTGGGACACCATAAGCCCTTTCATCGAGGGGAAAAAGCCGAAGGCCAAAGCGACCATAGTTGACCTCTCCAAGGTGGCGTATATGGATAGCTCCGGGATAGCCACCCTTGTCCGCGCCTGGCAGGCCGCAAAGAAAAACTCCGGGAAACTCCGCCTGGCGTCGCCAAGCCCGCCGGTTCAGGATGTCTTCGAGCTGGCCCACGTGGACAAAATATTCGAGATATTCCCAACCATCGAAAAGGCTCGCGAGGGTCTGTGAAGAAAAGGCGGTAGGCAGTAGGCGATAGGCACTGCAATTATTATTAGCCTTTATAGCCATAGCCTACAGCCTACTGCCTATTTAATAGAATTTTTAGGTAGATACCCCGATAATACCGGCAGTATGCGGGAAAGCCCTATTGCTGCTAAAATACAATTTCATGTTTCGGTTTATAAACGCCGTGGGCCGATGGTTTATCCGGTTCCTCGAGTACCTTTCCAGTCTGATCTACCTTTCCGGTTTGATCGCAAAGAGCATTTTCATAGGCCCATTCAAGGGCCAGCCGATCCGGTGGCTGAGGGTGTTTGATGAAATTGACGAGATCGGTCTGAAGAGTCTTACGATTATTATAGTGACGAGTTTTTCCATCGGCCTGATCCTGGTGTTTATATTGGCGAATCAACTGAGGCCACTCGGGGCGGAGACGAGCGTGCCGGTTTTTGTGACGCTGGTGCTGACGCGGGAGCTGGCGCCGCTGCTGGCGGGCATGGTGCTTGCCGGAAGGGTGGGCGCTTCGATCACCGCCAAGATGGGCACTCAAAAGGTGAACGAGGAGATTCTCGCCCTTGAAATCATGGCGATAGACCCCGTGGGCTACATGATAACGCCGCGCGTTATAGCGGCGATGATAATGCTGCCATGCCTTGTTATAATAGCCGATGCCGCGGGGCTGTTCGGGGGTTTTGTCGTCGGGACGTTTGGACTCGGAATAGACATGGACCGCTACGTGATAAACACTATCCATGCCATTCACCGGGGAGACCTGTTTACCGGGTTGTTCAAGAGCTTTATTTTTGGCATAGTCATTTCGCTTATAGGCACTTTTGAAGGCATCACGGTCGAAGGCGGCGCTCAGGAGGTAGGGCGCGCCACAATGGTGAGCGTCATGACAAGCACAATACTCATCATCCTTACCGACGCCATAATCACGGGGATTCTGTATGCCATCTGAAGAGACAAGACAAGCGACGAAAGAATCGCAATCGCCGGCCGCGCCCGAGCCACCGATGATCAAGGTGGAAAAGGTGGTGAAATATTTCGGCGCGCGCAAAGTGCTTGATGGGGTCAGCTTCGAGGTGCCGCGTCGCTCGATAACGGTTATACTTGGCGGGTCGGGAGGGGGGAAGAGCACGCTGTTGAAAACGCTCATCGGGGCGCACAAGCCGGACGGTGGGCACGTCTGGATAGACGGCGTTGATATAACAACGCTCCGCCAACGGGAACTGGACGCCGTGCGGAAACGTTGCGGCATGCTCTTCCAGAATGTCGCCCTTTTCGGGGACATGAACGTCGGCGAAAACGTCGCGTTGCCGATTCGGGAACACACCGACCTGGATGACACGGTGGTCGAGATCATGGTGAAGATGAAGCTCGAGCAGGTCGGCCTTATGGACTTTGAAAATTTTTATCCGCGCGAGATATCCGGCGGCATGCAGAAGCGGGTCGGCATAGCGCGGGCGATTGCGCTCGACCCGAAAGTCGTCTTCTTCGATGAACCGACCGCGGGGCTGGACCCCATCGTTTCAGGGGTTATCAACAAGCTTATCATTGACCTCACGCGCCTCCTGGGCATAACATCCGTGGTGGTTACCCATAGCATGGGGGGCGCCATGAACGTTGGCGACAGGATCGTGCTGCTATATGAGGGGAAGGTCTATTTCGAGGGGACGCCCGCCGAAATTCAGGCATCCCCCGATCCCCTTGTCCAGCAGTTTATCAAGGGGGAGCCTGACGGCCCCATACCTATGCGTAAAAGCGCAGACGACTACAGGAGCCGCCTTCTTGAACAATAAGGTCTAAAAATTCCGCGCGCAGTAGGGGCAACCGGCCAGTCGCCCCTACTTGCCAATTGTTTAAAAAGGCTGTAGGCTGTAAAGGCGACTGGCCAGTCGCCCCTACATTAGAATTAAAAATATGGAATATCGTCGCAAAGATATAGCCGCGGGACTGGTGATCGTCATATCCATTGCGTTATTGATGCTCATGGTGGCGCTTTCGAGTAACGTGCAGAATCTCTTTCGGGAGAAGAGAGAGTACAATGTGCGCTTCAACATTGCGGAGGGGGTCGAGATCAACACTCCCGTCAAGCAGGCGGGGATACTTATAGGCAAGATATCGAACATCAGCGTGGAGCAGTTTCGGGGGCAAAACAAGATAGTGCTCAGGCTCAAGGTTCGCGCAAGCGCTATCGTGAAGCGCGACTCGAAGGTGACGATCAAAAGCCCCCTGGTCGGCGAAAAATACGTAGACATCGGCCTCGGCAGTCCCAACAGCCCGGCACTGATGTTGGGCGATACTCTGGATGGAATCGAGGGCCTCAGCCTCGACCAGATGACGGATACCATAGTGAAAGTGGTTGAGGACATCCAGTCTATCGTGACGGACATAAAGAAAATCACCGGCGATCCACAATTCCAGCAGGACATCAAGAACACCGTCGGAAACCTGCAAGACACCAGCGAGAATCTCCAGGGAATAATCGAACATAACCGCGGCAACATCAATTCAAGCATGTCCGACCTGCGGAAAATCACCGAGCAGCTCAACAGCACGGCTCAGCAGATAAACAAGCTTACCCGCGATATTAACCGTATCGTTGCGGAGAACAGGCCAAACATCCATAGCGCCGTCCAAAATCTGCGGGATACGCCGGACCAGCTAATTTCCGAGGTCAATACGGTACAACAAACGATCAGCGGCCCAATCAATGAAAACCGTGAAGACCTCAAAAAAATAATGGAAAACCTCGAAAAGATAACTCAAAATCTGGTTGAATTGACCGACGAGCTCAAGAAAAACCCGTCGCGGATTATTCGAAAATAAAGTCAGACGGAAAATTGCGTTAAATCATCGGTGGTCTGGGGTCTGTGCCGCCTTTCCCGAGTTTGACAAGGAGTAATTCCTCAAGTCTTTCCGCGAGCATTTTGTTCAGGATTTCACCCATGGCGTTTTTTTGCTCCTGAGTCAGCTTGTCGAATTGAATGCCCATTCCCTCCGCGCCTCGCCATATGATCATCCCGGTGGCCTCGAATTCCATGCCCTCACGCTCCATCACTATGCGGACCTTGATATGTTTTATATCTGGATGTAGAGGCGCCTCATCTACATGCATCCCGCCCCAGCTCAGGTTTACAGTGAAGACTTCGGATTGGCCACCTTCCCATGACAGGTAAACCGGCAATGCAATGGGAATACGCGGATCCGTGCGCCGGTTATCCTCCTGAAGTGTGGACTTCGTGCCGAGCGCGGCTGCAAGCAAATTGCGAAGGTATTCATGCTGACGCCCCTCGCGCACACTCAACGGAGGACCCTCTCCGTGACTGCGGCGATCAAGCGAAATAAATTCCTTCAACCAGAGTTCCCATGCATTCATGTCAGTTGGGTTTCAATTTTAGATTGCCGATTTTCGATTGTCAACCAAAGGTTTTTAAAAGAATTGGCAATGTCCCGTTTTCTTGAGTTTCAAATTTTCCTATTTTTCTAAGAGTGATTTTTCTTTTGGATTGCGTAAGCCATGCTTGCGCCTTTATTCACATGGGTACCCACGCGAGGTTTTGCCGAAGCATGGCTTCGACGAGCAAAGGCTGGAGCATGGCTCCAGCACTCCAAGGTCATCTTCTCATTTCTCGATAACTCAAGAATTTGG
>Ga0209777_10005670_pt1 | contig 14300 bp, 17 predicted proteins | sample FrelakmetHBP12HB_FD_187147 | JGI IMG/M metagenome (GOLD analysis project Ga0209777, IMG submission 187147) | Freshwater lake sediment microbial communities from the University of Notre Dame, USA, for methane emissions studies -HBP12 HB (SPAdes)... | ecosystem: Environmental > Aquatic >...
ACTCTAAAAATACTGCTCTGAATCCCTTTAGTAGGTGCATTCCACAATGTCAAACCAAAATTCAACATTATATCGAAATCACCACGCAACTTAAATGTAGATGTAATCTTACTCTCATTCTTCAATCCAACTGCATCCTTAAAAATTACACCTGCATACTGAAACAACATCTGAGCTTCATCGCTCTCTCTCCACTTAGTCCTATCAAACTCTCCAACCTTCTTAAAATCATCATTAACTTGTTTACTCACGCTCACAGTTCTCTTAAACTGCTCACTAACATCTTCACTCACAATCTCAGTATCTAATGTCTTATCGATATATTGCGTAATCCCTAACACACTTGTATTCAACTTCTTATAAGGCCCCATCTCGACATCAGCTCTATACACATTATAGCCCATGACATCTCTATAAATAGGATTCATATCATCCCATGTAAGAAACAACTCACTCTGATTAAACGGACATGTCACGAACAAATTAGTCACCAAAAAATTATTCTTAGCAATCTCAATCGTATAAACTTCTGTCTTTATGCTCTCAGCATTCCCAGCTCTATCAACAGAAAAGAACTTCAATGTAGTCACAAAATTCTTCTTAGTCTCAATCGGCCCAACATACAAAACACTAGGAATAGAGCCATCTATAGAATAATATATTTTTGCCTCTGGATCATTACACTTCAACTCAAGAATCTGCTCTACAAAATAACTTCCACCTGGAACGCTAACTTGTGTAATCGGTGCTTCGACATCGATTACATACTTCTCCACAATCACCGGACTATAATTAAATGCAGAATCAACTGCAATAAACTTCAAAACTCTACTATCGCTAATCATCAAAGGTGTTGTGTACAATGCTGAACTTAAATCTGGCATACTTCCATCAAGTGTATAAAAAATCAAACCACCAACATCATCAGTCAACAACTGCACGTTCACACTATGATTAAACAAATCACCATGAGGCTTTGCACTCACCAAAGGCGGCTCTACATCCGGATTCATCAATGTCACAAAACTATAATTCGCTGCACCACTAGTGCCCAATAAATTCTTGATCACCAAATTAACAACAATTTGTGAACTATATTGAAAATTTACAGTATGAGTCACGACTACAGCCAATGCATTAGGAATATGATCTTCCTGTGTAATAGCACCTGCAAAGCCAGATTGGAAAACTCCATTCACGATAGCAGGAATACCATTTAACACTACTTGCAAAGTACTAACATTCAACCCGGAATAATCCTCGACACGAAAATACACAGGAGCATCAACCAAAGCTCCTATAAAATTAGGTGCTGGACTATAATTCATGTAAACAGGATTACTCATCATTTCCTTCGCATTACAATTAAAGCTTACTAGTTCAACCAGTAAGCTTTAGAAAAATTATAAAAAGTTTAAAAAACTACAATGATCTTAATTGCTCTTTTGTGACAATAAAACACTTAACAAACGTATGCTTCATATAATACGCTTTTGCTAACCTATGTGCACCATCAATTAACTCATCATTCTCTGTTATAAGAAGAGGATATTTCAAACTTGACTTAAGTGCTCTCTTACCAAACACAGACTTAATATCAAAATATCTTATCAAGGGCCCCAAATCACCCTCATCTACAGACATCTTCTTATTTGTCTCATACAAGACGTTTGTAGATTTATTCACAGTTTTTTGATTCTTAGTCAACTTATAAATATCAGCAACATTATACTCTTTGCCATCACTTGCATATGTTTGTTGCTCCACATGCTGAGCTATCTTTGCTTCTTTCAACACTAACTCCACTATCTTATGGTTTATCATCATTTTTTATTCTTTTCAATTATTTCCTCTATGATTAATTTCTTCTGTATCAATTTCTTTATGTTCTTCCAATCAACTTTAAAACCAATGTTAAGATCATCTATATACATGTTAGCAAAAATCTTGTTTGAAGTCTTAAAATCAAGTTCTGGAATATTCTCATTAACATAGTCATAATGAACTTCATTCTTGTCAAGAAAATCTGTAGCTTGCTTCAAAGTTTTTCCTGTTCTGCAAGTCCACAGAATTATAGTACAATTGTTTGCAGAAGCCCAATTAATGACTTCTTTAGCACCAGGGAGCAGAGCATTAGGCTCAGTATTTTCTGGATAATCTTTATGGACAGATGCTATCGTGTGATCAAAATCAATTGCAAGGATTAAAGGTCGCAATTTCGTATCCTTTGAGAATAGGTAAAACTTTTTCATCCAGCTGTGCAAAGCATTTGTCAGGATTATCTCTGAAATGTACTTTGCAAGGTTTTGTTATTATATAACGTAAATTCAAATCAGCGTATATTTGCAATTTTCCTTCCCAATCCACATCATTATTTCTATCAAGACCATCTACTTCAATGTGCAAATCTATAAAAGCTAGATAAAAGTCTGATCTGCAAAGAGTTGTTCGTAATCTACTTTGCACTTGATGTGCATATCCTCTTGCAGTTAACCATTCATCAAAATCTTGTTCATTAAGTGATTCATACTTATGACCATCTGAGCAAACACCTTTGTGGCCGTATTTGAAGCCTCTTGCACCCTTTACTTTCTTTATTGTCAAGCCTGTAGAGCAATCATTACAATATATGGGCTCCCAGAACTTATTATCATTGTTAATTTGAAAATCTTTATTGCACTCTCTACAAGTTTTATGATAATGTCCGTCTTCTTTCAAGCAAGATGCTTTGAACTGTTGCATCTTTTCTCTGCAATTAGGGCAAGTAATGTTTCTGTCTTTTTTCAACTCATTCTCTGCATACTGTTTGCAAATTTGACAATAATCACGACTCTTATAATTCATTTCATTAAGCAGTTTTTGTCTTCTTAATTCTTCAAATTTTGCATTACATTCATCACAATTTAGAACAGTAGCTCTTGGATTTGTAGTTATTATTTCTTTTTCGCAAATCTTACAATGTCTAACCCAAGACTTTGGTTTATTTTTACGGGATTCAATATATTTTTGTTTTCTATAATCTTCTTGACACTTAAAACAATAAAAACCTTTAAGCTTTATTTCTTTGTCAATTATTTTTACTTCATTACAGCCTATGCATTTTCTAAATTTCTTATTAAATTCTTCTTGTTCTTGAAGTTTTTTTGAGCATTCATCGCATGTAAGTTTATTTATATTAAAATCAAAATCTCTATCAAGTTCTCTTTTACAAATAACGCAGATAGTAAAATATTTTTTTGACAATTCAGTGCATTCAAGACACCTGCGAGTTTTTGCGCTTGGATGTTTAATAAATACTTTTTTACAATTACAACAAATTTGCTTAGAATTCTCATCAAGTCTTATTTGTTCTCTTTTTTCTTTACATTCTTCGCAAATAAACCATGTTTTGTTCTTATTAACTACAAAATTCTTACCACAATCTTTACAAGGATGTGACCAAGTCTTTTGTTTATTTCTATTATCTTTCTTTTCTTGTTCTATTGTTTTTTCACATTCATAACAATTAAAAGAAGCAAAATAAATCTCTTTTAAAACAATCTTTTTTTCTTTACATCTTTCACAAAACTTAAAACCTTCACCTGCTTTCTTTTTTAATTCTTTTCTGTTATTTTCTTGTTGCTTTATTTTATCGTAACAAGAATTACAAACATGTTTTAAAAAAGTAAAATTAGATAATTCTAATTTTTTTTCACATTTATAGCATTTTTTCTTTTCTTTTAAATCTTGCATAATTTGTTCCTTTGTTTAATACACTTTCTTGTATATATCATAGGAACAAAATCATACTGCCAAACATTTTTATGTGCTAAAACCCTTGCTGGATTGCGTGCCAAAACCTAATGTCCATTTTTTTATAGACATCCTCCCACTCGTCCAAGGTCCAAAGAACCCACCGTACGTCATGATGTACTTATTTTGTCTTAATCCAACCATATAATGCAATCTCTTCTTCGCCAACTCCAATTGTTGACTCATTTGGTCTTGCATTGCTTGTGCAACTCCAATATACTTGTCACTTCTTGTAATGTCAAGAGAGTATCCATTCAAGTTGTACGAAAACTCTTCATTGATCCAAAGTATCCCAAGTTCATAAAGTGCATAGCCCATTGCAAAGCCCAGCACAATTGGCTGCCATGCCGCAGGCACTGCATCCAATGTATAGTTTGTATCTGGAGGCACTAGATTTATATAGTTCAACGCCTGTACCAAGTGCATGTAGAGCCCTTCATCAGTCCACCTGTATCCACGTGTTCTGGTGAAGCCTGCAACTGTGCTCGATGACTCGGGCGGGCTAAAGTGATAATCTCTGTCTGGATTTATATCTCTGAGTTTGTTTCTAAGATGTTGAATTAGATACATAATCGTAGGCGGATATATCAGTTCTGTTCCAGCACACAGTGGAATGACTTTATATTCTTCTACATCAGTATTTTCTTGAGAAGTAGCAGACTCTTTATATCTCCACTTAATCTTGTGAAGACCTACAGGCTCATCATCTGGAACAGTTAGAGGGGCATAGAAGCTTCCTACTTCAAACTTAATAGGTGATCTATCCGGAAGCCCAATTACCTCATCTGTGCCACTCGTGCTGTCATATAATGTATATGTTACCCAAAAAGGATCAGACAAACTTCCACCAACATAAAAGAAAACATTTAAGTCATCTTTAGTTGTTGTTTGTCCCTGTTTCAGTGCTGCCATATTGTTTCTTCTCCGCTATTATTTTGTTTATTGCATCAATTACTCTTTGATGACCAAGGCCGTCTTCAGCTTCTAGTTCACTTTGCCAAAAACGTAAAATCGTCCAACCTCTATTTGTCAAGTAAGTATTTTTTCTTATATCATTGTTTTTTCTGTCAATTTGTCTTTGCAGAAGTACTATTCTTCCATCATCAATAGAATCTTTTGTTCTATAAAAATTCATATTACCATGCCAAAAATCACCATCAGCTTCAATATCTATTTTATATTCAAGAATAGCTATATCTAAATGAAAAAAACCTAAGAAATATTCAAGTTCAACATTGAATCCTGCACTTTTTAGTGCTTCAAATAGATCTCTTGCAGGTTGACTAATTACAGGTTGTTCTGTTGCTAAACATATTTGCATGTTAGCTTTTCTAGCAGCTTTTGCTTTATCTGACTGAAGTCCTTTAATTCTAGCATTTCTAGTACTTGGTCTTTCCCAAGATTTTATTGCAGCATCGCTTCTTAGTTGTTTTTCTTCATCAGGCATGTTTTTATAGTGCTCTAATAGATTGGGTAATCTATTAGGTGAATTTCTCATGTTCTCAGTTCTTTGCAGAACTTCTTCTTTATTATTTTCAAAATATTTTTGAAGACCTTCAGTTATTTTTTGTTTTACTTCAGGCCTAGAACCAGCTTCTTGACTATTTTTAATTTGTTGCAAGCTATATTTTGTTGACCAAACAGCATCTCTTCCAAATTTTTCAACATACTGGTTGTAGTTCATAGTGTATTTACTACACCATTCTATGTGCGCTCCTGATAGAAACATAAATTCTTTTTTACAGAATTGACATATTACATATTCACCTGGAAGAGAATCTCTATATTCTTTTTCTTTTTGTTCTTTTAATTTTTTTTCATTTTCTTTTTGCAAAGAACATATTTTACATATTGTGCTTCTATAATTAAACTCAGTGTTGAGCTTTTTTGTTTTACAAATCTTACATTCTCTTAAATATGTTTTTTTAATCTCTACATTACTCATAGCACCCTCTGAATACAATAAAAGCTTACTTGTTCTATTAAGCTTTATTTATAAAACCAGTAAAAAATCAAGTCTTTGTGATTTCTAGAAGCTCTAATACGCAACTTTAACAGGGAAGTGTCATGAATTTTGAAGCAATGATTAGACAGATAGTAAAAGAAGCTGATATAGCATCTAATTTGCAGTTTTATTGGACTCAATCAAAGGGCAATAAAGAGCAGTTTGCAAAACTGATAAAGCCCTGGATAGATAGTTTTATTTTAAGATCTAATGCTCAAAGCAGAGATGAATTATTTGATGCAATAAAAAAAATTACAAAAAATAAACTAGAAATAAATTTTCAATCAGAAAACTATAAAAATTGGGAATTAGAAGAAGCTAAGCTATAAAATCTAATTGGAAATAACTTGGATCAATGTCCTTTTCAGAAATACCAGTTTCAAAAAACTTCAACATTAGTTCATCAATTTCTTGAAAAAGACTCTCTCCATGATAACTATCAACTATGTTTAGGTATAACTCATTTTTATTTTTGATCTCATGAATAGTTCCAGTAACAATAAAGCATGCTGGTGCATTCTTAAATTCTTCAGTTGGCTCAAATTCCCGGCCGTCTACAATGAGAATTTCAATGTTTGGATCAATTTCATGAATTGTTTCAGCAGCTCCTTGTCCCCGCATACAATTACAAGTTCTTCCGCTAACATTCCAAACATCACTAAGAATGCATAATTTTTCAAGTTCACCAAGTTTGGCTGATGCAATTATTTGTTGAAAATTTTTCTCTATGGTGATATGGTTTTTTAAATAATCTATGTGACCAGAGCAGATTTCAGGCATTCCAGTTGTAAAGATTTTCATAATTGCCTCCTTTTCTGCTTATTGTATCACAGGTTTTTTTTATTGCTACCAAGGCAAATGTGACAGGAGAGATTTGAACTCTCGCCCTTCTGCTTCACAGGCAGATGCTCTCAACCAACTGAGCTACTGTCACCATTAAAAATCAGGCTCTACAGGACTCGAACCCATAACTAAAGTTGGAGACAATCGTTTTTCCATTAAACTAAGAGCCTTTAAGTTAAAATGGGAGCAAGTGGATTTGAACCACTGAAGATCTTCCGATCGCTGAATTTACAGTTCAGTGCACTTGACCAGCTGTGCGATGCTCCCGTATATTATTTTTCTTGCATTAACTTTCTTACATTTTGAAAAACTTTTGGACAGTTATCACACCAAAAATATGTTGTGTCATTTTTTCTACTAGTACATTCTTCTTTGCACCATTTTTCTTTTGTATCACCTGTTGCTTCATCAATTGACTGTAAAACATTTCTTATTTTGTCTATTACAGTGTTGTATGTTACATCAAATAGTACATGTTGATCAACCAGTAAATCAGATCCATCTTGGTGATGTCCCCAACAATTGTCTAAACTAACCATTGCAAAGATAAGTTGTTCTTTGCACTTTCTCATCTTGTCAGTAAAGTAACTCCTTACGCATTTTAGATCTCCTTTGGTGCAAATTTATCAAATACTTGAATGCATTTTTCTCCGCATGCTGGGCATTCGCACCAGACACGTGTTCCGTCTTCATTCTTTTTGTGAAGAACTTCTTGTCCGTGACATAGTGATTTCATGTTTTCCTCGTTAAATGGAGCTCTGTACTGGATTTGAACCAGTGAATTACTTGTTTTGCAGACAAGCGCTTTTGGCCAGGCTTAGCAAACAGAGCATTGTTTACAAAGAACGGAAAGTAGAAGACTTGAACTTCTAAGCCCTTTTTTACAAGGGCGGCAGAATAGCAATCTGCTGTCTTGCCTGTTAGACTAACTTTCTATGAAATTTATAGGTGCAGAGGGATTCGAACCCACACTAAACACGCCTTGAACGTGTTGTCTCTACCAGTTGGCCGACATGTCCGTAACTTGGTGGCTGCTCTATGAATTGAACATGGATATACGAGGCTTCAACTCGGCGCTCTGCCATTTGAGCTAAACAGCCGTAAATGTAAAAGAGCAAAACAAAAAACCCCTATCTTTATTAGAGATAGGGGCTTTAAAAACTGCTTTATTTTTGTTTTAAACCACTACCTCTTTTTCACCATGCTAAAATAACACAATGAGAGCCATAAGCAACTTAGATGCAGATGACTTAAAGATTGTAGGGATTTGATTTTCATAATTTCTCTTTTTGTTTATTAACTTTCTTTAATATAACACATTTTCAATTTTCGTGTTCAACTATTTTTAAATAATGGCGGAAGAGGAAAGACTCGAACTTTCAAGGCCTTTCGGCCGGTAGTTTTCAAGACTACTGCGTTTTCAGTTACGCTACTCTTCCGTTTTATTTGGTGATGAGAGCAGGGTTCAAACCTGCGACTTTCCGATTATGATTCGGGTATTCTATCAACTGAATTATCTCATCATTTGTACAAAAACTTATCAAGTTCAAAAACTAACAGACAGGTGTTCTGCCACTGAACTACAGACCAGTAAAAATAATGGTCTGTGCGGTAGGATTCGAACCTACGAAATCTTGGTCCCAAACCAAGCGACCTAACCGGGCTAGCCGACGCACAGATAAAGACTTATATAAAAAACCATTCACCAGTTTCTTTTTTGTACGTATAGAGTGCAACTTCTTTTTGTGTTTTGAATGGCCCAAAAGCATCGTGATTTGACATTAGCCACCAATTATCATCAGATTCACGTACGCTTAAAATTGCATGTCCATTTCCACCTATTTTTTCACAGTAGCCTTCTTGCAAGTGAAATTTGTTTTTTAAAATTGTTTTTGAAAGTTCTACAAAATCTTCACAATCACCGCATTTTTTAGCAATGGTAACCCAAGCAAGTTGTCTAAAATCTATTTTATCTGACTTATATTCTATCTTTTCTTTTCTATACCAATTTGAAAGATCTCTACAGTTATTTATTATCTGTTGTGCTTCTTTGAGCTTTTGTTTGGAGTCTTTAGCTTTGCTTAAAAAGCCAAGTGCATCGATATTACCTGCAATAAAGTCCCATGGTCTTCTGATATAGTAGCCTATTTGTTTAAGCGACATATTTCCTCCAATTTTTAAGTGTTTAGAATTAGCAATCTAAGCACAAATAAAAAATCTTTATAAAAGAACAACAAAAAAGCCTCCAAGATTTTCATCCAGAGGCTTTTGAGTTTTAAGTTATTTTGAACTTACTACATAGAGCCTCTGAAGTCATTGCAATTATTACCCGGCATGGGCATAAAATGCAATGACATTGGTGAGCAATAATGTAATGAGAGTTTTTGCACTTGTTTTTCCTTTTTGATACAACTAAATTAATATAACTACTTTGTGCACAACGTGTTCAACTATTTTTACTTCTTACTTTTAGTTGCTCTTGAGCACCGAGTTCAATATTTCTTAGAACTTTTTTGACTTCAGCATCGATTTTAGCAGCATCAAGTTGGCCCTCTTGTTCATGTTCATCAGCATAGAACTCTACAAGTGCAGAGCCAAGATCTTTTTGAACTTCAGCAGAATCAGGGAATTTACCCATGTCTGTTAAGCCGTTGTATTCATGTTGCGTAAAGTCTTCTTTAGCTGTTTTAATTATTTCATCAATTAAAATTTCATGTTTCATTTTATACCAATCCTGTTTTAAAAACTTTGCTTGCTGCATCTAATAAAATTTGTTTAGTTTCAATAAACATCTTGATGCTTGTTCTAATGTTTCCTTTTTCTTGTTCAATGACAGAATCATCAAGTGCTTTCTTATTTATAGTCGCTTCTTTGTCGCAAATATCAGCAAGATCTTTTAAAGTTTTTACCATACCCTTGTCAAACACATGTTTAAAAAGTTCTGTCTTGTAATGCTCTGGGTATACATCTTGTACAGCAGTTTTTATGATGTCATTAATCAAATTCTCATGTTTCATTTTACTTTGCCTCAGGAATTTTAGTTTCAATTATTATCGAAGGATCATTTGCAGGAATTATGATATTCGTAATTTCAGCTGCAATATCTTTTGGCTCTTTTCCCAGCGTATTTTTACTGTTTGAAACAAATGCATGAATGATCACAGAGACACCAGCACCAAGAGCAGCAAGAAGACTTATACTTATTTGTTCTTTTGTAGGTATTGCTCCTGTTTTAACAATTTGAACAATTGAAGTTATAAGAGCTGTCAGAGCAGCGAGCAAAAAACTTCTGATAAGATCTTTATAGTCAATAGTAAGAAATTTTGACATATCTTCTCCTTTAAATTTTATCGAGCTTATATTGCAAACAAAATATGATGCGCTTTGTTATTTTGTTAAAGTTAACGTGCTTCTAAAACTTTAATTCTTGCATCTAGTTCTTTGATTGCATTTACAAGAACAGGGATTATTCTATCATAAGCTAGTCCCATACTTCCTTCAATACCTTCAACAATTTCAGGAATTATTTCTTTAACGTCCTGCGCTACAAAGCCTAATTGTACTTTGTTTTGTTTATCGCTTTTGTGTATAAATGTAACAGGATTTAGTTGTAAAATCTGATTTAGACCGTATGAAGTTAGTGCTACAATATTTTTCTTGTAAGCAACATCTGAACCTGCTACCCAAGAGCCTGTGCCATCGCAATAAGCTCCACCATTTAACGATAAAAGATGTGAAAAGCTATTGTCATAATCTCTCCCCTATCCTGCAAATAAATTGTTATTTCCATATGCTTTATCAGGGAGAATTGGTGAACTTCCCTGATTCATCATTGAGTAATTAACTTTATCAGCTCTATTTATTATATCAAATTCTTCTACTTCTTGTAGAATTGTTGAATCTGAATATTGTCTTACAGACCATTTAATTTTATATCTTCCAATAGAAACATCAATAGGCATTATCCAAGCTGCAAAGTATTTTCCAATACCAAAGGGAATTGGTGTTGTATCTACAGTTTCAAGCAAAGAAAACTCACTAGGCACTCTTCCATCTTGATAGTATTGCATAGAAGTTTGATTACCAGTAGAAGATCTACCGTTGCAGCCACTAGAGTTTGAAGAGCCAGTTCCACCACATGAAGGCTTATTTTGTCTACATTCACAACCATCATCATCTACATATCTATCTCTTGCATCACCATAGTGTTGTTGATTTGCAGTTGTCAATATTGTATTTGATCTTGGTAGCTGAGTTATTCTGTAAATCGTATACGTTATTGAGAATGGGTCAAACAAGTTTCCACTTGGATCATAGAGAAAAACGTTCAAGTCTTCTTTTGTAAGATTTTGTCCCAAATACAATGTTACAGACATTTGCTTTTCTCCATGAACTTGCAATATGTATAAAAGCAATAGAAAAAAGCACCAGAGGCTAGACGAGACAACATTTAAAAGTCCCATTAACTACGTTACCAGCGCTAATAACGTAGAATCTCTTTGAGCGTAGTGCTCTCTATGAAATGGAGCTATGCCTGGGATTTAAACCCAGATTAGAGGATTGGAAATCCCCGATCCTAATCAGGTTGGAAGAGCATAGCATATTCTTTAAGCTTTTACAAATTTTATTGACATGCCACCAGAGCCACCACTTCCTCCACCTGAAAAGAAATTATTTGGTAGAACTCTGTAAAAATCTTCAATCAAAGTAAAACTGCCATCAGTGGGATGAGTGCCAGTGCCAATTACAAAGTATGTCTCATATTCAAGAGCGGACATTGGTATTAGCCAGTTTGAAATATATTCTCCTTGACGTCCTACTACATGGGGCAAAGGCGTCTCAGGAACGTCAATTACCTCTACAGGCCCATTGTAATGCACTACTCTGTATGTAGCGTTGATAACATCTATTGGCACTCCAGTGACACTGTCAAGAAAGGTAAATTTACTATCAGCTGTTTCACCGCGTTGGAAAAATCTCATATTTCTTCCTATCTACGAGTATGCAGAGCACATTGTTTTGTAATATGTATAGTAACTTAATAAACTATATAGAAAACGAATCTTAATTGATTCTACTTACTTCTTTAGAAAAATTAAAGAGCCACTATTATAGTATGTGAATTTTCCGCTTATTTGCGGAACTGGCTTACAATACCCAAGAAACTCGTTTGTATTAAAAAACACAGAATCTTGCACTGTTGGACACCAATCTCTATCAACTTTAATTAAATTTCCTTCATCAACAAAAATGTTAATTTTTTGACCTTCAATTATTGATTTTACTCTTTTTTTTATTTCTTCAAAGTCTTCAAAACTCCAAACATGATATAATTTAATTCCATGTTTTAAAGCTTCTTTTGTTTTATAATAATGACGCTCAATATCCTGTTGCATAGGCAATGAATGAAAATAAATCCCATTATATTCAAAACCAATATTTATTTCGGGTATCCAAATATCAATTTGATAATGTACGTTAGAAAAAAGCTTAGAGGATATGTGTCTTTTTGAGCCTGCAATAACTTTGTATGTACAAATAGATCTTATATATTTTAGTAACAAACGCTCATCAACAGACGAACCACCTATAATATGACATTTTGGGCATTTTGGTTGTTTTATAAGATCATCAATAAATTCTGTATTACATTCTAAATGTCTTAATTTAAAGAAAACTCTTTGTTTTCCAATTTTAAGAGGACCATGATCTTCTAATAATTCGAAGTTTAATGAAGCTAACCATTCTTTTTTTCTTTTCTCATAAATTTCTTTGTTATGTTCATTAATCTTATCCTGAACTTCTTTTAAATTGAAAGAACATGTATCACTTTGAAAATCTTTAAATTGTTGTGTTTTTTGATATGCATCAACACCATAACGCTTAATACAAGTTTTTTTGATTTTTTCTCTACATTCATTCGCTGAAAAATATATTTCCACACCATATTTATTTTTATTTGTTTTTCTTCTTTGCTTCATAGCAAATTTTTTTACCACATTTCTTTCTGGATCTTTAAATCCCATTGCTCTAAATTTTCTTATAAGAGTAAGCCAGTCAAAGCCTATTTGTTTTCCCAATATTGCTAAATTAGAAGTTCCTTCAAAATATTGCTTATGCAATGATGACCAAAAAAACATATCATCTCTAGCAACAAATCCTATTTTTTTAGAATACATATGAGTTTTATTATTATAACCCATCTTTCTTAAGACATCATAAAGCAATCTTCTTGAAATTGATAATGTTTCTAAAACATATTCTATTGTTACAATTGCATCAATAAACTTTCTAATTAGAATATTGTTAGAAAGACTTTCGAATAAATCTATTGTTTTTTGTTTTTTTTCAATTTTTGTCATATTAAACTTCAAATTAAAAATGAATTCTCATTAGCTATTCTATTTCTCCAATAATCAAGCATTTCAGGAACGACATCATTGATGAAATCATATTTTGGAGTCCAACCCGTGATTGCTTTAAATTTTGAGCAATCGCCATGCAAATAATCTACATCACTCGGGCGAATGCGGTCCTCATGAATTTTGTATGTAAATTTTACTTTTGAAAGCTCTTGTAGTCTTTCAATAAATTCCAAAATCGTATGTTTAGTTTCTGAGCAAACATTGTATGCTTCACCAGGAATACATTTTTCTAAACCTATGAGTGCTGCAGCACTAGCGTCTTTTGCCGAGAGCCAGTCACGTACGGAGTTAACATTCCCCACAGCTAGTACTGGCTCTATTTTGCACTGCTCCATGAGTGCTACTTGTTTACAAAAACTACCGGTTACAAAGATATGACCACGGCGGTCGGATTCATTGTTAAACAACCGAATCCGATATACGTTGAGCCCGTAAGACTGATTATATTGGTATGCCAATAAATCCGCCGCCACTTTGCTTACCCCATAGGGGCTACTGGGCAATAGAGGCTGGTCTTCAGTTATCTGCGTTCCCCATTTTACTTTGCCGTATTCTTCACTAGATAAAGCTACAAAAATCTTTGGATTATAATCAAGTTTTACTTTTAGTGCTTCATTATCAATATTATTTATCATCAAGACTGAATTCATTACATTCATTAAATGAGAAACATTTTCTTCCATATAAGTTGCGGGATGTGCCCAGCTATCTCTGACAAAAGAGCTTGCTGAGTAAACAAAGATCATATCTGGTTTTATTTTATTTATTAGACAATGAACATTGAACTGATCTTTCATCTCCACAGAATGCCATACGACGTCGTGTCTGAAACTTGAGATGTTTTCTTCTCTTGATCTCCATCTTCTTGTGCAATGAATCTCCCATTCAGGATGATCATGTAAAATGTGCTCGACTAAAAAACTAGCTGTTTGGCCCGTGGTTCCCGAAATAAGTATTTTGACATCAGACATTGCGTTAGACTCCCTGTTGCTTTTTTAATTTCTTTTGCATATATGCATCTATTTTATCTATAATTGGATAATAATCTTCTTTTGTCCATTCAGGCTCTGTATGCCATGTTGAAGTAATCAATGTTGCTTTAGAATTTAAAGGCTTGTAGCTTACATTACCCGTGCTTGTAAGAGAGATTTGACTTTCTTTATCTTTGAATTTTAAAGTAAATCCACCCTTGAGTTTTTCTGTTGTTCTTGTTGTGTCTTCTAAGTTGTATTTGT
>Ga0209777_10005671_pt1 | contig 14296 bp, 19 predicted proteins | sample FrelakmetHBP12HB_FD_187147 | JGI IMG/M metagenome (GOLD analysis project Ga0209777, IMG submission 187147) | Freshwater lake sediment microbial communities from the University of Notre Dame, USA, for methane emissions studies -HBP12 HB (SPAdes)... | ecosystem: Environmental > Aquatic >...
GCGCAAACCGGGACGGCGGTCATGATTGCAAACGACACTTTTATTTATTTTGGAGGCTGATATGACTGTTGCTGTAATGCTGCCCGTTGGCAGTGCCGACGGCGACGGCTACGGCTACGGGTCCGGCTACTGGTCCGGGTCCGGACCCGGGTTATGGGTCGGGTCCGGGCCTTGGGCCGGGCCCGGGTCCGGACCCGGGTCTTGGTTCTCCGGTTCCGGGTGTTGGACCTCCGGGTCTTGGTCCGAGTCCGAGTCCGGCGACGGCTACGGCTTAGGTTACGAAACCGTCGGCCTGCGCAAACCGGGACGGCGGTCATGAGGGCTGTAATGCTGCCCGTTGGCAGTGCCGACGGAGACGGCGACGGCGACGGCTACGCGTCCGGCTACGCGTCCGGCTACGGGTCCGGGTATGGATCCAAGTCTTTGGCCGGGGCCGGGTCCGGGTCCGGGTATGAGTGCGGAGATGGGTACGGGTCTTGGTCCGAGTCCGAGTCCGGCGACGGCTTAGGTTACGAAACCGTCGGCCTGCGCAAACGGGGACGGCGGTTATGAGTACGCAAACAAGGGGAAAATCATAACAATGTACGATGACACCGATCTTGAAACTAAGCGCCAAGCAGCAATTGCTTGGCTGGGGGAGCGTTGGCTTCTTCATCCAATACACGCCCCAAAAAAAGGGCAACCCGTTAATCCATACAAAAAGGAAGTTTAGACATGGAACTTAAAATTTACGAAGTCACTGATTCGCACGGACATTCACGCTTGGTTGAAGCCCTCACAAAACAGGGCGCACGAAATTACGCTAGTGCCAATATGGGGGTGAAAATTCCTAGCCACCACCGGCTGTTGGCCTTGACGAAAATGGGCGTAGAAATTGAAAAAACGACCACGGCGGACGAGCCACAGATTGATTTGGTGATCGCGCATGAACCCGGTTGACCGGCGGACGTTTATCGGTGGCAGCGACATTGCTGCCATTGTCGGCTGCTCGCCCTGGACAACGCCGGTTCAACTGTGGGCGGACAAAACCAACCCCGAAAACCACACTGAACAAGACAAGCCCGTATTCAAGCGCGGCAAAAAATGGGAATCGGTGGTGCTCGAAATGCTGGCAGACCAAGTTGCGTTTGACGAAACAATATCCGTCAACGAATACGTGATTCACAAAACCAAACCGCATTTGAGGGCCGAATTGGATGCGGTTGTGACGCGCAATGCCGAGCAGCTCAACGTCGAAATTAAAACGGTTCACCCGTTTAAAGCTAAGTCATGGGGGCAATCGCCGGAAGATATTCCGGTTTACTACACGGCGCAGGTTCAATGGGGTCTGCATATTTCAGGCCGGGAAAAATGCCTGCTTGGCGCTCTTTTTGGTGCAGATGAGCTTCGCGTGTTTGAAATAACCCGCGACGCCGAGGTGGGCGCCTGGCTCGAAGAACAAGCGGATTTTTTTTGGGCACAAGTGCAAACAAAAAAGCCCCCACTTTCGGTAAAAAGCGTTGATCTGGATATTTTGTATCCGAAAAGCGTTACCGGGGGCGTTCTGGTGGCTGACGGAGAACTTGCGGAAAAATCGCTAGAACTCCGCGCAGTTAAAGCGCAAATAAAGGCGCTTGATCTCGAGCTTGAAGCGTTGGAGTACGCAATAAAGAGAGCTTTAGGGGATAACGAGGAAATTATTGTTGACGGCGTTCTGTGCGCGTCATGGAAAAATAGGCCATGGACCCGGCTTAACCAAACTCTCTTGCAACAGCAAGCCCCTGGGGTGCATAAACAATTTACAGAAAAGGGCGTCAGTCGCGTTTTTTTAATTAAGTGAGGACACTATGAGCACTAACATTTTAAGACAGCAAGCGGGGCTTCAAACAAAAGAAACCAGCCCTATGATGACCATCAACCGTTTTTTGCAAGACCATAAGGCGCAAATTGCGGCAGCGTTACCCCAGCACCTTAACGCGGACCGGATGGCGCGTTTGGCGATGACTGCGTTGTCGCAAAACCGGGCGCTGGCCGAATGCGACGCCAGAAGCGTGTTCGGCGCCGTGGTTATGGCTAGCCAACTCGGACTAGAAATTGGCGTCAACGGCCAATGCTATTTGGTGCCGTACAAAGGACGGGCGACGTTGATTCCGGGCTGGCAAGGTTTAATGGACCTCGTTGCGCGAGCGGGCCGGGGCACCGCCTGGACGGGCGCGGTTTATGCTGGTGATGATTTTGACTGGGGTTTGGGTGATGCCCCATTTATTAAACACAAGCCGAGCGGCAACGATGCTATTGAGGATTTGCAATACGTCTATGCGGTGGGGCGCGTCAAGGACAGCCCTTATCCCATTATTGAAGTGTGGCCCAACGAAAAAATCTGGCGTCATAGAGACAGATACAACAAGGTCGGGTCAAAACATTACAGCTATCAGCACCCTGAAATGTACGCTCGGAAAGTTGCCTTGCTTCAAGTTCTGAAATACTTGCCAAAATCAATCGAATTGAGCGCAGCGGTGCAAATTGCTAACCGCGACATTGAGGGCACCTCGGTGACCATTGACAAGGATTTTATCGTCACCGAAAGCGAGACAATAAACCGGGACACCGGCGAAATTAATGAAACCGGGCCGGAGGTGGTTGCAGAAACCATATCGTCAATTGATTCTTTGGTTTTAGATGCCAAATCGGCGGAATCTATTGAGGCGCTGGATTACGTTCGCAGCAAAGGCTATGAAACGCTGACAGATAGCGGCAAATTAATCTTGAGCGCGGCAATTAAAAAGCGCCAGGATTTTCTGGCAAAAGGAACGTTAATGCCGTCCTGACAAAACAAGAACGGGGGCTTTCGCCCCCGTTTTTTAGCCCTTCGCTGGCGGCTTGAAAACAATAGGTTTGCTTTTCGCCTTTGTCTTTGCTTTTGCTTTTGCTTTTGCCTTGCTCATTTTAAACCTCTACTTGATACCTTTGACCTTTTCAAAGCTACGCCCTCCGATATACCCCAGCATGACAAATTGAAACATGCTGATAATGTCGGGCGGAATAGCGGCCAGCCAATCCTTGAATCCGGTGGTAACGTTCCCGGCAATGGCAGGATTAAACGAATACAATATTCCCATGGGGATTGAGCATAACATTAGTAGGTAAACTACGTATAGGAAACCTGGCCGGGCTCGGCTGGTAAATTTGTCGGTGCTTTGCGCCTCAGCCAACATCACGCTCATTTGCGTTTTGAGCAAATTGAGTGCCGCATCGCTCTGCGCTTGAAGCATCATCACTTCTGCTTTGGCCCTGTCTTGCGGATCTGGCCATATTTTGTTGATAGCGTCATCTATCAACTTGCTTCCGGCGGCAACCGCGTCGTCAATGCCTATCATCGGTGGGCAACCAACTCAACAATCCACGTAATAAACGAAGCCACCACAGCGGCCATCCCCATCGAAAAAAAGAACGCTCCCTTTGATCGATTGGCTAACGCTAACAGCTCTTCCATTCCGCATTCCAATTTATCAATTTTTTCTTCCAGTTGATTAACTTTCTCTAGAAATTTTCCATATTGTATCGGGTCGATATCCATATTTATGCCTGCAATAAACTCGCAATTGATTCGTAACGGGCATCGCCCACCTGGGTGTACCAACGCGAATCTCTCAACTCGGCGCAAGCCGTTTTCCTGTCGCCTTGTTTAAGGGCGCTCAACATTTTTTTAAACCGCAACAGCCCGTCCAACCCCAGGTTGAACGCCAACTCAACCAAAGCGTCTTGCGTGTCGGCGGAAAACGTGGCGACCCAAGGCATATGCTGCTCTATGGCGTCTCGGGCAACCACAATATCGCCTTCGAGCATTCTGGTCGCGACAACCGTGTCCCAAACGCCTCCAGACAGCCTGAGAGCGTCTGAGAACGACGCATCGGTGTCGGTGGTGAGCAAGTGCCCGTAACCAATTGTCCAGAACCCCCGAGAGTCCTTGTACGGCTGGGACCGAAAGCCCTCGTGGTCTTTGAGGCGCTCAATTAAAGTCATCAGGTAAGTACCGTATTAACGCCAGCAGCTCCGGTGCCTAGCGCCACCCAAGCGGCGGTTCCGGCGGAATATTTGGTAAGCTGTTGCGCTGCGTTGTTCCCGGTGTTTGAAGTCACGGCGCTAATGGTTTGCAACCCGTCATAACTTGATGGCGTCGAGCCTTTGACTACAATTTGGTTTGGACCCGTCGCTGTACTGGTCATAATTTATTCCAATCCGCGCTCGCCTAGCCCTTTGCGTTGTTTCCCGGACATATCCACTTTTCCGGGTTTGCGCCCGGTGGTTTTGGACTCGGGAAGCCCTCGTGCTGCCGAGGCCGATTTATTCTGCGAAACATCTAAGCGCGCTTCTGTTTGCGCGCCAATTGCAAACCCGTTTAAACTGTTTAATTTGATCTGGTTTTCCATGACGTAGCCATGTTTCCCCGACAACATATGCAAATCTTGTGTGGCCTCAAAAGACTGGCAATTTATCTGCGGGACAAACGCCCGCTTATCAAGCATCGTTTTTCTGGGGTCTTTGTTAGCAACGCTAACTTCTGTATAAAATAAAGGCACTTTCATTGCGTTTCTCCGGCGGCCTCATGACGGGCCACGTCATAATAGTAAACTCTCCAATTTACCAGCAGCGCATAAAGACAGGCTGCGGCAAGCCGCGTGTAATCGGGTTGGTACATAACCCACGCAAAAAGCCCTGACGCCACTAGCAAGCTCATCAGGGTAAAAAGCCGCTGGTTTAACAACGCTATTCCCGTTTTAATCGCCGTCATCACAATCCTTAATTGGATCGCTTGTTCGTTTGACATGGTTACTCCCCCCCATCGTCGTTAAAAGCACTTCCCCATTCATCCTTATCCGATTTTCTCTGCAAAGCCTCAAATTTGATAGCCCTGTCCAAAATGGCAAGACGTTCGCTAACGTCGTCAATTAAATGCAGGCGCCTAAGTTCCAACGCAATTGCCGCAGCAATTTGCTCGCCCAACGAAGATTCAATCGCCTTGGGTGCTTTGGGTGTTTTCATCTTGCCTTTAATGCTTTTAACGCCGAATTTATTGTGGGCGGCGGATTATTTTGCAGTTGTTCATCACGCTGCAAATCTGTGTGCAACGCAGCAATGTTTCCGATAATTCCGTTTTTAGCCATGACTATGGCAAAATCTTTGAGCTTTTCTATGCTTTCCCTGCCAATCCCCGCAAATCCTTTGGCCGCCAATGCTTTAAGGTCAATGGAATCGGCGGCTTGAATCAATCTTTCTGACGCTTCCGGGTCGTGCAACGTGCTGTAAAGCATTTCCTCCGCGTTTTTAAATTGACTGGTAAACACGTACCGCGCCCCAACCATCGTGATAGCCCACAATTTACCGGCGCGCCCTTGCGCCACGGCATTACCCATCTGGACCAAACTGGGAAAGGAAGTCCCTGTGGCCTCCCTTACCGGGTCTAAAATTGCCGATTTTGCACCGGCAACCGGAGAACCCCCGCGCAAAATCATGGCGCGAGTTTGCGCAATTGTTTCAAAATTTTCCCAGGCGTTATGGCCTATCGCATCAAATACCGGCTTCAAATTGTTTGCGTTTCTTAACAATCGTTCCGTGCTTCTCCCGTCCAACACCATGTCCGCGTAAGCGCGGTGAACGGCTTCCCCTATTTCGGGGTGCGTCTTTACCATGTCCGCCAGGCTCTTTGCTGCATTGGCATTTTGCGTGACGCCAACCAAATACTCCGGGACGTTTTTCCCCGTAATCTCGGACAACATAGACGCGCCCAGCTCCGCTTTCCGCGTAGCAACTTTTTCCAGCTCGTTCCCCAAAGACCGGGCGTCTAAACTAATCATGCCTAATTTTGTTTTAACTCCCGGGAAATGAGACAAAAAGTCCTTGTTGTCGATCATGAATTTATTCACGGCGGCGGCATCTACGGTATTGCTTTTGCCCAACGTTTCCCGCAACTTCTCCATGACACCATCAAACAACGCAGAGGCATTGGCGGGTTGCTTGGCGGACAACCATTCTTTAGCCCCGGTTCCGCGACGGTTCCAATACTGGTCGAAAATCCTGGAGCTTTCTACGCGGTCTCCAAATCGACCGCTGCTTAATGATTTCCCTGTAGCCCCTTCATAAAAAGGCTCGGCAACTTGTTCCCGGTAACCTTTGTCTATTGATCTAAGCTGATTGGCTACGCGAGGGTCGCCCTGCATTAAGGTGTTATGCACTTCGTCTTTTAATTGCCTAAGCGAACGCAACGTTGCTAATTCTGTTTCAGGCGTTTCCCGAATTTCTTTGTTAAGCCTTTTCCATAAAGAATGAGCTTTGTTAAAATTAGCTTGCGGGGCATATTCAATTTCTATATTCGACCCTTTTTTGCCTGCAATGGTCGAAAATTTGGTTAATTCGCTGTAAGGCTGCGTTTTTGCCTCGAGCTCTTTAAATAACGGCGACACTTTCGCAAAAGTCTGCGGGTCGCTTGCTTGCAATGCTTTTAAGTGCTGGTTCACCGGGACCAAATTGGCCCTAAACCCGATAGAATCCGCCGCCTCGCCCAAAGCCGTGTATGCCACGCCAAAATGTTCTTTGATCGAGTTTTTCTGAATCTTCAGCGCGCTGCGTAACAATTCGCCCTTTTCGCTGGTAAACCCGTGGTCGTTAATGTCGCGCCGAAGATCTGCGATATGTAGCTCAATGGCTTGTTTAAGTTCATTTAACGCGGCGTGTTGCTTTGAAACTTCTTCGCCCGTCAACACTTCCACTTGTTTACCTGTAACCGGGAAATGCGTTTCGGCAAAATCGGAAATGATTTTTTGCTGGGTTTGGTACAAGTCAATAGACCGGCTAGACAACTCCGGGTTTTTCTTTTCCAGGTCCCTGAGCACAGCTTGAATGCCGGGCGCTTCGTCTCCCGCCCGCTGAGCCAAACTTACGCCCGCCGTTTTTAATTCGGGTATTTTGTTTAAAAGCTCATTGCTTTGCGCCAAATTCTTCTTAACGGGCGCACCGCCTGCGGAAAGCGATTGGGCAACATTTTTTTCGGTGCCCCTGACATAATATTGAGCCAACAATTTGCCCACGGAGTCTGTCCATTTGCCGGGATCTGTCTTGTACATTTCTTCTAAAGGCTTGGAAATAAGAACACGCCAAGCCGCGGGCTCAAGAGCGCCCCCTAAACCGCCCGCAATTTGCCCTACAATGTTTCCGTAAGGCGTTTTGTTGTCCAGAGCCTTGTCAACCTGGCTTCCTAGCGCCCCGCCACCCTCGGCAATCACCCCGGCAAACCCGCCACCCAACGCGCCTCTATAAAAAGGCGAAGCCAGCGCCTTTAATCCTGTTTTTGCCGCACCTGCAAACTCGCCAGACCCTAATGCTTTTAGGGCTTCACCCCCCAACTTAACAGGGGCCCCCAATTCCGCAACCATGCCCAAACCAGCGCCGCTTCCAAAAGATTCTGCCATTCTGGAACTTAAATCTGGCGCAGGAGGAAGGGGATGGTCGAGCCCCGTAGCACGTTTATACGCCTGAGCTAATTGGTTTGCGGGCGCTTCTGGACTCGTTGGCCAAGCCCCTGCCGATTTTAGCAAGTCGGGTATTATCTTGGGCGTTTCTTTAAACCCTTCCCACGCATACCCCAAAATTCCCGGCGTTTCGTTTTGGGTTTTTATCCTGCTTTCATCAACGACTTTTTGAGCTTTTTCAAAATCCGCTGCGTCGTCGTAAAATTCTTTTAAAGTTAACTTTCGTTGAACCGGCGGGACATTTGTTGGCGCGGGCGGAGACGCAGCAGGAAGAACGGCGGGTTCTGATTCAGCCGGAGAATCTCCAAAAAACTCTTTCTCGGTCAATTTCATGGATTGTCCTCGGATATAAAGTGGCTCCCATCCCACATACCATTTGTGCCGGTTTTTGGAGAGTAGTAATACACGCCCGGCAATAATTGCTTGCTATCTTTTGGCCGTGTAATGCCGCCACTTAATCCCAAGGCTTCTGCCACAAGCGCATTGTCGTCGGCAGTATGCGCCGGGCTCAACAAATGCATGCCCATGGCTCTTTGAACCAATCCTGTGTTGCTCGAAATTCTGGACGGAAGAACAACATTTTTGTCTGCGTTGTTAACATAATCTTCTATTTGATTTAATTCTGTGGCCGTCATTCCGCCTTCAAAATTCTTTTGTAATCGGCTTTGCAATCTTTGAAAAATGTTGCCCATTTCCGAGTTTTCGTGGTACTGCATATTAGTTTTAACGCCGTTAGATAACGAAGCAAAAAGACTAATAACTTGCGGGCGAGCAACAGACTCCGTACGGGGATCTCGCGCTTGTTGAATTGCTTCTTTAAGGTTTGAAAGAGTAAATTCTAATTTTTCCGTCGCTTTATACGTCGGGTCCGCTTTTCTATCTTTGAATAGCTTTTCAATTATTTGGGTGTTGGCATGTTCTCCTTTGTCTCTTAATTTGGCCTGCGCATTCAAGGCTGTAGTTAACAGTTTGTCGGCTGCAATCTTCTCCTTGGAAGCTACGCCTTCTTTGAACCTTTCAGTTCGGCCGTCTTCGAATTCTCGCTTTAAATCTTGGCTCTGATTAAATTCATTAACTTTGTCAATATGATCTGCGCGGGCATCCACTTCTTTAAGCATGGCGCCAAAATCGTGGACTTCGGCTGACGCTTCCATGATCTCGTCTTTTCTGGATCTTGCTAAAGCGGCGAGCTCATGTACTTTTTGCTGGACAGTCCGATTCCTGTCATTAATGATCATGCGATATTTGTTATTTTCCATTTCATTGCGCTTGACTGCCAAATCCATTTGCGTTTTGTATTCTTCATACTTTTGCTTGAAGATTTCGTCCGAGCCGTCTTGCGCACCTTTCAAAGCGCCCGCATAAGAGTTCATGGCCGTGACCATATTGCCTTTAGCGCCAAGCGCCGCCATAGCCGCCCAAATGGGACTCATTTGCTGAAACCCTGGCAATTCTCTTTTGGGCGTAGTGGCAGGGTAATCTACGTATTTGGGTCCGGGAATCGGTTGTGCATACAAAGCAGATAATTCCTTTTCCCCTTGGGTTTCTTTTATGGAATCAGCATTTTCCAAATTACGCCTGCGCTCCATAGCTTGCTTTTGCTGGTCAAACAATTGATCCCGCGTCGGTGACGCGCCGTTAAAATTGAATAATTTATTAACGGCCCGCGTATTGTCGGGCGCGCCCGTGGGCGGCGCAGGCGCAGGCGCAACCATCGGCTTGGCGGGTTGCGGGGCGCCACTTGCGGGTTGTGGCGGAAGGGTCGGATCTAATGCTGCGTCTGCCATAGCAATTCCTTATGCGGGCGTGGTCGGCGTCATTTGCGACCGGGCAATTTGGCTCATCAACGCCGCCATGGCTTGAGATTGCGCCGCATTGGCCTGATTGGTCGCCGTGAGGCTTTGCGCGTTGAGGCTTCCGCCTGCGGTGGCCATCTGCTGAGACTGCGTGAGAAGCCCTTGGAGCGCCTGACCGCGCAAAGTGGCGTACTGCTGGCTTATTTCGGATAACTTGTCTGCATGAGCCGTAGAATCGCTCATACCCGCCTTGGCAAAATAGAGTTCGGCGGCTTCCTTGTCGGAAGCCTCTGCTGTCGCCATTTCTGATTCTATGGCCGCCGGGAGTTTTCCTGACTGGTATTGCTGGTAAAGCTGGTTAGCAGCCTGCGAAGGAATGGCCGCATTGCCCGCCAACGCCGTTTGCGCTTGAGGCGTTTGGTTCATCAAACTGTTGGCCAGCATCAAGGCCCCGCCAGGGGCTGCCGACCACAAGGCATCCGTGGCGCGCTGACCCAAAGATTTATTTTGCGCGTTGCTTGCCGCATCTTTTGCAACGGAAGTCGCCGCGTCGCCCGGACCGGGCAATAAATTAGTCGTGCCCGCCTGGTTCATGGGGCCGGACAATAATTCCTTTAGCGGGTCTGTTCCGGTCAAAGGGCTTGCAGCGCCTTGCATGGCCGCCTGGAAAGGGTCGGTCGAGGATGCACCTGACACGGCATCCCCAAAGCCCAGCCCGGAAGTCTGATTCCCTATGCCGGGAATCCCCGCCGTCTTGATTCCCAGCGAATCCACCGGGTTGGTGCCAAACACGTTAGTCACGGAAGGGTTAATGGCTCCGGTTCCTGACGCGGTTGTATCCCCAAACATATTGGAAATATCGGACGGGATGTTTTCAATTCCTTGCAGAATGTTGCTGCCCAAATTTCCAATAGAAGAATCGCCCGTCAATCCTAGCGTTTTGCCCAAGCTGCTTAATTCGTTGCCTACGCCCGAATAAGCGTTGCTGGCCATATTGCTGAAAAACTGCGTCGGGTTGGCTTCAAAAGCAGACAGGCCGCCCGCGCCGGACGCCAGGCCTTCCAAGCCGTTAATGCCCGCGCCAACGCCGTAACCGCCCAAACCGCCTTCCAACGCGCCCATCAAGCCGCCGCCGCTAAGGCCGCCGTAAGCTGCGCCGCCTATGGCGCCGCCAAGTGCAGCGCCGTCTATTCCGGCCATGGCGCCCTCGAGGGTTGCGGCAGTTGCGGCGTCTAATCCGCCCATTAACGCGCCGCCCACACCGGGCAAAATAACGGCCCCCGCAATTTCTGCAATCAGACTGCCCCAATCAAAACCGTTGTCTTGTTTGGCTTTTTCTTTGACGTTGTTGTTTCGGGACCAAGCGTCTAATGCTGCTGCCGCGCCTGACGGCGTATTAATGGCCGCGCCAAAATGATTGGCTAGTTGGTTGTACTGATCTGGCGCTTTTCCTTTAATCCAATTAAGGCGCGATTGAATGTCCGCGTTGGTTGCGGCCACGTTGGGGTTGTTAATATCGATGCCGATAGCCCAAAGGCCGGAACCCGCTACGCTGGAATTGTAAATCGTGTCTTTGTTGCCGCCTTCATTAAACTGCGCGTTACCTGGTCCGGTCCAACCCAAGCCGGGCGTATGGCCGGTCCAAATTGGCGTAGTGTTTTGGTCCTGCTGGAACTGGGTTTGTTCGTCCTTTTTAAGTTGGGACGGCCCAAAAGTAGAAAGAATGGACCCCAACGGGTTTTTAGCAGAAGTAGCGCCGGGCGTGGGCGAGCTTTGAGCCGCCAAATCTGCCGCATATTCTTTGGGGTTGGATGCTTTTAATTCTTCCGCGTATTGCCCGCTGGTTTGGCCATAACGGTCGTCTTGGGGTTGCATTGCCATGGTCGGTTCTACCTGATGCCTAAAATGGTGTTAATTGCCTTATGCACCAAAGAATGATTAAGGTGCCAATCTTCAAAACTACTTTGGTTTTTCCAATCTACGTCGCTGAAATCCGGCAAACCATGCAACACCAAAGTGTTGTATTGCGCTTGGTGAATGTCTTGATGCAATTGTAGCCAATCTTTGTTGTCTGCAAAAAAATCCAACGGCGGGTTGGGCGTTTGCAAATTGTTTTTCATCAAATCAATATGCTGCGTATGGTGTGCCAGCTGGTGCGCCATATCCCATTGCGCCCAGCCTTCCCGGTCGTCTTTCTCGAACAAACTGAACGGGCCTATATCCACAACAACAGCCCCTGGAAGATTGCGCAAATAAGCATTCCCCGGACTATCTCCTGCGGATTGTCCGTGAAACCCCACGTCCGGGCATCGATGTCAGGGTGCGCCGGAATGGGTTTGGCAAGTAAAGGACTCAGGAAGGTTCCCAGTAGCGCAGCAGGCCACAGGTACAATGCGTGCCAATCCCAGTAAGTCAGGATAGCGGCGGTCAGGGCAGGCCATACCAAGCCCACCTGAATCAAGGGCCGCACCCAATCGGGTTGTCCGGTGACGTAATGGTAGGTGCCGCCCATGGCGCCGGTGGTTCGTCGCCCGAACGTCCACGCCACCCCGGCAATAAGTCTTTGCCACCCTGTCAGCGGCAGGGGTGCCGTCAGCACTATCCCGTAGCAGAATTCGACGAGCCAGCGTGCCCCGTTCTTGAACGGTTGTGTTGTGGTGGTGAACAGTTTGTTGTCGGGGAAACCCCCGGCTACCCGGTCACAAAATCCGCAAATGAGGATATAGACAGCTATCATGGGGCGGTGTACGGAATGGGCGTATTCCCCTCCGCTAACCAGGCCTGATATTCCGGGGTGGTGGTCAGCATTGATTCCTGCGTGCCATCCGGCCATTGTCGCCAGACTACTTGCACGGTGTCGCCTTGCGGCATTAACTGCCAAATGGGATCGCTCATAATTCGCATCCTGTAAATGTAAGGAGGCAGGATGTATTGCCTTCATAAAACGCGCACGCATTTCCGGCAGTCAACCCGGACGCTACCGTTGCGCTCATTCGAACGCTGGTATAACCGCCAACACTAATCGCTAATGCCGTTAACGCTATCGTCCCGCCTGTGGCGTTGGATACCGAAAACCCGGTGGGGGTTGTCACCGTAACCCCGGTAGGGAATACCCGAGGCGTTACCTGCAAAGGCATGACCACAAAAGCGCCGGTGGCGTTAAAAGCCGCCCCCGTGCCAATGTTTGAGCCCCCAACGCCGTTGTAGGAAGGGCAATATCGTTGGCACTGGGCAAGCTGTCTGCCGTAATCCAGCCGTTCAAACGGCGTGGCAACGCTGCCTACTTCAAGCTGCGCTTTCCCAATAACCCATGTTCCCGATATCTGCGCGCCCACGCTAAATACTATCTGCAAGCCCGTGGTCGCGGCTGCCGGAATAGCAATGTTCGTGGTGTAAGTTGACAACGTGCTGTTGACGGTAAAACTGCCGGTCGCAATGGAAGTAACCGTCGGCGACGCAATAGTACCGAAAGTGTCCGCTGTGTTAGCGTAATAAGCGGTCCACGTTACCGTGGTAAGCAACGAATTGGACAAGCTGACGGACAGGGTTGCGGTGGTGCCCGCCATGTCATAGCTGTTGTTTTGCTCTATCCGTTGGGCAAAGCTAATAGCCGTGACGGACGCCGCGCCCGTAAACTGATAGTTGTTCTGTTGGTTGGTAGCGCCTGCCACGCGAACGCCAGTGACGTTGGCCCCTGTGCACCACGCATACCAGCGGTCTACTGTGTAGGCCAAAGCAGCGGCAGCGGTAATTGTCTGCGCTGCGCCTGCGTTCCGCTGGTCTACCCGCATGTCCCCGTTAATAAGCCGGTTTCTAAACGTAGGCACGCCCGCGGTGGTCTGGACCGTCGTGTCCGGGAAAGTCAGGCCGTTGGTGCCGTCAACCGTAAACGTCATGACCAGCTCCCCACGTTGATGTTAGCGCCAGAAACGCCCAGGGGTTTTATCTTCATGTAACTGCCCGCTAACGTTGAATACGCGCCGCCGGGGGCTGCGCTTAAAGTGTATTGCGGAAGCAAAGTGCCACCGGCGTTGACCACAAACGTGCCTTTGTAAATGGCAACAAGATAAACGGTCGCGGAAGTTGTCGAACCCGTCACGACGGTGCTGGCTGCTGTTCCCAAAACGCCATAAGTTAGTGTTGGCGGAATGCCTAACGGGGTTGTATTAAAGCCCACAGAAACATTAAGCATAAGCGTTGTAAAAGTGGCCGTTCCCGCAAATCCTGCGGCTACCGTATGCGCCGTTACGCCTGCCGTTTTTTGCAAAGCAAAGTTCATTTCAAACTCGTAAACGGTATTGCTGGTGAGCGTTACGCCAGTGCCCAGCCCCAAAATGCTTTGCGCCGTGTTGACGTTAGCGCCAGCAACCGCCGCGTTGAGCATGAAAAACTGCTCGGCGGGCACAATTCCGCGCTGCCCCACAAGAGGCGTTGTGGTCAGGATAGTGCCGTTGTACTCAACCTGTCCGGCTCCAGGGGTAATAACCAGTGCGTCTGAACCCAAAGTGATAGATGCCATTAGGTGCCCCTCACAAGAATGCCTTGAAAATATGTTTGGCTACTCCCGGCGGAAGTATTTACGGCACCACCACTGTTCTGGGACGCAAATAATTCAATGTAATCGGTTGAGCCGTTAAGGAGCACAAGGCAAGAAACGGAAGCCCCTCCGCCAACCCCAAAAACACCGCCATTTTTGTAAGCCGAACCGTTTTTATAAACGGCTATAGTCGTGATTGCCCCTGTGCTTGCCGTTGCCCACCATGCACCTGATACTTGGTAATATCCACCCACCAGCGGTGTAAATCGGTAATTGGTTACGTTGTCAAAGTAACTCCCGGTGTCAAATTCTTCGGTCTGGAATTGAAGTTTAGTATAAGTATTATTGGAAATGCTTTGCAGCGTACTTTGATAAACACTAAACGCAGGCGCATCTACCCCGTTGTACTGGAGTTTAATGTTGCCCGACAAATCGGAAGAAATGACAGTCCCCGTCGT
>Ga0209777_10005672_pt1 | contig 14294 bp, 13 predicted proteins | sample FrelakmetHBP12HB_FD_187147 | JGI IMG/M metagenome (GOLD analysis project Ga0209777, IMG submission 187147) | Freshwater lake sediment microbial communities from the University of Notre Dame, USA, for methane emissions studies -HBP12 HB (SPAdes)... | ecosystem: Environmental > Aquatic >...
AACATCACGATTTGTACCCACTACATTCTTGTAGCACGGTATCTTGAACGTTGCGGGGATCATGCTTGCGATATGGCAGAAGAAATCAACTACATGGTCTCTGGACAACGGATTGAGTTTAAGTAAAGGTAAAGAAAAGATGAAAAGTAATGAAAATTAATAAAAGATTCTTGTGTAGTTTAGGATAAGGTAATAATCTATTTCTAGGGATTCTCTGTTATCATCTTAGAGGCAGATGAATTCAAAGATCTTATTTGTCGAACCGCCACGCAATTACTGGTTCGTCATGGGAGAGTACCTTCCACCACCATCTGCACTGTTAATTCTTGCGGCGTACCTCGAACGAGAACTCCCTGATGTGGAGATTGACATTGTTGATTGTCAAGCAGATCGACTTGATTGGAATGGTTTAGAAAAATACATCGCATCAACAGATCCATCCATGATACTAACATCGGGTTTTACCACAAATGCATACTCCTGTGCCCGGACCTGCGAGATAGCAAAAAACGTCAACGAGGATATCGTGACGATTGTTGGTGGCATTCATTTTTCGTTTACCCCGGAAGAATCACTTCATAACTTTCCAGAAATCGACTATATCGTACGAGGTGAAGGAGAACTCACCATAGTTGATCTCATACGAACAATTCTTAATGAGAAAAAAATAAATGAAGTCTTAGGAATCTCTTTTCAAAAAAACAAAAAAATTATCCACACACAACAACGTCCGCTTATTGAAAATCTTGACAGCCTCCCCTATCCAGCATACCATCTTGTAGAAAAAAACCTACGACGCTACCATTTCACCATGATGGCAGGAAGAAACACGCAGTACATGATCCTTGAAGGTGCTCGAGGATGTGACTATCAATGCTCGTTCTGCACGCAATGGAACCATTGGGGGAGCAGATGGAGGACAAAATCAGCAAAAAGAATCGCTGATGAAATTGAATTCCTCAATGAAACCTATGGTGGTGTGTTCCTCTGGTTTACTGATGATAATATGAATCTGAGTCTCCGGGGAAAACCATTATACAACGAACTACGTCAACGACGTTGCAAAGATGAGGTTATGTTATTTTTCCAGGCACGAATTGATGATATCGCACAACATCCTGATCTGATTACAAAACTCCGTGAAGTGGGTACCTATTGGATTTTGTGTGGTGTCGAAACTGACTCACAGGAGATATTACATGAATATAAGAAAGGAATCAAAACACAAGATGCATACCAAGCGATGAAAATAATGAATCAAAACGATATTTTTTCCCATGCGATGTTTGTGATTGGCGCACGAAGAGATACTCATGAATCAATTGAACGGCTCCGCCAGTACAGCCATGAACTTGCCCCGGATCTTGCGATTTATACAGCACTTACACCATTCCCAGGTACTATCTACTATGAGACAGCAAAAAAAAATGGGTGGATTGAAGATACGAATTATGCGAATTATGATATGGCTCATGCAATTATGCCGACAGAGTCTCTAACTAAAAAAGAAGTTCAGGAGGAGTTATGGCACTGCTATCGTTCTTTCTATGGGTCTATCACAAAAAACATCGCAGGGGTTCTGTCGAAAAATAAATTGAAACGCACATGTTTTCGCCATATGGCTGGGCAGTTTGTTCTTGAGAAACTCAGGAGATTAATTTGAATCAAATAAGAAATGTTTCTGTATATCTTTTATTTTCTTTTGTCGCAGCTGTATTTATTGGTATTCTAGTGATCACATCGCCGTCTGATACGCCTACCATCACGATATCGGAGAAGGGAGTCATCACAGGGATATTCATCACGAGCTGTGTCGTTGGGATTTCTTTTACGTTTTATCCAAATTGGGTACGACGATATTATCCTCAGAAAAAGAATAGAGAAAAAAACACAATCAAAGAGGTACAACGATTGTTTCAGGGGCATCATCCAGATTGTCATACGTTTCAGAATCATAGAATTCAATGGATGCATAAAACCTGGTGTGCAGGCTGCCTCGGACTTCTTATTGGTTTGTGCGCCTCAATAATGTTAATGATTCTATATCTCCTTATAGATTTTAAACAACCAAAAATGATTTCTTATCTGTTGTTTATCGTTGGGTTGTTCATTCTTACTTTTGTGTACTTCGAAATCGTTTATAGCAATAGACATCCATTGGTGCATGTTTTTTCCAATAGCCTGCTACCCCTAAGCTTCTTCATCATTACCATTGCTATCGTTGGACTTACAGAAAAATTGGTGTACGGATTTTTTACGATACTGCTTTGTTTCCTTTGGCTTGATGCCAGAATACAACTCTCAAAATGGCAACATATTCAAATTTGTAACTCTTGCTCTGAATCCTGCAAAATATACACAGTTGCTGATTAACGCCGGGAGGCAACACGGATTCCAAAAATGATGATAAAAATCGCAATCACAATAGCGAAAATCCAGTTCCATTGAACGGAAGTAACCCATGAAAGCTGCGTATAGGTTTTCGCCATGTCTTTTAGGACAACTTCAAAGAGAATCGCAAGACCAATAAGGATAATAATAACCCCCCAGAACACCATCCATCCATGACCGCCTTTCCCGCCAGCACATTCTTCTTCACACCGTTTATCCCGATCTCGGGCATAGTCAGGTTTTGCACCTGTCAATGAAGCCCCACAGTTTTTACAAAAGGTTGCATCATCTTCATTTTTTGTTCCACATTTTACGCAATATGCCATTCCTCGACCTCCAACCAATTATCTGATAATCATGTATTCTATTTAAATCCTTTATTATGGTGTTCTTTCATGATTTCTTGGCATACTTATGAAGAGAATCACATAACCGATAAGAAGAACAAAGATAAAAATTGTTGGGAGACTATTTTCAAGGGAAACAGCAGCGGTTCTAAGATCTGATAGAGCAAAACGAACACTTGCGTCAGTCAGAATCTTGGCAATAATCCAGAGAAGGAGAATGAGTGTAATTGCATAAAACAGGGGAGAAAAAACTCTGAATTTATAGGATTTTCTTGCGAAATATTTTGTGTAATTCGAAAGCAACGTCACCAGAAAGAGTGGGAGGATATAGACAAGGAGAATCGCAGCAATCTTGTTCGTTTCTAATGTTTGCATCGATGGGATTTCCAAAACCATGATAGCGACACGAAATATGATTAAGAAAATAAAACTTGCAAGCAATGGCCCAAGAATACCAAATGTACGATCATACCTATTCTCCATATATTTATTAGTATGGTCGACCCTCTGTTCAAAGCGTTTTCCAATATCACGTGAATCTCCTTGGATGCGCTTTGCGGTGTGCTTCATGGATTCTCCCAGGTTTTTTCCCATTTGCTCCATGTCCTGTGCAAACATTTTTGCATGTCGTTCGATCGTAGAAGCAGCATCAGATTTCAGAGACGTACCACACTTTGTACAAAAAGAAGCATCTTCAACGTTATTTTTTCCACATTTCAGGCAATCCACCATAGGTCTCTCTCCCATAGTGTGATATCATAACTCGTAATTCCTTAAAAACATAACCCCGATTTCTTATTCATATTTTATACATCTAATTCTTTGTTTATTTAAACGGCTGTTCGTGATTTATTGATTCACTATTATGTTTTTGCCTTATGTAATTTCGTAGTGCTTCAGGAATAACCATCCCGCAGCCTTTACCGAAGCCTTTGAGGTGTGTACTAGGAAAAGCTATCCCGCCGCCCAAGCCATAAATACCAGGTTGGATCATATCTTTCTTCAAATTTGGAATAGCGTCGTATCCATTGTTTTTTCCAGATATAACACTCGGAGTTACGGGTGAATTTGAAGTGGGACCGGATAACATTTGGTAACAGAGTACACTAGTAATTCCTGCAGTTGCGCCTAGCCTACCAGCAAGGAGATATTTTTTCCAAGAATTTTTTTCTTTTTCTTTCATTTCCTGATTTTCTTGATTGAGTCGGGTTTTTTCTTCTGTGAGTGTATTATTCATTTCTCTTAAATCCCTGAGTGTGACGATAAGGTTTGTTACCTCATTATAGATCTTTTCCAGTTCGTCATGATATTCTTTCTGCATTGTCTTGTTTTCTAGTTCTGATTTAATGACTTTGGTTTTTTCTTCCCCCAGTTCTCGCTCTAGCTTTATGATATATTCATTTTTTTCGTTAAACATGTCTTGAAGTCTTTCATTTTTCTGCTTCTCAATATCTCTTTCGTCGGTAAGTGCAGTATACCTTTCAATCAAATCTTCAATGACCTGACTTTTTTTCTCCGATTCTTGTTTTTGGTTTTGTTCACGATCATGAGCTTTTTGTAGGTCATCAGTTAGCTGGGTAATCCTTACCTCCTCTGCGTTATTTTTTTCCTTTTGTTGTTGTTCTTGTTGAAGATCCTCCTTGGAGGGATGAATCATTATTGGTTCACCAAATTGCTGATTTAAATAAAGCCATGTGTTATACGCTTGGGTGAATCTTGGTGGAGATCCAGTCCGATTGTTCTCTATTAATATGTTTTTGACGGCGGTTTCTGATATTTTTAATGTAATCGCGCTTGCTATGTTAGGTATGCCTACGTCATAGTAGTACAATACTTTTAATTTTTTATTTTCAGATATTTTCTTCATATTATCTCTTCTAGAATAAAAATCGCGTATGGGGTTAAAAAGATTTGTAACACATTGGAATGATTTCACTGAGAATTGTAATAAAAAAATAATACTCTCAGCCTGTAATTATCCGGTCATTTTTCATGCGTCTTATTTGTCATCTCATCCCAACTCATAACATGATTAAAAGTAGGTGTTGGAAATGAGGTCAAATGTCTCCATATATTTGACCTCAAATCAACAGCGAATTTCTTATGATTGAGAGGATCATAGAAACTATGAGACTTCTATCTCAAAGAGCAAACAGAAAACCAACAGAGAAACACATATGACAAGCCCTGTATGTAAACGCGAGGTGACGAATATGTTTTTTTCTTTTGTCGTGCTATAATCCAATAAATATTATTCACCAAGAGCGCAGCGAGGACAGTGATTATGGATATCCAGTAATCATCTGATCGGATTATGTAAAAGATAATATTTCGTTAGCAGTTATTTCTTTAATTTTTCCCTCGTTTACCCATTTATCAAATTGTCCCTCTTCAATTGGAAACTCAAACTTATCAGTATCTGTAAACATCATTACAGTATACACATCCTTATTTTTTCCTCTTTCAAAACCATACAACACAGCAAATGTTATCTTGTCGTCTTGTTTTAATTGTAATTCGTAATAATGCCCTACTTTTATTTTAGGTGTTAACATCAAATAATCCTCCTTCGTTTACATGCTACTCTATTTATCTGTTTTCATGGAGGTTTCAGAAGGATTTTCTTCGGAGTTATCTTCTTGAACAGGATGCTCTTCGGTTTTTGAGGATTCAACGCTTTTTTGTTTCACCACATGTCCGATGACCTTTTTTGCTAAAAACTCTCGGATTTCCTCTGGTTTTGTCGAGTCAATACCAAAATATTCAGGAAACAGCCGTGTCGTGGTCAGTGTCTCTGTTGCACCGTGGGGCACCGAATGAATCAGATGCATACTCACGAGCTGGTCAACATCAGCGTAAATCCGTTTACCTATCATATGTCGCAGGTTTGATTGTTTCACGGGCTGATGAAACGCAATCAGAGCCAGGGTTTTTAAAAGATCAGTTTTAATCTCTGGTTTCGCGACCATCATCGATTGATCGGTGAACGTTTTTTTCACTTGCATTATGAATTTATTGCCTGCTTTGACGATCTCGAGAGATGTTTCGTTTTTCCGGTCGATGTTATACGACTGCATGAGATGTTCAATTGCTTCGCTGACATGACTTGGTGATAACCCTGTCGTCTCCTGGATTTCGTCGATACTGAGGGGTTTTCCTGCAGAAAATAAAAGGGATTCAACCAAGCGATCTTCTTTTACGCCCATATGTGTTCTCCTCTTATGTATAGCCGATTGTTTTAATATAAATTTCTCCATACGGGAATTTCTGCTGGTGGACAATAATCTTTTTTTCGTACGCGAGGAACAAAATAGAGATAAATGTTTTAATGCGTTCCTCAGCACTATCGACCTCGCAGAGCTCAGTGAAATTCATGGATTTTTTTGGGAATTGACAGATCCGTTCCCAGATGGCCGCGACATCCTCTTCCAGATGGTCCTCATGGGCTGAGCCTTTCATTGCTTTTCGCGCTTTCTGCTCGAGTAGTATACGCTCCTCCTGTCGTAATTGATCAAGGAGCTGATATTGTTCTGATTCTTTCCGTGCCTCATCAAAAGCACCCAGTAGTTCAATCAGCGTGACTTTTCGTGTCGAATCACGACGCAACGGCTCATCCAGAGGTGATTCAGGCATTTTCATAAGTAAATTCGTGTACGAATACTCGTCATCATTTGCAAGCCAGGTAGCTGTCGGGATATCCTCCCAGCCGAGACCTTGTTCCGCGACTTCTTCTTTTGTCTCCATATTCACGACCAAATGATCACTTTGCATTCGCAGGACTTTCCATGCCATGTAGATAATTCTACCAGCAGTCATTAAATCGATTTTCTCTTTCTTCGCACGTTTCAGATACATCGATGAGAAACCAACGAGATCGATATCCCAGGGATTCATATTCTGGTTTAACACCAAATCAAACGCGAGATACACTGATCGGTCAAATGGATCCTCGATAGCGGCAGATTCCCCGGTAACAGCTGCTTTCGCTAGCTCAAGATATTGGTTGATCCGGGTCATATCATTGGTTTCATCGATTAAGGCTTTATGGAACAATAAATGGTTGATGACGTCGTTATCCAGCTCCATGGGGGAGCACCTCCTGTACAGTCGTTTTAATTTCTCCTTTTGGTCCTACTGATTCAGGGTCGATATTTCCTATCATCTCAGAGATACCAGAATCATGCATCGTGACTCCATAGAGGTAGTCTGCTTCTTTGAGTGCAATCTTACGGAGTGAAACACTGATGAACTGAGAATGCTCCGCTCGATTTTTAATCATCCGTGAGACGATCTCCGCGTTCACCCCATCAAGGAACATGTCTATCTCGTCAAGCACATAGAAGGGGCTTGGGTCGTACTGCTGAATCGAAAAAATAAACGCAAGTGATGCAATGCTTTTTTCCCCGCCGGAAAGTGCTGCGAGTCGTAACACTTTCTTCCCCTGAGGCCGTGCTTTAATTGTCAGGCCGCCTTCAAAGATACTCTCCTCGTTTTCTAATAACAGCTCTGCTTCCCCGCCCTCTGATAACTGTGCGTAAATTTCTCTAAAGTTCTTATTAATCTCATCATACACCTCAAAGAACCGCTCTTTCTTCTTGTTTGTTATCTCTCCAACAAGTTTCACAAGGTTTTTCTTCTGATCATTGAGATGTCCGATATCATCATCGAATTTCTTCTTTCGCTCCATCTGATGCTCATACTCTTCGAGTGCCCGCATGTTCACCGGCTCGAGCTGCTGCATAGTCTGCTCGACAGAAAGAATCGTTTCTTTCATCGATTCAATTGCAGGCAGTTTCGTTTCCGTGATCTCCACATGATACAATGCAATCTCCTGATCAAGCTCCTTTAGAGAATCTTCAAGAGTTGGTAACCGGTATTTCGCCCGAGCAATCAAATCAAGATATGATTCTGCTTTTGTGTTAATAGTTTCCAGCTCGTTTTCAACCCCAACGGTTTTCTTATACAGTTTATCGCGCTCTAATGCCAGCTCCTTCGTCTTCCCACTCATCGTCTCCTCAACAGTCATCAGTGTCTTGAGCTCATCCTGATCGTTCACCCGAGTTTCCTTTAGCTCTTGTACTGTTTGTTTCAATGTCTCAAAATCAGTATCGATTGTGGTGATTTTCTCAGTAATCTCAATCTTCCGTTCATCCAGCAACTCTATTTTCTTCTGAATCGTTTCCTGTTCACTGTGGAACTTCAATACAGTCTCCTGGAGTTCAGATACTGTTTTCTCAAGGTTACGTACTGCTTGGGCGACTTCTTTCTTGGTGCTTTTCAATAGATGTTTTCCTTTTTCTTCTTTCTGTGTATCTAACTCTTTGAGTCGCTTCTCACATTCTATCAGCGTTGCAAGACTCTGTTCTTTTTCTGCTTCGATTGATTTTTTTTCCTTCAGTTTCGCTTCAAGATCTTTAGTCAGAATGTCGAGTTTTCCTGCGAACTCTTTCTTTCGAACATCAAGATCTTTTGTTTGAATCCCTGCCTCGGTTTCAACCTTAAGTGTTCGAAACGTATTTTCTAATTCAACGATGTCTTTTTTCAACTGTGCAAGTTCCTCAGATAACGTATCTTGACTCTGAATCGCTCCATTTAACTTCCGAGTAATTTCATCAAGGGTCCGTTGATCAGCGCTACCAAACGAGAGACGTTCGCTGGGAGGACTACCGCCAACCATCGCACCACCAGCCTCAATCAGATCACCTTTCATATCAACAAGCCGGACGCCACCCATTAATCGTCTTGCATCGGAGAGCGTATTGACAATCACCGTATCGCCAAATACATACCAAAATGCACCCTTGTATTCCTGGTCAAAGTTTATCAGATCAATCGCAAATCCCTGGGAGCTCTCATCTTTCACGGTCATCAGTGCCTGTGCACGTGGTTTGCCGACAATCATCTTATTAATCGGTAAAAACGTGGCTCGGCCTAACTTCTTCTTCTGTAAATATCCAATAGCCTCCGCTGCCGCAACATCATCTGCGACAATGATAGCTTGCATCCGAGGACCGGCAGCAATCTCCAATGACAATTTATATTTCTCATCAACCTGCGCAAGCTCCGCAATCGTCCCACGAACACCCTTGAGTTCTCCTGAGTTCCGAGCAGCTAGAATCGAATCTACTGCTGAATTATACTTTGAGCCTACGGATTGAGCTGCATCGCGCTCAGCCTGCAACTTCGACTGTTCTCGCTGCATCTTCAGAATCGCTTTTTCGAGATCAGCAAGCTCTTCGGTGATCTCGGATTCACGTCTCTTCTTCTCGAACAATTGTTTCTCCGATTCTTTTACTTTTTTGCTGCTTTCTTGTTTTCCCTTGTGAAGTTCTCCGGCCTGCCAATTGATATCTTTTACCTCGAACTCATATGTGGATTTTGTCTCTTGTAACTCAGCGATCTGTAAATCCAATGCATCTAGTTTTTCTTTCAAACGGTCTCGTTGAAGTTCAAACTCATGTTTCTCAGTCTGTTTGTTGTTGTATTCCTCCCGCATCTTTACAAGCTCTCTGGTTAGATCCATGGATGTGTCATCGGACTGCGCGATTTCTTCACGTAACTTACCAAGCTCATCTTCTTTTGTTTTAAGCGTTACTTCAATATCTTGAATTTTTATTGTGAGTTCTTTTTTCTGTGTGGAAAAATCGTCAAGCTCTTTTGTTATTTCGTCAAGTGATGATTCTAACTCTTTCTTTTCTTTTTTCTTCTCCGCTACTTCATCTTTTGAGTAGTTTATACGCTCGTCAATCTTGATTGTCTCAGAGCGTAACGAGTCAATTTTTTCTTTAATATCATTTGCTTCATTGCCACCAGCATCACCGATTTTTTTTTCAACCTCATCCAATTTCTGTTGTAACTGTGTATACTGCGTCTTCAGTGTTTCTTTCTGTTCTTCGAATTTCTTTTGCTCTCTCTCATAGGATTCTATCTGTTTGTTTACTTCTAAGATCTGTGATTCGACTTCTTGTTTTTTCTTATACGCAATCATCGCCTTTGTTTCGTAGAGTTTGTCTTTGAGTTCTTTGTATCGATACGCAGCATCTCGATCCTTCTTCAACTGACGAATTTGGCTGGTGATTTCATTTAAGATGATGTCGATGCGTTCGAGGTTTTTATCAACATCCCCGCGCTCTTTCTCCGCTTTTTCAATATCTTCATCAAATGTACTGATACCTGCGATGCCATCAACGATTTTCCTTCGATCAACAGATCCCATCTCGACAAGACTTGTGACATCGCCCTGTTTAATGATGTTATAGCCTTCTCCTGAGATACGAGCATGAGTCAAGATGTCAATAAACTCAGAAAACGACGCGGCACGATTATTAATATAAAAGTAACTGTAATAGTTATCAGGGTTATCTTTTAGGGGTGCTCGTTTGATCATCCTGGTCAGGATAACCTCGTCAGCATCAATCCGTAGTTTTCGCTGCGAGTTATCAAATACCAGCGAGACCTTACAATACTTTGATGGATTCTTCCGGTTTTTCCCACCATTAAAAATAAGATCTGTGAGTCGACCTGCTCGCATGACCTTTGAGCTTTTCGGACCGAGCACAAAGAGAATCGCATCAACAATATTGCTTTTTCCAGAACCATTTGGTCCGGTAATTGCAGTAAATCCAGGATAAAATGGGACAATTAATTTATGCCCGAAGGACTTAAAATTTTCCATCTCAACTTTTTTAAGATACATAGTCATCCCTTTCCACTATGAAGCAATTCCGCTCCTATGTTTACCGCTATCCGGCATCCCATTAAGGAGAAACAGAAAACTGTATATAAAATTTTGGAGATAACAAGCTGAATTATATCATTTTTATATAATGGTATCCATGATCAATGTGAGAAATATTATTACCGGTAAACCCATTAATACAGCGTTTACAACCCACGTAAAGGTTGGTGTGTGTTGCATGCAACACACAACCTTACGGGTGTATTGAAATATTATCTAATATATGTTGAAAAGGTTTTAAATTAATACCTTTATGTTGTCGTATAGAAATCTTTAATATCGAACAACAATTATTTCCTTATGAAGAAGGAGAGATATCAATATGAACTTTGTAGCAGTCATGAATATTGTAGCAGGGTTGATACTCTGTATGGGTATTTTAGGGGCAATACCTGCCTTGGGAAAATATCTGGTAAAACTCGCGAAATGGCTTGGTGGATTTCAAACCATTATTGGGATCATTGCGATTATCGTCGCAGTTATCTGGTGGTCACCGATCCAAAGCATTGTCGCAATCATCGCAGGACTTATCTTGATTGCTGGGTTCCTCCCCGTGATACCAGCGCTAGGCAAATCCCTTGAAAAACTCGCAAAATTGCTCGGGTCATTTCAAACCATTATCGGAATCATTGCCATCATAGTAGGAATCTGGGGATTACTGTAAATTCCCCATTCTTCTTTTTCTTGTACCATAAAGGTAAATTCGGACTCGTTTTTGAAAAAAAGAAACTATGTTTTATTAGGAATTTGCATAAGATAATGCCCCCATCAAACTACAGATAAAATTATGATAATTGGACGAATTAACCGGTATGATGTAGGAAGGATTTAAGCACGGATTAACCTAATTGTAGGTTCAAATCTTTTTTTTCAGACCACATTCTATAGTCCATTATCAAAATAATGTTTTTCCCCTGTAAAAAAGTAAAAATGCAGGGGAAGAGAGATAGGCTTCAAGTTTAAATCACCTAACTGCGATATTTTTCCCTTCTGCCCATTTACACCTATTTTTTATTTAATCATTCTCATTTATCGTAGGTATCGTTTTTAAAGCACTATCATAATCCGATACTGTGAAAGATACCCACGAGAAAATCGAGTCCGATAAGAGCGATAATAACAATAGCAATGAATATGAGAACCCACACAGCAAATTTTATTACTCCCCAAAGCACAAGCACGATCAAAAGTATACCAACGAGTACCGCCCAAAACGGGATGATATACCCGAATATTTCCATCTTTTCACCTCAACCTTACACCTTAGTAAATATCACCGAATTACCGGCATCATTACTGATAACCAACGTTGAACCAGAGAAACTATAATTCAGTGTGATACCCAGCGTTCCTCCAGAAGAAAACGTGATTTTGTTGTTGGCAATCGTATAGTTAAAACTACCAGTTAACGAAGCTACTCCCAGTGGGCCGGTCCCGACAATTGTTGCAGTAGCACTAGTAAACGTAATCGTCGTATCCCCACCAGCGGTCCTCCACGTCCCAATAAACTTACTTTTTTCATCAACACAACCGCTCAAGCTTGTTATTGTCAACAGCACTAGCATAATTCCAACAAGGACAAATTGTTTTTGTTTTTTCATCTATGTACCGCTCCTCATGGTGCTGTCAATCTCACAACCGGTATATATAGATATGACGTAAAAACAATAAAAAAAGAAAGGTTTTTAGTATCTATAATCTGCATGCTAGGTTTACCAGGGCCAGAGATGTAACCAGTTATCATGTAAATATAGATCTATTGAGATCGATGTAAACGTTAGAGTTCCTGTTTTTGCTAAATTCCATTCTGCAGGTGGCCAGATAGTCCAGTCAATTCGCCAGTCTTTTGCCTTAAATGTTTCACCAATGGTTTGTAGCCCAAGATCTTTCCCTTTAATTAAGAGGTCTATCGTACCAAGTGACTGCAAATTGGTGTTAAAGGTTAGGTAACCTGTCACATCGATCAACCATTTTGTTGATATATAATCAGCTGTTGGTTGTGCCTTCAGTTTTGCTACCCATTCACCGATTTTGAAATCAAGATCGATCGATAACTCACTTTTTTTATAGACGGTAAAATCACCAGGGTTTGAAAGATTCCAATACGCAGCAAAATTGAAATTTCCAAGGTTGTTAACTTTTAAAATAGTAGAGGGATCAGTTAAGGAATTCTGTATGATAACATCTGTTCCATTAGATTCGATATCAAGGGAGTAAAACCCTTTCAGTAATGTTGGTGTCCATTCAGCAAAAACCCGTGTTGGTGTATTCTTAATTGTAGCGTATCGACAGGTTCCTAGCTGGTTTGATGTGACCGTAAGTTCAATATTATATATTTCACTACTTTCGTAAAGAAGGGATCCACCTTGTGGACCAAAGGGTGTGAGTGCAAGAGTAAATGATAAAGTCTGCGGTAATTTATCAACCATCAACGTTACATCCTTTTCCTGACCATTTTCATTGGTAGTCATCTGGATGGTAACCTGAGAATTTAATGATGACGTCCTCGTGATATAATATTGCCATTGTCCCTCTTTTTTTGTAGACATAATTTGGAACTGGGTGTCTATTGCAGGGTCAAAAACCATTGAAAAACTCTGTTGGATAGTTACATTGTTCGACTCTGCAAAAAGCTCAATTTTTTTACCCTCATTGCCACTGTTGTACGTAGGCTCAAAATCGATACCAAATCCTTTGGTTCGCTCCGTCAGAGCAAATAATAATATGAATGATACTTGTGCCATGTTAGGAATTTCATTTCCTTCTTCTTTTACGGAATGATACCCGATGCGTACGATATTTGTATCATACTTTACTTCCATAGCAACACGAAAATCTGAATCTTTGATTTCTTCACCAAGACGTTCAACGCTAATGGTGAAAAGACCACCGATAGCAAGAATAGGATCAAATTCTATCCAGGGTAACAGAAGGTATTGTACTCGGATATCTGCACCATTCACACCGGTATTCGGATTGTTATCAACATCGATATCATTCTGCACACCAAAAGAAACCTCAGTAGATTTCTCCACCCCGTCGCAATTGGTATAAATAGTACTACTTAATAATCCTGTGGGAAGAAGACCCTCCTGAGAAACGGTCCTCAGTCTATATTTTAGCAATTGAGAAAAAATGTAGTTATTCCTCAAATTCTTCAAAGTAAACGAATTATCTGTAATAACTTTATATCCACCTCTATTATCATTTATACTATAACGAGCACCTACACTTGGAACCACCGTTGCAATACCAAATAAGCTAACAACCAGCAGAACACAACATATTTTCCACCTACTTTTTTTTTCATTTATCTTTCCATTCATATTACTCTCCCTTTATTCATATTCTATATAGAAGCAGATATTTATAATTATGCCTTGTATTACCATGTCATTATTCTTTTACCAGGTGTAAAATAGAGAGACATCGAAAACATTTCTGAAAAGACTATTTTGATCTCACAAATATATCTCTTTTTGATTCACACGCGGTTTAAACTTTTTAAGGGCTATCAAGGGGATAAAAAAAGATTAACAATATCAGAATATACACTACTTATCAAAATTAATGCCCCACCGAACCACAGATATAGTTGTAGTAATTGTATAAATTAACAGGTATGTCCCAGGAGGCGTACCGAGCCAGAGTAAAATGTTCATAGAAAAAAGTATTTAATTTGGTGCCCCCGTTGGTAAGGTTATCGAATCTAACCAGTTTGTTATTTCCGGAAAGACTTTGATATTTGCGGTATCACCAAGGATTAAATCCATGTGTGCGTACCCAGAAATATTCACAAATTTTTTTATTTCACTACT
>Ga0209777_10005673_pt1 | contig 14293 bp, 12 predicted proteins | sample FrelakmetHBP12HB_FD_187147 | JGI IMG/M metagenome (GOLD analysis project Ga0209777, IMG submission 187147) | Freshwater lake sediment microbial communities from the University of Notre Dame, USA, for methane emissions studies -HBP12 HB (SPAdes)... | ecosystem: Environmental > Aquatic >...
GACCTGAATGTATTAAAAGAATTGATGTCGGGCGATATATCTAAGATTCCAACAAGAGATACTGGGGATATATTAGAGTTTGAGTCGCGCTATGCGATGATCGGAATGCGCAAAAATGAAAAAGGCATTAGTGGGCGGATGTATTTGCAAATGCCCTGTGTTATTAATAGAGTTCCGAACATTGACAATACCGAAGTTGTGAGAGATTTGCCCGCCGGAGACTTAACAATTGATTTTAATAATAACAATCCGGACGGTAAATTGGAAATAGATACTATAGATGAAAACTGGATAGTAGAACAATATTCAAAAATAAATAAATATGTAGAAAAGTTAGACGATGAAAGCGTCGCTAATATGAGCGCCGATCCTGACACTATAGATATAGGTTATCCAAAATTGGTTAAAATTCGTCTAAACACTCCGTATGATGCCGATTTATTTACCGATACATTTTTTAAATACCAAACGCTTATCCATGACATTCAGGATTTCAATCTTAATTTTGCTAAATTATATATAAGTAATGCGACCACGATAGAATTAAATGAAACTGTCAAACAACCAACGCTAGGGACGGCGAGATGGTTTAAAGTTAATATCGAAGATACAGAACAATGGCAAAAACATTCATTTATTAGAGACCCCGCCAATTGGAAAAAATTACCAGATTCTTTTAAGTCTTTGGAAGTTTTTTTGCGCGACGGAAAGAATTCTTCGTCTGACGGAGATTTTTATGAACGCTCATTAACATCAATGACAATTAACATATATAATGTGATTGAAGAAATCGCAGACGGCGGTGACATTGAGGCCAATTTTAATAGAATGGAAAAAACATTAAAACACGAATTGGTTCATATGATGCAGGCTTTAATAACGGAATTGAAAAAGGCAGATATGGTTGTTAAACAATTTTCAAAAGAATGGTTCTGTCCAAAATGTGGATTTAAGAGCAAAACCAGAGAATATCCGCTGTGTCCAAAGTGTAATGTTTATTTGATTCATAGACAACTTGGGGTTCCTGGAAAGTTTGATCCAAAAACATATCAGCCTTATAGTGCTATATCCCCAGTGCAGCAAAGAGAAGAATGGCATAAATTACACGCTATATCAGACGTCGAGTTTTTTACTCGTTTACAGGACGCTGCAGAATCCTTAACACAAATGCTTAAAAACGAATACCTGGAGTTTTCAGAGCGCGTAGCAATAATGGATAAGTTCCCAGCTATTGTCGATGAGGTGGCAACAGGCCGAGGTATATCTCCACAATGGGAGAGAAAAACAATTACGCCCATTGAGGTTTTGTCTGACTTGACACCGGAACAAAAAAAGTTTCTTATGAATCATCGTATACAGGCTTTTTTGAAATATAACGAAACACTTATTCAATTACAAAAAGCAAATCAAACAGAAAAAGTACAAAAGTTTATTAGAGAATTATATCGGGTGGCAGACAAAGCTATAAAACAAGCTTCTCTTAAAATATCTAAACGCGCGGGCAAAATAAATGTTTCAAAAGAGCTTATAGATAAAGTTTACGAAAGAGTGCTGCGGGCCATTATTCATAGAAAAGAAGTGTTTAAGGGAGAAGATGCTATTTCATTGGGCCTTCACACCACCATATTACCAACTTATTATGGGGAAAAAATTATTAGATTTCCCATATTGCTTTTTTATGGTGCTCCTGAAGGAGCGCATTGGGCGGCTTACCGGCAAAGAGATAACGCTCTTAAATTTTATGCTTTTCCGGAGTTCTTGGATGAATTTCCAGATAAATTAGACTATGTCAAATCTCTATTGCGTATCAATATAGAGCACGAATTGACTCATATGGCGCAGTTTTTAATGTCTCCGCATAAAGAAAATGAAGACAGACCATATGGATTGCCAGGAAAATTTGATCCAGAACATTTGAGGCGTTATATAAAAGAGGATAAGAATAATGAAGAAGAATATCGCAAATATCATACGCTATCCGATATAGAGTTTTTCCCTCTTTTGAATGATTCTATTAATCGTATGAAAGCCTATGTTTTTGGTGCTAATCCAGAATCAATGTTGCTAAAAAAGCAAATTATTGATCCTGCCGAAATAGAAAAAATGAAAAAAGATTTGCCTGGCGGAGAAAAGAAATTGCAAGATATGGGCGAAAATAAAGTCCAAATAGCAAAAGATAGATTGGAGAAATTTCTTATTCACAACAAAGTAGCAAAATATCTTAGATTGGAACCAATAAAATATCATAAGTTTTTAAGAGAATTACATCGCGCATTTGAAGAAGAATTAAACAAATATACAAAAGAGGCCTAATATGTTATTATCAAAACGCGCCAATGGTTTAGATGGATGGTGGCTTTCTCCGGAGGGCACACTTCATCATGTTGGTTTTGGAAATCACGCCTCATTTATTACTAAGCATAGAGAAATTTTTGGAAAAGTAAAAGGCTGGGATCCATATGAAAACGCATATCAAAAGGACTGGGTTAGAATAGAGTTTTCTTTTGGCAATTTATTTTTCGAAACGCCAAACCCATTTTCGGACAGACATCTTAAAAGAGCACAACAAATACTAGATAAAGTTCCGGCGGCGAACAAAATAATAATATATCCTATTAATTCTGCTTATGATCAAATCGTTACCACATATTCAATATTTGCTGCGTCCAATAATATTCGAGACCTAATTAAACATTCGCCATTACAAACCGAGGCCAACGAAATTAAACCAATATCTAAGTTCGCTACAATTATGGCTTGGTGGATTAATCCAAAAGGAGAGCTATATCCAACGACCAATCATAAAGAATTTGTTTTTAAACATCCAGAGTTTTTTGAAATATCTGCGCTGCCGCCTTATGAACGCGCATTTGCAAAAGGATGGGTTAGGGTTGCTTGTAACCCATATCTTTTATTCTTCCAGATTCCAAGTTTTAACGATAGATATTTAAGAACAATCAAAGACGCGTTAACAGAATTGCCAACACATATAAAGAACGTCAGAATATCTCTTTCTGACGATAGTATGGGCGAATATATAACGCTTCCTTATGACGAGCTGATTGAGGCACAAAGTTTTGACGAATTGAGGCAAAATATGACCAAAGAAGCGGGCATGATACCAATGTCTAAACAGGCGGAAACAATATATGGATACTGGGTTTCGCCCCAAGGAGAAATGTATCCCGTTGAGACATTTCAAGGACATCACGATTTTGTTATAGAACACCCAGAACTTTTCGGACACTCTGGCATAGTAGGAACTCATGCTTTGGCATATAGCAAGGGATGGGTTAGGATAGTTTTGGCCTATAAAGAAATTAATATATCGGTTCCAAACAATGACAAAAAATACTTTGGCATTATACAAAGTATTTTGCCGCTGTTGCCAAAAAGAGACCAAATAATAATAGCTTTTAAAAACAATAACGACTTTATTATCACGACATATTTTGACTTGATAGACTCACACAGTTTTAACGAACTAAAGAAAAATATGGCTAAAGAAGCTAAGCCAATATCTAGTAGAGACGTAGAATTATATGGTGTACCAGAAGCAATTCGAAATCCTCCGCAAAATATTACTACACCGTATGTGGTGCAAATGGATTCGGACGGTTCTCTAAAAGAATACGAGAAAAAACGCGATTTTGATAAAACAAAAGAGCCGGAGGGTAAAGAAGAGAGCGGAAAAAACAAACACAGGTATGTTATACAAGAACATAGCGCAACCAATCTTCATTGGGATTTGCGGCTGGAAAATGATGAAGGCTCTATGACCTCTTGGGCTATTCCGAAACATCGCTTGCCGCATAAGGGCGAAAAATTGTTGGCACAAAAAACAGAAAATCATCCTATTGAGTATGTGAATTTCTCGGGCAAAATAGAAGAAGGATACGGAAAGGGCAGGGTTAAAATACATTCAAAAGGAAAATATGAACTTATAGAGTGGACAAAAGATACTATCAAATTCAAGATACCTGAGGGCAATTTTATTCTACGACATATGGATGGAAAACGTTGGATAATTATGGTATCGGCGGAAAAATAATCTACTAATAATTTTAAGTAATATTGACGGGTATTTGCTTTGAAAATATCCTTGAAAACATTACATAATTTGGAACTAAAATGAACAAACTATCTAAAAAAGACAAAAGACAAAAATCCGCACCTACGGACAAGATTCCTGGTGGTTTAGGACAATTTACGGAGCCACAAGACGTTGACCCAAAAGAATTAGAAATGGGCACAGAAGTTGAATATGAGCACACTCCAAATACAGATATGGCACAAGATATTGCCCTTGACCATTTGACCGAAGTTGATGATTACTATACTCGTTTAGAAAAGATGGAGGAAGAGGCAAAAGAAGATGGAACCTATCATGATGTAGAAAAAGTTTGTGTACTGATATCCTCTTTGATTAAAATTGCTAATAAAATCGATAAAAAGGGCGTCTATGAAATAGCCGATGAAATCGACGTACTGGTGAAAAAAATGAGCGGCATGAGTGTTGTAAATGATTTTATTCGTGCCCTAAAAGAAGATAACGCCAAAAAAGCTCATTTCCTGCTGCCTCATATTAAACCTTCCGATTTTCAACTAACAGACAAACAATTTGGGGACCTTGCGCATGTAATTGATATACAGGCACTTGATGTTGCTAGGATGATGTTGGGAATCACACAATATGATAAGAAAGACTCTGATTTGGGGCGGCCTGCTGTATCCAAACATCTCAAGGATGTATTTGTCGAAAAGAAAGAAGAAAAAGGTTGGTGGAATACTCCATACACTGAACCAAAAGGCAATGAGAATTGGACAGATGCAGACTGGGAATACTATGAGACTCACGGTGGAAAATGGGGAAAAGCTGATGACGGAATGAAAGTCCGCGATATAGTGGAAGGAAAAGTAAAGTTTGATATTAAGAAATAAATGAAAGCATTAGAAAATATGAGGCTTAAGAAATATAAATGATTAAAAGATGCGCCGGTCCTTGTGGGCTAGAAAAAGATATAAGCGAATTCAGACCGGACGGAAAATATTATAGAAATAAATGCAAAGAATGTGAAAGAGAATATGGCAAACAATACGATACGTCTCCTCGCCGAAAGAAAAACAGAAACGCGTGGAGAAAAAATAACAAAGAACACGAATGACAAACACAACAAGATTGGGATAATAAAAACAGAAGTAAACGTAGAGGGATTTATACAAAATGGGCAAAGCGCAATCCTGATAATTGTAGGCAAAGAGGAAGGAAAAGAAGAGCTAAAATAAAAGAAATTAATGAAAACTTTACTGCTTCAGATGAAAAGTTTATTTTGGAATTATTCGGGCATAAATGTTTTAATTGTGGCGCAACTGAAAGCTTATGTATAGACCATGTTCATCCTCTTTCAAAAGGCAACCCTCTAATCAGAAAAAATGCGTGCGTTCTTTGTGCAATATGTAATAGCTCCAAGAAAGACAAGAGTCCGTGCCAATTTTATGAAATAGATAAATTAATAGCGCTTTTTGTTCTGCTCGGGATATTTTAAGTTCAAATCAATTTTAATTAGGGAGTATTCATGATTAAAAAACTTTTGGTTGCGATGTTATGCCTCTTGACAAGTTGTTGTTCGTTTAATTCTAATCTTAGCCATTCTCAAAAATTTGATCCTAATTCTACTTATAGTTCGGTAGTAAAAGTATTTGCCAAAACCGATAAAGGCGAAGAAGCATTATCTGGTAGCGCATTTGCAGTTAATAAGGATGGACTATTAACCGCAGGACATGTATGCGTTGGAATTATTGCTTTGCGAACTTTGAATATTATTACTCACAAAATATACATAAACTATTATAGTGCCGATGGACAAACTGTTTTAGAAACGAGTGGCTTTAAAATTAAAAAAATAGACAAAGTAAATGATATGTGCCTTTTGGTAAAACATAATCATGGTTTAGTTCCTGTTCGGTTTGCGAAAAGCCTGGATAAAATGCGCCTTCATGATAAGGTTTTTATTACAGGCTCTCCGCTTGGTTTATTTCAAACAATAGAATTTGGAACTTTGGTTATTAAAGATGACGGTTCTCCAAAGCATTACGTAATATTATCGATAGTTGCCGCGCCCGGTAATTCCGGTAGTCCAATATTTAATGAAAACGGAGATGTAATTTCAATGTTGATCGCCGGCCCGGCCGGATTCAACCACATTGGTGTTTGTGTACCAGTAAGATTTTTAGTAGGATTTATAGGCAAAAAATAAATGAAAAAACTATCTAAAGAAATAGTTAAAGAACGGATTTTCAAGATTCACGGAGATACCGTTACTATGGATGAATCTTGTTATATAAATACTTATACAAAATGTCTGTTTATTGATAAGGATTACGGAGAGTGGTGGGCTTTCCCTAGAGATATTTTGATTGGCAAAGGACACATCAAAAGAAGAAGTGAAAAAACAAAAAAGACTAATTTAGAGAGATATGGCGTAGAATGCTCGCTTCGGAATCTAAAAATACAAGAAAAAACAAAACAAACTAATTTATTAAATTTTGGTGTTGAAAATCCTCTCAGTAGTCCAAAAATACAAGAGCAAATTAAGCGAACCAATTTAGAAAAATATGGTGCAGAAAATCCAATGCAAAATGAAGATGTTAAAAATAAACTGCAACAAACAAATATAGATAAATACGGCGTTGCATGCACTTTATTGGTTCCTAGTGTACAAGAAAAAATAAAACAAACTAATTTATCAAATCTTGGTGTGGAAAATCCGTTTAGCAGTCTAAAAATACAAGAAAAAATAAAACAGACTAATTTAGATAAATATGGATTTGAGCATCCTTCACAGAATCCAGATATTCACGAAAAAGTTAAACAAACAAATCTAGAAAGATTTGGAGCAGAATATCCCTCACAAAATCCGGAAATAGCTCTCAAGGGCGCAAAAGCCTCGAACAACCATTACATTCTATATCATTGGGAAACAGATGAAGAAATAGTTTGCGTTGCTTCTTATGAAAAAGCGGCTATAGAATATTTAAACGAAAATCAAATACTGTACTTTTGGCAGAAAACAGCTTTCACATTGCCTGACGGAAGAACATATCGTCCCGATTTTTATTTGATAAAAGAAGGCGTTTGGGTTGAAATCAAAGGCTATTTTAGAGACGATGCAAAAGAAAAATGGGAATGGTTTCATAAAGAATATCCCAATTCAGAGCTTTGGAACGAAGAAAAATTAAAAGAAATGGGAATATTATAATGACAAAATTATCAATACGACATAATGCTGGCGTAGAAATTCCGAGTGGCGGCGGATCCGTAGGAATTTCTACAGCAGTACGTAAATTTTGGAGAAAACACTACGCCAGCGTTCCGGGTATGCAAATGCCAAACGACAAACTGAATTATTTAATTGCGATTGATTACAGTCGTGCGCAGCCCGTATTTCGTTTTATATTAAAATCTGGTGAACCGGCCGAAATAAGAAAATCATCAAATAACTTTTACTATATCGCGGCTATAAGAAAATCTGGTCGTCACGATATTATTGTTATTCAAACTGCTATGAAGGAATCTCCTGAGGAAATAAAAAAGAGACGTCTTACAAAAGAATGGTTAGAAGACGTGTTCCAGGGAAAAATTAAAAAGAAACCGAAGCAAATGTCTTTGAAGATTTAATGGAGAGAACTATGAAAATTAGCAAGCGTGCTTCTAGTACGCCGTGGATGGATGTTAATCCTGAAGATTTCCCCGCCCCACCAATGGAATTGTTGAAAGGGTGGAGGCCGTGGCAAACAGAAGACTCAAAAGTCATAGAAACGTATTATGCTTTTTTAAAAGATAAGTTTCCAGAAAAGGCAAAAGAATTGGATAAGGGTTATTGGTTTGGTCAAGTAATGAAAATACTAGACCATTTTGCTCTTGGCTACGGAAGTAAACTAAGAAAACCAGTCGAAGATATTGAGATTAGGCCAGCAAAACAAATACATTATGAAGATATTCCTAAAGGCAAACACAAGTGGGTAGATTATTATCTGCCAGAAGAAATCAAAAAGGAACCGGAGATAAATATGAAAAGCTTAAACTTTGAAATAGCACAGAAACTAATCGTACTGGCCAACACGCTAGATAAAAAAGGTTTACACGAAGAGGCCGATGAAATAGACGAATTGGTTGATACGCTTATGAGTAATCCCGGCTTCAAAACCAAGCATCCCAAAGCCTATGAAGCATTCAAAGAAGAGATACCTGATACCGAATTGGCAGATGATAAACCAATAACTCCGCCAGACTCCCGGCTGTTTCCAAAACCAAACATTCCCGCAATGCCAACAAAAACACCGTATCAGCAAAAAACAAAGGTAGAAATAGGAAAACCAACAGGAATAAACGTAGAAATAGAAAAACCAATCATAGGAAAATAAGGCAACTTACAATGTTAATTAAAACAGCTATCATAAAAAAACTTCCTAACGGTAAATATCGTCTCTATTCTCGCAAAAAAGATTCGCACGGGAAAAGGCGCAATCTTGGCACATATAATTCTTTGAGCGCGGTAAAACAAAGAGAGAAAGAAATATCCTTTTTTAAACATCACGCAGAAGATGGTATGGTTGAAGATAATGAGACCAAATTGCTTAAAAATCTTTCCAAAATATCTACTTATTTAGAAGAAGCTGGTTTTATTGATTCTTCCGATACTATTTACTCTTCAATGGGAGCTATAGATGGAAGCTTATCTGATGATGAAGATTATATTGTTGATATGTTTATAAATACGGATGAACAGATGAATGTTGGGGGTGCTGGTGGTTCTCCTGGCGTTGGCGGGCAATATGACGGAAGTGCAGGAAGTTCGCCGAGCCTATTGAGTATGGATGCGCCTTCTCTTCGGGGTTCTATATTATTTGGTTTGGTTAAGATTGCCAACGACCTCGATCAAAAGAGCCTATATGAAGAAGCTGATGCTATTGATGATTTGCTCAAAATCATTACCGAATTAGAAGACACACAGGAAACCAAAAAAACGCAACGAACAAAAGAACCAAAAGAAGACAAAAAAGATGCTGTAGATACTGTTGCTCGGTCTAACGGAAGAGATGGTACGAGTGTTACTGATAATAGCAACTCTGGTATGTTTCAGGGATTATCGGACGCTTATTTTTATCGTGGGTATGGAAATCTGGAAGGAGCATATGGGCCCGCAGACAAATAAACAATGCGGGATGTCAAGAAAGCTCAATCAAACAAGATAAATTGTTCCACGAGCTGTATAACTTGCTCGAAGAAATAAAACCAAACATAAAAAATAGCGCAACTGCTTGAAAAATAAGAGGAAATTGACATCAACTAAATTATACAAATAACGCACAAATCTATCAATAATTTAACTATTAGGTATGTGGATTATTGTATAAAAATGGAGACCTGTCTTTATGGAAAAAATCGCTGTATTCGGGCCAAAAATGACCTTGAAAATTACTGACACCGAAATTGCAACAGCCAAGCAGGTCAAGGAAGATGTCAAAGACGTATTAAAAAAACTTGACTTAGCCGCTCGTTCCATATTAGATTTGAAAGACGCGGTAATTCAACAACGGCCTTCCCAGGATGACTTATCGAATAAATACAGGGGCCGATTTTTAAGATACCGGCGCAACATGACACGGGTTTTTAATGAGCTCGCAAGTTCTGTTAAAATGGTTATTGATAAATTATCAACTATAAGCGACCCCGATATGATTCGGCTTAAAGAAATCTTGGTAGCAGAAATAAGCGAATTTTCTGATGGCACACAAGCCGTATTAGATTTATTAAAAGAACCCGATCGTGCAGGATTTACAAATACATTGGAACGTATTTCTGTTCAAATTGATAAAAGAAATAGATCTATCAAAGATGTAATAGACAATCAGTTAATTGGGCACATAGATAACGACATATTGGGAAAAATGAAAATATCAGAATTACGATTTAATATTAGACGCCGTTCGAGAATTATAAAACAATTGGCGAGAGAAGAATAATGTCTTTCAAAAAAACTGGTGACGAAGCACCTATTTTAAATATTTATGATAGCAATGTTAAACAAAAATACTGTTCAGAATGCGGAAAAAAACTACGTCTTATTGCAATTGCTGATGGTGAAAATAAACTCATTTGTGATTGCCAGCTAGAAAAAACCGAAGAGCTAAACTAAGGAGAAGCCATTTATGAATACTAACAAAGAACTATTTTCGACTTTAATAAAAATGGCGGACAAACTAGACCAAGAAGGCAAGTTTGATTTGGTTGCTCACATTGATAAAACTCTCAAAACACTTGCTACTGGCGAAGAAGACAAAATGAATGCGGACGTTATGCCAACGGAAATACCAGAATCACAGACTTTGCGACTATCTTCTGCTGAATTAGATATGCTTACCGCAAAAGGCAACTCAGATAAAATCGCTAAAGTTTTGGCTAGTTTGGGCCGCGCGTTTGAGCTAACAAAGCATCCCGACGGAGTAATAACAGTCAGGTTGGATAATTCTATGATGCTCGCTGGTGGAAAGGGTTTATACCCTAATCTCGATAAAAAGTTTAAATCAATGTCTAAACACGCGTCCATTGAAGTTGAAGCCGCCCGTCCAAAAGCTCCTCTGAAGAAAGTTGAGGATGCTGATTTTCTAAACATATATCTTATCAAAGCGGACAATAAAATGAAGGAAGTAATAAAAAATCTGAATGATATGTTTGCCAGATTGCGGTTCTTCAATTTATACGATGCCGCAAAAGATATAAAGCTTGAGAGTCTTATTTCTGAAATTGAACGTGTTGAAGAAGCTGTTAGTAACACCTCCGCTAAGTTCTACGAAATGTCGCACGGCAAAAGGCCAGGGAAAGACACATTCCAACAGATGGTAAAAGATTTTGAGGCCAAGGATCCTACAACACAAAGTGCTACGGATTTTTTCGCTACTCAAATGGCAAAAGATGTGCCGACCAAAGAAGATGCGGTAGAAGAAAAAGAAGAAGTCCCGGAAGAGGAAGATATTAGCGAAGATGATTTGAAAGATTTCTGGGATAACAGCACGAGAGAACAAGACGATGTTATTAAAGGCCGCATGAGTCCGGCGGGAACGGCCATCACGGACGGAACTGGTACAGAGGGAAAAGAAGAGTAAGAGGAAGAAAAATAAATGCCAAAAGCTTTTACATTAGACGATATTAAACCTTGGGCCGAAGAATATAAAAATAACCCATCTTTTGTTTATGTAGCAAATAAGTTTAATGTAGACAGATATACCGTAAGAAAATGTTTTAAAAAATATAAAGATGAACTCGGAATAAATATAGTAAAAGATACAAAAGAAATTACCATCGAAGACATTAAAGCCTGGGCAGAAAAGTATAAAGAAGTATTGTCGTTTCGTGCGGTGGCCAGAGACTTTAATGTTAATTTAAATACCGTTATTAATAATCTTCATTTGCACAAAGAAGAATTCGGACTAATATTTAAGGAAGAGCTAGATGCTAAAGATAGAACAATGGAAGAAATTTCTAAATGGGCCGATGAATACAAAATAACTCAGTCTTTAGCAAAAGTTGTTAAAAAATTCAATGTTCCTCATTGTGCCGTTAATAGACTATTACATGAGCATAAAGATGAACTTGGTATCGTCTTTATTACAGAAGAACGAGAGCGCCTAGCTCTTGAAGGAAAAAAGAAATGTAACGGTGAATGCGGTCAAATAAAATCATTAGAAGAGTTTGGCTATTTGGGCGAGGGGCAGTATAGAAGCACTTGCAAAGTATGTCAAAGAAAATATGAAAACGAGCTTAGGGCAAAAAATAAACGACCCTTAACAGAAGAAGAAAAAAGACATAACAGAGAAGTCCGTAGTGCCCGGAAAGCAAAGATGACGCCAGAAGAATTGAGAATTAGACAAGAAAAACGAACAGCAGCACAAAGAAAAAGAAGGGCGTCTTATATTGGTGTAGAAGAAAATTTTACCGTAGAAGACAAAAATCTAATTTTTGAAGTTTTTGGTGGCAAGTGTTTTAAATGCAAAAAAGATCATGGTTTGTCCGTCGATCATCATAAACCACTTAATGCCGGGTTTGCACTAAATATAGAAAATGCTGTAATATTGTGCATAGGATGCAATAGTTCCAAGCACGATAAAATGCCAGAAGAGTTCTACACTGACAAAGAATTATCGGAAATAAACGAACTATTCAAGAAAGCAAAATTATTGAAGGAGCAAAAACAAAATGTCAATTAAAAAGATAGGGCAAAGCATAGAACAGCAACTTGACCAAAATATTCTTTCTCCTAAACAAGCTTTGCCCACCAAAGATATAACAGAACGATTTATTAAATTGGCGAAGAAATTGAAACGCATTGCTCCCAAGGCGCAGGATTTTCTTTACGGCCATACCGTGATGATGCACGCCAGTGAAGCCTCCCTAATTGATCAATCTACTGGAAAACCAATTCTAAACGCATGTGGAGAGCCGGTAGAGGCTCATTTTGAGCCAATTAAAGTAAAGGGCAAAGATTCATTCAAATGGGTAAGCAAAGATGGCATTAAGCCTTATAAAAATCAAAACTCCGACTCATTTCCAGAATCAGAATTAATAAAGGCGCACAAACTATGGATAGGCCGTCCGTTGTGTAAGGACCATAAGTCGGAATCTGTTGATGGCATTCGCGGTATTATAATTGATACTTATTACGATCCTAAGTTTAAACGCGTTCATGCTTTGTTTGCACTAGATAAGAAAAACTATTCTGACTTGGCGCGAAAAGTGGAGTCAGGATATGCTAACGCAGTTAGCATGGGGACCGCCGTAGGACGTAGTATATGCTATGAATGCGGAAATGTTGCCACTACCGAAAAAGATTACTGTAAATGTGTAAAAACCAGAAATTGTTATGCCGAACTTAATTATGATTTAAACCCAATCGAACTTTCTTTGGTTGTTTCTCCCGCCGATCATTTAGCTCACATTCATAATATTATAGCCTCGGTTAATGATTATGTTCAAAAGAAACAAGACCGAATAGAGCAATTAGTCAATGATAGATGTGTTAATCCAACGGAACTTCAATCTATCGCAGATTCAATAAACGAAATACAAATTAAACTCAACAACTTAATGTCTCTTCAAAAAACCGCCTCGAATAAAACTGCTGGCGAAATGGGCGAAATCAGCAAGGCCATTGAGGTATTACAAGAGCAGATAGATAGAGAAGAAGACCCACAGAAACAAAGCGAACTAAAAACCAAAATCGACGAGTTAGTTAATGAAATGACGGAGGACGACAAGCCTCAAAAGAGCGAACAATATGAAGACCTCAAAGTGTGGCCCCAAGCTACTATGGGTGGTGGCGGACCGGATATGAGCACAATGAGCGACCAAGATACGGCACAACCTGCTCCGGGTTCTTTTAATCCATCGAGCAGATATGCAAATATAGAAGGAGACACAAAACAGGGAATGTTAGACGAAATAAGTCTCCTTCGATCCAAAGTAGAGAACCTTCAAGACTCGATTAAAGAAATCCAAAACAAATTTTCAACAGAGGAGAGTACAACAATGAATTCTGCCAGATTACGTGCACGTGCTAAAGCACGCCGAGCTTATTTTCAGGGTGGTGGGGGCGTTAATGAACCAACACCGGGTAAGGTGAAATATCCCGAGATGGGAGATTATCAAAAGATTCGTGATAGTGAAGACAAACAAATGGTGGGCGAACCACTAGAAACTGGATCCGAAGGCCTATTCCCTGGCGACGAACAGAAGTTAAAAGAAGTCAATCGTGACGGTCTTAACTTGAAGAAATCAGAGCTAGAGGAAAGAAAGATGAAGCGTCATGCTTATTTTCTTGGTGGCGGCGGCGTAAATGAGCCCGCGCCAGGCAAAGAAAAATATCCTAAAGAGGACGCGGAAAAGATTCGCGACAATGAGGATAAGCAAATGACCGGGCTTTATGATATGGGCAAGACAGACAGCATCGTTCCTGCTGACAAACCAGTCAAAGAGCATTGGTTGCGTGCTAAACTGCGCGCGACGTTCACCAAAGTTGCCGATGAAAAAGGCCAGATTAAGAAAGACGCATCTCACTGGGATGTATATGCTGGTGATGAAAAAGTTCTTTCTGCAACCGGCGCTGAAATCTATGGCGACGAGCTGGATAATTATTGGGATTTCCTAAACTCCAAAGATTACGGCAAAGAATTAATGAAGACCATTCGTACCGAAGGGTTCGAAAAAACTATGTGGTTGCAAAAGGGTGCCGCTTCT
>Ga0209777_10005674_pt1 | contig 14291 bp, 17 predicted proteins | sample FrelakmetHBP12HB_FD_187147 | JGI IMG/M metagenome (GOLD analysis project Ga0209777, IMG submission 187147) | Freshwater lake sediment microbial communities from the University of Notre Dame, USA, for methane emissions studies -HBP12 HB (SPAdes)... | ecosystem: Environmental > Aquatic >...
GTGATACTCTCCAATGACTGTCATCCCGACTGGGTCTTTCCATTCCTCCGGCTGGAGCAGAATATGTTCTGGAATCTTCTTTTTCATAGGAGGATTTTTCCCTTTTTTCTTTTTCACGTTAGGGTTCAAGTAAATCACCTATTTTTTTACGATTATTTGAAACCGGACGAAGACACGGGTGCCTTCACGGGATTCTTCCACAGAGATTTTCCAATCCTCTATTTCAAGATGGAGGTTTTCGAAGAATTTTTCTACTGTATCCATGATGGTCTTAACGTTTTCTTTTTTTCCTTCAACGATATGAAGCATTGATTCAATTTTTTCTTTATCGCTCATTTTTATCCCTTTTCATTTTGCAGGAGATTTTTATTGATGATGTTCCTCGGGTTTGTTTTCGAAAAGTAACTTCACGTTTGCAAGCAACTCATACGTACCTTTTGAATCATTCTCGTGATTATAATATTTTTGGAGAGTATTTGCAAGGGGAAACCAATTAAAATGGCAGGCGAATCGCACAAAAACCAATGAGTTAAAACCGTATTAATGCTTGTCCGATACCCTTATATAAAGATTTCTGTTTTGGAGTTTTAGGCACGATTTTATCTCTTTTTATGGGGTGGGAACTGAACAATTAACACTGATGTCCGCCCCCAATATGCTATTTATTAGCCCGATTTTTAACTTGGGTTTTTGTGCGAATTAAATGACAAAAAAAGGAAAAAAAGAGGTTGGATGGGAGGCTACGGCTGTGGCGGCATCCCTGGCTGTATCGGTGGCGGAGCTGCCGTCGGGGCGGACAGCGTCTCCGGTATCGAGAAAAACGCGATGATCTGCAGGATGAACGCTACGAAGATGATGATGAACCCGACGAGGACGATGGCCGTCACCGCGCCGATGAGGTACAGTAGGCCAGCGGTGTGGAACATCGACGTGTGGGTCTCGCTGGCGATCTTGTTGTAGCTTTTCCTGAGGAAGTAGGCAGCGACGATGAGGGTGAGCCATAAGACGAGCAATCCTGCGATGATGGAGGTGAAGAACGGCACGACGCCCTTGGTTTGCATCATCTGATAGAATTGCGGCATTGACGTCATGTTCTGGAACTTCGTCCAGTCTATACCGGCACCATAGGAAAAGTAGGATATAATAATGATGAAGATTGCGATGACGGCACCGATGATGACGATGATGAAGGTGAGTAAAAAGTTATTGAAGATGTTATGGTCTTTAATTTCGTCTGCGATGTATTTCACGGCGACGAGGACGAGGATTAGGCCTACGAAGGCGATGATCCATCCTACTGTGGGTACTGGGAACAGCAGCATGAGGATGGAGCCAATTCCGCCTAACAGTTTTTTGCGTTATGTATCTTTTGACTCTCCATGTTTGTTTTCCACCTTTTCTTTGAGGCGGAGTAAGAGGGTGTTGTTATTAAAATCTTGCGCTCATTGAGAAAAAACATCTATACTTGACTTGGTCGGAAGTAGTCTTCTCCAACAGTCTAGTGAACGCAAAATAGGGAGCAGTGTACTAGCTTGATACTACGAGGTGCGACTTATGGTAAGAGAGGCGGTATTGAACATTTAGCTAGTAATCATTCTTAGGGATTTTCTGTCAGACCTTAACTTCCTCTCTTCAGGGGGAAGTGAACCAGAGGAGAAATTGCATTGTAATCAAGGGATAGAAAATTTTAAATCCTGCATTTTATACATCCCAGTGGAGGCACTGATGACTATGTGGTTACAATTACGCCTATATCTCTTAGTAGGGCTTATGTTCGCGATCCTGTATGGAATATTTGTTGGAATTGGATACTACCTTCAGATCACCGGGTTTTATTTTTATCTCCTGATTATAGGAGTTGCTGCAGGGTTCGTTCTTTTACAATATTTTATCGGACCAAAAATTGTTGAGTGGTCGATGCGAGTCAAATATGTCAGTGAACAAGAATATCCGAAACTTCATCAGATGGTCGCAGAGCTAGCACAAAAAGCAGGATTACCAAACAAACCAAAGGTTGGTATCTCTCAGCTGCCAATCCCCAATGCGTTTGCATTTGGACGAACTAAAAAAGGCGCACGCGTTTGTGTCACCAAAGGGCTTCTTGAACTGTTAAATGAAGATGAGCTAAAAGCTGTCCTAGGCCATGAAATATCCCATGTCAAACACCGGGATGTTGCTGTGATCACCATCCTGAGTGTAATTCCGATGATTTGTTATATGATCTACGTTTCGTTTTTATGGGGTGGTATGGGGCGACGAGACCGTAATAGCGGGGGAGCAATCGCGATTGGAATTCTCGCACTTGTCGTCTACTTCATCACCAATCTTCTTGTCATGTACGGATCACGCATCCGAGAATATTATGCGGATCAAGGGAGCGCTGAGCTAGGAAATCAACCTCATTATCTGGCGACCGCGCTCTATAAACTAACAGTGAGTACGGCAAGGACACCGAAGCAATTATTAAAACAGACTGAGGGAATGAAAGCATTTTTTATCAATGATCCATCAAGAGCAATGAATGAGGTTCGTGAGCTGAAGGATATCGACTTGGACATGAGTGGTACGATTGATCAGAATGAGCTGATGATGCTTTCCACAAAAAAAATATCGCTTAAAACCAGTGATAAGCTCCTTGAAGTGCTCAGCACTCATCCCAATGTCGTGAAACGAATCAAACATCTTGCATCTCTTTCAACCACCTAAATTGATTGTCACAATGAGAATTTGGGACATCCAACCAGAAAAACTCTGCCGAAACCATCTATTAGGTGAACATCGAGAACTCCATGCGATATGGTCAATTCTTATAAATAATAAAAAAGGGTACGCCCATCACCCTGAAACCGTACGTTGGAAAGGAAAACAGAAAGCATTATACCTTCGGCATGAGCAGCTCGTAAAAGAGATGATACGGCGAGGGTATCGCCATCATAGCCCGCTGGAGCTATCGTTTGCTACTGGATATGACCAGCAAGATGTCTTTGTTGATTCACACGAAGAACAAGTTCGTTTGCTCCGGCAGAAAAAATGTGGATGTACTGTATAACTGAATTGTAATTAGTTTTTTTAAAAAAAAAAGAGGGGGTGTTTCTACTTTTGTGCTACGCCGCCCCATTTTGAAATGTATACTATCCCTAGAACACAAATAATTGTTAGTATTAGAGCTGTTACTACTGCCACAATTGCACTATTCATATTGGTTGGAGCAGTGACACTTAATCCGGTCATGTTAACGAGTCCTACGATAACGTCTTTCCAGATCAGCGCTATGATGAAACCAAATGCTGCGGCTATTGCTACTGCTATTGTGCTCTTTATTTCTTTTATGGTTACCATTTTTCACCTCACCATTTTTATAATTAGGAGGCAAATATTCTAGAGCTATATAATCATTTCGAAAAAATTCATCATATTTCAGGGTTATTCTAAAGGGATGAGGGTTTTTCCAAATATGAGGCGTAAACAGAGAAGTGGCCAGAGTATCAATAATACTATCAATAAAAAAGTAGGTAGAACACCGATATGTTGCACCAAATAGCTCAGCAATACAAACGGAACCAATAGAAGCGCAAGCCCTTCATGCGCCCCTTCATATCGAAGCATGAGGTTACGTTCCTTCAGTGACGTGGTAAGAATCCCTCTTGTGGTATAGAGCAAGATAAATGCGATACCGAAAAAACCAAGGAGAGGAATTGGATAACCATTTAGTACAATTGAGGTATATCCTAAAAAAAACGGAAGCAAAGCTACCAGGAGATGTACTCCTTTTATTGCGTAGGTGTACACGATAAATCGTAATGGTTTTTTCAACTGATTTCCTAGAACATGGACACCTAAGATAACAGGCGTAGTCCGTATACCAAGTTTCGTGTCAAATTCCACATCCTTCAAATTCGCAGACACGCCAACGCTGAACACCCATTGCAGGAACCCAACAAATGAAATGATTATCGCTAACGTTGATACCTTATCAGAGATGGTCAATGCCCCGAACATCCCATACATGAACACTGCAGCCCCCAGCACATATTCCATACCTGGGACACGTTTACTATATCGATTGTATAGAGTCATAAGTAAAAACGATAGTAATAACACGACAAACGAACGAATGGAGAAGAAAAAGATAACAGTAAGAACGACCGATATGAAAAAAGAACCGAGAAAAAGAAGATGCGCTTGTGTTCGTGATAATACTCCAGTCGTGAGTGGTCGTTGCACCACATATTTCGACTGTCGATCAATTTCTATATCATAATAATCATTTTGGACAAAGACAAATATATGCCCGAGTATCCCAATAATCAATAACAGTAAGAGGCGAAATGCATCAAACTGCCCATTACACAGTGCTCCAAAAACTGGGGTGAATCCTATAAAAAGGATACCATATGGTCGAATAAGTTTTATGTACTCCCTTACGACTCCCACAATCCCAAACCCTGTTTATATGATGCAATACATTCTTTTTTCAAATGAGTATCTCTACCCACTTCCCCTGTCCTTCCCATAGACGTAATGATGACAACGGCAACATTCCTTTTAACTGTGTAGAAATCCACTCAAGAATATGCTCGGCTGTCGGGTTCACAAAGAGCTCATTTAACGCTTGATGATCCAGTTTTTCAAGGACAGTTGTTTCTACGATTTCTTTCATTTTCGCAAAATCTACTACCATTCCATCCTTCTTCACACCGCTTTCTATGACAACCTCCAATTTATAGGTATGACCATGTAGTTTCTCACATTTCCCTTTATAATGCGGGATATAATGCGCGGCATCAAAGTAAAATTCTCGACACAGTCTCATAGATGATTCTCCTTTTTCGGTTTGAGAATAGAAACGAGGAATATAAACGTCATCTATTTGTAGACCCTTACTTTCTCAGTCCAAGGATGATTGTTATACAGCTCACGAATTGATTTTTTGAGTACAGCATGGACAAAGTCAGGTTTGATGTCCATCATCGGCTGAAGAACGAAGAGTCGTTCTTGTATCATTGGATGAGGAATAACAAGAGTCTTTGTCTTGATAACGTGATCTCCATAAAACAGGATATCGATGTCGATAGTCCTTGGTCCGTTTTTCACCGTTTTTGTTCTCCCAAGTTTTCGTTCAATGGATTTGAAAGAAAATAATAGTTTTTTCGGATCAACATCAGTCTGGATTTCGACGACACAATTCAGGAACCAGCCTTGTGTGACATTCCCGACTGGCTCAGTGAGGTATAGACGGGATATTTTTTTTACCGTATATAACTTAGAAATGAAGGTAAGAGCTTTATTGATATAGTCTTCTTTATTGCCGATATTCGACCCAAGACCAAGAAACACCATCGGCATTATGCACCCCGGATTGCATCCACGACTTGTATAGCACGTTTACATTCATTCACATCATGGACGCGTACTATGTTTGCTCCATTCATAATAGCTATGGTAACCGCAGCTAATGTTCCTTCAAGACGCTCTTTTACCGACAAACCTGTTATTGTTCCTATAAAAGATTTTCGCGATGGCCCAACAAGAATCGGACAGCCAAGCGTCTTGAATACTTCTAGGTGTTTGAGTATCTGGAGGTTGTGTTCTACAGTTTTTCCAAAACCAATCCCCGGGTCGATAATGATATGTTGAATTCCTTCTTTTCGTGTTTTAGTAATCTGTTCTCGAAAGAATGCGGTAATTTCTCCAAGCATATCCTGATAGGTAGGGTTCTGCTGCATGGTTTTCGGCATCCCTCTCATATGCATGAGGACAACAGGGACCTTGTACTTTGCTGCAACCTTTCTCATTTCTGGGTTTATCATTCCAGTGATATCGTTAATGAGATGTGCACCTGCTTTCAGACACGCGTCCGCAACGAGTGGTTTATAGGTATCGATAGAAATAGGGATCGATACCTCATGTAAAAGTTGCGTTATTACAGGTAAGATTCTGGCCAGCTCTTCTTTTTCAGATAGAGGTACTGCACCGGGTCGTGAACTTTCTCCACCCACGTCAATAAGGTCAGCACCATCAGAAACCATTTTTTTCCCATAGGCAACCGCTGTATCAACCTGATTGAATAGTCCTCCGTCAGAGAACGAATCCGGAGTCACATTCAGGATTCCCATAATTAATGTTTTTTCAAATCGTAATGTATAATCCTTGCAGATTATCGGTGATAGTGTTGGCATCATTTTCCCCAAATAAGGACGACCTATTAATAACCAATGTTCATCGTCATGCTCCATAATGAAACTATGATGAAACTGTGCGATATGAACAATAAGAGACGCATTATAGAAAAAGAACATATCAGCAGAGATCTAGAAAAAAGGGCATACGTTCGTTATCATTACTACGAATATAGAAACTCGTCTGTTTGAATTCATAGAGAGAACGTAATCCTCCTAATTCATCCCAATTATTATATATATACAATTATATAAATTGATAACATCTGTACAACAAGACTTTATAAGGATCAAAACAACCCTTCATTACATGTTAGTAATCGGGCTTTTATCGACGGAAGAAGAAGCACAGGAAATTCAATTCATCGCAAAAATTTGTACCTTAGAAGATCGTATCCGCTATCTTGTTCATGTTGAAAGCATTAAACAACATGTCAGAGAGCAAAAGAGATTGTGACGCAAATTACAAAAACACCATTGTTGTTCCAAGGACTACATGACCGTCTTGATTATTTCTTCATCTGAGGACCCTGCGAGTACGAATATAAAAAACAGTCTTTTAGAACAAACAACCTGGGAGGAACATGGGACTTTTTATAACACCCCTGTCTATAGACACGTCTCAATGGACGATCTGGTAATCGTTACCATACCAGATAAAAAAATACGACACGAAAACATCGACACAGAAGTAAAAGAACAACTCCACATCGACCCAAGGATAGCTATCTTTCTTTCAAGACATCGTAGTAAAATGGGGAAACCAAGTCTCACTGTTCATCCGATTGGTAATTTCGGTGATGCGGAGTTCGGTGGACAACCAAAAACCCTTGTATCCACAGCACCACGGATGATGATCCATCTTCTTCGACTCATTAAAAAAAATCTTCAACTAACAGATCTCGGATATCATGTCTGCTATGAAGTCACCCATCACGGACCGTTCCTGAAGATTCCCACACTGTTCGTAGAGGTTGGCAGCACAGAAATTCAATGGCAACAAAAAGAACCTGCATCGATTATTGCAACATCCCTGTTTGAACTACTGACAATATATCATTATGAAGAAGAGTTTCCAAAGGACATTCCCGTTCTTCTCGGCATCGGTGGGGGGCACTACGCACCACGATTCACTGATGTCGCATTTCAGAAAAAAGTTGCCTTCGGTCACATGATCCCATCCTATCATATCGATTCCGGGGTCATCGATTGGACGATGATCCAACAGGCAATTCAGACTACACCAGATATGCAGGGGGTCTATCTTCATAAGAAAGCGCTCAAAAAATCACAGGTTACCCAATATAAACAATTATTCAACGATCATGATATCCCAGTTATCTCCAGCGAGGAACTACCGGTTCTGTTGTAAATTCTTTTTCGCAAGATGATGAGCAAGTCGTAACGGTTCAGGGTTTTTCGAAGAACATAGGTGTTTCACTACCTCAAGACTGGTTTTGAGAGACACACGATGTCCTGGTGAAACATAGATCGGTTTCGTACCTGGCTTTATGGAAAATGCATATCCTCGTTGTTCTTTATCGATAATCACTTGAGAATCTTTCACTGTACCATACAGAAGGGTTTTTGCAACCCCAATCGTTGGAATATCTAAGGTGATTCCCGCTTGAGACGCAAACCCACAACGAGCGGGATGGATTATCCCATTTCCATCAAGAAGTACCAGAGATGGAGTTGACCGAAGATGGTTCATAAGCTTTTGAACAATAGGAAGCTCTCGATAGGAAAAATAGGTAGAAATGAACGGGAAATCAGTCAGTGAAAATACCATAGATTCTTCGATCACCTGCATGGTGTTATAATCAAGGACGACACAGGCTCCACATGCCTCATGAAACTCATTGTCTGGATATGCGACATCGATACCAGCAACAGTTTCTATATCCTGAAAATCATCTTGTAGAGACATGTTTCTACTAAGGTTTATTTGTTCCTCACGTAATGTCTTCAATGGATACTCTGTTCTAAAATCATTAAAGAACACATCTTCAAAATCAACTATCATTCCTTTGTTTACGTGAATTGAATCCTGCTTTAGTCTTCTAATTTTATCATCAATCCCGAGTCCAAATCCACCAAGTCGTCCATCAGAATGAACAATCTTGAAACATGGCATATTATCAGCATTAGGATTCTGGTTCATCATCCGACCAACTGCCCTGGCTGCTACTTTATCACCTAATGCTATTGCGACCGCGCCATATGTTGAAACCTTTCCAGGGGGAATCTGTCGGACTAAATTATAGGTATATTCAAAAAGATTCATATAGAAATATCAATTATGCAGTGTAAATAATTTACTGTTCCATCTTTGAATTGTATCTATGGAGTAAATGCATCGATATGAATGTTATTAAATTCCTTGGGACCGCGGGGGCACGGTTTGTTGTCATGAAACAGCTTCGAGCGTCAGGTGGTATCTGGCTCACTCTTGATGGAACACATGTTTTAATTGACCCAGGTCCTGGCGCGCTCATTCATTGTCTTTCCAGTAGGCCAAAGCTCGACCCTCAGGATTTAGAAGGAATTATTCTTACCCATCGTCATCTTGATCATTCCAATGACATTAACATTATGATTGAAGCAATGACAAACGGTGGATTCAAAAAGAAAGGAGTCGTGTTTGCTCCAAGAGACGCGCTGCAAGAAGATCCGGTGATTCTCAACTACGCAAGAGAGCAAGTCGACCATATCGAGATTCTCAAAGAAAAAGGAAAGTACCAAATAGGAAACATCTCCTTTGAAACACCAATACGGTTAAAACATGGGGTTGAAACATATGGCATCAACTTCAGAGGAAAAACCAGCTCGATTTCTCTGATCACCGACACCGATTATTTTACGGGTCTTGCATCACATTTTACCGGAGACATCCTTATCGTCAATGTCGTGATGTTAAAAGATAAAAATACTATTAAACACCTCTGTTTACAAGAAGCAGAACAGATCATTGAGGCAAATAAACCACGACTTGCGATTCTAACGCATTTTGGTATGGGGATGGTGAAAGCAAAACCATGGGAGATAGCAGAACACCTCACAAAGAAACTAGGAGTCAGTGTCATCGCAGCTCGAGATGGTATGCAGGTTGATATTGACCAGTATACAAAATAGTTTTTAATTCTCTACATCGATATCAAAAAAATGATGACGGTACGATCGCTCCTCCCAAAATACTATGATATTCTTGAAGAACAGGCGATGGCTCAGTATCTTGATTGTAAGTATATACCTGTCTCGTTTAAACTCACCCAATCTAGCGATGATCTTTGGCGTACTCATGATGAGGCGCTTCAGTTGATGAAGGTACAGAACACTCTACCGAAAAAGTCCCTTCTCGATTTGAAAATCGAACTTGCAGATCGCCTCTTTCAGGCATGTTATTTCTGTGAACATAAATGTAAGGTAGATAGAAGAAAAACTACTGGGAAATGCGGTGTCCAGGAATCGCGTATCGCATCTGAGTTTTTACATTTCGGTGAAGAAACCATGCTTGTTCCATCGTATACGATCTTTTTTTCAGGATGTACCTTTCATTGTGTGTTTTGCCAGAACTGGGATATCAGCCAGTTTCCTTGTGGAATAACCATAGAACCTAAACAGCTTGTCACTGCTATTGAACAACGAAAAAAACAGGGTGCACGAAACGTGAACTGGGTTGGTGGAGACCCAACACCAAATCTCCTGTATATCCTAAAGGTTTTACAGCAATTAGACAGTAATATCGCACAGGTGTGGAACTCAAACATGTACTGTTCAGAGGAGACAATGAAATTGTTACATGGGGTGATAGATCTCTATCTGACAGATTTCAAATATGGGAATGATTCATGCGCAAAAAGACTCTCCAAGGTTGATGGATATACCGCTGTTATGAAACGAAATCATATGCTTGCGTATCAGCACGGTGAGATAATCGTACGACATTTGGTACTGCCGAATCATAGAGCATGTTGTTCGGAGAGGATTATGCAGTGGATCCAGGAGAATACCCCCCAGATCGCTGTCAACATCATGGCGCAGTACCGACCAGAATATCATGCTGATGAATACAAGGAGATTACCTGTCCTGTTTTGAGAGAAGAGTATCTTCGAATAAAAGAATATGCAGAAACACTAGGTCTTTTTCTTATATAAAAAATAAAGGAAGATCGAATCGCTGTTTCACTCTTCCTATCTTCTGTGGTTCCACTGAGTTGTTGAAAAACATTTTTTTTCAAATTGTGCTGCTAACGTTTTTTCTTCTTTCGTAAGAATCCCTTGGATCAATTCGACGTGGAATTCTCCCTCAAAACCGACCTTTAGTGCCTCTGCTACGTCTTCAAAACGTATCCGCTTTCCCAATATGTTTTGTATTGATATCACCCGCTGTTTTACGTCTTGGATTAGTTTATCTTTTATCTTTTCATTAGGAACTTTCAGCAAAGAAAACATCATGTTGACATCGACATCCAAAAGGATTGTCCCGTGTTGAAGAACCGTGTTTGCTTTCCGGGTTTGTGCATTCCCAGAGATCTTTTTTCCATTAACAAGGATATCATTGATAGGAGCATAAGTACCCTTAATTCCTAGTTGTTTTAACCCTTGTAGTAACGCGTTACAAATCCGTCCGTAACTTTTTAAAATATTTTTTGGTATCGCAGGATGTGTCTCTGGTATCACTATACTGTAGGTTAATTCTTTATCATGGAACACGGCGCCTCCGCCAGTGATTCTCCGAACATAATCAACACCAAGTTTTTTACATGCGTTTACATCGATTTCTTCAGTTACACTTTGAAAATAACCGATAGAAATAGCAGGGGGCATCCATCCATAAAATCGTACGGTAGGAGGAACCTTACCGTCGCTATTTGCGGCTAGTATCGCTCGGTCAATTGCCATATTTGAAAAAGCAGTGTTGAAACCTGTTTGGAGCAATCTCCATTGTTCTTTCATGGTTTACACATCAGGATTCCTTGCGTCAAGCCTTCCGCATTAACGCCAATAAATTCAATATGATATTCCATAATGATTGAACGTATCTTCTCCGTTAATTGTTCTCGTTCTATCAATATGTTTTTTAGTTTCGTTTCCATCAGTTCAATTGCCTCTTCAGGATAGGCAAAAAAATCCCCAGTGATTCGAATATCCCTGATTTTATTTTTTTTTTCATCGTATTCGACGGAGATTTTCAGCAGCTTTCCCTGTGGCACTTTATAGATAGATTGAGATCGCATAATCCGTACGTGTATTCAATTGTCTTCTTTTAAAGTTCCTTATCTGCACACTTCTACTGCAAGGCATTCTGTGCATGATAGGAGCTTCGAACCAGCGGTCCCGATTCAACATGGGTAAAACCAAGATTCAGTGCGATGTTTTTAAACTCTTGAAATTCATCTGGCGTGTAATATTTCTTAATTTCAGCATGCTGTTTTGTCGGTTGTAAATATTGTCCTATTGTTAAAAAATCAACGTGTGCCGTTTTTAGATCTTGTATTGTTGCAAGAATCTGTTCCTTAGTTTCCCCAAGTCCAATCATGAATCCTGATTTTGTTTTCATCTGTTTATCCATGGTTTTTATTGTTTTTAATACGGATAAACTCCTCTGATAATCTCCTTGTGGACGAATTTCGGGAAATAATGTCTCAACGACCTCAATATTATGGTTTATGATATCAGGAGCGCTATCAACGATACTCTGCAACGCAGTCCCGTCTGCTTTAAAGTCAGGGATTAGGGCCTCAATATGAACTACTGGATTCAAATGTCGAATTTCCTGTATGGTCTGAGAAAAAACATGTGCCCCACCATCCGGGAGATCATCTCGTGTCACCGATGTTACAACCACGTACTTCAACCCTAGGGTTTTTACGCTTTTTGCGATATCTCGTGGTTCATTTTTGTTTAATGACCCAGGGTTGCCATGGGTAACATTGCAGTATTTACAGTTCCGGGTGCAGACGTTCCCTAAAATTAAAAAAACAGCGGTGCCGCATCCGAAACATTCAGCAATATTAGGGCATCTGGCCTCTTCGCAAATCGTATGTAACTTCTCATTTCTAAGCAGAGTTTTTACTTTTGAAAAATTTTCTCCTCCACCGATTTTTACTTTCAGCCAATCAGGATGTCGTCTCATCATCTCTGAAGAAAAAACAATGGTGTTTATAATTCTGTTGTCTCTCTAGAAGAGATCATTATGACACTTTTACACACCCATTGTGACCCGCAACAGATCTCGCAATCCTGGGGAAACGCCAAGGATGAAGATGCCGATTTTAAGGAGATTGACTAACCGTGAATACTTCGTTAGTTCTTTTTTATAGACGACATCAAAAATATAAATCACCATAATAATCAGGAGGAATTTGACAATGGGAAATAACGGTGGCCATATCTCCATGAGACCGTTTGATGCTGGATGTTTCTCAATATATGACGGTAACCCCATATGCAAGGGATCATAGATACTCACGTAGCTTGTTATCCCATCAATCAGTTGTCCTGCGAGCATCGAGAGATTCAACGGTTTCTTATATGCCATAATGGTGTCATGTTTTCGATAGACCCACGCAATCAGGTACACGAGAAAAACGATGAGGACAACAAGACCGATAACGAGCAAAAACACATTACCGTATGTGCCAAAAGAATCACTCCATTGGTCCCCCATAATCCATCGTCCAATAAGGAAAAAACTCGGGAGTACTACAAGTAATCCCCCTGAGAAAATGACGGTATTAACCGTAATCATCTGTTTTTTTATCATACGATAGAGGAGAGGGAGAAATGCGAGAAGGGAAAGAACGTAAAAGTAACTAGGTTCAATAAGAGAGGCACCATAGCGGATTCCAAGAGCCCAAATAATTGTATAGAAGCTATCAATAAGAACAAACACAGAAAGAAGAATGAACAGTGTTTTCCGTGGATTAAATGCTCTTTTTTGGAGATAATACCTTAGAAAGAGAAAGATCAGCACATACAGCGTCGTCTGAAAGTATATTAGTGGTGAGATGAACCAGTACACCACTGGTTCAGAAAAATAATTAGTATCTTCCAAGACGCGAGTTACTGGACCAAACAGGATATATGGAAATAAGGCAAGGCAGAAATACCAATCGACCCTGATATCAAGTTTTTTCAAAAGTTTGTACAGTCCGTAGAGGGCGCAGACAAGGATAATTCCATAGGTAATCTCCGAAAGAATCGTATAGCCTTCGAATGCGGTGATACCATTGTAGGAAACCGAATGCCCGGATGCATCAGCAACCACTGGCCCCCAGTAATATTTCCAGATCCACTGGTCATAGACCAGGGTTGGTGCAAGGAGGTATCCAATCGTAATCATCGCAATGATTCCAAGAAAAATGCCTAGTAATAGGATCATTTTTTGCTGTCCGGTAATGGTTCGAAGGTTCATTATTTCAAGGCTAAGAAAAAGACTATATATTAATTTACCCTCCCGCTCAAGGACCAATAGCAATTATTATAAGGGTAAAATATTATGTATTAAGTAGGGGAAACATTATGAAGAAAGCAATTACGATTCTCTGGGTAGTTTTTTTGTTGCTCCCAATCACTTCTTTTAGTACAGCAAAAATTAGTACTGCTTCTGAACTGTTCAATGTACCGTCTTCTTTCAGTTGGCGGGATATCAACGGAACTGATTATACTACTCCAATTAAAGATCAGTCACCCGCACCAACCTGTGAGGCGTTTGGTTTCTGTGCCACCCTGGAAACAAAAATGCAATACCAACTCAAGGAAATCTATGATCCAGATCTATCAGAAAATCATTTATTTTTCTACGCAGGAGGAACCATTCAACGAGTAGGGGTGAGCCTGATAAATGCAGCAAACTACCTCATCAACCATGGCGTCCCTGATGAAGGATGCTACCCTGACCCTCATCGAGACTTTGATTACCCTTTTCAAAGCCTCCCAGGATGGGAAAACCGGACGGTTAAAATAACAGAGTGGGGATGGGTCAACCATAACATCACCAGTATGAAACAAGCATTAATACAACATGGCCCACTCATCACCTGTATCAGCGTATGGAAAGATTTCATGTGGTACTTCGGAGGGGTCTACCATCATCGATGGGGACCA
>Ga0209777_10005675_pt1 | contig 14288 bp, 13 predicted proteins | sample FrelakmetHBP12HB_FD_187147 | JGI IMG/M metagenome (GOLD analysis project Ga0209777, IMG submission 187147) | Freshwater lake sediment microbial communities from the University of Notre Dame, USA, for methane emissions studies -HBP12 HB (SPAdes)... | ecosystem: Environmental > Aquatic >...
GAGCAGCTCCAGTATGACATCCTTGGCAGACACCCAGGGCTTCAGCTCGCCCGTGAGCTTCACCCCGACTATTTTCGGCATATTTAGATAGAACGCGCCTCCGCCCATGGCGAGCGCGACATCCAGGCCCCCGGCGCCGATGGCGAGCGAACCCGCTCCCCCTGCGGTCGGCGTGTGCGAGTCGGAACCCAGCAGCGTCTTGCCCGGCCTCGCGAACCTCTCCAGATGCACCTGGTGGCAGATTCCGTTGCCTGGCCTTGAGAAAAGTATCCCGTATTTCGCGGCCACGCTTTTCAGGTAGTCATGGTCATCGGCGTTCATGAAGTCGGTCTGGAGCGTGTTGTGGTCCACGTAGCTGACAGAGAGCTCGGTCTTGACTTTCGGGACGCCCATGGCCTCGAATTCCAGGTACGCCATGGTTCCCGTGGCGTCCTGCGTGAGCGTCTGGTCTATCCTTATCGCGATCTCGCTCCCTGCCTTGGGAAGCTTTCCTTCCACTCCGCCCTCGACCAGATGCGCCGAAAGGATCTTCTCGGTAATAGTCGCCATATGTTTCACCCTCCCATCATGGCTGCTGATGATGGGAAAACGAAGCGAGTAATCAGCGAAAGCATTTATAATATTTCATATAGCCGCCGCGATTTTTCGGCAAAGAGCGTATCGGCAGCACGCTGTGATGTGCAAATGCCATTCACACCAGTGCGGTTCGTCGTTGCCATGCCGCGACCGGCGCACCGGTCACGGGCATGCTCGCGGTCGACGATTCGACCGCGACATCCTCCTGTATTCAAGTAAGACGTGGGCTTAGTTTTGACCCGTGCCACGACAGTGTTCGCGGTTTCACTCCAGGTAATTTCACCACTGCAGTTGCACTCCCGCTGCGTCATCTTTATAATATTCTCCCTCCTGATGTCTGTTCCATGGGCCCCAACCGCTTCCTCATCGCCGCGATCCTGCTGTCACTCGCTTCGGCAGCTTCCGCAACCATCAATCTCACCATCTATTATGGCGAGGGATGCCCGCACTGCGTGAGGACCATCGACACGCTTTTCGGCATGGCGAAGGGCTACAACCTGTCCATCGAGGGCAAAGAGGTATACTATGTCGCGGACCAGAGGCAGGAGATGTTCAACCTCTATCTCCGCTTCGGCCTGGACCCGATGGAAAGCGGCGTCCCGACCACGCTGGTGGGGAACCGGTCGCTGGTTGTCGGAGAGATAAGCCCGGAGCGGTGGAAAGAGATATTCGGCTATTGCATGAACGGCAGCTGCAGGGAAGGGGTATTCACCCAGAATTCCGTTTCCCCGATAGAAGTGCTGGACAAGACGAAGGAGCTCACGCTCACGGTCCTGATAGGCGCCGCGCTCGTGGATTCCATCAATCCCTGCACGCTCGCGATCATGGTGATGCTGCTTGGCCTCATAGTGGTTTCAAAGGGCAGGAAAGAGGCGCTCATCGCGGGCCTCGCTTTCTCCGCGACCGTATACGTGATGTATTTCCTGATGGGGTTCGGCGTCTTCAAGATGATAGCGAATACGGGCATCAGCAACGTGTTCTATATCGCGGTGACAATCGCGTCCCTGGCCCTGGCGGTGCTGGAGATACGCGCGTATTTCTATTACGAGCCCGGATTCGCGTCCGTGGAGATACCCATGTTCCTCAGGCCCTACGTCAAGGGCGCGATTTCGGGCGCGACGTCGCTTCCGGGCGTGATTTTCTCCGCGCTCCTCTGCTCCGTTTTCCTGCTGCCATGCTCCTCCGGGCCGTACCTGATGGTGCTCGGAATGCTCGCCAAATCCGCAACCGCGCAGGTGATTGGTTACCTGCTCGTCTACAATCTCGTCTTCATCCTTCCCATGCTGGTCATCGCGCTGGCCATTTACCTGGGCAAGGCGAACGCCGAGCGGATGAACGAACTGAGGGAGAAGCATATCCGCGACATCCACCTGTTCTCCGGGCTTATCCTGCTCGTGCTTTTCCTGCTGATGCTGCAGCAGATACTCCATTTATGACAATTCCGGATATTTTATATTCATAGCCGCAGAATACAGGGCATGCAGCGCTTTTTCGAGGACTCCCCGGACGGGCCCGCAATCATCGTCCGCGAGGAGGTCCTATTGCCTGATTACCTGCCTGACGAGCTGATGCACAGGAACGCAGAGCTCCAGACCATAGCGGACGCGGTCAAGCCCCTTCTCCGCAAGCGCGAGCCGAACAATCTCCTCATACATGGCAAATCCGGAACCGGCAAGACCTCGTGCGTCAAATCCATCATGAAGCAGCTCTCGGAGCACTCGCCGTCCGTCCTTCCCGTCTATGTCAATTGCTGGGAGTGCCCGACAAGGGCCGCGGTCTTCAACAGGATACTCGAGGCGATGCAGCTTCCCGTGCCGAGGCGCGGGCTTGCCGCCGACGAGCTCCTCGACAAGGCCCTGCAATACATAAGGAATTACTCGAAACCCGTCCTCCTCGTGCTGGACGAGCTGGACGGCCTGGAGGAAGAGGAGCTCCTCTACATCATCGCCCGCTCGAACGAGAAGCCCGGAATCATCTTCGGGATAATCGGCATCACCAACAATCCCTCGTTCCTTTCCGGACTCGACCCGCGGACAAGGAGCTCGCTCCGTTTTTTCGAGCTTGCGTTCCGGGACTATTCGGACGAGCAGCTTTTCGCGATACTCAAGGAGCGCGCGGGGGCCGGCCTGGCTTCCGGAAGCTGGGACGAGCGGCTCCTGAAGAAAATCTCCGCTGGCGTGGATGACGGCTCCGCGCGGATCGCCATCGAGCGGCTGTGGAAGGCGGCGAGGCGCGCGGAGGATTCTGGGAAGTCGAAGATAATGCTCCAGGACCTGGCCGATTCCGAGAACGAGGCGGGCGTACGGCCGGGCGCGGCGCTCACTCCGATAGAATCGAAGATTGTGGAGCTCCTGAGGCAGGGCGAGAAGGACACCGATGCCCTCTACTCCCTCCTGAAAATCGACAAATCCAAGCGGCAGTTCATGAATTACCTGAGCCAGCTCGAGGACAAGAGGATAATCGAGCTGGGCGAGCAGCCTTCGGCGGGCGGGGAGGAGAGATTCAGGCCCAAGGTGTGCCGGCTAAAGCCCGGGATTTGAGCGTTTGTTTGGGCGCTTTGGACTCTTTTTCGAATATTTTCTGAGCACCTTCTTCAGTTCCTGCACGCTGGGCACCGTTCCGTCATACAGGACCTTGCCGTCGATCACAAGCCCGGGCATCCGATGGATGTCATAGGCGGCCATCTCCCTTATTCCGGCGGCAACGCCGATACTCACCCTGAGGCCCAGCTCTTTCACCGCCTGCGCGAGCGCGTTCTCGAGCTGCCTGGTCTCGGTGCCGAAGCCGCCAACTATGACTATGTCCATGGATGGATTTAGCGGTGGCTTATCAATAAAAGGCTTTCCTAACCCAAGATGATCATGGCGGAAATGAAACCTTACCGGATAGCGCTATTCGCGCTCACCCTGATTTTCCTGGTTGCGGTCGCGCCGATATTCTCGAACAACATGGCGTTCCTGCTCAACCCGGCGGCGCTTTTCCAGCTCGCGTCGGGCCAGTGGGTCGTCGTGCTGATATGGATAGTCGTTTTCTCCTCGTTCTCGCTGTTCCTGGTTTTCCCGAGGAAGCGGGGCGAGTACAGGAAATACAAGGGCGCATATATCGCCTACATAGTCGCCCTGTTCACGGAGATGTTCGGATTCCCGCTCACGCTCTACCTGCTCTCGGGCCTTCTTCCGAAGGGCGCATGGACGGCTCCGGCCGTGCCCTATACGGTGTTCACGTTCGGCTTCCTGGGAGTGACCTATGACCTTATGCTCACCTCGCTGATTGCCGGCATGGTATCGGTGATCGGGGGCGCGATCATAATCCTCGGATGGAAGAAGATATACAACGCCACATCGCTCGTGACGGACGGGATATACAAATACTCCCTCCACCCGCAATACCTGGGCATGTCCATGGTGATTCTCGCGTGGATGTTCGCCTGGCCCACCATCCCGACGACGCTGATGGGCCTCGTGCTGCTGGTGGTCTATTACCGGCTCGGCAGGACCGAGGAGAGGGAGCTGGAGAAGGAGTTCGGGAAGGCGTATGTGGAGTATAAGGCGAAGACGCCATCTTATTTCTGACATCCCGCACGGGTACGAGAGGCTTGGTGCATGAAAAGGAACGATATCCTCCTGCTCGCCAATGGCATCGTTTCGCTCTGCCTCGTGGCCGCGATACTCTATTATGTCGGGGTCGCGGATGTCATAAAATCCCTCTATTCGGTGAACATCGTCCCGCTCCTGCTGGGGATGCTATTCCTCCTGTTGATGGACGTGTTCATGAGCTTAAGGATAAAGCTCCTTCTCGACTATCTGGGCAGCGGGATCCGGTTCATCGACATCATGAAGGCGCATTTCGTGGGCATGCTCGGCGCCGATTTCACGCCGGCGAGGTCCGGCTACTTCGCGACAGCCGGAGTGCTCCATTACAAGTACGGCGTGAAATCCGAGCACGCGATGGTCTCGATATTCGGCCCGCAGATATACGACTTCGTGCTGAAGCTGGTGGCAGGCACCCTGGCGATAATGTACCTTCTCTACCATTTCATCGGCCCTAAAGACGGGTGGATAATGATACTCGGCTCTGCGGCCATGTCATCAATAGTCGCCCTGATGCTGCTGCTCCTCTTCTCCGGGCGGTTCCTGCGGCTGTTCTCATTCTCCGAAAAATTCCCCCTTCTCTCCAAGGCGTACTCCCTGTTCGCGCGCATGCAGGCCAATTCCCATGCGGTGGTGAGGAAAACGCCCGAGCTGCTCGGCCTCATGCTGCTCTCCTGGAGCGCGAAATCCCTGTCCTGGTATTTCGTCGCCAAATCGCTGGGGATAACGCTGGACACGGAATTCCCGGAGGTCCTGTTTTATTTCTTCCTCCAGCCCCTGGTCACCATGCTGGAGTTCATACCCACGCCCACGATAGCCGGCCTGGGCCTGAGCGAAGGCGGCACGACCGCGGTGTTCTCGTTCTTCGGAGTCCCCGCGGCCGTCGCGGCCACGTTCGCCCTGCTCGTGAGATTCAAGACCACGTTCGTGCACCTGCCCGCCGTTCCTGAGGCGCTTGCTACGCTGAGGGGGCACAAGGAAGAGAATTGAGAATTCACACCCGGATCGCGTACGTCACACGGTAGAGGTTCTTGCCCTCCTTCTTGCCGAAAAGCTTCCTGGATATCACGGGCTTGAAGCCGAGATCCTGCAGTATGCCCGCCGCGGCCTTCGAGCTTCCTATATAGATGTCCAGCCCTCCGTGCATCTCCTCGATTTTGGGCACGAACGTCTTCTTTGAAATCAGCCGCTCCAGCTTCACCGCCTGCCCCTCCACCTTATCGGGCTCGCCGCGCAGCTGGATTATGGCCTCGAAATAGCCGCCCGACGACCTGGAGCAGTCGGGGCAGATGGTGACCTCCTTCTCCAGCTCGACGGCGCTCTCCATCGTGACGCGCTTCCCGCCTTTCTCGAACGTGAATTTGCAAATCCCGGTGTCTATGTCGCAGTCGGCACCGGTGAAATCCCCCTTGCACCTGCCAGCCACATATTCGCTGATTTTCGTGCGGTTCAGCTGTTGCCACTTGCCCTGCAGCATCATCCTTCCGCAGCGCTTGCAGACCCCGACCTTTATGCCTTTGGGCAACTGCACCCTGAACCCGTAACAGTCCACGCAGAATGCCTCGATGAACTCCTTCTCACCGGAGGTCTTCCCGCACCTTGGGCAGATGAGCATGATTTATATATGGCATCGCCGATATAAAAACGAAACGGTTGAACGGTGCATCCGCCATGGGAAAGGACAACATCAAATCAGCGGTGGGGCTGACAAGCTACTTTTTCTCGCTCCCTCCCGCGCACGTCTTCGTGATAGCGACGCTCGTGTTCGCGCTCCTTTTCGGCCTGGCCGTGAATTTCGGCAAATACGGCGGCACGGACCTCATACGGCATGGCGCCATAGACGGCTCCCTGCTCCTCGCGATCCCCGCCCTGCTCTCCTCCGCGGTGGTAAAGCTCATGATAAGGAAGATGCCCTTCAGGCGCATCATGGCCGTGGCATTCCTCGGCGAGTTCGTCTACGGGTTCGCGTATCTGGGCGGCTTCCTGCTCATCGGGGTCAACGCCCTCCTGTCCGAGCTCATACTCCTGCTCGGCGCCGCGCTGGTGTTCGTCCTCTGGTACGTCATAGCCCGGCTGGTCTTCATACTGAAATACCGCTCGATACTCTTCGCGATCATCCAGCTCCTGTTCTACCTCGTCTTCCTTATCAACAGCCACATGTTCCTCCTCGGCGGCGACTCGGTGGCGTCCATCGCGAAATTCTACGTCGCCTCGCTCATCCTTTTCGGCGCGCTCTACATATTCTTCCTCATCATAAATGCGCCCATGAAGAAGAGCTTCGGCTTCAGCTCGACCGACGCCTTCTCCTTCTTCGTGAGCCAGTGGCTCTACCAGAACAAGGATTTGGAAAAGGCGTTCGAGAGCATGGGCGTCCGGGTGAAGACGCTGGTGACGATGATGGGCTTCCGGAGGGAGAAGGGAGACATCTATTTCGTCACCCCGCTCGTCCATTTCGGCCCGTTCGGCAATCTGGGGGGCAGCGAGTTCTCCTACCTGCTCGCGGATGCGATAGACCGGAAATACAACTCCAAAACGCTCGTTTTCCACGGGACCGTGACGCACGACCTCAATCCGGTGTCCTCGGGACAGCTGGGCAAGATCCTGGCCGCGTGCGACGAATGCATACGGGAGGCGAAGCCCGCGGCGTGCGACGTGTCCTTCATCAGGGGCAAGGAAGCCGAATGCAGGGCCGAGGGCCTCCTCCTGAACGACGCGGCATTCATCGGCCTGAGCAGGGCGCCCTATGTCACCGAGGACATAAGCTTCGGGCTCGGGCTGTGCCTGATGAAGGAGGCTGAGAAGAAGGCCGGCGTGGCGATGGTGGTGGACCAGCATAACGCGGAAACAGGCGAGATAACCAGCTTCGACGCCGGAGACCCGGTAGGATACAATTACATGAAATCCATAGAGGACGCGCTGTCAGCCGCGCCTTTGAAGAAGGGCAGGCTGAAAATAGGGGTCGCGTTCCGCACCCTCGACTTCGGATTCGTGGGCAAGGCGGGCATCAAGATTGCGGTGCTCTCCTCAGAGCCGGAATATGTCATCGTGCTGATAGACTCCAACGGCGTCACGCCGGAGTTCCGGGACGCGATAGAGGCGAAGGTGAAGTGGCTGGGCAGGAGGATGGGGAAAGAGTGGGAGGTCGGGATATTCACAACCGACACCCACCAGACCAATGTGGTGCGCGGAGTGCTCAACCCGCTGAAGGCGGAGGAGCACGTGCTGGCGGACATCCTCAGCGGAGTGGAGGAGGCTGCCAAGGACATGGCCCCGGCGAAGTTCTTCTCGGCCAGGAAGTGGATGGACATAGACGTGCTGGGCGCGAGGCAGTCCATAGAGATAGTGTCCACCGTGAACTCCATAGTGGCTGTCGCGAAGATAACCCTGCCCCTGATCCTGATAGGGACGATACTGCTCCTGTTCGCGATACTGACGAGGATGTAGGATTCCTATAGCCTTAAGCCCCGCACATCATCCTCAAAATGTCCCTTATCCCAGGCGCGAATCCCATCACCATGAGGACAAGGGCGATGTAAAGCTTCTCCTCGTTCGGCATATCTTCCTTCATTATGACGTAAGCCGCGGCGAAGGACACCAGGACCTTGATGATGAAGAACGGGAAATATGTCCCGCCGAGCGCGCCGATTTCAGAGGCGAACACGTGCTGCTCCCCGTATTGTATGCCGCTGATCTTGGAGAACATGTCAATAACGAAAAAAGTCGCCGCCCCATCCAGGGCGTGCCCAGCCACGATCCCTGCCAGCATGCTGTCCTTGAAGTAGCGGAACGCGAGATACGCGGGGATGGCGGCGAGAACGATCACGGGCGCGGCGTAAACCGCGTACTTCATGAAAGGCAGAAGCAGCAGGAAGAATGGCAGCCATAGTACGATCCCCGCCACCCACAGCAACTCTAGCCTCTTCAGTTTATAGAAAACGCCGAGCGAGAGCAGGAAGAGCGCCGCGACCGCCACGTATATGCCCGGCGTGATGGTGAGATAGTTCAATATGCCTGATGCCGGGGTCGGGTAGTCCCAGATGTGGCTAGACAGCACCCACGCGTGGAGGGGCGTCACGGGCTTGAAAACCCCGGTGTCTATCGCGTCTGTCACCACCCTGGCGGTCGAGCCGAGAAGCACGAACGACAGCACGCCGTACCCGAATCTCCGGTCGAAGCCGACCTTCGCCTTCAGGAACCGGTAAAGCAGGTAAATCGCCGCTATCGCGATAGCCGCGTAGGTGAGCGTGTTGACGACGTTGTAGCCCTCGTGGTTCCACATCGGCTGGAGATAGTAATTGTTAATAAAGCTTTCCAGAGTAGCCATCACATGGTTGATGGCCGGAAAAAGCTTATAAAATCCAGCGTCGGGCAGTCCATAGCGAAGCTGCTATCGGAGGCCGACGGCGCATGGAAAGCCGGCAAGAAAGAGCGCTCGAAACGATACGCCGAGATGGCGATGGACCTCGTCAAGAAGCACAAGGTCCGCCTCAGCGACGAGCAGAAGCGCAGGTTCTGCAGGAAATGCTTCGCCTGGTGGATCCCCGGCGACACGGTGAAGCTGATTTTCGACAAGCGGCACAACGTCATCAGGATGAAGTGCTCGAAGTGCGGGTATACGAGACGGCTCTGAAAAATCCCGTTAATATCTACTCAAGCTCGCTCGTGTCGCTCTGCCACAAAAAGGCAGAGCGAGCATGCCCGTGACCGGTGCGCCGGTCGCGGCATCACGCGCCATAGGCGCTACTCGCTCGCTTTTTTTTAACATTCTCTCCCATCTGCTTCTCGATCCAGGACGCGTGCTCGAGGCACGCGTCGGTCGTCGAGATGTATTTCTCAGAAATGATTATGGAGGGGAGCCCGGGCCGCGGAAATCATCATTTTAATATCTTGCTTATCAATCCCATAATGATGTCTTTTTACGAGCTGGCCCAGCCGGAGATAAAAGAGGTCGAGCGCTACATCGCGAGCGTGCTCGAGCCCGAGCCCAAGGAAGTCTACGGGATGCTGGACCCGTATATCATGAGGGGCGGGAAGCGCATCCGGCCCATGCTCGCCATACTCTGCTGCAAGGCCGTGGGAGGCGACTCCCGGAAGGTCATAAAGCCCGCGGGCATAATCGAGATGTTCCACAACTTCAGCCTCATCCACGACGACATCGCGGACAGCTCGCAGTTCAGGAGGGGCGAGCCCACGCTGCACATGAGCCACGGGATCCCCATCGCCCTCAATTCCGGGGATGCGCTTTACACCGTGCTCTTCAGGGAGCTCTTGCGCCTCGACATGGAGCCGCGGAAGCTCATAAAGCTCGAGAAGGAGTACGTCCAGACGTTCAAGACCGTGGTCGAAGGCCAGGGCAGGGAGCTCGAATGGGAGAGGAAGAAACGGTTTGACATCACCGAGGCGGAGTACATCTCCATGATAGAAGGCAAGACATCCGCCCTCATCGGGCTCTCGTGCGGGGTGGGCGCGTGCATGGGTGGCGCGGACGAGAAGCTCTGCGAGAGGCTCGGGGCGTTCGGGATGAAGGTCGGCGCCGCGTTCCAGATACAGGACGACGTGCTGAACGTCACGGGCAGCTTCGAGAAATACCAGAAGGAGATAGGCGGCGACATCACCGAGGGCAAGCGCACGCTCATGGTCATCCACTGCCTCAGGTCCTGCACCAGGGCCGAGCGGGAAAAGGTCACGGGGATACTTGACTCTCACAGCGGCAGGAAGGAGGACATAGATTTCGTGATATCCGTGTTCCGGAGATGCGGCTCCATAGAATACGCGAAAGGCAAGGCGATTGAGCTGGTGAAAGAGGCGGAAGCCGGGCTTTCCGCCCTCGCCGACTCCGGGGCAAAACGCGCCCTCTCCGAGCTCTGCGGCTATGTGATATCGAGGGAAACCTGAGGAAAAGGTTTAAATAATTGCACCGACAATCTCATTCCATGAACCCCTCCCATATATTCGTGTTCCTGGTCCTACTGGCAGGGCTGTCGTGCCTGGCGCACTCATCCTTCTCCGCCTCGGATTACCTGTATCGGAACGAGACGGGCGCCAAGATCACGACGGACGATTTCAGCCTGGGCGGGACCCAATATTCGATAGTGAAAATCAACGGCCAGGAGAGTTTCCTGCTCGCAGGAGGCGAGCCGGTAAAAAGCCAGGAGGCCATCACGCAGGTGATACGCGACTATTACCGCAACGCATACTTCCCGAGCGATTCCGAGGTGCAGAACCTCAAGAGCCTTCTTCTCGCGTACAACGCCAGCAGGAACAACGGCGAGAGGCTCACCTACCTCGGCAAGGAGGAGTATTCCTGCCGGGAGGCCCTTTTCGTGGACGGCAGCCGGTCCATGTTCATGGGGGGCAAGATGACCCCGGTCATCTGCAGGCCGGACCTGAACCTCTGCAATTACAGCGCGATGCTTTTCTTCCAGTACCTCACCATGGCTAGCGACGGCAATCCGCCCGTGTCTTCATGGACGGACCTGCTTGCGCCGGTGAGGGACTTCGGTTTCGCGAGCTATTCCATCGATGCCATCGTCATCAACGCCACCGCAAGGCTCTCTTCCATGGGGGATTCGGACGTTTATAACACAATCCTTTATGTGAAGAATTCCATACCCGCCTTGCGCGCCAACGAGTCGGTGCTCGAGTCCACGAAGTTCGGTTGGAAATGGTCCGTCAACTCCAATTCGTGGGTCACTGACATGAACCACTGGGGGCTCTGCCTTCCCATCAGCATCAACGGCAGCATCCTCGATGAGCTGGACCTGGATTCCTCGACGATCCTGGCCAAGGTGGCGCCATTCACGAATTACGATGGCGTCGCGGTCCGCATACACGACAGCACCATAGACCGGATGGAGAACTATGCGTCAGAGACGAACGCGAGCTATTATTCTTCGTTTTACCTCCCTCTGGGAGCAAAGGCGGTCCCGGTGATGGCGTCCGGGGATTACACCCTCAGCCACGTGAGGGACAGCTCCCTGCAGTCGGACCTGTCCGCGCTGAAGGCGCTTGACGAGAAGATAAACGAAAGCATCAACGACCGGGCCTTCTCGACAATAGATGACGACCTCGCCCAGTACTCAGCCCTCATCCCGAAGGTGAGGAACGAATCGGCGGACGTCTACGCGGTCTACAACCAGAGCGCCGCCGCCAAGAGCAACGCGGACACGCTCGTGTTCGTGCTGGACGGCAAGGACCTCGACCCCATCTCAAGGGCCGAGGCCGACAGGCTGAAAAACCAGACGAATGCGCTCGATGACTCTTTCAGCGACGGGCTCGCACAGCAGGACTATTCGGCGCTCGGGGACAGCTATCAGAACGTCTCGTCGCAGGCCGAGATCCTGCTCCGGGGGACCAGGGAGAACCCCGGGTCCATGATGATGCTGAGCTTCAGGAGCTTCGCGAGGAAGGTCAACGAAGGCCTCGCCACGTTCATCAGTTCCTCCAAGCTCATGCCTCTCGACGAGGTGCCTGACAGCAAGATGCAGGCTTTCGGCGGCTTCTCGCTCATCACGCTGTTCTCATTCGGCGCCATGTGCGTCCTGGCGTTCCTCGCCATCCTCGTGCTCAGGCAGCCCGGCCGCTCATCCTCAAGATATGTCCTGACCGCGGTCTTCCTGATCTCCCTCGTGTCCGTCACGGCGTTCGCGGCGTTCCTTTTCGTCTATCTCGACCGCACGTCGGGCAGCGCCGACGTGGGCGAATTCCTGGCCGACCTCGGCGGGAAGAACAGCACGTCCATACTCCTCGACCTCCGCGTCGCACCGGACACCGAGAAGGGCGCGATCCAGTCGTGCGGCGGTTCCATAGCATCCGCGATAAGCGCCATGAACAAGACCGTGATAGTGTACGCGGTGGACTCCCTCTCATGCACCATGAACACGCTGAACGGGGATGCGAACACCACCTCCAGCCTGACCGACGGGGAATGCCTGTCCGCGCTCGACAACGCATCGAGCGTGATAGTGCTGAATTACTCTGCCACATACGAGAAGCCGAAGTTCTCGGTGATCTACACGAGCCGTGCGGACATAGCCGCGGATTCGTCTTATTACAAAGCATGCCCGTTCGCCGGGCTGATATCGGAAACGGGCTGATGGCACATGGCGCAAGGGAACGGGACACTGAAGATGGCGGCGGCCGGCCTGCTGGCCGTGCTCGCCCTGGCCCTCGCATACCATTTCATCACCGCGCCGCAGGGCTTGCCCGGGCCTGGCAATGAAACGGGCAACCAGACGCCCCCGGCCAACTCCACGCCGCAGCAGGGCTCGCTTACGCTGGGCAAGGAAGTGAACATCCAGACGTTCTCCGCCATACTCGCCAATTCGGGCGACGTCTTCATCGTCATGGACGTGCGCGGCGTGAACGACTCGGCTGTGCGCCATAACATCCTGCAATGCGGGGTGGATTTCGCAGGTAGCTGGGGCCTTGCCGGGAAGAACCTCACATTCTACTCGCTCGATGCGGGCGAGAACTGCAAAGGGGCAAATGGGAACTACACCTCAAGCTATTGCTTCGACCGGATGAGTGGCGGCGTAACGATATACGTCCACGAGTCGAACAAGACCATGTTCTACACCAACGCCATGGCGGTCGGCCTGGGCGATAATTATACTACGGGCGGATGCTCGATAGGGTTCGCGAACAAGATCACTAACCAGAACCAAACCACGAACCAGAGCAATTAGCATCGAACCGGGGCAATCCCCTATCTTATCTTGTATCTCAGGAACGCCCCGATGCCGCCGAAGCCGTTCAGGAACTGCGCGCCCTCGCTGGTGTTGGTGGACACTATCTCGACGGGGATATTATTCTCCTTCGCGAGGTCGGCAAGCTCGTCAACGAGCGACTCTTCCCCCTTGAGCCTCATCTCCGCGCCGCACTTCGGGCACGGTATGCGCGCCTCGGGCTTTTCCCGCACCACCCTGGACTCCGCGGTCCCGCAGTTCGGGCACAGGTAGTCCGCTTTCCTGTGCGTGAGGCCCTCCGAGAGCAGGACCTTCTCCGCCTGCTTGCTGATTATCGCCTCGCGGACCTGCTTCTCGCCGTATGCGGCCAGGCCTTCGGACACGACCTCCTTCATGAAGGAGTCCACCAGCTTCTTCTCCTTTATCGCCTCCTGCTCCTCGACAAGCGATTCGCTTTTCGCGAGCACCTCCCTTATCCCGTATTCGTCCGTGTAGCCGGTGTCGACCGGACCGAGCACCTTGAGCTGGTAGTTGTATGGCTTCATCTTCAGGAAATTGTCCTTCGTGGGCCCGGGCCCGCCGAGCAGGATGGCCTTCGTCCTTCCGAGGAAATGCTTGTCCATCGCCTCCCCGACCCGGACGTAATACTTCTCTATGGACTCCTCGATGAGGCGCTGGTACCTTCTGCTGGATTGCCCGCCCTTCCGTATCTTCTGGTGCGCGAGCGAGGCCAGTTTCTTCACGATATGGATCTCCGTCCCCTTCACATACGCGAGCGTCGCCTCGCGCCCGTCCATGACCACCACGCCGTATGCGTCGCGCACCTCCAGCATGCGCTCGAGGGGCTCGAGGAAGAATTTGGAATCGCACCTGTAGATGCCGACCTTGAGCTGCTGCGGCGGCTCGAGCGAGAATATCTCTATGTCCGTTTTCGCGGCATTGTCCGATATGTTCCCGCAGAAGACCGCTATCCCGTTCTCGGGCGTCCTCTTGAATATCTTGAGGTGCCCCATTATCTTCTCGAGCGCGCCCATCACGTTCGTGCGCGTGGACTTGGACTTTATGTTGGACGCCTGGGAGAGCTCCTCCCGCAGCTTGGTCCCCATCTCGTGCACCTGGGAGCCTGCCGGTATGTAGACCGAGATGAACTCGGTGCCGCTGCCCCTGTATTCGGCAAGCTTCTTCAGCGTCTTCCGCAGAGTATACGCCTTCTCGCTGTCGATCGCCATATGGTTATCCCTGAAGGACTTCCACCCTTCCGTCAATTAGGTAATACTTCATCGCGATGAGCTTCAGCCTGCCTTCCTTTTCGAAATGCCTGACAATCTCGCTCCTCCGCCTTATCTCATGCAGCACTTCCCTGGCGTTGTGGGACGCCGATTTCTCCACGTCCTTGCCGCCGAGGCTGACAGGCACCTGGAGCTTATCCACGATC
>Ga0209777_10005676_pt1 | contig 14288 bp, 13 predicted proteins | sample FrelakmetHBP12HB_FD_187147 | JGI IMG/M metagenome (GOLD analysis project Ga0209777, IMG submission 187147) | Freshwater lake sediment microbial communities from the University of Notre Dame, USA, for methane emissions studies -HBP12 HB (SPAdes)... | ecosystem: Environmental > Aquatic >...
TAGCTAATCCATCAATAATTTTAGCTTCAGTTAATGCTTGAATTCCATCCATAAAAATGAAATCCCCTTTACCAGCATTTCTAACAGCTTCTAAAGTTTTGAATTCTTTTGCAATATCTTTTGAAATCTTAGTTCCTAATCCACTTATTCCTAATGAATCTAAGAATACGTTTAAAGGAACATTTTTCTTTTCATGTATTGCATTATAAGTTTTCTCGGCAGAACGATCTCCACCAGTTAATTGTTTAATTTGCTCTTTAGTAATATCATATAAATCATACAGTGTTTTAACAGCTCCAGAATCGCATAGTTTATAAACGATTCCTTCACCAACATCCATGATTTCTAATGTTGTAATATAGTGAAGAACACTTTCTGCAAATCTAGCAGGACATGCATCATTAATACACCATATAGATACATGTCTTTCATCCCATACAACTTTTCCACTACATATCGGGCATGTTGTTGGTGTAGGAGAAGTAATTCGATTAGCAGAACGTTCTATAACTCTTATTAATTCAGGAATAACATCTCCTGCTTTTTGCATTAGAACTTTATCACCTATTGCTATATCTTTAGCTAAAAATTGAGATTCATTATATAATGTAACTTTTTGAACTGTTGTTCCGGCAAGAATAATTGGTGTTACATAAGCAACTGGAGTTAAACGTCCTGTTCTACCAACTTGTCTATCTATCGATTTTATTGTTGGTATTCCTTGTTCAGGTTTAAATTTAAACGCTATTTTACCTTTAGGTCTATGTCCTGACCAACCAGCTGCTTCTTGATCTGCGATGTTATTAAGAGCAATAACAAGACCATCAATTTGATAGTCTAAAGTTAATCTATTCATTTCCCATCTTTTTACTATATCTTCAAAATTATTAACATCTATTAATAAAAATAAAACAGTCTCAATTTCGGGAATAATATTATGGATCCAAGTAAACTTATCTAATTCAGTATCAAACATTTTACCTGTGATTACATCCCAGCAAAGAAAACTAAGATTTCTATCACCAGTAATTTTTGGATCTTTAGCCATTAATGAACCACTAGCAGCATTTCGAGGATTAGCTAAATCTTCAACTCCCTCTTCAAGAAATTTATTAAATACAGATTTACGCATCAATATTTCACCACGAAATTCAGCTGTGACTTTAGATGGTAATACTTTAGCTATACTTTTAATCTGCATCACATTATCTAAAACACTCTGTCCTCTAATTCCATCACCTCTAGTTACTGCCTCGATTAAAATTCCATTTTCATAATTTAATCGACAAGATAATCCATCTATCTTTGGTGTAATTAAAATGTTACCTTCAGTATATTTTTTTGCCCAATTAATAATAGCATCAATTGATGTATCTTTTTCTAATGATCCCATTATTGAACGATGCATTATTTTTTGACCATAACTCGGTGCACCTATTTCAACATACCCCCCCAGCAATTTTAATTCATCTGTTAGTTTATCAAATTCAAAATCGCTAATTTCAGATATCGACTCATTATAATATTTATTTGAATAATATTCAATTTGTTTTTTTAGTTCCTCTGCTCGTTCCATAAAGTTCCTTTTTAGTTATAAATTACTAATTAATAATTTAAAATCAGCAATAACCTGATTTTTATTTTCTTTCCAATCTTTTTCTGAAATATTAAATACTATTCTGGGTCCAATATCTTTATTACTAGCTAAATCTAAAGTAGTTCGAATGGTTTCATCATTTTCTATTTTCATTGTATCTTTATCTTTAAAATGATGACTTTCATTAAATTGAATAAAAAGCGGGAGACCAACAACTTCACCATCAGGAAATCTACCTATGATATATGCATAATCATGATTATTTCTAATAATTTTTTTATTTGGTGTAAATGGTTCTAATTCATTTAAACATGGCCGTTCTTTAAAACCAACACGAGGCATTAATGGTTCATTATTTAATTTTTGAGTTTCTGTTATTTTAATAGCAAATATTCTATGAAATAATTTTCCTTCTAAAGATTTAGAGAAATTATCAGAATTAAAATGTTTTTGACACGTTGTTTTTCCTTTTTCTCTAATTATTTTAGAACTATAAGGAGAAGGACCACCGTATCTTTCTTGATTCGTTAATTTTATTTTTTCTCGAATTTTTAAATCTTTTAATGGATTATCACAGTTTCTATTTCTTCTATTTGTTTGAATTTTTTTATCTTTAACTATTCCAGATTGACTAACAAAATCACAATTAAAATGTTTTTGACACGTTAATTTTCCCTTTTCTCTTACTGTTTTAGAACAAGATGAAGAAGGACCACCGTATCTTTCTTGATTTATTTTTATTATTCTTTCTTTAACTTCTTCGGATCGTTGTGCACATTTATTAGAACAATACTTTCTATAACCATATCTAATACTACTAAAGATAGTATTATTACCACAATAGCATATTCCTTCATTTAAAGAAGATCGAATAAATTCATTATAATATATTTGCATTGAAATTTTATGAAATTTAGCTAAATGAGAAGATAATCCAAAATATCCATTAGATTTTTTTTGACATATTTTACAAATTAAATTATTCATGTTTTACCTCATACGTTAATAAATGTTGAGGTATATCAATATTGTATTTTTTAGCAATATCAATTACAGCTTCATGAATAGTATATTTTATATTACTGTAGTTTTTCAAAACAACACACTTTAGTAAATAATGAATATCATCATCTATCAATATTGATTTCATAATAGAACTCCTAAATATATTTTTATATTTGTTCATTCTATTTATAAAACAAATCAATTTTATCAACCCTTTTTGCGATCCACTATAAACTCCTTTAATTTTGATAAGGAAATTCAGGTTCAAAATTCTGTCTAGGTTTGAATTTTTTCTTTAACTCAAAATTAGTTTTTACTAGATTATTTTTCTTTGGAATTTTTTCGAATTTTTCATCTCCAAACTCATCTTCATAATCCGCGTATACGTCTTCCTCTTCTAACAATCTTTGGTTTCTTCTATCACTCATTGCTGTTAAACCTTGCTTATTCTTTCTTTGTTAATAAACTCGGACATTAAACTTTATCATAATTTATTCCATTATAAATTCCTTTGTGAAAAAATACCATGATCGAGTGACTTAATTGGTTATTAAATCACTCGTCATGGTAAATTATTATTATGCTAGTTTAAGCAGCAGGTGTTGCCGCAGGTGCCGCAACCTTAGGAGCCCGAGTCTTTGTATTGGCTCTATCATTGCTTACTGATGCTTTACGGAAATCCTGAAGATCCTTACGGAGTTCCATCGAGGTCTTCCGTGCACGAAGAGCTGCGCCCTTGTTTTCTGCACCAGCTTCAGCATCGGTTACGAATGTTGCGAACTTTGTCTTGATACCTTCTAGCACTTCAGCATATGTACTCATTGTACTTCCCTTTACTTTTGTTTTGTTTTTACTACTAACCCTTCTTACATATTATTTGCATATAAATATCTCTATTAGCGAATTTATATTTTTCAACAATTTGTTCAATTAGCCAAGTTCCTTCACTTAGAATATATTCTTCAGCCAATTTAGGCGTCCAAATACTTAAATGAGGATCTTGTTTTATATTATTATATTCAGTATTTAAGATTAATTTTGTATTAATTGATTGAATGTGAGAATAGCTTTTATTATTAGTCTCATAATCTAATAACATTTTTGCTAAACTAACAGCATTTGGAACTATTATTTGTAATTTTGCATTTCTATTAGATAATATATTAAGTGCTTCAAGTAATCTGCCAATTTCGCCACTTACATATTCTAAGTGCTCGAAGATTCTCTCAGCGATTATTAAATCAAATTTAAACGGAAATTTATCTACAAATTCAAATATATCTGATCGACACATTATTTGATGACCGATCTTAGCGTTTTTATCCAAGCTATCTATATAACCTTGAACGGTCTCTGCTAAATTATTAGAATATAATTCATCGAAATATTTATCAACATGAATAGTTAAAATATTTGCTGAAAATCTACTTTGATCTACTTTTCCTGCTCCTATATTTAAAACTCGCATACTACTCCCTACACGAAATATTCATCTAATAACCAACCTTCTTCTATTCCAAAAAATAAAATTTTCTTTTCAACTTGTTCAATAAGTTCCTTAGGAATATCATCTTCAGTATAATCTCTATATTTACAAATTGCTGCCTTAACATCATCTCTAAATATTTGAGTTCCTGAAGAATCACAAATAATTTCTTGAGCTATATCATCTAAATCGTCATCTAAAAAGATATCTATATTTTTAATTTTTTCTTTCGTCTCTTGGAGCGTATCTTTTGAAACATCTTGAGAACATTCACACGATTGAATAATTGATTCATTTGGCAAAACAGATTGAAGTATTTCTTGATTTATATTACTTAATACTTGTTCTCCAAGATCACCATATTTTTCTTTAACTTGTTTTTCAATTTCAATTTGATTTTTTTCTTCAAGTTCTAATTGAAGTTTACTAATAAATTCAACTATTTCAATTGATTTATTAGTATCTTCTATTTTTTTCTTTTGACAACCGCAAGTTTCACACATCATACATCTCCAAGTAAATCGAGCTTAAAAAATCTTTTAGAAAATGATTATAGTACTTAATTTTATCAATACTACTTATAGAAACATAATCTGCGCTCTTAACTTCTATATCTCCTTTATATGTTGAGATAATTAAAGTTTCTTCATCTTTTGGAATACAAAAAAGAGATTTGTTCGTACTTTGTAATAAACTATTCTTAATATTGTTTAATTGTTCAAAGAGTAAAGTTTTATTACAAAAATCTAAGTTAGCAAATAATTGATATATTTTATCAAATTCTTTAAAGTAATATGATATACCTTTTACTGTTATTTTTCCTTCAGAACAATATAAAAATTTTTTTCGATCTAAAGAGATTATTAAAAAATCTATATATTCTCGAAGTTTCATTCCAATAAATTCATCATTATTTTGCAATAATTTTTTAACAATGAATCCATCTTTTTGAATTGTTATTACTTCTTCATCTTTAACATTATTTTCTAATAAATAAAACTTAACAAGATTATCTACTGATTCAGTTAAAAAGGAAGATAAATTTTCATTATCGATTTGCTGTTGTCCTATAAAAATATTTCTTTCTATTTTGTTTTCTAAGTTAGTTTTTTGAAAATCAAAAAATTGTTTTTGAAGTATGGATGGGTGCGCTGCTTGAATGTCATAAGAAAATAAATCATGTAATACTAAAGGACACGTTGAATTTATCATAAACTTCCTAAAAGACAAGAAAAAGGGAATCGATACAGTATTAATGTATCGATTCCCTATTATAATTTTTATAGACTTAATGTAAGAAGTAGTTCTTGCTCAATCTTAATTAAATGATTAAGGTCATAAACTTTCGTCATGAACTCTTCTATACCAACTCGAATTTGTTCTTTAGTTGTCATATCTTTAACAGAATTATACAGCCTTGGAGATATTTTCTTAACATGTAACATAATCGTATCAACGTCAGCATTCTGAACAGTAACTTCTTCATTTACTATTTTTATAGAAGTAGCATCTTTTGAACGACTAATAGTAGACATTCTAACGACATGTCCATTATTCAATTCTACTTTAGTAACGTTATTCTTTCCAACATAATATCGAGTATTATTATTCTTAATTATAATACCACTACTTTCAACTTTAATAGCATCTGGTACTATATTTGATTCAATCCAAAGAGTGTTTGGACGATCGAACAATATTAATTCAGCATCTTCTTCTGCATTCGTACAGAAAACTAAATATTTACCTTGAGGAACTCGACTAAAGTTCATCGAAATAATTGCTGAATTAGATAACTTAGCTCTATGTTGAGTAATATAATCAAACAAATTAATATATTGTGGAGTAGTCGAAACTGCAACAGGAGCTGGTGCTGGTGTTGCTGCTGGCGCACGATTCTTTGCAAGAGTCATGTCAGTAGTTGATTCTGTAACTCCTTCTGTATTTAACAATTCATTTAGATTAGCTTCTTGTGTCATCTATCTTTCTCCTTGTTTACGAACTTTTAATTAACGATAAAAATTCAGCTCTAGTTTGAGGTTGAGTTTTAAATTTTCCCCTCATAGCGCTAGTTATCATTTTAGAAGTATAATTTTTTACACCACGAGCTTGCATACAAAGATGTTGTGCTTCAATAATAACTCCAACACCTTTTGGATCTAAATATTTCATCATAGAATCTGCAATTTGACTACCCAATTTTTCTTGTATTTGGAGTCTTCTGGCAAAATGTTCTACTAATCTTACCATTTTAGAAACTCCAATTACTTTATTTGTGGGTAAATATGCTACATGCACTAACCCACTAAAAGGAATCATATGGTGCTCACAAGTAGAAAAGAAATTTATATTTTTACATATAATCATCTCATCAGTCTGATCACCAATTTCATCCTCAAAAAATGTACCCATAATATTTTTTATATCAGAATCATAATTATAAAGCTCCAACCACGATTTCACGACACGAAATGGAGTATCTTTAAGACCCTCCCTATTTGGATCATCACCTATTAATCCTAAGAGTTTCTTAATACAATCCATTGCTCCCGGATATTTGCGTTCTAATTCTTTTTTAATTATTTCTTTATCACTACATGATAATATTTCTTTACAAGTTGGATCTTCTAAATTAATCATTATTTCTCCTCATCATCAGATTCAATATTTATATCTTCGAAATGACTTTCTTCATTTTCTTCTTGTTTAAGAATTGATTCATCAAATGTAATTTTCTTATCCCCAAATGATGGACCTAATTGTAAACCAAGACTTGCTAAATCTAAAGCTTTCGAATCTTCTTGATTTTTAGCATTCTCTTCAACTAAAAGACGTTTCAAATTTTGAATTGCCTTTTCTGTTGAATCTTCATCTTCTGGTTCAGCTACAAATTTAGCATTTGTTTCAAATAATTCATAGTTTAATCCAATTGATTTTAAGTTAGTTTGTAATAATCTAAGAGATTGAGGAACTTCATCATCATCTGAATCTAGTAATAAATCACTATTACACATCATTTCAGAAATGAATTTATTCCGTAATTTAATAGAGTCAGATTTAACAGAAATAAACTCACCTAAGTTCTTTTCTGCACCATGACCTATAACAGCCCAGATTTCCATTTCTCCAAGTCTTTGTCCACCTTTGCGAGATTTCCCACCTAATGGTTGAGATGTTTTCGCAGAATATGGTCCAACGCCTCTATAGGATATTTTATCTTGAGCTATGTGATTTAATTTCATAAAATACATATAACCACACATAACAGTGTTTTGAATTTTTTGATTTGATATAGGATCAAATACTTCATATTCATATGGAGTATTTGTATATTTCATTGCTTCATCTAACTCTTTATGAGTTATAGATTCAAATGGTGGTTGAATTAAAAAGAAATTATCTAATCCATTAATAAAATGTTCTATTGGTAATTTCTCAAAAATTTCACTCATTTGTTTATAGTAATTTTGATTTTCTGTTTTATCAATAATTTTAATATAATCTAAAACATATTTGTATATTTCTGCTGGTGCTGCAGATTTATACATTGTTCCAATATTCTTTTTTAAATCCATAAATGACATTGCTAAATGTGCTTCATAGACTTGACCAACATTCATACGAGAAATAATTCCAAGAGGATTTAGAACAATTTCTGCTCTTCTTCCATCTGGTAGAATAGGCATTTGATCTATAGGAACTATTTTTGAAACAATTCCTTTATTTCCATGTCTGTTTCCAATTTTATCACCAACTGTTACTTTTCTTTCATAAATAGCAGTAACTTCAATTCTAAGACCATCAATATATTCACCTTTGATCTTAAAATTATTTTTTTCAGTTTGATTAATTTCCAAAGTATCAATTAGCTTATCTAATTCATCTTTAGTTAAATGATTAGATAATTTTTTAATAATATCAGATTTCTTCGATTTTTGTTTCTTAACTAGTTCTTGTACGAATTGATCATATTGTGGAAAATTTTTATTCCATTTATTCGCAAATATTTTAATATCTACAATTTTACAATCTTCTGGAGCACACTCTTCACTTACAGGTTCAAATAATACATCATCAAAACCACCGATGTCAACAGCTTTAATTTTTGCAAAAACTTCACCTTTTCGTAAAGTTTGTCCAATTTCAGGAAGAGGATTATAATTCGTATAATCATTATTAAGATTTAAAAGAACTTTATTTGAACCAAGTTCTAGAACTAAATCAATATAATGAACAGAAGTAAAATAATTCTCGTCTACTAGTTTTTGAGATATGATAATTCCATCTTCATAGTTATAGCCATACCAAGGAGTTACACAAGTCAAAATATTTCGACCTAATGTAATTCTTGCATTTTTCATATAATTAGATTCAGCAATTACATCGCCTTTAGAAAAACTATCACCAACATTATAATAAACTTTATAAAAGTCTATTGTAGAGATGTATAGTTTTTTATAACCAATATGAAATGCTTCATATACTTTATTTTCATATTGAACAGCAATAATATCATCATTTAGATAAATAACTTTACCATTCTTTTTGGCTTTAAATATAAAAGAAGTTTGATCACTATACATTCCTTCAATTCCAGTTTGAATTAATGCATTGTCAAATTTCTTTAACATAATAGCATGTCTTTGTTGACTTGATGCCATTTGCAATCTAGTCGCATCATCATGTTCCAAGAATGGAACAAAACTAACAGCAACTGAATTAATATTTTTCTTATTTCTTGAAAAGAATGATCTTCTTCTAACTTGTTCAGGATCTGTTTCTGATAAATCTGCTAATTCAACATTAGGAACTAGATATTGAATTGTTCCACAACCTTCTCGATCACTAGTATCAGATGGATCGATAAGATAAATCATTGAAGGATGAATTTCTCTTAATGATTGAGGAACATTAGCCTTTTCAAATCCGCCGGGACCAGCTAATGATGTTCTAGACAGCATAGCTAGTTCAGATAACGGATTTAAACTATTATCAAATTGTACTATATTTGAAACATTAATACTTGAAAGAATAGCTTTTGAGTTAATAGAAAACTTTAATTTTCTATTTTTTCTAATTGAATTTATCAGATTATAAAAATCTTTACAAAGATGAACATAAATAATTTGTTCTACGAATCGAATTCGTTTGTTATTATAATCTGAATCATCTTCAGATCCATGCTCAATAATATATAAGAATTCTTCTATAATATTATCAGTATGAAAATATTTTTTACTAAAAATATCTATTTTAGTTATTAGAAGAATATCTTCAATAATCTTACTATCAACTTTTCTTGTAAATATTGATTCAAGTAATCTTGTTTTATCAATTGTTTGATCTGCAAGAATTGATATAATATCTTTCGTTAATAGATCCAATGAATCTGTAAGAGTTCCGCCAGTATATTCATTGTTCTCATTAATATTAAATCTCGCTCTAGTATTTGCAACTCCAAGGTATGCAATAATAAGTCTAGAAAAAGCAAATTTTTTACTAAACAAACTTATTTCAAAATTATGCTTTTTTCTAGAATTAATTTTTTGTTCAACAATTATCGATTGAATATTAGTTCGTATTTTAATCATGTTAGCCCGCTGAATAACAGGCTTATCAAATAACTGATAAATACAAACTTTCCAATTTCCGCCAATATAAAAATGATTATTTATCAACCAAGGTAAATCATAACTTAAATCAACATCTTCTGGTTCAGATCCTTCTTCACCACTTGTATATGTTAAACTAATATCAAGAACTTTACATTTTGTTTTCTTAATTTCAGAGGTATCTTTTTCTTCTTTATTTTTAATTGATAAACCTTTGACTCTAAGACCATATTGTTCACCACAAACAAGCATCTTAGAAATATTTTCAATTATTGTTTCTTCATTCCATTCCCAATTTCTGAAATTAAAAACATTAATACCCTCTAACTTATACGATGGAACATTAATCATTCATTCTCCTTTTAGTTAGAACCTTGATCTAATAACGTTAAAAAATCTTTAAATCGTTGAATTTCTCTTTCTGGGTTTTTTAAGAATTCTTGTTCTGGAATGTAATATATCATACAACCTAATCTAACAGAAATTAATAATTCTCTAAATTGATCCTTATCACTTAATTCTCCATTTGGTTTAAAATGATGTGGTTCCAGAATATCAACAACTAAATTATATTTTTCATAATATCTATCTGGCCATTTACCACATTTTAAAAATAAATCTCGATTATTACTAATACCAGTTATATTAATAACTTTTTCTATTTGATTGATTATTTTTAATTCATTTCGACCAATTCTAGCACCAAATGGTTTTCCATCAAATTCATGTTTTTCTATATAATTAATCATTGAAATGCTTTGTTTTAATCTTGATTCTAATGTTCCTTTACATGTTCCTTTCTTTCCTTTATTCCATGGAATTCTACCTTTTAGTTTTTGTTTATGTTCTGATGATAATTTTTTACCAAACATCGGATTTTTATTACCAGACATTGATTTAGATATTTTATTTTTAGTTTCTTTTGTAAATTTTATTCCTGTATGTATTTTTGATATTTTTTGTAGTGTTTCTTTTGAAGACTTCTTTCCTAACATTCCCATCGAACTAGGTTGATGATTTGCTATATATCTATCTTGTTTATGTTTAACTTTTTGATTGCATCCACATAAACATAATGAATAATCATAATTAAAAGGCATTCCTAAAATTCTTTTAATATCTCCATAAATTCTAGAAATTTGTCTCTGTTCGATATCTTCTTCAGACCATTTTATTCCTTTTGGAGAATGACCATTAATATAATCATTATATCTTTTTTTATCCCAATTGAGTTGTGTTTTTTGTCCACAACCACATTTACATAATTTATCCATATAGTTTTTCTTATTTATATAAAGAGAGTATAGATACTTTCATATCTATACTCTCTATATTTTTACACTTTATTAAGCAACATTTTTTCTAATATTCCATCAGTAGGTTGCGAAGAACCTAAAATACCAGATATAATATAATTATATGGTTTAGAAAATGCCAACGCCAACAAGAAACTTTCTCTCGATGGTACATTTTCAACCGATACTATTTGAGCTGGTTGATTATCTCGATCTGGAAGTAATCTCCATCGAATCGATCCAACTCTCATAAGTTGTGAAACTATTAATTCAAAATTAATCAATAATATTACACGATGTCTCGCATATATAGAAAATAATTTCATTATTAAATCTGAATATGTTGTTTTAATTGAGCCATGTAGATATTTATTAACTCTCGATAGATCATTAATAATATCTTGCTGGTCAGTATCATCTTGATTAGTTGACATTTGCGCAATACCCCCAATGTGGAAAGTGCGCAGTGTGAGTTGAGTGGTCAATTCTCCAAGAGCCTGTGCCGCTAATACCCCAACATACTTTGAATGACAATATGCATGTGAAGTTCCATAACATTTTTTGCAAACTCGAAGTGACTTACAAAAAATTGGAGATCTTAACTTAACAGTTTTTCCAATTAATGTAATGTAATTATCTTCAGTAATTTCTTTTAATTCTGGTTGTTTAATTTCTTCGTTAACAACCATCCATCTTCCAATTAAACTTCTTGCTAATTTAATTGGATCTACTTGATTAATTAGATGTAATTGAAATGCTTTTTCTTTTGGATCAGTAATTTTTGAAACTTTTTCATTAATTTGATCCTCTGATAATATTTGAACTGTATAATAATCAGTTGTACCGCAATCTTCTAGATTTTCATCTAGTTCAAGATTAACACTACAATAGACTAATTTTCTAGTTAAATAACCAGATACTGCAGTATTTAAAGCTACGTCAAGAAGAGCTTTTCGTGATCCATAACATGACGTAAAAAATTCATCTTTCGTTAAACCATGAACTAGATTATTCTTAATAGGATCTTTTACAATCTTTCCTTGCGAGTTAGACATATAACCTCTGCAGAAAATTAATTGATTTGCTTGTTCCCAAGAACCTCTAGATCCAGAATTTATAAAATCAGCATAAGGAAAATTTTCTTGAATTTGTTTTCTTAATGGATGATTTTGTAACTCGTGATATTTCTGATAGATGTCTTTTGCAGGATCATCAACTATAGCAGAAACAGCTTCATATACATTTTCTCCTTTTAAATCTTTTAGAGAAAATGTAGTTCCTCTTAATGTAGTTTCTTGAAATCCTAATTTCTTTATATTGTCTAATAGAATTTTTAATGTGCTAGCATCGCAAAATTTTGCTAAAACATTTAAAAGAACATGTAGCTCTTTTTTATTAATCGTTCTATTAATATATGGGAATTTAGGAGGAAGAATAGAATTAAATTTAACTCTTCCTTCATAAGTATCAATATCTTTAAATTTAACTTTCTTTGTTTCGTCAGGTTTAGTTAATAAATAAAGTCCTAAAAGAATATCTTGATTGACACTAATAATTAATTTTCCGGTTGATGGAGAAATTAAATTAGCGGTTATAAATATTTTCTCTTGACTTTCTTTTTCTGTCTCATCATATAATGATATATAAACAGCCATTTGATCACCATCAAAATCTGCATTATATGGTTCACATGCAAATGGATGAATTTTAATGACTGAATCCATGTTAATCTTAATTTTAAATGATAATAAACCCATTCTATGAAGAGTGGGTTGTCTATTTAACATTGCTGTTTTATTCTTAACAATTTCCTCAGCTATTTCAAGTAACTCAGGATTATTCATTTTGATACATTCATTAACATAATCGATAGCAGGATCGTATCGAATGAATTTTTGATCTTTAAAATTCTTAATTTCTAATAATCGATTAACTATAAATAATTTGAAAAGTTCTAATACCATTACATATGGTAATGAACATTCGTCTAGATTTAATTCCGGATCTGGAGCAATAACAGCTCTTGCAGAAAAATCAATTCTTTTTCCAAGAATGGATCCTCTAATTAAACCAGTTTTCTTTGAAAATTTTGAGAAGATATAATCATAAAAATTATAAACATATCTTTGAAGATTTCTAAAATTAATCATTTGAATATCAGTATTCTCATAAGTTGTTACATCACTTTTGAGCATAAGACTAAAATTTAAGATAGTCATATAAAATTCGTTCATCTTATCTCTCATCTGAACATCTTTAGTTTTTGAAACTGGTCGAAATTCAGGAGGACAAACAATAATATTTGACATGAAGAATTTACTTAAATTTTCATAAATAAATTTCCAAGCAGTACTGTTATCTTTATTTCTTTCTGTTTCAAATTTAATAAGTTCAAAAATTCCATTAGAGCCAGAATATAATGTACAACCTTCTGGAACAACTATTGCTTCATTCTCAATAGATGGTTTCTTGATTTTGATATACTTGCTCGTATCATTATCAAAATAATAACCCATAATTGTATCATCGAAAATCATATCATTAATTATATTTCCAATTGTTGTTTTACCTGCTTTTACAATAAGATAAAACATAATTGGATTTAAAACTGGAAAAGGTAACTCTATTTTTGCAAATTTCTTTCTTCGTAAACTTGAGTAACCAATTTCAACTCCGCAAGTTAAGCATTTTTCTCCTATCTTAGATCTTCCCCAATAAATACCACAGCCGCAAGTACAAGTTCGTACTGGACCAAATATTTTTTCAGAAAATAATCCATTCGGATGAAATCCTCTTTTTGCATATATTTTATTAGTTGTTACTTCAGGTAAACTCTCACAAAATTTATCAACATTAAAGAAATTAATTTTCATATCTTTTAAAGTCCTTCCTCATCTAATTTTTCTATGCAATCCTTTATAATCTCTTTAAGACATTCTTTAACTTGTTGTTTTGTAACGCATCTATTATTTTCTAATTTTTTATCTATATGTTGCATTAAAACTGGAAGGATTTCATTTTTAAATTCTAATGCAACAAATTTTTGAACTGATTCATTTAACTTTTTTTCAAATTCATTATTCATCCATAGTTCAATTTTATCTCTCATTCGTTTATGAACAATGTTAAATGCCATATTAATCATCTGAATTTGATTAATATCGTTTAATTGTTTAGAATCTTTATTTTGTTTACTTCTTTTTGAACTAATTTTTTGATCTTTATTTTTCTTCACTTAATCGCCTCCATGATATCATTTCGTTCCTTTAGTTCTAAGAAAGTAGAAGTTAAAT
>Ga0209777_10005678_pt1 | contig 14286 bp, 27 predicted proteins | sample FrelakmetHBP12HB_FD_187147 | JGI IMG/M metagenome (GOLD analysis project Ga0209777, IMG submission 187147) | Freshwater lake sediment microbial communities from the University of Notre Dame, USA, for methane emissions studies -HBP12 HB (SPAdes)... | ecosystem: Environmental > Aquatic >...
ATGTGCGGCAAGACGACGGTGAGTGGTGGACGGAACGCGCCTAACCCCCACCTGCCCGCAGACGGTCGAGGAGGGGGCTTGCGGCGCGCTGGAGGGTCACGCCGACGGACCTAGAGGATGCGGTAGAGCAGATCGCCGTCGTTGCGCTCGTCGTCCAGCGCTGCCTCGAACAGGATCTCCTTCCAGATCTCGGGGTACTTCCCCGAGAGGAAGTCCCGGACCGCAGAGAGGCGGTTGGACAGGTCTCCGACGTGGATGCCCTTGGTCGCGGCGTTCGGAGGCGGCTCGGCGGCGCCCTCGGGCGGCTTCCTGTCGTGGAGACCGTGCTTCTCGAAGAAGTCGAGGATCTTCCGGGCAAGCTCGGGGTCGAGTTGCTGGATGCGCGTCATGATGGCGCCGAGGTCGAGCGGGTCCGGCGAGACCGTCTTCGGCCGCGTCCCCGGCGCATCCGTCTTCGCCGCCTGGTGCATCGCGTAGATCTGCGCGATGCCCTCGAGGGAGTGCAGGATGGCCTCGGCGATGGGGTGCTCGGCGCGGGCCGGCGGGATGTGGAGTCGGTTCTTGTCGAGCCACTCGCTGAAGCTCGTGCCCTTCACCTCGGGATGGGCCTCGGTGAGGGCGGCGTGGTAGTTCCACACGGCCTGCACCATGACCTCGTCGGCCAGGGCGCCGCCGCTCTGGAGGTCGCGCACGGCCTCGCCGTACGACTTGACGACCAGGACGGCGGCGGCGAGCAGGCGCTGCTCGGCCTCGGGAAGGTTGCGGGTCACGTTCGGGATGGTCATGCGCGGGCTCCTTGGTGGTGAGGGGCGCGTCACCTGCGGGTGAGCGCTCTGAAGAGAGAACCGAGAAGCGAGGACAACGGCGACGGTGGTGGCATCTTGAGCGAGTTGCCGACGACGTACCCGCAGTCGTCGCACGGACGCTTCGGGTCGTAGATGCCGAGGTATGGGCCGCCCGGCGAGCATGGGTACTTACACCGAGGACAGTGTGGGCGGCGCAGGCAGGCGGCGATGTGCTGGTTATCCCCCATCAACGGATGCCGAGGCTTCGGATGATCTCGCGGACATCGCTGGCGCTCATTTTCTTGATGCCTGCGAGCACAGCCTTCTTGGCCTTCTTGGCCTCGCGCTTCCTCTTGTACAGCTTCTCCATCTTGGAAAGCGGACGCTTGCGAGGTTTCGGGCAGCGATGTCCGCTGGTCTTGGCCATGGAGGCAACCGTAGTCACTCTCGCCCCCGTCGTCAACTGGTGATTGACAGCGGATGCGCTCAGTGCTAGCCATTGAGGCTGCGGCAGAAGTCCAGGCGTTGTGCCTGGCAGAAGTCCGCAGAGGAGAAGTAGAGATGCAGAACAGCGCGTTCGAGTTGGACGTTCGCGTCCATGGTCACTCCGTCAAAGAGTTCCTCCACGAAGGCAAGACGTACATCGAGGGGAGGAAGGGCAGCGAGTTCACCATCCGAGTGGTGAACCGCTCGCCCAAGTCCGTGCTCGCCGTCGTCAGCGTCGACGGTCTCTCCGTCATGGACGGCAAGGACGCCTCCTACGAGTCGGGAGGCTACGTTCTCAGTCCCTTCGAGACCCTCATCATCCCCGGCTGGCGCCTCGACACGAAGAACGTCGCGAAGTTCCTGTTCACCGTCGCCGGCGGGAGCTACGCGGCCCAGGTCGACAAGCCGAAGAACGTCGGCGTCATCGGCTGCGCGTTCTTCGCCGAGAAGGAGCTTCCGAAGAACGAGTCGCTCGCGACGTTCATGAAGACGATCATCCAGGAGCAGCACCACCACCACCATCATCACGACCACTACCCGTGGCCGTACCTACCGCACATCCCCAGCATCCCGTACAATCCGTACGTCCCGACCATCGGCCCGTACTGGTCGAGCCTGGGCACCTCCAACAAGTTCAGCGACGGCGGCGTCACCTTCTCCTGCAACGCCGGCCAGCAGCTGAACGCGACCAAGGGGCTCACGGCTGAGTACGGATCCAATCCGTGCGGCGTCGGCGATGCGACCATGGACAGCAACCCCGTCCAGCAGGAGGTCGGCACCGGCTTCGGGCAGCAGGCTCAGCACTCGGTCAACACGGTGACCTTCGTGCGCGAGGACCACCCGCTGCAGGTGCTCGAGGTGCTCTACGACTCGCGTGAGGCGCTGCTCAAGCGCGGTATCGACCTGCGGCCCAAGGCGGCCGTCTCGGTCCCTCAGGCGTTCCCCAGCGCGTTCTGCACGCCACCGCCCGGCTGGCAGAAGTAGACCTCAGGTAGCCGACTTCGTGTTAGGATGAAAGCCATGACCAAGGAACGGCTGCTGGCGAAGGTTGGGAACTACGACATCACCGTGAATCCTTCTGGGAGATCAGGCTACATCGAGCCCGGGAGAATGGCGCGCGAGAGCCGCTCGAACGGCTGGATCTGCTACGGCAACGGACGGATGGCTTTCGACTATCCGGAGATCCTCACGGCAGCTGTGCGTCGGAAGCTCGTTGCGTACTGCCGAAGAATTCCGTCCAGGCCGTTCGGCCGGGCCAAGTAGACCTCTCTGCCGCCAAGCGCAAGATAGCGCCGCGCTCGCGGGCGCCTGAGGACTGGGGGGAATCCTCGGCGCCCACGGGCGCGACTGGCCGGCGGCGGTAGGAGCGTTGTACCGGCTCCGGCTTCAAGACAGCGTACGTCCCCTGCTCGGTCCACGTCAAGCCTTGCGCTACTGGTGCCCGGCTCCTGGTGTCTCTCGAGGACGTCGTGCTACCATCCCTCTCATGGCCAAGAAGAAGCATTGCCGCGTGGCGATCACCGCCGTCGCCCCCATCGAGACGATGATCAAGATGATCGAGGTGCAGACGCGCAGCGGCAAGACGTGCGTCGCCGAGCACAAGACCTTCCTGGCGCTGCTCAAGCAGGTGAAGAAGGGGATGCGGTGCGGAACGTAGGGATGAGCAACGGAGGAGCCCATGATGATGCGCTGCTCGATCAGCCATCATTGATATGGCTGAAGTCTACCTTGATGCACCTTTCCCCTGGGAGTGTAGTTAATCTAGTCTACGAACCAGACCTCAACCTCCTGCGGCAAAGGGGGAGGGTGTGGCGCGGAGATAAGACGGTGATGAAACCGGGGCCTCATCGAGGGTGGTGCCACGCAAATACGGTTGAGTTGTTCAGGTCTGATCCGCTCAGAATCAGAATGGCCACGGGGTGGGCGCTCGCCCGAGGAGTTTGGGTTCAACACTCGTGGGGAATAGTCAACAACAGAGTCGTGGAAACAACCGACATCGAGCGCGACATGTACTTCGGTTTCGTGATGGATCGCCAAGAGGCGCGCAACTTCGCCGCCAGCACCCAGATGCCAGGAGACTAGCGTCGTCTAGTGCTTCTCATCCTTGGCGCTGCTCAAGCAGGTGAAGCGCGGGCTGAAGTGCTAGAGGGGGCCGCCGGAGTGCTTGTACGCCCCTGAGGGCAAGACCCACTGCTGGTCTGGTGGAACCAGGATGTACGCCGGAGGACAGCGCTGACTGAGGGCGAGGCACGCCAGAGCTTCCGACCCTAGAGGCATGGTGGGTTGCCCCTGGTCGGCAAGCTCGACGACACTGAGCTTGCGATGGATGTTCCTCTTGAACATCACCTCGTACTCGTGGATGCGCGCGAAGGTCTTCGGATCGATTGCGCGAACAGATGCCCACTGGTCAGGATTCCCGAAGATGCACGTCATGCACGACAGGCGAGACCAACCGAGATAGTAGGCGGGGTGCGCCTGGACGCGATAGCGTTTGATGATGTCCCAGACCTCTTCTTCCTTCCAGTCCAGAACCGGGCGCCACTGGTCGACTCTCCGACGGAGAGTGGTTGAACCGTCCCTCTCGATCCTTGCGTAGAGGGAGCGGTTCTTCGATTCCTGCCGCCGCTCACCAGTGCAAATCAGAATCTTGGCTGCTTTGAACCGAGGGTCGTTGGCGAGCGCCTTCTTGCCAACGTCGATCTTCAGGTAGGCGCTGCACCAGCGAGCGGAGAGCGAGGCCGCGACTTGCGGGTACGCCATGCGCTTGCCCTTCGGTCCTTGCCCACCGACGGTCATGGTAGCTCCGTCGCCCAGAGTGATTGTGGTTGGGGCCGTGGGCTGATCGTTGCGGAGCATCTCGCCGAGGAACCCTCGCTCCTTCCAGTGAAACAGCAGGCGCATGCCGAAGGCGCGGGCAAACTCGGCGCAGTATGACTCGGTGAGGGGCCAGTCAAAGAACTGGGCCTCACCAGGCCTCCCGTCGATGGCGTAGTGCCAGAGTTCGATCCGTTCCGCCGGAACCCCCTTGTCGAGAAGATGAAGAACACAAGCCATCGAATCCTTCCCACCCGAGAAGGCGACGATGATGTAGTCGTACTCGTTAAACGGCAAGAGCGTGGACGAGTCGACGTGAGCAACTCTTGGTGGCTTGGGTATCATCGCGTCCTCAGTTCTAGGAACCGCTCGTAGTCATCTTCGTCCCCCCACTCACGGAGAAGATCCTCGAGATCCTGCTCGTTGCGAAGGTCGTTCCACCGTCGGTACGCCTCGTCACGCATCTCGTAGGGAAAAGACGCAACCGCTAGCCAGTTGAGGTCTGGTCGGCTGATGATGATCAGCCACGACATGCCGGGACTGGCCGGTGACTGCGCATCGACGACAAAGAACCCGAGGAAGCGGGGCATGCGGCAATGTTACAGAACAAACACGGATGGGTCAAACAGAGGTCTTGGGCTTCCTCAGACATGGAACGAGTCGAGCGGGGGCCAACGCACAGGGCAGACCGATGCCTCGGTCGATGTTCTGACGGATCAATCCCTTCCAGTCCTCGCCGCCTGCGCGGCATCGCGTGGCGTCAACGAGCTTGCGGTCGTCACAGCGCTGGGTCACGACGACGCGGGCCTTGTCGTAGCCCGGGTCGTCGGGGCCGCGGTGGAACATCACGACGTCGCAGCCCTGCTTGGCCTGGCCGCTCTCCTCGAAGAGGCGAAGGGCTTCCTGCTCCTCCGGTGTGAGAGTGCGGTTGGGCATCCCCTCGAGTCGCTTCCTTCTCATGGCTTACATCTTCCGGGTGCGACAGGACGCGACGGAGCGGGCGGTCTGGGCGATGAACTCGTCGGTGACGCCGATGTACATCGGCCTGCTCGCCCGCTTCTGCACGGCCTCTAGTTGCTCCAGTAGCGTGGCGGCCTTGCTGAAGCTGATGCGCGCCTTCCCGCAGCGTCCGGCCCGCGCCTGTTCGGCGGCGCTGCGGAAGCCCTGCTGGACCTTCTTGACCTTGCCGCGGTGCTTGGCAGCTTGAATTGTCGACATGGGCCGAGTGTACCATGCGGGGCGAGTTGTCGTCTCGCCGGGATACGTGGTAGCATCCAGAGCATGTTGAGGAAGAAGCGCTACCGCTGGCAGATGAAGGTCGCCGAGACCAAGAAGCTCGGCAAGCTCGTGAAGCAGTACCTCATCTCCGAGGGTGCCGCCCCCATCGGTCGCCCTCAGTCGATCTACGACATCGAGGCCGACCTGAAGACCAACGCCGGCACGCTGCGCGTGATGTACAACCAGGACGGTGGTGACATCTTCGGCCGCTTCGAGGACGTGGACCGCGCCAAGGAGTGCGTCTACGCGGTGAACCCCTACAGCGGCAAGTGGAACCACCACCACGTCAACAACGAGACCGCCGACGTCGCTTTCGCCGCGTGGAAGCGCGACCTCGAGATGGTCAAGCGGTTCTGCAAGCGCTCTCGCACTCGCTGAAGCTATGCCCACCGGCAGGCGTGCCGCCGGCCGAGCGCCTTCGCCTTCCTCGCCACCTCGCCGTGGCCGTACTGCTGGGCCCTCGCGTAGGCCGCCCGCAGCGCCCGGCAGTCGGGCGCGCAGCCGTCAGCCTTGCCCACGATCGGAAACTTCGACATGCCCGGTTTGGCCGGATCCGGCATCAGGAACGCGCCGGCGCCACAGCGGGCGTAGACCGCCGCCCGCGGCCGATGAAGCCTGGGGGCAGACTTGCGCCACCCCTTCGTCGAACGCGCCCCTGCGCGCTTCCCTTCGCGTCCTGGTACCTGTCCCAGCATGGTCGGCCTCCTGGACCCACATCTTACACCACCGGGTCAGCCGATGCGCAACCCCTGGCGAGTGTGGTACCATCGTGGCCATGAAGCGCACGAAGAAGAGGACCGGCGGCTACGACTTCGCCCTCCGCTGCGGCATCCGCCGCGAGCCGCCCTACGGGCTGCCGTACCACGGCACGTTGAGGACCGCCAAGAGCGTCGCCAAGAGGAGCGGGTGCGTGGTGGACCTCTTCGACAGGGCCGGATTCCGCAAGGGCTGGGTGAAGCCGGACGGCGACTACGGCCTGACGTAGGTGGGCACAAGAGGACGGCGAAGGGGTCGTTGATGACGTGGGAGCGATCAGACTGGGAGCGTGCTAGTCAAGACGATCTTCTCGAGTTCGTTGAGGAGGAAGGGCAGGGCTTCCTCTGCACTGACGACGTTCGCGCCTACGAATGGAGATTCGTTCCAGAGTACCAGATCGAGCGCCTGCTCGAACGAAGGTCATGCAACAGCCGCAAGAAGGACACCCCTTCCTCATGGAAGCGTTGGTACGTCGCTGCGAAGCGCATCTCTGAACGAGATGATGACTACTGGCGCGACCTCGAGTCGACGTGGAGTAGTGACCCCATCAGCGCTGGCCCGGTGATCGTCGTCGAGAACAACGGCAGGTACGACATCGGAGACGGCTACCACAGGGTGGCCATTGCCTTCAAGCAAGGTAAGAAGACGATTCCGGCAGTAGTGGGACGGCCTCGGCCGAGGAGATAGGACGACGTCGATGAAGCTGCTCACGAAGGAGATCGAGAAGAGGCTGCCGCCGCTGTACGCGACGGAGAAGGTGCCGGTCGAGGAGAAGGTCGCCCAGGCGAAGTTCTTCGGCCCGTGGGGCAACCTGACCTTCTACGCCGTCGAGTACGACCCGAACCAGCGGGAGTTCTTCGGCCTGGTGGTCAACGGCACCGAGCACGAACTGACCTACTTCACGCTCGCGCAGCTGGAGGCCATCCGCGGGCCGTACGGGCTCGGCATCGAGCGCGACAGGGACTTCCGGCCAACGAAGCTGAAGGATCTACCGAAGGGGTACGGCCTCGGCTGCGTCTGCGGGCCGAGGCTCGCGAGACGGTCATGAGGGTCGGCAACTTCTACAGGGATCTGAGAAACATCGGCCGGGTCACCGGCGACGAGTTCAGCTACGACTACGAGGTGCGATCATCGTTGTCGATCAACGGAGTGGTCCGGGAGATCCTCGGTTCACTGGAGAAGGTGCAGCCAGAACCCTGGGCCGAGACGCCATGGACCCCGGGGGCCAAGGCGACGATCGTCACTCCCGAGGGAATGGTAGTCGTGTTCGCCGAGGGTTGGTCGGATGAGTGTGAGAGAGCGGTCGACGGTGACGTGATGCGCGGCGGGAAAGCCGTGCTCAAGCGTTGGTGGAACGACCTCGGTGGGAAGAGGGGATGGACGACGCACGAGTCGGTAGTCTACGACGACGAGAAGCGCGTCACGCTGCTGATCGTGTCGCGTCCTTCCAGGGCCCTCGGCTGCGTCTGCGGGCCGAGGCTCGCGAGACATCGCTAGCCGCTCACCGCCCTGGACAGTCGCTTCACTTGCACCACGTCTTCGCTGCCTTCTCGGCCTCGGAGACGGTCTGCAGGTGCGGATTGCCCTCGCCGTACTTCGCCATGCAGGAGGCGCCCGCCTTCGTGCGGAACGGGCCGATGACGTAGCCGTACCGGCGGCCGTGGCTCGTCGCGGTTGGCGTCTTGGCCGAGAGGAAGACCTCGAACTTGCGGGACGGCTTCTTGGTGCCCACGTAGTAGCGCTTGCTCATCCAGCGATAATACCACAGGCGAGCCGGGTTACGCCGGCTTCCACGAGGCGAGTCTGGCCTTGTAGTCGGCGAGCGACTGCTCCGTCGTACCAATCTCCCGCTGTAGGTTGAACTTGTATATCTGGAAGGCCCGTTCCCACCCCAGAGATTCTGGCGTGAGAGTGGTCACCTTGCCATCCCAGTCGCGGTTGGTGATGGACTTGAGGTCGTTGACGTTGGCCCACTGCTGAGAGAGCGCCTTCACCATGTTCGTCAGCCCGTTCACCATGTACTTGAGCCCGTCGCTGGAGACCTCCAGTGGCTTGAACATTCCTCCGGGACACGAGGCGGTCTTCATCCACTGGCTCGGCAGCTTGTAGCCGTGGTCGGCGATCAGCCCGTTGTGCAGGACGGCGATGCTCCGGAAGCAGCACGCGCACGTTCGCATCGTCTTCTTGGCATCGACGGCGGCGCGCCTGGCGGCGGCCTCGGGGTCCGGCTTCCTGCCCTTGACGACCTTCGTCTTCAGCTCGTTCATGAGCTGCGCGAGCGGAAGCGCGGCGGCGGCGAAGGCGCGGAGAGCGTCACCATACGCCCCCTGGGGCTTGAGCTTCGCGACCTTCTTGGCGAAGGAGAGGACTTCGTAGAGCCCCGAGACGTGGCCCACCTCCTGATCGATCTTGTATTCCGGCGACCATCCCCCCTCCGGCGTGTATCCCCTCCCCCGCAGGAAGGGCGTCCGCACGTTCGCTTGGTAGGATTCCTCGATGGCCCTATTGAGGGCGTCCTTGGCGTCCTTGTAGTCCGCGTTGAAGATCGAGCCGGCGGCGTAGGCCGGGAGCACGACCGCCAGCGCCCTGCGGGCCTTCTCCTGCCGTGCGGCTGTGACCACGGACAGGAACTTGGCGGCGACCTCGTCGGCGTTCACCCGCGCATCTCCGAGCCTCCGGGTCTGCCTGGTCGTCGGGAGCCTGGCCGTGCGAGCGCCGGCGAAAGCGGCGGCGATGCGGTGCCGGAGGAGGAAGCACGCTCCGGCGCCGGCGGCGAACAGCCCCATGGTCACGAAGAGGCCGACCTTGGACGTGGGCTCCGTCTCGGCCGGCGGGGGAGCGGCCGGCGGGGGGGATGATGGAGAGGACGACGGCGGCGAGGGGGCCGCCGGCGATGAGGGAGAGCCGCCAGAAGCCGCTGGCGCGCCGGCGCTGGCGTCCGGGTCGTCCCAGTACTCGAGCGCGTGGGACGCCTGAGCGCCGAAGATGCCGGCGTTGTAGACCTTGATCACCTCGACGTAGATGAAGGCTGCGTTGGCCGCGACGTTGTCTATCGTCACGTTGTCGGAGCTGTCGTAGAGACCACACATCGTCTTGGCGAGGTTGCAGAACGCCGACGGGTCGGACGTGGCGACCCCAGTCTCGACGAAGTGGTTGACCGCCTGGACGGTCTGGCCGTCGACAAGGTCCGTGTTCAGATGGACGCCCAGCGCTGTGGGCATCCACGACTGGTTCAGCGAGTGGGCGAGCAGCTCGAACGTCGTCGATGCGGGGACGCCAACCGGGGCGTACGCCTGCGACTTCGGGTCGAGAATGAAGTCAGTGCCCTTCACGAACAGACGGGGGAGCATCAGCGGCCTGCCTTCCGGCGACGCCAGTAGACCTTCGCCTGTTCTTCCATGCGGTCGAGGCGCGTGTAGTAGTCGGCGAACTCGCAGAGGTGATGGCGAGCAATGCGCTCGGCGACGCCGGCGCTGGTGGTGTGCTCGTGCTCGACCTCAATGCCGCGTCGAAGCTGCGCAGGGTCCGGCTTCCTAGCGCAGGCCGGCTTGAGGGATGCGGATGTGAGACGCATGCACCGAGGATACCACCACTTTGTGGCGTTCGGAACGTCGTTCCGGTAAGCTGTGGCCATGGCGCGGTCTTGCAAGCGGCAGACGATCTTGTTCGACACCGCCGACGGCGAGGTCACGTTCTCCGGCCGCCCGGGTGGATCGAAGGACTGCCCGGCGCTTCCTCGTCGAGAGGCCACGGTCGGCGAGCAGTGCTCGAGGGACGTCTTCGCGAAAGCCGTCGAGTACTGCCGGCGAACGAGCCACGCCAAGGACAAGGCGCTGCAGCAGAAGCTGTGCGTCGGTCCGATCGTGCGCCGCATGGCCCTCGCCGTGAAGTGCTCCGAGAAGGTCAGCAAGCCCAAGCGGACCACGCACAAGAGGGCAGGCTGACATGTCCAAGAAGGTGCCGCCCATCCTCGAGAAGGATCCCAGCATCGACGCCCTCGCTGCGTGGCCGTTTCCCGACTCGACCCTCTACTTCTTCTCGGGGTCCAACTCGCCGACGGAGATGCAGGTGCTCGTCGAGCGCGGGCTCAACATCGGAGTGGCCATTCCGGACCTGAGTCAGCCGGCGCTTGCGACCCTGGTCGATCTGGGGAGGACGGGACGGCTCGGCATCAGCCGCGTGTTCGTCGACAGCGGTGCCTTCGGTGAGGTGAAGTTCACGGGCAGGGGTCCGTCATGGCCAGAGCCGATCACCGATGCCGAGTGGCATGATCGTCTCGGGAAGTACCTGCTGCTGGCGCGGGCCTTGGGCTATCGGGCGCACCTCGTCGCCCCAGACCAAGTCGCGAACCAGATGGTGACCCTCGAGCGTCTGGTGCGCTACGCCCATCACATGGCGCAGTGCGCCGCCGCCGGCTCCCAGATCTTGGTCCCCGTGCAGAAGGGGGCGGTCAGCATGACCGACTTCTGGCACGAGGAGATGAAGATCCTCGACTCCGTACGAGTGCCGCGAGACCTCTACTACCCGGCCGTGCCGCTCAAGAAGGACGCCACGTCCCTGTCCGAACTGCAGGAGTTCGTGAAGGCGCTGACCTGGCACGGACGAGTGCGCCGACCTCGTCTGCACTTCCTCGGCCGCGGGGTCTACTCTCCCGAGTACCGCGAGACCTTCGCGGTAGCCATGGCGGCCTGCCCAGACCTCCAGGTCAGTTCCGACAGCGTCAGGCAGAGGGCGATGGTTGGCTCGAAGAGGGCCCCGGGCATCTACGGTCTCGCCAAGCGCGTGCTCGAGGATCTTGGCGTCGACCCGTCGGAACGCGTCCACGCGGGCCTGCACATGGCGCTCGACCAGGAAGAACTGGCGCAGATGATCGACGCGCTGCACACCGGCTGGTACGACTCGGAGTTGTTCTCCTCGTCGCAGGAGCAACTGGCCTGGCTCGCCGCCGGGTCTCCCGAGCCCGACGACTGGGATCCGATGTGGGCCGAGATGCAGCGGAGGATGCGCTAGCCATGCCCGGCGAGAGCAAGCGGTGCTTGCGTCCGCGGTGGACCTTCACGGCCGACCAGAAGTCCGACGTGATCGCCGAGTGGGAGAAGGAGGCATGGCGCGCTGGGCGCTCCGGCCTCGAGCGGCGAGTGCAGTGGGTCGACCCGACGACCCTGAACCGCATCAAGCGCGGGAAGAAGTCGCTGCGCTACGTCCGTCGGATCTCCGAGACGATGGCGCGCTGCGAGCCGGTGCCCCCGGCGGTGGGCATGAAGATGTTCCCGGACTCTCCGATCTTCGTCTCCGACGGCAACCACCGCATCGAGGCGGCCATCGCCGCCGGCCTCCGTCGCATCCCGATCTTGATGTACCGGCAGAAGTAGGGAGGACGAGATGCCGAAGGCCACCTGCCCCGCCAAGTTCAACCTCCAGCGCGACGTCCAGCTGCCGCGCCAGAAGTTCATCACCCGCTTCCTTGCGCACGTCACCAGGAAGAAGGCCGACCGCGACTACAGCGGCGGCCTGCGCGTGCGCTGCAGTCGAGGAGCTTGGGTCGTCGACTGGCCGGAGCTTGGCAAGGATAGGGTGATGTCGACCTCGAAGACCGAGGAGGGGCTCTACGACACCGCTCGCCGAGGGACGCTCAACTACTACGTGCGCCAGGCCGAGGACCTCTGGGAAGATGGACACCGGACGCTCGGCGACGCTCGCCGAGGTGGAGGGCGCCGGTGAGCCTGCGCTACGCCAAGATCACCGCTCGCTTCGGCGAGAAGAAGAAGACGTTCCTGGTCCAACTGGGACGGGAGACTGCCGGCCGCATCTACGGCATGGAGGTCGACCGCGAGGGGTCTCCGATCGAGCGTCCGGTCAAGGGCACGGACGGCTGGAGCAGACACCTCATCGTCTTCTCCAGGCCGGACATCATCAAGATCGTGCCGATGAGGATGAACCTCCACTACGGCGAACTCGAGCCCGACCCGGACTGCACCTGCGGAGATGGCAAGTAGCGCTATCGCCCGCGCATCACGCGGTTGTAGAGCGCCTGGTTCTTGCGGTGCAGCTTGATGGCGCACCGGCGCACCTGCCGGATGACCTTCGGCGCCGCGCCCTTCTTGAGGCGCGAGACCGCGTAGTCGGCGGCCTCCTCGTCGGGCGCGCCGACGTGCAGCCGGCCGACGATCTGCTGGATGATGCCCTCGATGCCCTTGCAGGGGTTGGTCGCCATGGCCCATGCTACCACGGGACAGCGGCTGGACGCGACTTGGGCCCGAACAGCGAACAGCGAGAAGGAGCCTCTGGAGGGACTCGAACCCTCCCTGCAGGCTTAGAAGGCCCGCGTCACGTCCTCGTGCAGAGGCACAGCGGAGCGCACAGGGATCGAACCTGAACCTTTCGGTCGCACTGCGTAGCAGGCAGGCCCAGCCCCAAGGCTGGTTTACGCTCCAGAGCGGAGAATGTAGGAGTCGAACCCAACCCTCTCGGGCATCCCGTGTTCGAGACGGGCGTCGCGCCACCGCGACCTCATTCTCCAGAAGCTACTTCTCGGCGGGTGGCGCACGAGTCGAACGCGAGCCGTTAGGCCGCACTGCCTTCCAAGCAGGCCTCGGACCACTCCGAGTTCACCACCCATCAGCGGAAGGAGGAGGTCACGCTCCCCAAGCCACGTAGGCTCCATCCGGTTTCAGGCCGGCGCCGCCCCTCGGGCGGTTCTCCTTCCATGAGCCCTACGGCTCTAGCTCGGCGTTCCAGTATGCGAAGTCGCGCAGCCACGACCGCCACGCGTCGGGGTCGCCCTTCCGCCAGACCACGGTGACCCGCATGTCAGGCAGAGACTTCGGCCGCACCGGCCTCATCTTCAGCTTCATGCCGGCCTGCTCTGGCGTCCGGCTCGCCTTCTTCTGGTTACATCCGTAGCAGCTGATGACGACGTTCTCCCACTCCGTCTTCCCGCCGGCCGCTCGCGGCAGAACGTGGTCGTACGTCGACTCGTGGCGCGGCACCGGCGTCGAGCAGTATTGGCACCTGCCCTTGTCGCGAGCGTACACGTTCTCGCGACTGAACTTCACCGCCTTCTTCTTGCTGCGGATGGTGCGCAGGAACCGCACCACTGACGGCATCTTCATCGAGAAGGTGACCGAGCGGATCTCCTTGTCCTCGTAGGAGTCGACGATCTCCACCTTGTCCATGAAGAAGAGGGTGACGGCGCGTTGCCAGTGAACCCTGGCGACTGGCGCATAATCTTGGCTAAGAACCAATGTCTCCATCTGTTATTCCTCTCTCTTTCAACAGACGAGAGATAGTGGTCCTCTTCTTCCACTTGAGAGCCAGGGCAATCTCCCGAATTGAGAGCCCCTGTTTGGCAAGGGCCACCGCCCTCTCCGTGCGGTCCTTCATCTCGTCGCTGGCAAAGAACTTCTCCCATTTCCTTCTTGCTGCCGACTTGCCACGACACACGGGACCGCAGAAGGGGCCTTCAGACCTAGTCTTTCTTGCATATCGTTCGTTCTTGGCTCTCTTGGAAAACGTCTGCCGGCACTCAGAACATACCAACTGCCAGACCTCAGTCGGCTTAGGGCATGGAACTCCTATGCGTCGCCTGATGGCTGCAAGTACGGAAGGACGGGTCTTGATGATGTGGCATGGAGTACAAAGAACTTGGCACTTCTTGAGTTCTTCTTCTCGACGCTGCTTGCCCCACATCCAGACCCACGACTCAACCTTGGTAGAGGGGTCGATGTGATGGACTATGAGATTTTCGTGTCCCCCGCACATCTGGCATGGACCATGTTCTCTGAGCCACTCGTCGCGAAGGCGCTTGCACCTGAGTTTCCTGTATTGACGTCTCTGTTCTGGGCTTCTAACGTACATGGACACCATAGTAGCAGATGACTGTCGTACGTCAACTCGTATGGTATCCATCACGCCAGAGGTGGTGCCGGCGGGGAGACTCGAACTCCCCCTGGGCGGTTCCTAAGACCGCTGCCTCTTCCGCTGGGCTACGCCGGCGTGGATGGGATGGGTGGTGAGGTGGTGGAGTGGCGACCGCGGGATTCGGACCCGCACTGGCCGGTGCTTGAAGCCGGTGCCTCTACCAAGTTGGGCTACGTCGCCGAGGGTGCCTAGGGTCGGAGTCGAACCGACATGCCCACAAGGAGCGGCAGGGTCTGAGCCTGCTGGG
>Ga0209777_10005679_pt1 | contig 14285 bp, 12 predicted proteins | sample FrelakmetHBP12HB_FD_187147 | JGI IMG/M metagenome (GOLD analysis project Ga0209777, IMG submission 187147) | Freshwater lake sediment microbial communities from the University of Notre Dame, USA, for methane emissions studies -HBP12 HB (SPAdes)... | ecosystem: Environmental > Aquatic >...
ATCTACGATGTAAACCGCACCGCCATCTATGCGATCTAATCTAAGAGCGGCATCTAAAATTAGGCCCAGTGCCTCATTTAAATCGCTGATCGAGCTGAGATTTATGACCAGATCACGCTGAAGCCGCAGTAACGTCTCTGCTCGCGTAGGCTCCTCGATTTTAACCAGCAACGTTTCATTAGCCTTGTCCTTAGATTTAGCAACCCAATCCACACTGCTTCATTATGCATTCCTTCAAAAAAAGCTTTTTGATTTAGATACTACCCAGCAGTCTCCTGGCCTTCTCTCATGAGTATCTCTCTTCGATCTCCATTTCTGGTAAAATCCTCCAGGAATGTGTCGGTTTCAGGTGAATGAAGCAGCACTAAAGGAGTTGCGGTCTATTCCAGGATGGTCATGAGCTGAAAGACGGTTGAGCTCGACTTATCCCCAGTTACTGAAACTGCGCTAAAGCTTGCTCAAGATAGCGGGTACAGAGATATCTACTGGTCTCAGTAGTCGTCCTTTGCCTAGTACCATATTCTTATATACGTTGATTGTCCGTATGGCAGAATCAGGGCAACCACCTATTTTCTCCCTCCTACACTATTTGGCTTTTGCCAGCCCTCCTTATTCCCGTCTTTGGCTATAATTTCAGCTTATCCTGATGAAGCTCCAGGATAACCTAGGAAGCGAGCTACTGAGCTGCATATCACTATTACTACAAATACTCGTAGTCCGATCATTTTTATTCCATAATTGTACCGCTACAAATTTAATTAAACTTAAATAGTTTAAAATAATCATAAATAATTGGAGCCTCCCGATAAATTCTACTTCCAGATTTTGCTTTGTGGGCTCCTCATGTACATCAACAATGGATTTGATGAAAGTTAATGTGGCCGGGATAACTTATTCAGACCGACATCGGAGATCCGGTCTCATTTCGGGGCAATATCGAGAGAAGGTTCTTGAGGATTCACTACAACCTATGCACTTCATAGCTCCAGTTAGCCTATTGAGTATTTCAAGATCATCTTTATAGCCCTATGCTTTTATGATGAAATTATCAGTGGCCATAGGTTCTATTGATGGCTGTTCTTTACATTCTATGGTAAGGCAAGGGAGAAGCAGAGTACACCATGCGTTATCTGGCCACATCTTCGGTCCAAGAAGTAAATTGGCTATGGATTACGTTCTTCTTTTGAGTCACCCCCCAATATACCTTGAGAGGGCTTCACTATATTGAATTATTTGAGAGAATGAGCGAATGATTCAGAAGCTAGCAGAACATTTAAGCGAAAGCATGAAATTGGCCATTAAATACCATGGGAAGCTGTCTTTAGAACTCTCCCAAAGTGAACTGGTCTTGTAGCTTGATCTCTTTTTGCTTGTGCTCTATCAAGAGCATGTCCATCAAGAGGAAGGCATTCCTAACAGATTTGGCCCTGGCGTGGTTGTTGAAATAGATCCTGACCTTGGATTCTTTCAGCTCAGCCCCTTTGATCTGAGGCACCCAATGATCTAGTTGGTCCCGCTTGTATAGGTAGTCGTACCTGTCTAGCCTGTGATCGTCCACTTTCTCCTCCCTGCACCAGATATCGTAGTTCCGCCCATGGAAGCGCAAGTAGGCGTGATCTGCGGTCTGCATCGAGCCTACGTGAAGCCCAGGACCATCGATCAGGACATTGGCCACATTTCGTTCTCTAAGAGCCTCCAATGTTTCAGCATCTACCTCCTTCTGGCTTTCGTCCAGCCAGCTCCTGTGTCTGAACTCCACGGCATAGTTGAACTCCTGATGAGAAACAACATCTAGCGTGCCCTTCAAGTTGTCCGGGCAGAGCCTTCATCTTTGAAGTAGGGGGAGAGCTGCAGCAGCACACCGCCTAGGAGACCCGCTTTTGCTAAGGGCTTGACACAGGTCTTTTCAAAAGAGGTTGCCCAGAAGATCGCACGCTCTTTATCTCCCTCGACTAGGGCCTTGTGAGTGACGAGCTGGGGCACCTTTACCGAGTATTCAAAGCCTTTCTTGTTCTTTGCTCTTGCTATCCAGACGTTGACCTGGCGTTCGCCTGGTGGCCGGTAGAAGGTGCTGTTGATCTCTACAGTGCTGAAATACTGGGCGTAGTAGTCAAACCACTCTCCTTTCTTATTCGCCAACTCCACAGGATAGAATGCGCCTACCCAATCATCGTAGGACCAGCCACTACAGCCCACCATAATCGTCATTCTGCATGTAATATTGAAGGGAGACGGGATATAGATTATCCTATCGGGGCAGATCCAACATTGGTAAAGCCAAAGAGCTGGGATATGGGGGCTTGTACCTGCTTCTTTTTGCTTACTAGTAACTTCTGCGGGGTTCCCGTCCCCCGCGCAAAATACCTATTGGAAGCGGATTTCCGCGCTAACCTTATCGTATCTTTTGATTTATAGATATTCTTCAGAGACTTGGGTCATCATTTTTTTAATTTCTCCGATAATAATAACATAAGAACTCAGATCAAACAGAATACCAGCCATTTGACCGCTGCCAACGAAGTAAAGTTTATATCGTGGTATGTAATAGCATGAGTGAACGGGTGCGGAGAAACTCAGAGTTCTTAATTGCCCGTCGTAGAAATGGCTCGTGAATAATAATTATAGCACATCGACGACTACATCACAGGAGGGAGGAGCAGTTCCAGGAGCGCGGCGGGATTTTGCCGCGTTCCGGGGGCTGTCATTATTTAATATTATTAAATGCCTTTTCTCAAAAGATGATGGTTAGAAAAATAAGATTGATAAAAATATTGTTATCATCTATACTGCTTTCATGTTTCTCTATTCAGGCTCACGCAGCCAGCCTTGGTGAGGCGGGTGACATCGCTGTTCCTTCCATAAACGCGCCTAACATGGGCGGCTAGCGCACTCATGGCATTTCAGGTGGGATTTTTCCTGTTGGCCCCATTCGTACTCTCTCCGTCTGACCGATCACGGACTCAAGGCCGGATTCCCTCATGACCCAGCAAACCTGAAACGTCTCTGCCAATAGCTTGGTCGGATGAGATCCTGCCGCTCGAACTCTAGCCGGCAATCCAGGCATGCATCCTCCAAACTTGAAATTGGAAAGATCTTGCTGGAAATAGCCGCAGAGCCCTGCCGGATTGGGGCAGCTTATCTCGAAGCCTCTCACTCACAGTATGGCCCGCGCTGCATTTTCCCTCAGTATCCGTCACCTCGGCTAACATTTTATATCCTGTCCATGGTCCCGAGCCATATTTCTTGACTCCTAAATCTATTAACGTGTGCAGCTTCGCCTCACATCAAATAATATTCAATCTATCATTTATTTGAACACAGAACCCATTATCTGAAGTAACGACCAGATTCTGAAAATTGTTGTAGGCTTGAAAAAATTTGGCAATTTCAGCTAATTTCTCCTCTGAAGGCCCTGTCGAGAAGGAAGGCATCAACGCATTCAGCTCGGCGTCGGTCTCCCTTTACAGACGCCTGAGGTCATCGCTTGTCGCCAGCCATGAAGATGCGCCCATCAACGAATGTCTTCTACTCCGTGAAAGGTAAGGCTCAGTGTCCCAGCCTGCCTGGATGAGTTTTAGGAACTACATGTTTGCTACAGGATCGCCCTCATTCATCGTATCGTCTTTAGTTCCCACAAGCCTTCGACCCGTCGAGGTTATTCTAATAGATGTATTTTATATCTACGGATTAATCGTCAGGTATATCAAGCCTATTCTATTGAGTACTCGAAAGATCAATCCAAAAGAATTTAGTTTCCATCATTAAAATCGATTTTCAGAATGCAATACAATCGACATATTACTCAAGATTGATCACTTTAGAATCACTTTATAGAATTCTTACTTATCCCAAAATAAGGCTCTCTGCGCTCATTCGCCACCTTTATCAGGTCTTTTATCTCCTCGCAGTCGCAGGTTCCTATCTTGACCAAATTATCGTTCCGAAGCAGGCAGGGCTTCAGCTTCCCGTCTGATGTGACCCGAATCCTCGTGCAGTTGGCACAAAACTCGGTGTTATCCATGGGCCGGACCACTTCAACCTCAGCGCCATCCAGAAAGTACTTCTTCCTCCGGTGCATCTCCCTGGTTACCACCTTATCAGCGCAAGCCTGTAGACGATGTTCGATAGCTTCGATGTCCCCTGAGATCCCAAGGCCGTTTAGATCCATCAGCTCGATCAACTGCAAAATTACGCCCATGTTCCGAGAGAAGTCGATCAGCTCTGGAATATCGTCTTGGTTCTCACGCAGCAAGACAACGTTCAGCTTGATGGGCAAAAGACCGGCATTCTTGGCTGCCTCAATCCCGTCAATAACTCTATCCAGATCGCCTTCTTTACCTCCTGTTATCGATCTATAAATCTCGGGTTTCAACGAATCCAGGCTTATGTTAACCCTATCCAGACCAGCTTCAGCAAGAGACCAAGCTCGATCAGCCAGAATGATCCCGTTAGTTGTCAATGATAGATCAAGGCATTCGGGCATCTGGGACAAGAGATCTTCAATATCCCGGCGCATCAATGGCTCTCCTCCAGTAAACTTAATGGATCGCATTCCAAGGTCAGCGGCAGCCCTTGCCACAGTTGCTGCCATCTCGCAAGAGATTTCATCCTTATGCGGCACATCACCTTCGTGGTGGCAGTAAACGCACTTCAAATTGCACCTGGAGGTAAGCGCCATCCGCAGACCTGTAGCCTTCCTGCCGAATGGGTCAACCAGGATCATCTAGCAGATGCATCCGGCTTCTACTATTTAGCCTTGAAGCTTATTCGGGCGTAGTATCGGTTCTATTGATTTGCTATTTTGTCTAGTACTCGATCTCTCTCAGGCTCCGCTTAAGATAGTTGAGAAGAGTGGCGGCAACGATCATGCACACAGCCAAACCAGAAAGGAGTTCCTCCCACTCGAGATGGTTCATAGAGCCGAAGTAGACGATGCCTCCGGAGATTAGAGTCAGGATGAGGGTTACGATGAGGGAGACTAACATGGACCACATTATAGACCCCACCTCGTAACGTTCGAAGAAGGAAGCAGACAGGACGAACGAGATAGCAGCCAGGATAAGTATAACGGGCGTGGGAAGGGGTGTGCCATACCTGAATAGGTAGATCAGGCCCATTGCCAGTACTATGATCACCAACGCCAGGAGCCCTGAGGCGACAAAAGATTTGAGAAAGTAATTCTCCAACCGAAGCTCCATCCATTTCCACCCTATCTTTATAGGAACATATTGAATATAAAGATTGTGTATAGTCTCCTCGTAAGGTTTATATATTGTAAACAAATCTGCACAAGAAAGGTTTACAATAGGAAGTTTACAGTAGGACGAGATGTAATTGGATCCTTTGAAGCAGACAATGGGAGTCATGTTCTTCTACTTCATCGGCATGATTATCATAGGAGCGATCAGCGCCAGGCGTGCATCAGGACTTGAGGAGTTCCACTTGGCTGGCCGAAGGGTTAAGTGCGTTATGCTTACATCGACCCTATGTGCCACCATTGTTGGCGCTTCGGCAACTCTTGGAATGGCGGGCATGGGCTTCAAGGAAGGGTTAACAGGAGCTTGGTGGCTGCTATCTGGAACAGCAGGCCTGCTAGTTTTGGCCCTCTTTTTTGCCCAGAAGATCAGGGCAAAAAGTTGCTACACTCTTCCTGAGTTAATAGGAACCTTCTATGGCGAAAGGGTGAGAATTGCCGCCTCCTTGCTCATCATCATCTCTTGGGTTGGATTAATCTCCGGCCAGATCATAGCTTCGGGAAAGATTCGCTTCGCCTTATTCGGCGGCAGCGAGCAGCTGTTTATGGTCGTCTCAGCTTTGGTCTTCATCATCTACACCGTCCAGGGAGGTCAGCATTCTGTTGTCCGGACGGACCTTGTCCAGTTTATCATAATACTAGTGGGGATCATCCTTCTTCTCTCCAGAACGCTGAATGCCACCGGTCTTGCTTTTCTGAAGTCGCAAAGCTTCCCCGTATCCCCAGGAAGGGACGCTGCCGGCGTTCTGTCAATGATCCTGGTTGTAGGATCCACTTACCTGATCGGACCTGACATCTATTCACGCATCTTCCTGGCAAAGGATCCAGGGACTGCCAAGAGTTCAATTCTGATGTCTTCGATGATCCTTATTCCCCTTGCATTTGCCATTGCTACCTTGGGAATATCCGCCAAGATTCTCTTCCCTGGCATCCAGCCTGAGCAAGCGCTTCCTGTTCTAATGATGAACATGCTTTCTCCCATCGAAAGAGGAATCGTTGGATCCGCCCTTCTGGCTGCTTTTATGTCCTCTGCAGCCACGCCCCTAATGACCGCAACAACAACGATGGCCCTAGACCTCTATACGAAGGCTAGGCCGTCATCGGGAAATCCAGAACTTATATCAACTTCCAGGATCGGCGCGTTAATCATTGGTATGGCCGCTTTAGCCTTAGCTATGACCTCGCCAGGAATAATAGCAGTAGTTTTCTCCGTATACACAATATTTACCGGAGGAATGCTTGTGCCGGTGGTTGCAGGATTCTACAAAGAGAAGCTTTGCCTCACCCCCTTAGGGGCATTGATGGCCCTGGTAGGTGGCGGGCTGACTGCAATAATATTCTCAACGAACAATCCACCCCTTGCTCCTTTAGGAATAGCTGTCTCAGCTGTTATTCTGATATCGATAAGCATGCTGGACCGCCATAAGGAAAGGTCCATGATAGCCAAATCAGGATAGGACTGTAGGAAGCCAAAGAGATCTAGAGGAGTCTCATCATAGGATAATCCGTGCCGGAGTCGTACTCCAACCTGGCCTTGATTTTCTCCCCTCTATATTCAATCTCCACCTCGGCGAAGATCATCCTGCCCTCAAGCTCCCTGTAGCCAAAGGCATTCTCCTCTAGCATTTGCCGGTCGATCCTCACATCGACGCTTCGCACATAAGGCTGCAGGGATATGCTCTCCGTTATGGCTTGCTCTAGGGTAGCGGCCGTCTTGGGACTTACTGGTGATCCTACGAACTGATGATAGAGTGCCCCAAGCTTGATCCCGGCTTCGAAAGCCGCTATTTCCCTCTGGGTAGGCATGACGTCACCACCGGACTGGACATATAAACGATCATAGAAGTTAAGATTAGCGCTCCTGATGAGGCGGCATCTCCCATAAACTGGATTAGGATCGCAGAGGCTAGGAGCACTATAACAAAAGCCGCAACCAATCTTACATCCCTTATCTTGGGGTAAGGGATGCTGCCAACCATTAGAATGGATAGAAACAGCATAAGAGCATAGGTTATCCAGGGTCTATCCAGGAGCAGACTGGCTACCGTCGCCAGCCCGGATGCAGTTATGGGAAATCCTTCGAAGAACTTATCGTCCTTTGCCGAAGTGTTGAACCTAGCCAGTCTCAGGGTCCCGCAGGTAAGGTAAATTAGGCTCGCTGCCAGGACGTAACCTGAGAAATCAAAGGCGACCACTACAAGCACGGCCGGCGCTACACCAAATGAGACTAAGTCTGCCAGGGAATCCAGGCTAAATCCAAGATCGCTAGCCTTCATGCTTCGGGCCAGGAATCCGTCGATTCCATCTAAAACGGCAGAGATAATCACAAGCAGGATAGAGAATCTGGTATCTCCTCGGCACGCAGCCAGTATTGCGCCAAACCCGAAGATTGCGTTTAGAAGAGAAAAAAGATCAGGAACCCGCATGACCCTGAGGATGTTCATGAGTTCTTCACCGCGATTATGCTCTCTCCTGCCCGAACTACGTCCCCAATATTAACGAACTGTTGGTAACCTTCTGGAATCGTAACCTCTACTCGGGACCCGAAGTGTATCATGCCTATGCGCTGTCCTCGCATAACCCTGTCCCCAGGTTTGACATAGCAGACTATTCTCCGCGCCAGAGCTCCAGCTATCTGAGAGACTTCTACATCGCCTTCCGTAGTTTCGATCACTATCTTGTTCCTCTGATTTTTACTGGCGATTTTCAAAAAGGCTGGATAGTGGCCACCTATTGTGTAAAGAGTGCTTTTGACTAGGCCGTCCAGAGGAGATCTGTTAACGTGCACGTCATAAGCCCCCATGAAAACTGCTATTTTATCAGGACCCGCCATGATTACTCTGCCATCTGCTGGAGAAACCATGCCCGCCCCTTGTGGGGCGCGGTCGGGATCTCTGTGGAAAAAGATGACAAAGAGCGTCCCTGTCAAGGCCAAGGCCGAGGCGTACCAGCTGCCTACAGCCGCAAGAATCGCGGTCAGTAAGATGGGCAAAGAGATCCAAGTTGTGGACCCTTTGGCGATCTTCAGGATCTACCCCTCCTTGGATTCTTTAGCTCAGACCCCAACGAATCTATGAGGTTCAAGAGCTCAGGAAGTAGAGTGAAGACAAAGTAAGCGATTGCCAGCAGGGCCACAGTCGATCCTGCTTTGGCTATGATGTTGTGGGCTACCATGAAGCTATCGTCTCCAAACCACCCCTGGCCGTAGGCAGCCATCACAAATGCATTTCTAACTATGTTTAGAGAATAGATAACAATCGTTGACACCGCCAGGGCTGTGAACTTGCGAAGAGGCGGGGCTTTGACCGAGATTATCACCCCAACGAACAGGGCTATGCTTTCAATGGCCGTGCATGCAAGGATGATCTCCACCGACCGGCCGTTTAGGGCCATCACGTTCCAGCTCTGTAGAGAGGCTGGGACCGAGAAAGCCCAGAGGAGATGGATGGTGATTAGGGCCGTCTGACTTATAAGCCAGTCTTTTAGGATCTCTACCTGGGCAAAGGGGAAGTAGACTATGCCGCAAACGGCCGCCGCATAGCTAGCCCATTGAAATGCTTTGGTCTGGCATCTTTTTGAGAGAATGATTCCGGCCATGTAGACGCACAACAGTCCTGCCGCAATTGTCAGTCCAGCGTTGAAGTAGTCCCCGATGGAGAGGTAATAACCCGGCTGACCCATCCAATAGATGCCAAAGAGCATCCAACCCGGGCCAGCGAGATTGCCAACTTTGGTCAGAGCCGAGGCTAGGAGAAAAATCAGGCTCAGCCAGAGTATATTTGATATCGGCCAGAGCGGACTCATCGAGATTAGAAGGACCACAGGTTTATTTAGCATTATCTACTTACACTAGCCTATTGATGATCATCAGAGAGTGGTTGGGGACTCACCTCTAGACAGGTATTGTTATGGATAAGCAAAAAGTTTTCTTAATATTTACAGCAGGTCTAGTGGGCTTGCTTCTGCTGGTCTACTCTGTATCTGCAACACAAGTTCTACCTTCGGCATCGTTAGATCGGACTAGCGCATCACAACCAACGGTTGATCCAGCACTGCAAAAGATTCTTGACCTCGGAAAAGAGGAGAAGATACCGGTAATTGTAATAGCCAAAGGCCAGGATATGCCTGATCTGGGAGACTTGAAAGTCAGATACAGGTATCACTTGATCAAAGGCGTAGCAGGGGATGCTAGTCTTTCTGCAGTTAAAAGGCTGACCGTCAGCAATGCAGTCAAAGGAGTTTACCTTGATGATGTAACTCATGTTGAAGAGCTCGATCTGAATGGGGCAGCCAATGGCACAGTCATTCCGGCTGAAAAGATCAACGCTGAACCGCTCTGGGCAAAGGGAATAGATGGAAGGGGTATAACCGTGGCCATTCTGGACTCGGGGATTGATACAAATCATCCGGATCTTGCGGGAAAAGTGGTCGGCGAGAAGAATTTCGTAGAGGGTGAGACCACCACAGACGATCTTCTAGGCCATGGGACTTTGGTGTCGGGCATCATTGCAGGTTCCGGCGCTGTTTCCGGTGGAAAATATAAGGGCGTTGCCCCTGGAGCCAGCCTCTTGAACGTGAAAGTGATAGACAAGAGTGGAAACGGCAAGATTTCGGATATTATCGCTGGTATGGAGTGGGCCCTTGATAATAACGCGAAGGTCCTGAGCCTCAGCCTTGGAGGCATGAATCTTGGTGAGACCAACCCGCCGGTTACTATGGCAGCAGACAACGCTGTAGATGCTGGAGCAGTGGTCTGTGTAGCTGCGGGCAACAGGAACAACACTCAATCCCAGGGACTATCCGGCGCCAGCACCCGCGCGGAACCCAAAGGCAGTCCGGTCGATCTTGGAAAGTTTGACATATCCCAGACGAACGGAGGAGGCAGAGATGTTCTATTGCTATTGCTTTTTGTGCCCCTGGCCCCGGGCTTGATAGATTCTCCAGGAGATGGTGTTAAAGTAATCACTATGGGGGCGTCCGATTTCAACGACCACATTGCTAACTTCAGCGGATCCGGGCCCACTAGAGATGGAAGAACTCAGCCTACAGTTGTCGCACCAGGTGTAAAAGTGGTCTCCACCGTTCCGCCCGGCCTTGAGCACCCCAACTACATCGATATTTATTATGCCAAGGCATCAGGCACCAGTCTCTCCACACCAGTGGCAGCAGGTTTGGCGGCTTTGCTACTGCAGGCGAATCCCAACCTGACGCCGGCTGGAGTCAAGGCTGCTATGATATTAGGCGCTAAAAAGCTGAACAACAGCCAGGGAGAGCGGTACGAGGAGTACTACCAGGGTGCAGGGAGGCTTGATGCGAACCAGTCCTACAATCTCCTGAATACCGATCTAGTAGGCGTGATGCCCGACGCCTGGAATGTGGGCCGGTGGGCTTACTTGAGCGCTGGAAAAGGGCTGTACGTAGGCCTGGATACGGGCGCAGACCGTCCATTGAAGAAGATCTATGCTCTGGCTCCCAAAGATGACGAAATCACCAGCCAATTCGTCTTCTTCACCAACACAGATAGGACCAATATCAGGGCATCCGTTAAAGGAGCCATCTCCGACTGGGTGACCCTCCAGCCGCTTCCGAGGAGCATACCTGCCAATAGCCAGAAGGTCTTCGGGGCTACCATGAGTGTGCCCGACGGGACAAAAGCCGGGGAATTCAACGGCTCGATTGATATCGCTGAAGGCAACAAGATCATCTCCACTGTTCCGGTAACAGCGTTTATCGCCGATCCCATCAAAATACAAAAGGGAAGAGCGGTTAAAGAGAATCGTCTGCATGGCGCCAAATGGCAGTACTACTACTTGGACGTGCCCCTCGGCACAAGCGAGCTTGTTTCCAGGCTTAGCTGGAAACAGAGCGCAGACCTGGATCTTTTCCTGCTGTCCCCAACCAGCGAGTACTATGCAGGGGATAAAAGCGTATTGGCTGGAGACTTGGACATCTCGGACCCGCCTTCAGGCCGATGGCTTGTGGCCATTCACGCCAGGAACCTGACCAAGCCCGTTAACTACACATTGAGTTTCGAGCAGTTGATGCTAGAGACTTCGCCCAAGATCTGGAACGCAGGATCTTTGGCTCCCGGTGGCAAGCTTGCTGCGCAGTTCAAGGTCGAGAACAGAGGCCCTGCATTGAGCAATGTAAGCTATACCGGTTCAGTCGAGAACGCGAGCAGATTGGAGTTCAAAGGGTCGATTGGAAGAAAGGACCTGCAGGAAAAGTTCTTTGAAGTGCCAAACGGCACTAGCAGAATTTCTGCGAATATGAGCTCGAAGGATGGAAATGGAGACATAGCCTTTCTTCTTCTCGATCCCGAGGATAAGAGAGTCTATGCCACAGTAGGGTCCGAAACAATGGGATCGCCAGATGTGATACGACCTTTGCCGGGAAAGTGGATGGTATGGATTTACGGCAACAGTGTGCCAGCAGATCACAACGAGTCCTTTAGCGTTGAAATATTGCGGTATTTGCGAGAAAAATGGGATTGGGTATCTACCAAAGGACCCGCCAATATAGGTAGCGAGTCCAGTGCTACTATAGATGCTAACCTGAAAATTCCTATTAATGCAACAAGCAGTATTCTTAAAGGAAACATAGAGATTCAATCCGAAAATCAATCTTTTATGATTCCTGTTAGCTTGACCGTTGCGGGCACGCAATTGAAAGGTTTGGACTACTCCAAGGTCGAAGATAAGGATAAAGACGGCTACTTCGACAAGCTTTCATTGGGATTCGCAGTCAATGTCACGTCTCCGGGAAATTACACGATAGAAGGAGCTATTGTAGATTGCAAGGGCAACAAGATAGAGTGGCTAAAGGGCACCTCTAGCCTTCAGAAGAGCGGGGATATCAATATCGACGTGGACGGAGAAGAAATCTGGAAGAAAGGCATTTGTGGGCCGCTATTGATCCCTAGCCTATTCCTATACAATGAAATCGGTGATATTGTGGACCACTACGACAAGGGCATAATCATCCAGAGAAGCCCGGAAGAGTTCCAGCACAAAGCAGATTACTTCAACGGAAATTTCACCAATAAAACCATAGGAGGCAAGATCGGGATTGGGGTGGGCTTGAGAGTCATCAAATCAGGAACCTACGACCTGAGCGGCAGAATCGAGGACGATAGCGGAGACGACTTAGGCAAAGGCGCGACTTCTACCAGACTTACTCCAGGAAACACGACCATTATCCTGGAGTTCAACCCAGTCAAGTTCATAATGACGAACAAAATCTCTCGGATGCACCTCAAAGACCTGAGCCTGAAATTGAACGGAACTGAGATTGATAACACCACAGATGCCTGGACAAGCCCGGAGATCGATCCTGTCTACTTCAATAGTGGCCATAATACGATTCGGACTGAGAGGGGAAAGGTGATTATACCTTGAATAAAAAGACGCATCCTAATTATAGCCGATGATTCCATCGGCTCTCTTTCATACTGATTATGAACAGTCAACGGGCCAAATAAGACCCATCACGTGGTGGTGGAAGTTGAGGACTTCTTTGAGAATATCATCGAGGGAGTCTTAGATTTTGATGGATTGTGGCTTGGCAAGCTTTGGATGAAGAGCAATTCGAAAGGATCATATGCTACTCAAAGTCCTAGGCGGCATTCATGTTGAGATTTCTACCAACATCTCTGATGCTTCTCGTCTGCAGGTCCGAAAATCTAATCTATTGTCTTCGATGGATGCCGAAGGACAATCGATCCGGCAAGCCCATCAGGCAGCCGGAATCGATTGTTTGGTAGACTCGACTCCCACTCTCCTACCCGTACGGCAATTGCCGTTGTACGACATTTAACGATATAAATTTTGTGGTAATAGAACATAGGGCCGAACAAAAGAGTCCTTCACGTTCTCCTAATGGACGATATAAGAATACTAGGGGTCGGTCATCGGAACGCCCTAACCAAGTGAGGGCATTCGTCGACCTCCCGACCCGCGTGCGTATGCGAAGGAAATATTGTTGGCCGACCAGGGAATCTTGCTTGTCGGTACAAAGCCCTCCTAGAATGATATTGCGCTTCCAGCATTGCCCCCAGTTCCTGCTTCAAAGCAAAGTATAGAAATAGGAAGCAATCAGACTTCCAAACATGATTCCTGTTCGAAAATAGTGGATGAAATTGCAGATGAATGCGATGTGGGATTAAAGGAGCTAATAGGAGTCCTGAAATGAAGAATCTCATAATTTCAACTCTAATACTCTTTGCACTGGCATGCAGCTGTCAGTCACGGCAAACCGTTAATATCAGCCAGGAAAACGTCATGGCAATCCTAGCCAATGTTTCCAGCAATTCCGGCAATCAATTGGAAATAAACTCCAATACCACCGAAAATCAAACCAATCAGACGCATACAAATATCTCAATCAATAATGCTGCAACCAAAACCAACTTGTGGAGTTGGGGAAAAATCCCGATGGGTTATGGATTGGATAAAAATGGAACTCTAACCAAGCTGGCCGATCAGGAATGGAAACCAAGCATCTAAAGATCAAGCAAGTTAACTCGTACGGCTGACAACGATCCAACGATACGTAAACAATAAAGTACGATCAAAAGGAATAGCTTCTGGTTAATAAAGATCTGCAACATGTACACAAGAATAAGTAACCTTACCCGTCTCAAATATGTTCTGATAGCCATTATGCTGTTCTGTGTCGGATTAGTCCTGATGTTGACATTCTTCTTGATCATAACAATACTATTTGCTCTGGCAGTATGGGCATGGGCGGGAATATTCTTTTATCTAGCCGCAATAGGTAGACCGTACAGCGATTTCGCAGCAACATTGAAGTGGCATAGGTCTTGAGATAGGAAGGCATCACTGCTAGAAGTGCTTGAATGCGAATAATATTGCACGTCGATCTCGATGCCTTCTTTCCATCGGTAGAGGTTCGAGAGCATCCAGAATTGAAAGATAAACCTGTAGTAGTCGGAGCCGATCCCAAGGAAGGCAAAGGTCGAGGTGTTGTAAGCAGTGCCTCCTATGAAGCTAGGAAGTTCGGCATCAGATCA
>Ga0209777_10005680_pt1 | contig 14284 bp, 16 predicted proteins | sample FrelakmetHBP12HB_FD_187147 | JGI IMG/M metagenome (GOLD analysis project Ga0209777, IMG submission 187147) | Freshwater lake sediment microbial communities from the University of Notre Dame, USA, for methane emissions studies -HBP12 HB (SPAdes)... | ecosystem: Environmental > Aquatic >...
TGATTTGCCCTTATCGCATCCGTCCAGTCTGTTCCCGTACTTGGTGTTTCCATGTTTTCAACTCCTTGTGATGGTTTTCACTTTCTTGCGAAAATAAACCGTTCTCTTGTGGAACATGGTATCTTAGCATACCTATACAAATTTGTCAAGATTGACTGGCAATTTGTACGTCAATTGATGTTTACATTTTGATCAGAAAATAGCTTCTTATAATCCCTAAATGTCGCTAATTCCCGCCAATCAATTTTCCTGAAATCACCCCATAAGCCCCGCAAAATAAATATACTTCCCAAAAGGTAGTATATTTATTCTGTAGAATTGAATTTGGGACTCAATCACCTCCAAATTAATGGGATTTGCAAAAAGCATTTATATTTAGTATAATAAAAAAAAATTAAAAAAAATAAATTATTTAACTATGCAAAAAATAGCTACAAGCATATTCATCTGTGCGTCAATTGTTTTTGGCATTATAGGAATTTTAGTAGTTTTAACATTGCCAGAAAATGGTGATGGAAATGGTTCAGCCCTACATATGATATTTATGAAGCTTCTATTCGCAACTGTTTTTATTATACTGCCTTCATTTGCATTAAGTATTGCTGGTAAGTATCTAAGAAAATAAATTCTAGTTTTAAGCTTCTTCAATTCAGTGTTCACATAAAACATCCTTCGTCTTTTTAATTCCATTTCGGTATATCAATAATGTCCCCTCATATTCCTTAAAAAAAGTTATAATCTCGTCCACTTTCTCCCGCAAATTTAAAACAGTCCCAAACGGGACTGTTTTAAATTTCTTGATCGAATGCCGGGACTCGAACCCCGCCGATGGCAGGGGACAAGTATCGCGAGAGCGACGTGCGAAAGTCCCGCCTGCCCGCCTGTGGCGGGTCCGGTCCGCTTTCGCAAGCGAAGGCGGGATTTTCCAGAAAGTCGCCCTATCGGCGATTTTTTGGTATAATAACGGCATATGACCTATGCTAAAAAAGTTTTACCAATTATCAAGTCGGCCGGTAATGATTTATTGAAATACTACGGCAAAATCAAAATTTCCGGCCAAAAAGGAAAACTGGCCCACAGCATCGTGACCGAACTCGATTTGAAAACGGAAAAATATATAGCAGACAATTTGCGCAAAATCTATCCGACGATTGATTTTTTCGGCGAAGAATTTGGAGGCAACAAAAATGCCAAGCGGTTCTGGCTGGTCGATCCGATCGACGGCACGGCGCATTATCTGCGCGGCATTCCTTTTTGCACGACCATGATCGCGCTGGTTGATACCGGCAAGGTAGTTTTTTCCGCGATCAATAATTTTGCCACCGGCGAACTTTTTTACGCCGAAGCCGGCCACGGCGCCTGGCTTAACAATAAACGAATTCACGTCAGCAATCGCAAATTAATTGATGGCTATCTTACCTTTGAAATAAATCTGGATAAAAAGGAAAATCTTGATTTATTCCTTCACCTTAAGAAAAAAACCGTGCTGTTTAAAACAGTTTCCTGTGGTTATGAATTTGGCTTGATTGCTCAAGGTAAGATTGAAGGCCGTATCGCCCTTGATCCTTTTGGCGACGATTGGGATTATGCCGCCGGTTCATTATTGGTAACTGAAGCTGGCGGCCGAGTTGTAAATATCGGCAAAAAATCATATGATTATAAAAATCATAATTTCATCGCGGGTAATTCTATTGTTTGCCAGGAATTAAAAAAAATTTACCATATTTAAACGTAATTATCAGTTTGCCAATTATTGCGGTATGTAATAATACCGTTTATATTCCTTAAAAAAATTATAATCTCGCCCACTTTCTCCCGCATTTCTATAAAAAAGTCGCCTAAATGGCGATATTTTGATAAGATGGAAATATATTCGACTTTCGCGGTATTTAAAAATTAAAAAAAAATGGAAAAACCAAAATTAGTAAAAACTGATTTAGACAAGAAAATCAAAGAGCTTGTTATCAAGAGTGATCACAAAATTTTAGGAATCTGGGCAGCTGATTGTGCCGAGCGCGTGCTACCATATTTTGAAGAAAAATATCCAAAAGATGATCGGCCGAGAAAAGCTATTGAAGACCTTCGGAAATGGGTGAAGACTGATATTTTCAAAATGACTAATATACGAGAGGGATCGCTGGCAGCTCATGCCGCAGCTCGGGAAGCAGATGAAGGTAGTGCGGCTCTTTCGGCTGCTCGTGCTGCCGGGCAAGCACTAGCGACTGCGCATGTTTCCACTCATTCTATCGCCGCCGCTGTTTATGCGGCCACTGCCATAAGAGACGAAGTTAAGGCCGCTGATGCTGATGCTGATGTTGCTGTCATGAAAGAAAGAAATTGGCAGTATCAACACTTGCTAGATTTAAGTAAGTAGTCTATAGATAAAACCGGGGTAATCTCAATCCAATCAATTTTCCTGAAATCGTCCCATAAGCCCCGCCACGAAGAAAAAGTATCGAATAACCCGAGAACCCAGTATTTTGCTGGGCTTTCTGATTACTCATAAAACTTGACCATAGTCTGGTGTACGGGACACCGAATCAGATCTATTATACTCCTTCTTAAGGAGCCATCCTTTTGATAAAAATTCTGGCCAGGCGCAATTCGTCATAAGAATAATCATCGCCCAACAACTCCCGTACCGGGCTTAATGCCCAAGTCATGCCAGTGGCCTCAAAGGCGTTTTTTATTTTCTCTAATCGTATAGCATCCGGTTTTAGATGTTCAATTGATATGTCTCCATCACCCTCTAAAATTTTTTCCAAGTGTTCAATGATTGTAGTTGTCTTCAGTCCCCGTTTCTTGACTATTTCCGCCAAAGACATTTTTTGCAATAATAATTCTTTGGTCAAATCGCAGGTTGAACTTTGCAGATTAATTTCCAATTTTGAATCTTGGTAATTTTTGGATATTGCCGTATCAGGCAGATTTTTTATCTTGGCGTATTCGCCGATAAGCGCAAGAAAGATTTCTCCGAATTGTTCAAGTTTCCGCTCGCCGACGCCGGTGATTTTCAACAGCGATTGCGGGCTTTGCGGATAATAGATCGCCATTTCCTGCAAAGTATTGTTGCTAAAAACAACATAAGGAGGAACGCCCATCTGGTCGGCCAATCGTTTACGCAATACGCGCAGTTCTTCGAATAATTCTTCATTGCACGCCGGATTGCCTTGCGCCGGATCGCCAGCACGGCTGACAAAACTTGGCTCTGCTAATTTAATGCTAAGTTTTTGTTTTAAAAAATTCAAGGCTGAATCCGTTAACTGCAAAATGGGATACTGCCCGTCAGTTTTCTGTAATAAGCCCATCCCGACCAATTGATTAATAATTTGATTTAATTGATCCCGATTGAAATCTTTGACAATGCCAAAAACGGAGAGTTTGTCATGGCCGAATTGTTCGAGGCGTTCGCTTCTACTGCCTAAAAGTATTCTAACAATATGTCCCGCGCCGAATTTTTGGCCGCAACGGATGACTGTGGAGAGAATTTTTTGGGTAATTTCCGTTCCGTCAAATTCTTTGGCAGGCTCAAGGCAGATATCGCAGGCGCCACAGCTGTTAGTTTCAGATTGTTCACCAAAGTAATTAAGCAAATATTTGTGCCGGCAAGAATTCAGCGAGCTATAGCGCAGCATATCTTCTAATTTTTTCCAAGCCCGCTTTTTTTCCGTTTCATCATCAATTTCATCAATGAAATAGGCATGTTTCTGTCTATCGCCGGGAGAGAAAAATAACACACACTCTGCCGGCAAGCCGTCACGCCCGGCACGGCCGGTTTCCTGATAGTAGCCCTCAATTGATTTGGGCATATCCAAATGGACCACCAAGCGGACATCGGGCTTATCTATTCCCATACCAAAAGCGATGGTAGCGGTTATTATATTTATCTTATCTTTAATGAATCTATCCTGTGCCTTTTCTCTTTGTGACGCGCTAAGACCGGCATGATAGGATTCAGCCTTGAAGCCCGCTTTTTGTAGTTTGTCGGCCAATGAATCCGTGCTTTTGCGTGAAAAGCAATAGATTATGACGCTTTCATTTTCATATTTTTTGAGGAGTTTCAATAGTTGCGGAGTAAAATTTTTTTTGGGCAAAACTCTGTAAGTAAGGTTTGGCCGATCAAAACTTGAAATGAAAGTTTTGGGCTCTCTCAAGGAGAGTTGTGAGAGGATATCCAATCTAACTTTCTCCGTAGCCGTGGCTGTCAGCGCCGTAATCGGCACGGAAGGGAAAATATCGCGCATTTTTTTCAAATTCCGATAATCCGGACGAAAGTCATGGCCCCATTCGGAAATGCAATGCGCTTCATCAATGGCAATGAGAGAAATCTTGACTTCACGAAGAAAATTTATGAAACTTGATACCGCCAGCCGTTCAGGAGCCAGATACAAAATTTTGAGTTCGTTCTTTTTGGCTTTTTGCAGGGTAGCCGTTATTTCCTCTAGAGTCATAGTACTGTTAATCAGTCCGGCGGCAATGCCATTGGCGCGCAATTGATCAACCTGGTCTTTCATTAAAGAGATGAGAGGTGAAATGACAAGCGTCAGTCCGTCCAGCATCAAGGCCGGCAACTGGAAGCACAATGATTTCCCGCCGCCGGTCGGCATTAGCACCAAGCAATCCCGGCCACCCATTATTTCTTGGACAATCTCCTGTTGTCCGGCTCGAAACTCGTCATAGCCGAAATATTTTTTTAATAATTCTTTCATGGTTACATCTTTTTATATCTCGTCGTCCGCCCTTGTCCGATCCGCTCAATCTTTTTCAGCCGCAATAAAACATACAAAGCTTGTGACACAGTCGGCCTGGCGACGCCGGTTTCTTTGGCGATTTCCCCTGGCGTAGCTTCTTTTATTTGTTCCAAATATTTCCAAATCAATAGTTGTTTGGGCGATAATAATTTATCTACGTTTTCTTTAGACAGCAATTCAATCGCTTGCTTAGCCTGTTTCAAGCAGATGCCCAAGAAAAACTCCAGCCAGGCATTGATATTGCCATTGTCTTGTTTAAGATTCTTTTGGCTCCGGCGCAAGGCGAGATAATACTGCGATTTATTATCCTCAATCAGTTTTTCCTGCGATACATATGGCGTATATTCGCAGCCGGATTCAAGCAGCAGCAAGTTTGTCAGAATGCGGGAGGCGTTTTTTTAAATTTTACAAATTGTTTCTATTAAATTTTATTTTATTGATTTTCTCAAGAAAATTAACTGTTGCTTTGACGGATAAGTTCGGTGAGTCTCTCAAAATAATCCTGTCGCCAAATTCTGTTTGCAGGGGAGTGAGAAATTCATCGGCCCATGACGGCGAAAACGTATTGATGCCATCAAAATCGATTATAATCTTTTCAGCTTGGGAGACTTTCCTTAATTCAGGACGAAAGGCATTATAGCACTCTTTGCCATTCGGCCGCGAGGTTAGCGTTACCCCGAACTTTTTTAATTGTATTACCATATAATTTAATTTAATATGTTATCATTGCCAAACAGCCCCGGATAGCGCGTTCGGGGGCAATCATTTTATAGTCATTGCCCTGCTCCAAAACAAGCGCCGCGGATCCCGATTGAAAATACAGATTTATGAGAATGTCTTTCATTATATTTTTTATTACTTCCCTGACCGATTTCAGTCCGTTGCCTCTATTTTCCGGGGCGCGTCCCGATATTATCTCGGTAAAAGCTATTGTCAGAGCCTCCTGGTCATTTTTAATTTCCGGTTTTACTTGTTTAAGAGTTTCTTGAACTCCGCGACCTCTGTCCGCCAAAACAATTTTCCTTCTTTGAGGATCGTGGGCAAAAAATATTCCCCTAATATCCGGCCAGGTTCCCAGGTTGTGATCAAAAGAGTTATTGCCTATTTCACCGACAATAAGACTGATTAAGGAATACTCATCTCCGACTTTTTGCGTGTCTCTTAAAACAATTTCCAATTTACCCAAGCGCGATTGGAAAGTTTGCTGATCAGGACAATAATAATCATTTTTTGGCTCAAAGGGGTCTTGAGCATATACCCAATCTTTAGCTAAAACAAAAATATCCTGATTAAATCTGTCTAAGTCATCCAGACTATAATACCTATGGCCGCCAGGAGTTATAAAAGTCGGTTTTAGATCTCCTTTGTCGCTCCAGCGCCTAAGAGTGTCTATAGAAAAGCCAAGGTATCGTGCCGCTTTCCCTATGGCAAGCATTTTTTTATCCATAATATTGTGATCAAAATAAGAGAACTTAAAATATTACCTAATCTGATTATAACATAATTATTAAATCTATGCAAAATTATATAAATCTATGCAAATCTATGCATAATATATTATTTTAATAGATTTGTCAATGTTTTATGTTGTAAATTTATTGAAATTTATCTAAATTAAGATATTTAAAATAAAATATTAATACAATAAAATTATCTATTATCTTTAAAAAAATATAATCCCGCCTGCCCGCCTGTGGCGGGTCCGGTCCGAAATTTTCAGATCAGCCCCGCAAGGGCTGATTTTTGGTAAATAAAAAAGATGGTAACATATCATGAGTTACCATCGTTTCAATTCAGGGTTTACTTATTTGCCGGTGAAGGCTGCGGTTGTGCTCTCGCCGCCTCACTTTTTTTTGATGAAAGTGTAGATGATGAGAGGCACGAGAACGATATTGACCGCCCACTTTTCGGTACCCGGCCCGAAAATCTTCCTCCAAGAATCCCCGACGGGATCGAAGTTGAAGACCAGGAGCAGCAGGCAGGCGATAATGAGCGTAACCAACATCCATGGCTTGAATTCAAAGGGCTTTTTCATTTTGACCTTCTTTCTTTGTTGAAGCTGCTGTTTCCATTGTCAAAAAATAAATTGCGTGCGCGCCAGCAAGCGATCCGGCTTGGCGCCGCCGAGCACTGTCTCGTAATCAATGGTAAAGCTGAACAGATCGTTTTTGCCGGTGAACAAGCGGATGCCGTTTGTCCAGATGACATCGGTTTCATTGGAAGTGAAGCACTTGGCGCGATCTATAGTTATGGAACCGTCATCGCTCGCGGTCTTCTGCCACTGCTGATAAGATTTTTGGAAGTCCGCGATATTATCAAACTGGCTGTGGAACTCAAACCACTTGGCCGGCCGATAAGCGCCGCTGGCATAGCCGCCGAGGCGATTGCTGGCCTTGCTGTCCGCGTTCTGCGTATACGCCAGGCCGGCCCGGATATAGAACTGGCTTACCGGTTTCCAGGTAAAGTCCGTTCCGATCCGGCAGAAATCCTTGGACGCCTGCAGAGTTGCTCCGATTATTTCCTGCTCGAATTTTTTCTCCAGCCGGGCGGAAAATTCCAGCCCATTCCAGCAACCGGCATCGGAAAACGACAGGCCGGAAACGCCGGAAACTGCGGCTTTGACCGACCAATCGCGGCCGAATGATCCTTCCAGCAAAACGCCCCAGGCGTAGGTATTGAAGGGATCGCTCAAAGGATAGTTGACCGTCTCGATCACGAAGGGATCGGGAGTATGATAGCCGGCGGCCAGATAAACTCGGCCGACCGACAATTTCCATTTCTCGTCAAACTTGTAGCCCACATACAATTCGCGCAGCCAGTTGCTGTCCGGCTCCTGGAGATCGGCGAAGTTGATCACCGTGCCGATTTCCCAATGGTCCTTGAGGGATAGCGTCAGCCGCGGCCGCAGGTTGGTCCAGGACCAATCATCATTGCCGGCCGAGGGGCCGCCTGTTTCCCGGCAGTAGGTGGCTTGCGCGAAGCCGCTGATGGCCAGCCGGAGATTCTGGTCTTTGCCGAACTTGATTTCCGGCACCAAGCTTGGCGCTTGGGCTTGAGCACGAGCCGCCCAAAACCCGATCGTCAAAGTCATCAGTAACACTGCAACTATTTTCTTCATTTATTCACCCTTTCCGCTTTTAAGCTTTGAATCCTGAATTTGAAAGAACCTTAGACGCTAAAAAAGCATCATCATATATTAGCATATCCCTGTTATTTTGTCAATAGTAAAAAAATTATCAGGCTATGATTTTTTTAATAAAAAATACGCCGAGAACTCATCCGTTCTCGGCGTTAGTGCGAGCTGCTTTGGCCTTACTTTTCAGCCGTAAGGGCCGTAAGGTCGAAATAGCCCTCTCTGGCTTCAGTCCGATAAAACCCGATCATGAATCTGTCTTTCCATTCGCCGGTAACAACTTTGGCGATAAAGGCCCACCTGTCGGCATCCCAGTCATTTATGCCGGAGTAATTTAAGCGGCAGGCGGCCATAATCTGAGCTTCGACCATCGGCAGGCCTTCCTTGCTTCTTGCCCTGTCGCGCATCACACTCTGTGCCCCTTCAAAATTAGGGCTGCCCCAGTGAATACAGCCAAAGAAAACAGAAATTCTCTGGCTCCGCGATTTCAGGCTGTCTGGATATAACTTGAGAGAATCGATGAATGTCGATTCCGACGGCCCGGCGCCGATGGTATAGGGATGATAGCCGCTGGGCCGGAAAAAACCGAGCGGGTCCGGGTCGCTAATCATCTTGCCGAATGTTACTCTTGCTTCTTGTTCTGCCGTGGTAACCATAAGGATACCTCCTTTTTAAAGTACCGTCTTACTTTGCTGAGGCGAAGACTTTGCCTCCTGATCTCGTTCCACTTAGAACGAAACGACCTACCCATAAGAATAGGAATTTGTTAGTATAGTACTCTTTTTACTTTATTTTGCAATAGTGATTTATTAGAATTTAATTTTGAGTATCTTAAAGCAATCAGCTTGATATATAAAAAGCATTAACATTGTCTTTTGCCCCTATTTTAAAATAAGATATCAAAAAAGAACGCCGAGAACATCATTGTTCTCGGCGTATTGTTATAAACAAATGTGCCGCGCGGATTTTACTCCGATTTTTTGCCGGCTATTCAACCGCTGGTACCGGCTCCTCGGTGTGATCTGGCGTAGTCAGTTCTCCGGCCGGCTGTGGCTCTGTTTCGGCTTGCTCCGGTCTTTGAGCCGCTTCCTTTACACTAGCCAACACAGATGCAATATTTTTGAGCTTGCCCAAAAGCTCAGCGTCTTGATCCGATGGGGATTGGACTGCGGGTTGTGAGTCGGCTTCGGCTTGTTCCGATTCCTGGGTCGTCTCGGGAATCGGCGGCGATGCCGACAGAGACTGGAAACTCTGAAACAATTTCTCAAACCTATCGCTAAGCGCTTCGGCCAAAAACAAGCCGCTGACTCCTCCGGCCACGGCGAAGGCCACCTGTTTGAGAAGCAGCTGTCCCAATTTGGGGATCTTATCTTTTTCCTGTTCGGACCTGTCAACGATCAGCCTCATGAAGTTTTGGGCCAGAGCCAGGCGGCGGCCGATTAGCCCCTCATTGTACCAGCCGTGAACTTCAGTCTTTTTTCCCGGCCGGATGTAGGCTTTGACGGCTTTGGAAAGTTCGCTTTCATAGGCGGGCAAGAGCGTGTCATAGTCATGCTCGCGCCTGTCGCCGTCGTCAAAGTTGAGGGCCGGAGCGAATTGGCAACTGACCAGATCTTGAAGCAGCGGGATAAAATAATGCTTCTCAAAATCAGTCTCGGTGTGCCAGTATTCATCAATCCAAAGGCCGGACTGGAACAAGCCCAGAACATAGCCCAGGAAAAAGTTACTGCTGACTTCTTTAAGCTTTTCTACCGGCAGGACGAAAACCTTGGCCAGCCGTTTGAACCAGTTGTGGCACCGATGCGGGTCATAGGCGGTTACCGCCACGATTATCCGCGACACTTTCTGAAAAGTGATGGGGTTGCCACAGCCACATCTTTCCAAACAAATATCATAGAGGGATTCATAGTCAGGGAATTCGCTTTCTTGGGTGATTAACTGGAATACTTCAACCACCCAGGGTTCAATCTTCTCGCCTTTTTCGTCAAAAAGCAATTTGGCCACTCTCACGGTACCGTCTTGTTCTCTTAGCATGATTCTTTTCTCCTTTTCTTCGGCTCTTTTCTCAAAGAACACTGCCTTTCTCAAGGCTGGACACGGAACACCCATGTCAATTACAAGCTACCAAAGATCGGATTTAAAGTCAATTATTAATTTATAAAGCAGAAATGAAATAAGTCCAGCTAAATGGAAAGCGGCAAAATAAATATTATGCCGGTTTGGCGATTGCCAAAGAGAATAAAATTTCGGTATAATTAATGCATATGGAAAAAATTAATGAAATTCAAAAACCTGATAAGATTGAAAAATTGGAAATATCCACCTCGGTGCATAATATGCCCTGCGTCCAAGTGGAGAATCCGTCTCCTCGTTTGCGGCGGATTATCCTGCGAGCCATAACGGCAAACGGCTGGGACGATCCGGCTTATCATCTTCATCGTAAGGCTGGCGCTTTTTTCCAAGCCGATGAAGAGGATTATCTGTTGGTCGAATTCTGGAAACCGGATTACCAGCCGTTCGTGGATTATCTTAATAAGCAGATCAGCCTGGAAAACGATAAATAATTTTTATGGCTAAAAAAAAGAAAAAATCCCTGCTATTGGGATTTCTCATGGCGATTATTTTTTTGTTAAGCGCCTGGATTGTTTATGAATTATCGCTTGATGATCCCAAAGGAGAAGAAAATATGGTTAAAGGAGCTTATTATGAGGTAGTAAGGATCCTGCCGGTCAAACCGGCGGTCAAACTGGCTGTCCCTTATCATCACCAGGAACATCCGCTTTCCTGCGAAGTCGCGGCTCTGTTGATGGCACTCAATTACCGGAGAGTCAATGTCACGGAATCCGAATTAATCCAGCAATTGCCCATATCCGATCCGGGCCCGCGCAGTAAAGACAATATCTGGGGCGATCCGAATCTGGGTTTTGTCGGCAATATTAACGGCAGAATGCCCAACACCGGTTATGGCATTTATGATAAGCCGATTTATGATCTGGCGATTAAATACCGGCCGGCCAGAATTATCGCCAGCGGAACGCTCAATGACTTGATAACGGAACTCACCAATGGCAATCCAGTAGTGGTCTGGGGCGTAGTGGGATTTGGCAAGGATATTTTCTGGAAAACACCTGACGGACAAGTCATCAATGCCAAACTGGATGAACATGTCAGGACTTTAATCGGTTTTACAGGCCAATCGGATAAGCCGCAACTGATGATCCTGTTGGATCCCATTTACGGCGAAATCAGAATAACAGTCGCAGTTTTTTTGAAAAATTGGGAGAGACTTGATAAAAGAGCGGTGGTTATCTATTAATGAGGGCGATACATTAACATTCCGTTTGTAATTTGTTTAAATAAAAAAAGCCGACATTGCAATTAGGCATTGTCGGTGATTATTTTTTTGATCAGTAGTTAAAGTCGGAGTTGAGGAATCTCTTGCGGATTCTCTTTGTCATTCGGTTTCATTGCCGATGCAAGAAGCTAAGTAATTTATGCCGCTGATTCTTCGACAGTAATTGGCAGTTTGGCTGAATCCTTTCGGCCTGACTCAAAGAGATAAAAACTCCCGTAACGTCGGTGCGGATTGTAGGTGCCCACGAGAATATCCTCATGATGGAGAACAATTTCACCGTTTCTGACGGTGATGGCATTTTCTCCATTGGGCAAAATCACCTTCGCCAGCAATAAATAATCGGATTTTTTTTGCTCTCGGCCTGTGAGATTAATAGGGAGAAGGCCCAGAACTTTCAAGGCAAGCTCATGGCCTTCGGTGTCAAAGGTTTGGAATATGCTGTAAACCCTTTGATCCCATTCATAGATGTTTGCGGAATCCAGTAACATCCGCAGATTCGGCCCGTTATTGCAGCCAAAGTGGGGAGTTTCTTTTATTTTGCCGTCCCGGACTACCTTGGCCATCTTTTCCAACAACTCTACTGCTGATTCCATACGGAACCTCCTATCAATGTACGCCCTGTTTCCGAGGCCAGAGCGTTTGCCTCAAATTCGACCACCAGCGGCCGGATTACCAATCCATACGGATTGATGGATTATTATATCATAGGCCGAGATTTTGTCAAGATATACCTACCTACAAAACTACAAATAATCAACAAATCTACAAATAATTTAATCATCTACAAAACTACAAATTTGCTACGAATCTACAAATAATTGAAATTGCATTTATTTGTATATTCGTTGTTAATTCGTTGATTCGTAGGTAAACAAAAAAAAGGGCAGAATTGGAGATGAAATCTCGCTTTATTCTACCCAAGATTAGTCAGGATTATTTTCCCAGGAGCCGCTTGCACGCTTGGCCGTATTCCTCAATGAAAGCATCCAATTTCTCTTGCAGCTCCTGCAGCTTGGCCAGCTTTACGAATGGAGCCAGAGCTCTTTTTTGGCTCGATTCAGATCCGTTAACCCTGATTTCAACCCCGCATTTGTTGCAGGTAATTTCGTTGAAACTGACTCCCTCGACGCCGGTCTGGCCGTCATATACCCCGGGTATATGACTGACCGACAATTTGCCTTTTTCACACCAAAGGCAGATTATGCCCTCGGTTTTCTTTTCGTCTGTTGTCTTTCTTGATGCCTTTGATTTTCTGCTCATACTCATCGCTCCTTGCGGTTTTCCTTAACCTGATTTCTAAAGGTCCATAACTGCCAATATTTTAATCAACGTTAATGATTTTGTCAAATCATTATAATTTGATGATAATTCAGAAAAAAATCAATTAACAACTGATGGAAATATGCCAATGCGTAGATCGTCAAGTAAACGGTTATTTGTTATACTTAATGTAAAGATAACAATCGCTTTATGAATTGGTTTTGGATCGCCTTGGCCGCGCCGGCTATCTGGGCGGCGGTCAATCACATCGACAAATTCATCATCAGCAAATATTTTTCCGGCAAGGGCGTGGGTTCGCTGGTGATCTTTACCGGCTTGTCCGGATTTATCATATCTTTTCTGATTTTTATTTTTGATTTTTCCGCCGTCAAGATTGCTCCCGCGGCGGCGCTCATCATCTGCCTTAACGGCGCCATTCTGGTGGCCGCTTTCATTCCATATTTATACGCCTTGGAAAAGGAAGAAGCCTCCTGGGTCAGTCCGCTCTATCAGCTGATTCCGGTCTTCGGATATTTTCTGGCCATGATTTTTCTAAAAGAATATTTATCTTTCCGGCAGATAATGGGTTCGGTCCTAGTGATCGGCGGTGCCATGGCCATCTCACTGGATCTATCGGCGCGACTGAAATTCAAGCTGAAACCGTTTCTGCTGATGGTGTTGTCGTCTTTTATGATTGCGGTCAATGGTTTGATTTTTAAAGTTATCGCCTTAGAGCAGAATTTCTGGGGTACGGCCTTTTGGGAATATATCGGCGGCTTGCTCTTCGCCCTGATTTTGTTTTTCGGAATCCCTTTGTACCGCCGGCAATTCTTGGCCACCGTCAGAAAGAACAAGGCGGTGGTGCTAAGCCTTAACTTGTCCTCGGAGCTTTTAAATATCGCGGCTAAGCTGCTGGCCAATTTCGCCAGCTTGCTGGCGCCTTTGGCTTTGGTCTGGGTGGTCAACGGCTTTCAGCCGCTGTTCGTGCTCGCCTATGGCATACTGCTGACGAGATTCCTGCCTCAATGGGGCAGAGAGAATATCAGCTGGAAATATTTATTCCAGAAGATTTTGGCTATCGTTATAATGTTATTCGGCGCCTATGCGCTATTTAGTTAATATTTATCTTAAGTATAAATTTACAAATAAAAAAAGCGGCTATTTGTCTAAATAGCCGCTGTTATTGTTGTGCTATTGGCGCGATTAGCCGAGGGCTTAGCGCAATTCGATATTGACGCCTTCTCCCAGGCAGAACAAGGCCGCGCCCAGGACAGCCGTGGACTTGTCGCTGTCCGCAAACTGCGCCCGGCTCACCCGGCCTTCGGAAAGCTCCAGTATATCACCCAAGAGTTTGTCCAATCCGGCGAGCTTGGCTCCGCCGCCGCAAAGCAGCACTTGGGTGATATTTCTGCCGCCGGGCGTGGAGCGGAAATAGGCAAAGGTCCGGCTGATCTCGGTGGCCAATTTAACCGAAAGCAGTCGCAGTTTCGGATGGATGACATCGGCTTCCAGCTTGGCTTTTTCCGCGGCCGGGAAGTCCAGGTTGGCGGATTCGTCCATCATAGCTGAAGTGAAATCGTTGCCGCCGATAAGAATCGGCCGCAGCAACCGCGGCAAGCCGTCGCTAACGCAGATTACCTCGGTATGCGAGGCGCCGATATCGACAATGGCCATGGCTTCCAAAGTCTCGGGGCCGGGCAGAAGGCCGCAATGTTCGAACCAGCTGAATGTCCCCAGCGGATTGTCCAGCACGGCGCCCAGCGGCCAGTTGAGATCCTTCAGGGG
>Ga0209777_10005681_pt1 | contig 14284 bp, 8 predicted proteins | sample FrelakmetHBP12HB_FD_187147 | JGI IMG/M metagenome (GOLD analysis project Ga0209777, IMG submission 187147) | Freshwater lake sediment microbial communities from the University of Notre Dame, USA, for methane emissions studies -HBP12 HB (SPAdes)... | ecosystem: Environmental > Aquatic >...
GTAGGGTTATTCGAAGTACCGACTACTTCCATATCTGAATATCGCAAGTTCAAACCAGTCGGTAATCTGCCAGAAGTTATAGACCAACGAAGAGAAGACACATTGGTTACACTTGGGATGTTGGACGTTAATTGAACACTAAAATTCTGGCCCTTTATCGCATTCGGCAAAATGGTTGGTGAGATAGTGTAGATTTGCGTGGAATTTCCCACAACAACAGTTATACTGGTTTGAGTCAACTGTGTGTCGCAAGGGGTTGTTATACATCTAATCCCATTATCTACATAGAATTTAATTGTATATGTTCCAGCTTGATCGTAGACATGGGTGAAGGTAGAAGTTTGTGGTATATTTCTCTCTTCAGCAGATCTTGGTTTATTATCTCCCCAATCAACCGAATAAGTTAAATTAGTCCCGCTTGGCGCCGTAGCATTAATCGTCCAAGTACCAGTCTGGCCAACTGCAAGCGAATTCGGACCGGAAACAGAGTTGATAATTATATTATTGTTACTATTTTTACAATCCTGTGGACAGTTACAAATATTTTCATTTTTTCCGCATACACCATCTCCACAATTTATACATATTCCTACTGGCCAACCACTTACCAGTCCAGTATTTACACATACACCATTTTCAACTTCTCTTGTGTCCATTCCCGACGGCCATTCTGTAAGACCTTGACAACAATGTTCTGGATATTGATTCTTAAAAACACCCGAAAAATTTTCACCTTCTTTAGCACAAGTAGTCGGCGGACATACAAATTGGCAATTCGATCCTGTGCGAGGCACCGAAATTCCATTCGGACAAGTATACATATCTTGCGCACAAACAGTCAAAGGAACGCACTTCCAATGAGTACAACCATCTGTACCAACGTATGATTGAGGAGTTGTTCCGGTCAGACAATTAGGCATTTCAATAGGACAAGTTGTTATTCCGCATCCATACAAAGTATTTAATTTCTTCCTTGTTGCCGGACCGACATAACCAGTTGGATATTTCAAGCCAGATGGAGCTAAGATTTCCGAGGCATATTTCTGTTGAAAGGCGGAAACCGCTGAAGCTATTTTTTCATCGAAATTAGCCACGTCTCCTCCTGTATAAGTAAATCCTGGTATATTTTGTTCAGATAAAGCCTGTGCTAAATATATTACTTCTTTATTGGTGCTTCCAATACCTAAATTAGTATTAAAAGTATGGCACCAAATTGTTGTTGTACCCTGTTGGGCTTGAAGCGTTTTTATCTGTGCCAGCAAGCTGGCTATTTGCGCTTGGAGCTGGGCGATTAATGCTTGTGTGTCTGTAGTTGTAGTAGCTCCTACAGAACCAGTAGAACACAAAATAGCTGTTGCTAAAACAGCCGTTATCACGAGAGATTTAATTCTCATACTATATTTTAAAAACCTAAAAAATTAAAAAACTAAAATAGATTTAGAATCTTAATTTTTATGTTTTTATATTTTTAATTTTTTATTATTACCTAATAATACTCCTTATCGAGAAAGGCTGTCAAGATTACCTGTTCAAAATTAACTGTTGCCATTCGGATTTTTCCAATAATGGAAAAAAATTAACTTTACCATTTCGCTCATTACAAAATATGAGCCGACAAGGAAAAATACAGTTAAAAGAGGAATAATTGGCGGAGCCACAAAATGGAACCAGTCCTGTCCGATTTTTAAAAACGGCAAGGCAATAATAAATATGCCGTCTATTACTGTAAGAAATATAAGCCAAAAACTGGGCCTTTTTGCTTTGTAAAAAAGCCCTCTTGTCCTGATAATATATATAAGCACAATTTCAGTTAAAATGCTTTCAATATACCATAAAGTTTGAATGACTCCTGGTTGCTGTTTATAGAAAATAGAAAAGAAAATAAAATCAAAAACTGTACTAACCAAAGCCAGAGAAACTATTAACGGCAAAACATTGTATAGTTGGTACATTTTTGGTTTTCTTAATTCTTCAACGTCGACAGAATCGGTAGCAACAGAAATTAAAGGGAAATCAGATAAAATATTCCCCAGTAAAATCTGCACGGGCAACATCGGCAGAAAATTAATAAATAAAGAAATCACAGCAATCGAATAAAAATTACCGAAATTACTGGCTAAGGCACACTTTATATATTTATTAATGTTAGAGAAAATTATTCTGCCATCTTTAATTCCATTTACAACAACTCTTAGATCCTTTTGCAAAAGCACAACATCCGATGCTTCCCTAGCTACATCCGAAGCTTCAATAACAGCAATTCCCACATCAGCGGCTTTTAATGCTGGCGCGTCGTTTACTCCTTCACCCATAAATCCGACTTCATATTTTTTCTGCAGTGATTTTATTATTTTATACTTTAGGTCTGGAGAAATCCTAGCAAAAACAGTCTTTTCCTGGCAAGCATAATCAAAATCATCCTTCGATAATTCCTTTAATTCTTCCCCAGAAATTAAATCCTGCGGACCAGCAACCAGGCCAGTGAGTCTGGCCACATATCCTGCGACCTCTTTTGAATCACCTGTAATAATTTTAATCTGCACTCCTAATTTTTTTGATAACCCTATGGCTTCTTTAGCAGTACTTTTTATAGGATCATCAAAAACAAAATATCCCAAAAAAGTAAGATGTTTTTCATCCTGAACTCTAACATCGATTTTATCTTTATCTACTTTCTTAAATGCCAAAGCTAAAACCCTTTTTCCGTCATGGCCTTCTTTTTCTATGTCTTCTTTAATTTCTTTTTTATCAAAGTTTCCGCTGAATTTTGAGCAATTTTTAATAATTGACTCAGGAGCTCCCTTAACAATTAAAAATCTTTCATTCTTTGCTGATTGTACTAAAAAGGCAGACCTCATTCTGTATGAATCGAACGGCAGTTCTGAAACTATCTTAAACTTCCTTGATTCTCTTAAGATATCTTCTGGAACTCTTTGACATAAGGCGGCATCAAACGGATTCAATAATTTATAATTTATTTTGGAATACTCTACAGGTCTGCCACAGCTTAAAATTCCATATAAAAAAGATTTTTTCTTATCAGATGAAACAGTTTTTTCCAAAGACATTTTATTTTGAGTCAGTGTCCCCGTTTTGTCCGTGCATAAAATTTCGATATCTCCAAGGTCTTCAACAGCAGACAATCTTTTAACAACCACATTTTGTTTTGCCATTTTTAAGCTTCCACTAGATAACGCAAAAGTTACTACAGCTGGCAATGCCTCTGGCAAAATGCTTACTATTAAAGCAACTGAAAATAAAAGAAGTTCGAAAATATCACCTATACCCTTCAGTAAGATATTGGCAATAAAAATTAAAATTATTGTTGTTGCAACAATCCTTAAAATTAGCTTGGAAAAATATAAAATGCTTTTTTCATAAGTGCTTTCTCTTTTTATATTAGAAATTGTTTTTATAATACTGCCGAAAACTGTGTCTTTTCCTGTGGCAATTACAAGACCTTGAGCCTTGCCAGATACTATAGAACAACCAGAAAAAATAATATTTTTTGCTTCAAAAATTTCTTCCTCTTCATGCGATAGAACATCTGTAATTTTTGAAACAGGCGCAGACTCCCCCGTAAGCGCTGATTCATTTACTAAAAGGTTTTGTGTGTTTATCACTCTTAAATCTGCATCAGCAATGTCGCCCGCTTCCAGTAAGACAACGTCTCCTGGCACCAAAAACTTTTTATTAATAACTTCTTCTTTTGAATCTCTTAAAACTTTAGCTGTTCGTGGAATAAACTTTTGTAAAAGAAAAACCGCTCTTTCAGCTCTGTATTCCTGAAAAAATCCAATAATGACATTTATCAAAATAAAAGAAAAAATAGCAATACTATCAACTCTTTCCCCGATTAAAATAGCTATTAAAGCTGCTATAAAAAGCAGATAAGCAAACGGAGACTTAAATTGCCTGATTAAAATATCAAAAGCATTAATATTCTTAACCTTTATTTCATTTAATCCATATTTTTTCTGAGCTAAAAGCGCCTCTTTTTCTGTGAGGCCTTCTTTGGATGTCCCCAGTTCTTTTAACGCCTGTTCAAGGCTTTTTACAGTATATTGAGAAAAAATCATTTATTTAATTATATACGGAAAAAATATTCCTGCCAAAAGGAATAAGACATAAATAGTAAGAAAAAGCAATCCTTCTATTTTTGTAATTTTTTTTCCTGTTCTTATAAAAACAAGGAAAATTAAAGAAGCTACAATGGTAAATATCCTGGTAATTAAAAACGGAGATAAATCTCTAATTTCAAAAGGAGAAATCAATGCAATTATGCCAAGCACCAATGTGGCACAGATTATTACAGAACCCATCAGGTCTCCTAAAATCATCCAATTCTCTCCGCGTCTAGCAGAAATAATTGAAAAATAGGTCTCTGGAAAACAATTTCCTAAACCGACAATCAAAATGCCAACAAGTGAAAGAGAAATACCCAATTGAATAGAGAAAAATTGCGCAGAATTAATAACGAAATAAGAAACTATTAAAAGCAATGCTAAAAATATAATTATTTTTATTAAATTAGTTAAAAAATTAAAAAAATTTTTAATTGGGTTTTTACGCTGGCCCATGTAAACTTTTTTAAATCTATCCTCTTTTGAAAAAAGCCACCATGTGTACAAAGCAAAAACTCCTAAAAGTATAATTCCGTCTATTCTGTCTAATTTTCCGTCCCAAACTAAAATTATTGGTAAAATAACAATTATTGATGTAAAAATCGCAGATTTTTGCACCATCTCGCTTTCGGCCGGTAAAGATTTCGAGCCAAAAAGCACTGCTATTGCCATAACTAAAGTTAAATCAACTAAGTTTCCTCCTACAATATCTCCAAAAGCTATTTCTGGAAAATGTTGTAAAGCGGCGTTAATATCAACAAATAAATTCGGAAGAGAAGCAGCAAAAGCCATTACAAAAAAGGCAATAATAAATTCCTTCCAATTTAAATATTTAGCGATATCAACTAAAGTAACCACTAATCTCGAACTTAACCAAGAAAGAATAAATATTGATACGAGAAAAAATGCAACTTCAAAAATCATAATTGGGTGTTTATTGTTAAGTGATAGACGTTAGTTCGTTATCCAACATCTAATACCTATTTAATGAAATATATTATTTCGTAAATTACTCCTAATAAAAATACCATAGATAAAGGAAAAATTATTATATTTTTGCCTCCAATTTTTTTGTACATCAATAAAATTAAAATTCCGTCAATTCCCAGCACAATTCCGCCAATAAATGATATTAAAGGTATAAAAGATTTTAAGCCGATTAAAAAAAGTATTAATGGAGGAAAACAAGTCATTACAAAGGCTTGCCAATGTTTGATTTTCAAATCAAACATTAAAGTTTTTTTAAAAATAATTCCTTGCGTAATAAAAGCAGTAAAAGTTGCCAATGCTCCGAGCAAAAGAGAAATTGTTACTACGCCATCTCCTAAAAAATTTTTAAGTCCAGTTAAGGCGGACTGGTCAGTCTGTTTTCCTGTAATTCCCAATATCAAAAAGACAAACAAAAGATAAAAAAATGAAATTATTATAGTAGAAATTGTAATTATATTTTTAAGTTGCTTCTTTTTTCCTAAGGGGACGGGATGCAAACCAGAATTAGTTTTAGAAGTCAAAAAATGAGATGATTTCAAGGCGCGACGACGAGACGACGCATTAAGGTTTAATGCGTCGAGGAGGGGCAACACAGGAATCAACCATTTTTTGATTTCCCTTCGGGCAGGCGAATTAAGGCAATATTCTTCGTTGCTTCGTCGTTCATGATGCGCAGAGGCATCAGCTCGCTCCTCTCGCCTCGAATCTTGCCTTAATTCGCTTCCGCTAAAATAATTCTGGTTTGCATCCCGCCCCCCAAGCATTTCTTCTACTTCAGGTATCAACCCAATCCCCCAAAGTGCAAAAAGTAATGGGCCGTACGGCAGAAAAAAATTATTAAATCCTATATGATTTTGAATAAAAATATTACTTAATTTTATATGCGAAAAACCTTCAATAAACGCTAATAATAAAGATAAAAAAAGCAGAGTTATAACCCAAAACTCCACTCTTGCAATTACTTTTATATCAAAATATATAATAATACTTACTACAAAAAAATAAATAAGCACGTAAGTCAGCTCGCTTCCAGAAAATAAGGGCTGAAAAACTGATGTTAAAAATTGACTGCCGATTAATAAATATATTAGAAGCACTCCAAAAGTTCCTAAAATCGTCAAAACCATTGTAAAAAATTCCGCCCATTTTCCTAAATAATGACCCACAAATCCAGGAAATCTTTTAAAATCAGGTGTTTTTAAGCATATCTGGCAAAATATCAAATTAATTACAACAATTAAGGCTGTTATAACTAAAAAATACAAAAACATTAGCCAAATGCCAGTTTGCATTGCGATATATGGCAACGATAAAAAACCGACCCCAATCATTCCCCCAGAAAAAACAGCAATCGGATAAATATATTTTTTAAATAAATCTTTTAGCATATTTATTCATTTTACCCCCACACCATAAAATTTACAATTTTAATTATGGGGAAAACTTTGCCTTCAATTTTTTGGTGTTGGGGTGAACCATAAAAATGCAATTACTGGTATGGGGATAACTAAAAAATCAAAATAGACAAAAACAAAAATTTATGTTAAATAAATAAAAGAGGCCCCATCGTCTAGCCTGGTCTAGGACATTTGCTTCTCAAGCAAGTAACACCAGTTCAAATCTGGTTGGGGCCACCAACTATTTTACGATGATTCCCGATATTTTTATCGGGTTTTTTGATTGACAAATAATAAATAAAACCAGCGGCCAAAATCCACATTAAAAAACGACGCCTAAAAACGTCGATTTAAAAATGTAAAATAATATTAGCAAACTAATCAGCGCTTACGTCATAATCTGGCGGAATCTGCCAATAATTGATTATATACTGCGCCAATTGTTTAAAAATAGGAACTGCTGAAAGAGACGATTTAGGAACTTTTGGATTGTCTAATTTTACCAATATTAAAAACTGTGGATTAAAAGCCGGGCCGTATCCGATAAAACTCTGAATAGTCTTGTCTGGCTCATATCCTTTTCCGTTTTTTAATGGAACCTGAGCTGTGCCTGTTTTACCAGCTAAATAATAACCCGGAACTTTTGCCACGCTATTAAAACCATTTTCAACAACACTGATTAACATTGAGTTCAATTGCGAAATTGTCTGTTGGGAAACAATAGGTTCAGAAATTTCTGGTTTTGTATATATCTCATCTTGTCCCTGCACAATTTTATCAACAATGTATGGCTTTACTAGTTTTCCTCCATTAGCTATAGCAGAAAAACCTCTTATAAATTGTATTGGAGTCAATTCAATTCCCTGACCGAAAGAAGCTGTGGCAAAATTCGTATCTGGCCCATCTTTTAAACTATCATTGCGAGAATAAACCTCTCCCTGAAGGTCAACTCCTGTTTTTGAAGTGAACCCAAATTTATCGATATAACTAAAAAATGTTTTATGACTAAGTTGTTGCTCTGCAAATACCGCTCCGGTATTAATTGAACTTTCCAGAACCTGAGTCATTGTTTGCTTGCCATAAATTTCATTAGCAAAGTTATGTATTGAATATGAACCAAAGTTCAAAGTGCCTGTATCTGTATAAGTTGTATCTGGAGTTATTTTACCTTCGTTTAATGCTGCTGCCATTGTAAAGGGTTTCATTATAGAGCCTGGCTCAAAAAGTTTTTGCACGGCGGAATTTTGGAAAATATTTAAATCTATTTCTTTTGAATATTGGTTAGGATCAAAATCAGGAAAATTTGCTAAAGCTAAAATCCTTCCAGAATCAGGCTCTAATACTATTATTTGGCCAGAATCTATATCGTCTTTTTTTTGCTCCTGTTCCAATAATTGTTCTGCCTGAAATTGTATATTATAATCAATTGTTAAATAAACATCCGAGCCGTCCAGAGACATTTGATCATTATTTGAAAAAATAGAGGCCAACCCTGATTTTTCTTCTTGAACTCCAGATTTACCTTTCAAAATATCATCGTAATAACCCTCAATACCATATTGGCCAAATCCTGAACCGCCCAAAAATCCTAATGTTTGAGACGCCATTTTTCCTTGTGGATAGAACCTATCGGGTATATTTTGCCAAGACAAACCTTTAAGGTTTAACGCTTTGATTTTATCTAATTCTTCAGACGATAAATCTTTTTGTATGACAATATAAGAATCCTGGCTATTTAATTTTGAGAGTATCTCTTCCTGTGTCTGGTCAATATTTTTACTTAATATTTCTGCAAAAGCTGACTTGTCTAAAATATCTTTAGGATTTACAGAGATTATCCAACTATCTTTATTTATAGCCAAGCTTTTTAATTCGTCCGACCCCCGATCACCTTTTGTTTTTTGGCTATTTTCACAAAAAATCTGGCCTCTTAAACCAGTAATATTGTTTAAATTAACTTGTTGGCCAAGAGCTTGCGCCTCATAAAGCTTGCGTTCTAAAATTTGTAGAAAAAATAGGCGGCTAATAATAGCTACCCCAAAAATAAAAATAAAAAATAGAATTATATTTGTACGCCAATTGATAAACTTTTTCACCCTTCACTCAAATTCACCCCCACACCAAAATATGACTTATTATATTTTAGATGGTTCGGCAAATTAGTATTTATTTTTGTGTTCCTTTATTGCCTCAACTCATTTTTGGTGTGGGGGCAAGTTTATTGTTTTTCACCCGCTTGTATCAATTAACTAAATTTTCCCTTAACCCGTTTGGGTGAAGGGTTTATCTCATATATTCTTATTTATCTGCGCCACTTCTGCTGAACTGTCTAAAATCTGTATATATTTTATTGAAGTAGTCTTTTGAAAATTTAATTCTCTAATTTTTATAAGAGCCTGTCCCAAAAAACTGCTTTCCGCAAAAGAAACCACTAAGTTTTTATTTTCTGATGAGAGTTCGCTAATTTGTTTTTCATAGCTGTTAATTAGATAAGATCCTCGCGTTAACTCATTTACCTGCCAGACATAAAAAATCAATAAAGCCAAACTCATAAAGAATCCTATAAAGCAAACAACTTTCCAATTTATTAAAGGAAGATTTACAGAACTAATTTTAGCCTGTAAATTTTTATGTGCTCTGTGATAACTTAGTGTTGCTGTTGTCATAATTTTATTGCTACTCTCAGCTTTGCAGACCTTGAACGAGGATTCTTCCCAAGCTCATCTCTGTTCGCTGTGATTGGTTTTTTAGTTAATATTTTTATTGTTCCTTTTTTTGATTCGTTTGCCAAAAAATTTTTTACAATTTTATCTTCTAAAGAATGAAATGATATGACTGCTAATCTTCCTTCTGCCGCCAATATTGAAATTGCTTGTGGTAAAACTCTTTTAATATTTTCTAATTCATCATTGACGGCAATTCTCAATGCTTGAAAAGTTCTGGTTGCATAATGAATTTTTTTATTCCAATATGCTGATGGCGTTGCATCTTTTATAATTTTTATTAATTGAAATGTGCTTTTAATTCTTCCAAGTTTCCGCTGTTCCACGATATTTTTTGCAATTTTTTTTGCAAACTTTTCTTCGCTATAATCTTCTAAAATTTTTCCAATCTTTTCTTCTGGCCATTCATTAACAATTTTCTCTGCCGTCAAATAATTTGTCTCATCGTTATATCTCATATCCAAACCCTGGTCTATCTGAAAGGAAAATCCTTTATGTGCTCTGATTAATTGCGCTGATGACATTCCTAAATCCAATAAAATTCCATTAACCGAACCAAAATTTTTTCTTTCAATAATTTCTGTTAAATTTGTATAAGAATCATTAACTAAAACTATTCTATCTTTAAATTGAACCTGCAACCATTGGCTTGCTAAAATTTGCTGCGAATCTAAATCAATTCCTAAAACTTTTCCCTCAGGTCCATTTTTTTTAAGTATATCTTCTGCATGCCCACCCTCGCCTATCGTACAATCAACAAAATTTTCATTTGGCTTTGGATCTAAATATTCTAAAACTTCTTTTTTAAGAACTGCTGTATGAATCATTTGTATTTTATATGCCGAGACCTCCTAATTTTGAAACAATTTCGTCAACCCCTTTTTCTGCTGATTCTTTATATGTTTCCCATTTTTCAGAATCCCAAATTTCTAATCTGTTGGACAAACCGCAAATAATAACATTTTTTTTTAAACCAGCATAATCTTTCAAATAATCTGGCACAAGTATTCTGCCTAATTTATCTAAGGAAACTTCCATTGCTCCTGCCAAAATCATTCTAGTAAAAGATCTTGCTTCTGCCTGGCTTATTGTCAAACTTCCCAATTTATCTGACATTATCTTCCATTCTTCTTCTGTATATACGGCAAGACAACCCTCGATTCCTCTTGTGATTATTATTTTATCTCCAAGCTCTCCCCTGAACTTTGATGGCAGAGCTAAACGCTTTTTATTATCAATTGTGTGTTCGTATTGACCTATTAACATAATAATACTTATTCACAGATTTAATGACTTCTCCCACACTTATCCACATCTATCCACTTCTCTTTATTTATATCCCACTTTATGATACATAGTCAACACTTATGCCTAAAATCCTATTTTGTTCGTAAATAGACCTATTTTTACACTAGTTATCCACAGTTGAATATATTCTTATTGTCGCACAATAAGCTTTTCCACAAATAAAAAAGTCTCACCGAAGTGAGACTTGACAGTTGAAAACTCTGCTTCCAACTGCCCTAAAACAGCTATGTTGTGTCTTATGGACGTTTACCGCGAGGGTTTACGATCAACGCGGTATCGATTAACGCATGACAGATATGCCCGTGCGCTCGCTTCCACTATGTCAGTGCTCGCTGCTTTCGCGCTAAACACATTCTTGCCAAATGCCACCCTTAAACTGACTTCACCCATTGCGTCTTCGCCAACCGTAACTGCATGGAGTGAATAATCAAGTAGTCTCCCGCGCACTTTAGTAATACGGTTGATAGTTTTGATGACCGCCTCCACTGGACCATCACCATAATCTACATCTTGCATAACTCGGCCATTTTGCCTAAGTTTCACAGTTGCCGTCGGAACAACGGTTGTCCCCGATAATACGTGAAGATAATCCAGTCTATATAACTCGTCAACAACTGTATTCATCTGTTCGCGAGCAATAGACACAAGATCATCATCATATACAAGTTTCTTCTTATCCGCCAGCTCTTTGAACTTGTCGTAGACAGAATTCAACTCTTTTTCCGAAAGTTGAATTCCCAGTTTTAACAGGTGGCTTCGAAGCGCATTACGGCCTGAATGTTTGCCCAGTACCAATTCAGTTCCATCAGCTCCGACGTCTTCAGGGTTGATAATTTCGTAAGTGCGGCGATCCTGAAGCATACCGTGTTGGTGTATTCCTGCCTCGTGAGCAAAAGCATTACGGCCGACAATCGCCTTGTTGGGCTGCACTCCTATGCCCGTGAGGCGACTTACCAGCCGACTCACTCGACAAAGTTCCTGCGTGTTAATGCCCGTTGTCACATCAAACACATCCCGGCGTACCTTCAAAGCCATAACAACTTCTTCGAGCGAGCAATTGCCTGCGCGTTCACCAATGCCATTAATCGTGCACTCAATCTGCCGAGCGCCATTTTCAACTGCAGCCAAAGCATTAGCTACAGCTAAACCTAAATCGTCGTGGCAATGAACGCTGACAACCGCTTTATGAATATTGCTGACATGGCTTAACAAGTATGCAATCAATTTTCCGAATTGATCCGGCGTGGTGTAGCCTACCGTATCAGGAATATTGACCGTCGATGCGCCAGCCTTAATTACTGCTTCAATCAATTCAGCAAGAAAATCAGGCTCAGTGCGTGTTGCGTCTTCCGGGCTGAACTCCACATCTTGGCAAAACTTATGCGCATAACGCACTGCCCATACCGCCTTCTTAAGTATCTGGGGTCGCGTCATGTGCAATTTAGCATCACGATGGATCTTTGAGGTCGCCAAAAAAACATGAATCCTGCGCTTCCTTGCCACCGCGATGGCTTTAGCACAAATATCTATATCTTTCTTCATACACCTAGCCAACCCTGCTATTACAGGACCTTTGACTTTTGTGGCTATCTCGTTGACAGCCTTAAAATCCCCGTTAGATGAAACAGGAAATCCTGCTTCAATCACATCCACCCCTAGACGAGCTAACCCGTATGCAATTTCGAGCTTCTCTCGTGCATTAAGGCTGGCGCCAGGCGATTGCTCGCCATCTCGGAGCGTTGTATCAAAAATATCTACTCTTTCTACCATACTGCTATCCCTTTCTCCATTTGGTTATGTTATTTGTCCAATTAATATTGTAAATGTGCCAATCATTTTCCAGCACATATTTATTTTCAAAATCTTGAAAACAAATATGTGCTGGAAAAATAAAATCCTCCGCTTAGGAGGATTTCTGATTTATAATTTTATTTATATTGTCTTATTATTTATCAAAAACCTCCTGGACTTTTATCTAATAAAAGTAAATTTAACAAAAGGCTTGAATTTATTTTTTTATGTATACTTTGCATAAAATCAATATATATATGTTATAGTATTACAAAAAAAGATTTCTTTGTCAATATATATAACTGTCGCATAATAAAATTTACCTTATTTAACAGGATTAACTATTACCTCAAAAGTTTCAGAGTCAATTTCAATTTTATCTCCCTTTTTTATTTTATCGGATAGAAGAGCTTGAGCAACGGCGTTTTCTACGTTATCTTGGATAACTCTTCTCATTTCTCTGGCACCAAATTCTGGCTTGTAAGAAAGTCCGACAATTCTTTCTTTTAATGGTTCTGTAATATCAAAATCTATTTCTTTTTCTTTTAAGTTTTTCTGCAAACTCTGTAAAGATAACTGAGCTATTTGCAAAAGATTTTCTTTTGTTAAGGGATGAAAAATTACTGTGGAATCAAAACGGTTAATAAATTCTGGTTTATATATTCCTTTTTCTATTAAAGAATCTAAAAGTTTTTGTTTATCAACTGGATTGCCCGACTCAACTTCCTTGAAAATCATATCTGCGCCGGCGTTAGATGTACATATAATTATAGTGTTAGTGAAAAGAACTTTCCTTCCCTGGCCATCGGTGATATGGCCCTCATCAAAAATCTGTAAAAATAAATTTAGTATATTAGGATGTGATTTTTCTATTTCATCTAATAAAACTAAAGAAAATGGCGTTTCTCTTATGGGTGTTGTCAAAAGCCCCTGCATTTCCACTGGGGTTACAGTTCCCACTAAGCGTGGAATATCTGAGACTTCCTGAAATTCTGACATATCAAGCCGTATCATTTTTTGCTCGGAACCAAAGTAAATTTTAGCTAGCGCTTTTGCAGTTTCCGTTTTGCCAACACCGGTCGGACCTAAAAATAAGAATGAACCCATAGGTCTTGTTTTAGAAGAGATGCCAGACCTCGCCCTTCTCATAGCAGTTGATATTTCTTTTACCGCTTCTTCTTGGTTAACAATTCTTTGGTGAATTAAATTCTCCAAATTAAGCAGGGTTTCTTTTTCTTTAACTTCTATTTTACCCACCGGTATATCGGTCTTTTTGGAAATAATTTCAGCTATATGATGAGGAAATACAACTTTTTCTTTTAATCTCCGCACATAAACGGCTGATTCCTCTAAAACGTCCAATGCTTTTTTAGGAAAAGGTAGGGACGGAATATATCTTGCAGTTAAATTCACAATTTCTCGGATGCTTGGATATAATACTAAAATTTTATGTGTATATTCTAATTCTAATGCAGCTGACTGTAAAATATTTATTGTCTCTTGTTCTGTAATTTCTGAAACTTCAACTTTTTCAAACAAGTTTGCAAAAGTAGCACTGTTTTCTATGTTCTTATGCAAACCATCGTATGATGTTATAGCTATAAACTGAAATCTTGGCATAGACAGATATTTAGAAAGCACTCCCGAAATATCAAATGTCCCGGGTTTCTGGACTTTTGAGCCGACAAAATTTTCAAGATCATCTATAACCAGTATCACATTATCTGACATTGCAGCCTCAGCTAATATCTGGTCTAAAGTTGATTCTAGCTTCTCAAAATCTGGAATTTGCGCGGCCAACATAAACGGATCAAGCTCCACTATCTTCTTATTATTTAATTCAGGCAAAGACGTCCCTAGATAACACTTTTGGGCCAATGCCTGTACTATGCTTTTTCGGCCGGTTCCTGGTTCGCCGACGATCAAAGCATTAGCCATGTTAGATTTTGCC
>Ga0209777_10005682_pt1 | contig 14283 bp, 14 predicted proteins | sample FrelakmetHBP12HB_FD_187147 | JGI IMG/M metagenome (GOLD analysis project Ga0209777, IMG submission 187147) | Freshwater lake sediment microbial communities from the University of Notre Dame, USA, for methane emissions studies -HBP12 HB (SPAdes)... | ecosystem: Environmental > Aquatic >...
CCCACGCACTGGCTCGATCGGAAGGCCGCACAACGGCGGAGAGCGCACCCCGTGTACATAGGATGCACTAAGGAAGCACTAAGGATGTACAAAGGATGCACCAAGCATCATCTCCCAATCTCCTCCTAAGCACTACCATAACACCACGCTGGCCGGCCGCTCGCGATCTGCGCCCCGTCACGAGGCTCCCCCCGACTGGGCAGGCGAGCGCAATGGAGCTTGCATCGGCCAACCGCCAGCCAAGCCCGCCGCGAAACTCGCTGGCTGCCAAATCATGAAGGCAGACGATGGGATTAGGGGGATACTGCCGAACGTTTTTCTTCGCCTTTATCGACAGGTCATGAAGCCCACCTGCTTCGAATTCTTTTGAGTGAAGGCGAATGACCGAATATGGCCCAACGGCATGGCGGGAATCGGAGCTGTGTGGCCAAAGTATTCCTCCCAATGGACAGCGACAACCCACACGGGTTCACCATTCAAGGCGGTTTCGTAAGCGGCCACTGGCAAGTAGGCAATTGGTTGACCTGCGGCGTCCGCAAGAATGCATCCGAGCACCTTCGCCAGCGACTCGGATTCAAAGCCAGTCCTGTTCGCCTTGTCGATTAGCGCTCGGCTGAACAACTCATAGTTCACCTTCCAGTCCCGGGTGGTCATCGAGCCAAACTTGTCCTCCATGCAGTCAATGTGCTCAGATAGCCAGAGGCTGCGCTGGTTTTGATCGGCCGGCAAAATCCCTTCCACCCTCGCCACGACTACTTCGGTGGCAGCTTTCCGGGGACTCGTCGCGCATCCGCACAGCACGGCCGACAAGGCTATGGTTCCAATGAAAGTGGTACAGTTCACGAACGCAAAGTTCAGCGACGGGAACCCGCCACTGATGACGTCCGATTTGTCTCCTCCGCGACCCGGCTGGCTGCGGTCCGCTCTACCGCCTTACGCAACCAGCCCAGAACGCGCCCGTTCTGGCACATCCAGAGGCTACCTTCGGATCGAAGAGGTAACCACTCTCTCGAACGCCCGAACGGCCCTGGGTTCTGCTGCACAATCTCCACTCCGGTGTCAGTCACCGCCGAAACAATGGCAACATGACCGTAACGATTCAGGAGGGAAGGCCCGAATACGAGCAGATCGTCAGGGCGAGGTTTTGATGGGCCGCCATTAGCATACTGGAACAAGTCCCGCTTTGCATTGCGCGCTCCATCTGACAACGCTGCGTCAAAGAACTGTTTAGCGTGACCATACGAATCGGGCATCTTGTGGTTGAGATGCTCGTAGTAGTAGCGCTTCACGAACTCGACACACTGGTAATTGATCCCCAAGTTGTAGCCGTCAGGCGCCAGGTTCCTCCCGGAGCTGTGGCCCACCCCTCCGTTGTAGAACACCGCCACGCCGTTAAGGCGGTCGATTTCCTGGCCGACATGGTAACGAGGATTCCAGTTCCAAAGCGGGGCCGCCTTCCAGATCAGAGCCAGCAACACCAAGCTGGCCGCAAAAACCAAAGCATGCCGGCGGTAATGAACTCGGCGAGGGCTACTCACGGTCCTCTGGAGCGACCCGCCTATTTCAGCGACGCCATATCAATCACGAACCGGTAACGGACATCGTTCTTCAGCAGCCGCTCATACGCCTCGTTGACCGAATGCATCGGGATCATCTCGACGTCGCTCACGATCTTATGCGCGGCGCAAAAGTCGATCATCTCCTGAGTCTCCGGCAAGCCGCCGATGACGGACCCGGCGAGTTGACGGCGGCCGCCGATCAGGCTGATGCCGTTGAGCGGCGGTTCGAGCGCCATCAGCGCCCCTACCAGCACCATCGTGGCGTCGCGTTTCAGCAACGCCAGGTATGGGTTGACGTCGTGCGCGTTGGGGATCGTGTCGAGCAGGAAATGAAAGCTGCTGGCCTGTTTGGCCATCGCGGCTGTGTCTTTCGAGATCAGCACCTCATCGGCGCCGAGCCGGACCGCATCCTTGCCCTTACCCGGCGACGTGGTGATCATGACCACCTGGGCGCCGAAGGCCTTGGCAAGCTTGACTGCCATGTGGCCCAGACCTCCGAGGCCGATCACGCCCACCTTCTGGCCTTTACCGACCTTCCAGCGGCGCAACGGCGAATAGGTCGTGATGCCGGCACATAGCAGCGGGGCGACCGCCTTCAGGTCGAGGCTGCTGGGTATTTTCACGACGAACCGCTCCTCGACCACCACCCGCTCGGAATAGCCGCCGAAGGTCACTTGCTGGCTGCCGCGCTCCTTGGAATTGTAACTCCACGTGGGGCCTTCCTCGCAATACTGCTCCAGGCCCTCATTGCAGGCCGAGCAATGGCGGCAGGAATCCACCATGCAGCCGACACCGGCATAATCGTCTGCCTTGACCTTTGTCACCTGCGCGCCCACGCGTGTGACGCGGCCGACAATCTCGTGGCCCGGCACCATCGGATACATCGAGCCGTTCCAATGATTACGGGCCTGATGCAGATCGGTATGGCAGATGCCGCAATAGAGGATTTCGATCTGCACATCATGCGGGCCGGGCTCGCGCCGCTCGAAGGTGAAGGGCGTCAGCGGTGAAGTAGCATTTTGGGCGGCATAGCCGCGGGTCTTGATCATAATCGTGTCCTGTTTGTTAAACTGCTCGCCTGCGTGGAAAGCATTCCCTGGCAATTGGACCACAGCCTAAGACGGCGGGATTGCTTCCAACGGCAGCACGATAGCACGGTCACAAATACCGGGCAAGCCGTCTCCCGTTCTCCGTGCCTCCAGTGGGTCCCTTCCACCCTCGCGCCGAACGCATCCCCACGCGCGGCAGAACAAACGGGTCAGGCCGGTTCCCAGCCGGGGCGATAACTCTCCTTGAGGAGCGCGTCGGCGGCTGGGGTGTTAGTGGCTTTCATGGCCTTGGCGTCCCAGTAAATCTTCTTGCCGAGCCGCAACGCCACCAGGCCGAGCAGGCCGACCTCCGTCAACGCGGCGCCATACTCGAAATTGGCGCTGGCCGGCGTGCCGCCTTTGCAGGCGGCGAGCCAATCGCGGTGATGGCCTTTGGACCGCGGCAAGGTCTTCGCCGGACGCTTGTAGGCCTCGTCTTTGGAGCCGGGCAACAGGATTGGCCTTCCCGCCCAGCCGCCGCAAGTGATCATGCCTTTGTCGCCAATGAACAGGATGCCGTTGCCGCCGTCGCCGAGCTGGTCGTCCTCCTCCAGACCCTCGGGACGCGAGGGCTTCAGCCCGCCTTCATACCACACGAATTTGACCGCGGGCATCTTGCCGCGCGGGCCGAAGTGGTAGGTGTAGAGTCCGCCCACTGGCGCGATATAGGAGTCCACGTTGCCTGCGGCGGACGCTTCGATGCTGAGCGGTTCGCGCAGGTCCACCGCCCAGCAGGCCGGGTCAAAATTATGACAGAAGAAGTCTCCAATCGGCGCGGTGCCGAAATCCCAGGAATCCCGCCAGGAGACCGGCGTGTAGGCTGAGCTGTAAGGACGCGCTTCCCGGGGTCCCAGCCACAAATCCCAGTTAACCCCTTTGGGAGTCGTTTCCGCCGGAGGCCGGCCGCCGTCAAGGTGTTTGTTCCAGCGGCTGGCGCTGGTCCAGGCATGGACCTCGCGCACATCGCCAACCGCCCCATCCCAGATCATTTCACAGGTCTGCCGGATGAAGTCCCCCGAATGCCCCTGGTTGCCCAACTGCGTGGCCACCCCGGTTTCTTTGGCCACTTTTGCCACTAGCCGCGCCTCCCAGACGTTGTGAACGAGCGGCTTTTCGCAATAAACATGTTTGCCCTGCCGCATCGCCGTCACGCAGACGTAAGCGTGCAGGTGATCAGGCGTAGCGCAGAGGATCGCGTCAATGGCCTTCTCCTTCTCGAGCATCATGCGAAAATCCTCGTAGTCGGCCACCTTGGAGTTCGGTGTCTTCTCGGCGTAGTGCTTTTCGATCTCGGCCTTCACCGGCAGACGGCCGGCGTCGCCCTTGAAATAAAAGGCATCCAGGTTCTCAGACTCGACCGGGTCCGCCACCGCGATGATCTGCACATCCGGGTGATTGAACAGAGTGCGCATATTCGTTCGGCCTTGTCCGCCGCAGCCAACGATGGCGATGTTGATCTTCTCGCTGGGGGCGACGAATTTCGGGCCGCCGAGGACATGGCGGGGAATCAGGCTGAACGCCGCCGCTGCCGTTGCGGTACGGCCGATGAATTGGCGCCGGCTCATACCGGTGTTGGATACTTGCTCCGGTTTCATATTTGGATTGGCATATCGGATTTAATTTGCGCGACCAGGTAAACACCGCGCCGCCGCCTTACTCGTATCGCAAGGCGCCGATGGGATCAAGCTGCGAAGCCTTGTGTGTAGGGTAGAAGCCAAAGAAAACCCCCACGGCGGCGCTGAAGGCAAAGGCGATGATGACGGAATAGGCGGAAATGCGCTTGTGTCAAAAATAATTGATGCGACCTGCTCGGGGCAGTGATAGGCTGTCATAGCAATGAACCCAAATGGAACGATCAGCGAAATCCTCAGCCGCAAAGGCGCCACCGCCTGGTCCATCTCCCCGGACGCCACGGTCTTCGAGGCCATTCAAATGATGTCGGACAAGAACATCGGGGCGTTGCTGGTGACGGAGAATGACAAACTGGTGGGCATCGTCTCGGAACGCGACTACACCCGCAAGGTCATCGTCAAGGGCAAAGCATCCAAGACCACGGCGGTGAGGGAAATCCTTTCCAGCAATGTGATCCACGTGACCCCCTCACATTCCGTGGAAGAATGTATGCGGCTGATGACCGACCATCACTTCCGCCACCTGCCCGTGCTGGACGGGGACAAGATTGCGGGCATCGTCTCGATTGGCGACCTGGTGAACTGGATTATCTCCGCCCAGCACACCACGATCAGCCAGTTGCAAACTTACATCACCGGCGTGCCCGGGTGACGGCTTGCCTCGCAACTGCGGGCCTCGCCAGTGTATTGCAGATTCGGGTAGCCGCCGACGGCAGTCGGCGCACTTCTTCCGGAACAAAATGAGCTCCGACTGCCGCCAGCCGCTAGGCTTGGTTTGTTCCTTCACCAGATCTGATCCCCCGTTCCCGCCCCAGCGCCAGCCAATAGCCGAAGACGCCGCCGGCGGCGATCATCAGCAGGGTGATCGGCTGCAGTCGGTGAACGTGGGCCAGGAAATAACCAAGCCCCGGATCTTTAATGAACGGCGCGAAGCGCCACTCCGCAAGCAAACCCAGCGCCAGGGCAAACACGCCGCAGAGCACGCCGCGCAGGGCCGAACGGTCGCTCACGAAGAGGCTGGCGCCGAATCCGGCCAATCCTCCCGGGAGCATCAGCGCGTAGAATCCTTGGCGCGCGATCCAAATAAAGGCGAAGTAGCCCACTAGGCCACCGGCCACTGCGCCAGCCAACCCAGCCAGCAAATTCCTCGTTCCTGCTGTCACACTCATTCTGTATGGATACTGCTTAGCCCGCGAACCGGCCTTTCACCCAGCACGCATCATGCTGCCCCTGTGCGCCCTTCACGGTCTTCGCGGAACGCCGGGCCGCCTTTGGCCGCCCTAGCACGGAGTGCGGGTCCTGCCCGTGCTCACCGAGACAAAGCGGGCCTGCGGAATGGAGAACTTCTTGCACTCCACCACCACCGCTTCAGGCTTGTATTCCGCCAAAATCCTATCCGCGACATTCGCGACCAGTTTCTCGAGCAGCTTCCAGCTCCGGCCTTCGCCGAACTTTAGCAGGTCATCCGCGACCGCCTGGTAGTTGATGGTCCGTTCGAGGCGGTCGGTGACCGCGGCGGACGAAAAATCCAAATCCATATCCACGGTCAGGAGCAGGCGCTGCGGCTTGGCCCGCTCTTCTGCGGTAACCCCGACACGATAGAACACTTCCAAATCGAAGATCGCAATCTTAGACATGCTTGTTCGTTTGTCGTCTCAGCGCTGTCACGGCCAGCAGCAGCTTGCGCGTTGGCCGGTTGATCGGCATCTCGAGGGCCTGCGTCGCCGTCACCCAGCGGAACTCGCGGGCCTCATCATTCAGCTTGACCGCCGGCACACCCGCGCATCGGCACGTGTAGTTCAACAGAACAAAGTGCGCGTCGCGATAGAATTCTTTCGAGTGAATGCAATCCTGCACCAGCACAAATTCGATGTCCGTCACCGCCAGGCTCGTCTCCTCCTCGAGCTCGCGGCGCAACGCCGCGACTGACGTCTCGCCCCACTTGATCTTGCCGCCGGGGATGCCCCAGAGATTCGACCACTTGTGCGTGCGAACCATCAGCACCTCGCCCGCGGCGTTGTAGATCAAGCCGCCGACGGTCACGATGGGCGGATGGCTTTCCTCGAATCGCTTCGCCGGCGGCTTGAGATGCAGGCCGTTCTGCTCCAAGACCTCGCGCAGCTCGCGCAGGTGCTCGACAATCAGGTCCGGCTCCGCCGCGCGCAGTTGATCAAGGGTGTTGTAGCCTGTCAGCACCGCGCACGAATGAATTCCGCCGTGCCGCGCCGTCTCGATGTCATGCTGCATATCGCCGATGAACAGCGTCTCGTCGGGCGCCAGGGAGTTCTCTTCGAGTATCTCGTGAATCTTCTGTCGCTTGTCCCACACGTTTACGTACGGCTTGTCGAGGTAAGGGCCAAAACCAGTGATGGCGGACTGCACGGCGAAATGGTCGCGATGAACCGTGCTCAGCAGGAAAGTCCGGAGTTTGCCCGCCCGGCAGAACTCAAGGAACTCGCGCGCGTGCGGCAGCGCGCAGACCGAATCCTGGACCTGCCGGAACCGGGTGTGAAACCAGCTCTCCAATTGGGGCAGCGGGACGTGCGGCGTGTGGCGGTCGTAGAAAATCGTAAAGGGGAGGCAGAACTCCGCCCGGAATTGTTCGAGACTCATCTCCGGCCGCTCGGCCTGCGCCAGCACGTAATTGGTCGCCTGCCAAACTGCCGGCAGGTCGTCCACCAGCGTGCCCGACCAGTCGAAGATGATGTTGCGAATCATGGGCCGAGTGTAGCGGCCTTTCCTGTTCCCGCAACACCACCATTTAGAGTCGCAACGAGTCCTGACGGCGGCCCTCGGCCCGCGGCCTTTGAACTTCGGATTTCGGACCCCCGACCTTCTTTGGCCTGCCCTCGCTGGCCTGCCGTTCGAATTCATCATGCAATTCCCACCAGAGCCGCTGCGGGTCTTTTGACCACAACAGCACCCAGAACCCGGTTTGCGCGGGCTTCGGGCCGGAACGCCATTCGTAGTCCATTCCCCCGAACCACCGCAACCGCTTCAGAAACTCCTCGCAGAATGCCGTCTCCAGCCAGGTGTAGTCTTCCCGCTCCGGCGACCATTCCCCGCTCGCCAGCCCCTGCCGGTGGCGCCACTCGCGCAAGGCGTGCCATTGCTTTTCGCCTTCACACAACTCAACGCAATGTCGGACAAAATCCCGCCCTTCCGCGGCCACCGCCAGGTGTTCGCACCCCGCAATAGCCGGTGTTCTGCAATACGGACAGACTTGTTGATTGATCATCGTCTTTGAGATGTTGAACCGCGGCACCGATCATGAGCCCGCCGGCCGGAAAATGGAAGTATTAACTGGCACTCGCCCACCGATTACAGGAATATGCGCAGCCATGAAGCTCAACCTGCTTACTCTTCCCGCCGCACTGGCGCTCACCATGCTCGCCACCCAAGCCCCGGCCGCTGAACCGGAAACAGTCTATATCTCCTCGCTGGATCTGTCTCCGATCACGCAGGGCTGGGGACAACCTCAAGCCGACAAGGCCGTCACCGGCAAACCGTTGTCCATTGGCGGGAAGACGTTCGAGCGCGGGCTGGGCACGCACACCGACAGCCTGGTCCGGCTTCAGCTCAAAGGGGGGTCGGAGAAGTTCATGACGTCCGTCGGCGTGGATGACGCCGCCACCAGCGACCAGGCCACCATCGTGTTCCGAGTCGTCGGTGACGGCAAGACGCTGTGGAAGTCCCCCGGGACGAAACGCGGCCAGCCCGCCCGGACGGTCGAGGTGAACATTAAAGGAATAAAGATGCTGTTGCTCATCGCGGATTCAGGGGGCGACATCTCATTTGGCCATGCTGACTGGGCCGACGCCAAATTGCTCGTTACGGGCGAGCGTCCGGTAATCGTCGGCTCGCCACGCGAAAACCCTGTCATACTCACACCCAAGCCTCTCCGCACACCGCGCATCAATGGTGCGCGCATCTTCGGCGTCCATCCGGAGCATCCGATCCTGTTCACGATTCCAGCGACAGGCGACCGCCCAATGACATTCGCGGTGGATCATCTGCCGAAGGGCTTGACCGTGGATGCCAGCACCGGCCAAATCCAGGGCCGGATCGAGAAACCCGGCGAATATGTCGTGACGTTGCGGGCAGCCAACCAGCTCGGCAAGGCGCAGCGCAAGTTTAAGATCGTTTGCGGGGAGACCCTGGCCCTCACCCCGCACATGGGCTGGAACAGTTGGTATGTGTGGGAGAACCACGTGACGGACCAGATCATGCGCGCCGCGGCCGACGCGATGGTCAGCAGCGGCATGATCAATCACGGCTACCAATACGTGAACATCGACGATTGCTGGGCGGTGAAACCGGGCGGCACGGACCCGACCCTCGGCGGCGAGCCGCGCGACCCGCGGGGCATGGTCAACGCCAACCAGCGGTTCCCCGACATGAAAGCGCTCACCGACTACATCCATGCGAAGGGCCTCAAAGCGGGCATCTACACTTCTCCGGGGCCGCTCACCTGTGCCGGTCATATCGGCGCCTATAAGCACGAGGAGCTCGATGCGCAGCGTTTCACCGAGTGGGGGTATGATTTCCTCAAATACGACTGGTGTTCGTATGGCAACGTCGCCACGAACCAAACCCTCGCCGTGTTCCAGGAGCCTTATCGCCTCATCAGCGGCATCCTGCGGCGGCAGGAGCGCGACGTAGTGCTGAACCTCTGCCAATACGGCATGGGAAAGGTGTGGGAATGGGGCAAAGAGGTCGGTGGGCAAAGTTGGCGCACCGCGGGCGATCTGGGCGGCTCCTTTCAAGGCATTCCCGCCGCGCTGTTCCGCGACGGCTTCGATGTGTATTCCCGAAATGAGCTGCACAAGTTCGGCGGCCCGGGCGGGTGGAACGATCCCGATTACCTCTTGCTCGGCTATCTGAGCAACTGGCAAGGCCAGACCGCGCCAAGCCCGCTCTCACCCAACGAGCAATACACGCACGTCTCCCTCTGGTGCCTGGTGGCCGCCCCGCTGATTTTCAGCGGTGACATCACGCGCCTGGACGATTTCACCCTGAACCTGCTCACCAACGACGAGGTCATCGACGTGGACCAGGACCCGCTCGGCAAGCCGGGCCGCCGCATGGCCATTGACGGCGATCTCGAAGTCTGGGCCAAAGACATGGAAGACGGATCGAAAGCTGTCGGCTTGTTCAACCGTGGCGAAGACGCAACCACCGTGACTGCTAAATGGTCCGATCTTGGCCTCAAGGGCAAGCGGATCGTGCGTGACCTGTGGCGGCAACAGGACCTGGGCAAATGTGAAGGCGAGTTCACAGCATCTGTGCCGCGGCATGGCGTGGTGCTCGTGCGGCTGCGGACGAAATAGGTTCCTCATGGGCATGCAGCGATGTTGTTGGCACGCAATGCTCTGGAGGCTTTCCCATGATCCTGACCCAAAGAGTAGGGCAGGCGTCCCGCCTGCCCTCATGGCCTCTCGCCCTCGAATACTCTGAGCCGGACGAGGTGTTCGGTGGGGCAGGCGAGACGCCTGTCCCACTTTCAGCCTCGCCGCGCTACGCAACGCTGCTCTTTCTGGCGGCGGTCTTTACCTGCACGCAGGCCTCAGGCTCACCGCCCGCGCTCCGGCCGGTCGTCGAGGCCGAAGAGGACATCTACACCTACACCAATGCCGATAACGGCGCCGGGCCGCTCTGGTGCTACGGCTCGACTTGCCTGCTGCGCATCGGCGACGAGATCTTCGCCAGCGGCCTTGAGACCCTCACAAACATCACGCGATTGAACAACTGCCGCTGGACACTCTATCAGCGCGGAAAGACTGGGTGGCAACTCCAGCAGGTGGACGAGACCGGGCGCACGCGCGAGCCGGCTCCCCTGGCTGGTTTTCCTCATGGCCCGCTCTTTCTTTCCGCCAATCCCACGCTTACGCCGGTAGGAACCTATGCCGGCCCGGCACGGCCAGAAATCCTGCAATTCTCTGCCCGGGATGCGAAAGCGTTGTTCGAGCGCCTGCTGCCGGTTTGGGACGGCTCGCCCGCCTTCACTGAGCACTCTTATCGCAGCTTCGCGGCAGACGGGCCGCGTCGGGAGCTGATCCTGCTGCAGAATATCGGCTACACGCACGCCGAGTGGGTGTTTCGCGACAGGAACGACAAGTGGGCGGCACATGGCCAACTGCGCTGGCCCAGCGGCGCGGAATACCCGAAGCCTGAGCCTGTGCGTGTCTGCTACCCAAACGTCGCGCTCAAGGCCCACGCCGTCCACTTCTGTGCCGTCAGCGACATTGTGGAGCCTTACCCGGAGTGGCGTGCTTACAAAGAACAGCTTACCGGCAATGAATGGGATTACGACTTCCGCCGCCTGTTCTACACCTGGACGCCGGACATCACGCGCGAGAAGTTCCGCGATTGGGTGGAAGTCGCCAGCCGCGACAAGACGTGCGGGTGGATCATGCCCGGCGACCTTTGGCTGGGGCCGGACGGCGCGGCACACCTTGTTTGGACCGAGCGCGCTCTGGATGAGCGGCTGCGGGCGAAGTTCTTTCCCCAGGCCACACAAAGCAATGCAATCAATTACGCCGTCGTGCGCGAGGGCAAGGTTGTTCTCCGGCGCGCGTTGATGCTGGCCGAGGAAGGCAAGCCGGGCGAGATCGGAGCATGCCCCCGATTTCAGGTCACGCCGGACAACCGGCTCTTTGTCATCTGCTACGCGAGCGGGCAGGGTGCCGATGGCAAGGCGGTTGCCGAGAACCGCCTGGTCGAGATTCATCCCGGCGGCGAAGTCAGCGCGCCTGTGAAGGTGCCCTTCCATAAGCCGTTTACTTCGTATTTCACGGCGACGGTGCGGGGCGGCTCGCCTCCCTCGAAGACGCTTGAGTTGCTTGGCCAGCGCCAAGGAGTGCCGATGATGATGAGCTATGCCCGCGTGAGGCTTTGGTGATAGGCGGAGCGGAGCTAAACAAACTATCTTAACTGCGATGTCAGCCCAGGAAGTTCATGTGGTGACCGGTGCTTTCGGCTACTCGGGGAAATACATCGCCGCGCGGCTGTTGCAAGCGGGGCATCGCGTGCGCACGCTCACGAATTCTGTCGGTCGCCCCAACCCCTTCGGCGACCAGGTCGAGGCGCGCCCATTCCACTTCACGAACAAGGCGAGACTGGTGGAGTCGTTGCGGGGCGCGGCGGTGTTCTACAATACCTATTGGGTGCGCTTCAACCACGGCGACTTCTCGCATTCGACCGCGGTGGACAACACGTTGAAGCTCTTTGAGGCCTGTAAGGAAGCAGGCGTGGGCCGGGTGGTCCATGTCAGCATCACCAATCCCTCCGAAGGCTCCCCGCTCGAATATTTCCGCGGTAAGGCGCGGCTGGAGCGTGCGCTGGCTGAATCCGGCCTCTCCTACGCGATCCTGCGGCCCACGGTCCTCTTTGGCAAAGAGGACATTCTGATCAACAACATTGCCTGGTGCCTGCGCTGGTTTCCGGTGTTCGGCGTGTTTGGGGATGGGCAGTACAAGCTGCAACCCATCTATGTGGATGACCTGGCTGAGTTGGCCGTCAGGCAGGGCCGCGAGGGCGGGAATGCGATCGTTGACGCCATCGGCCCGGAGACCTTTACCTACCGCGACCTGATCCGGGAGGTAGGCGCGATCATCGGCAAACCCAGGCCGATCATTTCGCTTCCGCCCTCGCTTGGTTACGCTTCGGGCTGGCTCATCGGCAAGTTTACCGGGGACGTGGTGATCACCCGCGAGGAGATAAAAGGGCTGATGCAAGACCTGCTCTGCACGAAGTCGCCGCCCGCCGGCTCAACGCAGCTCACCGTCTGGTCGCGCGAGCACGCCGCCACTCTGGGGCAACATTATGCCAGCGAACTCGCCCGCCGTCGCAACCGGCAGAAGGCCTATACGAATCTCGCCGGAAGGTGAGAGAATTCTCGTGAGGTAAGAGCTAGCGCATGCGATGCTGTTTTAGCTCATTCGTGAGCCACTCAACGCGCATGAGGCTACTGTTGGCCTATCCGCAGAACCCGGGTTCCTGTAGTTTGAAGGCCGCGCTTATGACGTCAGGGCTCCGCGTGGAGTAGTGGTAATGGCGGGAAGCGCACACGCATCACGGCTCGCATTTTCCTCCTGTCCGAGGATGACAAGACTGTCACTGTAGCGTCATACCTCTGTCACAGAGCCATGCTGCACTGCACGAAGCCGGGAGTTCTCCCGGCGAGAGAAACAACAAGCGCAAGAATGAAAATCAAATCAATCATCTGTTCGGTCGTCACACTCGGGCTGCTCGCAGGCGGCCTCACGGCTTGCATGACGGAAAAGGAGGAAGGCAAAGAGGGGGAAAAGGCCGCCGCGGTCAAACTCGAAACCCAAGCCAAGATCAGCAAGGCGGAGGCCCAGAAGATCGCATTGGATAAGGTACCGGCCGGCACCATCAAGGAGGGAGAAATCGAGAAGGAGAAAGGCAAGCTGATCTGGTCGTTTGACATCACTACCCCGAACACCAAGGATATTACCGAGGTGCAGGTGGATGCTATGACCGGCGCTGTCATCGACGTTTCCAAAGAGAGCGCCGCCAACCAGGAGAAGGAGGAAAAGGAAGATAAGAAGTAAGTCCGGCAACGGGTCGCCAGAACTGCCGCCGTTGGGAAACTCCGACGGCAAGACCGAGTACAAGTATTACGCGAAGGCCGTAGGCTGTATCAAAGAACCGCCGGCCGAGGGCGAACTGCTGCTCAAGACGCACACAACCAGGTAAGGAACCGAAGAGAATGAAGACCGTTATGCTGTTAGCGCTGGCCTCTGCCATCGCCTGCGTCATCGCGGGCGTGATCATCGTGAGTCGCCCGGTGCAACCGGACATCGCCGCGCCGGCGCCTAAAGCCACTCGCGGAGCAGAACCAGCGCGGGCGGCGGATGCAACTCAACCTGCCGCGCCGCGGGAGGACGTTCCCGCGCCAACTGCGGGGGACGCAACGACTGCGCCGCCCAACTCCGTACCGCAGAGTGCACCATCGCCAGAGCCATCGAAAGCTGCTGCGACAGCCCCAGGCGGGGAGCCCTCGGCCAGTCGGGGCGGAGGGCCTACCAAAGCGCCGCTGCAAGACCCGCTGGCCCGCGAGGCGCTGGCGTTCGTGGGCGCGGATCCCATGGCGGAAGAGTATTGGTTTGCCGCCATTAACGACCCGAACCTCCCTGCCCAGGAACGCCAGGACCTGATCGAGGACTTGAACGAGGACGGCCTCTCCGATCCCAAGCACCCTGGCCCGGGGGACCTGCCGCTCATTCTGAATCGTCTCGTCCTGATCGAAAAAATCGCGCCCACTGCGCCGGACCAGGTCAACGCGGACGCGCTCCAGGAAGCCTACAAGGACCTGCAGCAGCTTGCGCGCATGGCGATGGGCAGTGGGGAGGTGGTGAGATAGGCATTGGGGATTCATCTGGCCCGGTTTAGTCTGCCCTCATGCGTGTGCTCGTCGTCGAAGACGAAAAGAAGACCGCCTCATTTATCCGCAAGGCGCTGCAGGCAGAAGGCTTTGCCGTCGATGTTTGCCATAACGGCGATGAGGCGTGGGCCGCCGCACGGACAACTCCATTTGATGCCATCGTGCTGGACATCATGCTGCCGGGCCGCGATGGCTTGAGCCTCCTGCGCCAGTTGCGCGAACGGCAGAACGCCACGCCGGTTCTCCTGCTCTCCGCGCGTGGCGAAGTCAGTGAGCGCGTCGAGGGCCTCAATGCTGGCGCGGATGATTACTTGCCGAAGCCGTTTGTGATCGCCGAGCTGATCGCGCGCGTCCGCGCGCTGGGCCGGCGCGGAACCGAGACGAAGTCGCCCGTCCTGCGCGTGGGGGACCTCACGTTGGACACCGTCACGCGCGAAGCCCGGCGCGGCGGCGGCGTCATTGAATTGACCACGCGCGAGTACCGGCTGCTGGAGTTTCTCATGCGCTCCGCCGGGCGGATCTGCGGGCGGATGGCCATTCTTGAGAAGGTCTGGGACTATGATTTCGACCCCGGCAGCAACCTGGTGGACGTGAAC
>Ga0209777_10005684_pt1 | contig 14279 bp, 12 predicted proteins | sample FrelakmetHBP12HB_FD_187147 | JGI IMG/M metagenome (GOLD analysis project Ga0209777, IMG submission 187147) | Freshwater lake sediment microbial communities from the University of Notre Dame, USA, for methane emissions studies -HBP12 HB (SPAdes)... | ecosystem: Environmental > Aquatic >...
GTTCGGGACGCAGGAGTCGCGCGTTCAAATCGCGCCATCCCGACCATTTTAATGAGATCCAAGTTTCAGAAGCGTAGCGCACTGAAACTTGTTGATCGAATTATCCCAGGAGCGAAGCGACGTGGGATTTGAAGATTTAGTGAAACTATCCCACGTGCAAAGCACATAGGGATATCCCGCCAAAGGCTATTGGAAACAATCACGCAAAGCGAAGGTCAACATGCCCGTGATTATATCGACGTTTACAACAGAATATGTATCAGCCGACAACGGAAGCAAGTTTAAAGATCGGCAGATACATCGCAACAATCATACCGCCAACGATTCCCCCCAGGAAAACCATCATTACCGGCTCCAATAGCGCAGTCATTGAATCCACCGCAACATCAATTTCATCGTCGTAAAAATTAGCAATTTTGCTGAGCATCGAATCCAGAGCACCTGTCGCCTCTCCCACAGAAATCATTTGTATAACCATGGGCGGGAAAATCCCCGTTTCTGCCAGTGGTTCCGCTATAGACCGGCCTTCACTAATACTCTGGCGTGTTTTTAACAAAGCATCTTCGATAACTTTATTGCCGGAAGTTTTACTAACAATGGTCAATCCTTCCAAAATGGGTACACCGGAAGTCATCATTGTTGAAAGCGTGCGCGAAAATTTGGACACAGCAACCTTTTTCAACAATACCCCAAATACTGGAGCTTTGAGCAACATAGAGTCCACTATCAAGCGCCCCTTCTCCGTTTTATAAAACCTGATAAAAGCGATATAAATGACAACAAATACAGCGACGATAACAAGAAAGTAATGTTGTGCAAACTCACTTGCCGTAATTAAGAATTGAGTAGGCCCGGGTAATTGTCCACCCATACCTTCAAACATTTTTTTAAATACAGGAATAACCTTGAGAAGCAATAAAGCGACAACCGAAATGGAGATAACCAGAACAGCTATGGGATAAGTCATTGCGCCTTTAACGCGTCGTTTTAACTTCATTGTTTTTTCCATATAATTCGAAAGGCGTTCCAAGATAACATCCAACATACCGCCGGCCTCACCAGCAGCAATCAAATTCACAAAAAGATCATCAAATATTCTGGGGTATTTTTTTAAAGCATTGGTTAAACTGGTGCCGCCCTCTATATCTTCTTTTATTGACCGAATAATTTTAGCAAAAGCTTTATTTTGTTCCTGTTGAGATAAAAGGTCCAAACACTGAATAAGCGGAAGACCTGCATTGATCATTGTGGAAAAAACCCGACAGAAAACAACTACATTTTTTTCTTTAATAGTTGGTTTTAAAAAAGGCAAGTATTCAGCAATGTCTTTGGGTTTTTTTTTGACTTCTATGGTTTTGAATCCCTGCCGACGCAAGAGACTACGAACAGCAATTTCGTCAGTTGCCTCTATCTCTCCTTTTTTTACCTCATTTTTTTTTGTTGTACCTTCCCAAATAAAAATTGGCATATTCGAAAATCCTTTTCTTACATTGGAATAACTTTAATCCTTCAATATTCTAAACCAGCTTCCATATAAATTCAACAAGTTAAATTAGTAAATTTAGTGGAGCCTCTTCCGACAGGAGCCGGAGGCTCCCTATTATAAAGCGACCTCCCGCGAGTTACGGCGCATTCCTTCCCCAGTTGGAGCCGGGAAATTTCAAGTCGCGGGATTGGAAGCCGCAAATTGATTATTTTAAAAATGCCTGTGTTTTACTGCGTTGACAAAATATTTCATATTGGATAATTCCCACAGCCACGGCGACATTTAAGGAATCAAAGCTTCCCGCCATGGGAATGGTCAGCAAGAAATCACATTTCTTTTTCACTAATGGCCTGATACCTTTTGCCTCCCCCCCTAATACCAAAACTACAGGACAATTAAAATCCATCTCTTGCAAATTGCTTCCGTCATGAGCATCTGTTCCAAAAACCCAAAATCCTTTATCTTTTAAATAATCAAGCGTCTGCGATAAATTAATCACTCTGGCAATTGGTATTTGCCGGACGCTTCCGGCGGAAGCTTTATTAACGGCCGCAGTAACCGGAGCAGCCCTGTCTGCCGGAATCACTACACCGTTTGCGCCTAAACAATGGGCGGTACGAATTATTGATCCCAGATTCTGGGGATCCATAATGCTATCGAGGACTAAAATCAGATCGAAATTAAAAGATTTGTTGCGGTTTTTTATTAATACATCTAAATCTGCATAAACAAAAGATTTGTATAGACCTATAACTCCTTGATGATCAGGCGTTCCGGCCAATTCATCCAAATATTTTCGCTGATAAAATTCAACAGGAATTATTTTTTGCCGGGCAACCTCGATTATTTCTTTTACGGAAGACCCGCCCCGTCCGGAAGCAATGATAATTTTTTCCCATCCGCCTTCCTGTTGCCCCAGAAGAGCCTTAATGGAATTTATACCGTAAATTACCTCCATGTTCTGCTTTCCATTTTCGCAAGTGAATCATCTTGCCGCTAAACCATCAGCAATTTCCTGGACAATTTGCCGGCAAGCTTCTAAAGGCTCTTTGGCCGTGCGAATCGGCCTGCCCACGACAATGTAATCGGCACCTGTTTTCACAGCCTCATAAGCACTGAGAGTTCTTTTTTGATCGTCTTTTGTTGTTGCGCCAGCACTGCGTATGCCCGGCGTCACGATGACAAATTTATCGCCAAAATTCGCCCTCAGCAGGGCGATATCCTGCGCTGAAGCTACTACACCTGATGCGCCCGCGGTTTGCGCCAATTTAGCCAGATGAACAACCAATTCCTCTGTCTTTTTTTGAAATCCAATCTCCGCCAAATCAGCACTGTTTAAACTAGTGAGTACTGTGACCGCCAAAATAATCGGCTTCGCTGTGCCATGTTTATCGGCACAAGCCCAAGCGGCGGAAACTGCTTCCTTAATCATCTGGCTGCCACCCGACGCATGAACATTGAACATATCAATATTCAATTTAACAGCGGCTTGGGCTGCACGAGCAACGGTATTGGGAATATCATGAAATTTGAGGTCTAAAAATACCCTCTGGCCTCTTTTTTTGATGCTCTCAATTATCTTCGGCCCGACGGCAGTAAACAATTCCTTGCCAACTTTAAACATACCAACATGGCCGGAAAGGAGCTCCACCCATGATAAAGCTTCCTCATAATTGTCAGCATCAAGAGCAAAGATTAATTTATCAATCGCGGCTTTATTCGATATATTCTTCATCGCCGATGAACTCAGAGCTATCAGGAATTGGTTTAAAATCTTCTTTCGTTCCGTTTAAATATTCGGGATTGGCGTAAACGACTTTGCCCGCGGCAATTTCGCGCAGGGCCAGCACAATTTCCCTGTTTTTACTCTCCATTAACGGTGCCGATCCCTTCAGTAATTGGTGTGCACGCTTTGACGCCAGCGATACCAACCCAAACCTGGTCTTGGCAACAAGCAATGAATCTTCTATTGTAACTCTCGCCATTGATTTAAAATCTCCTTAAAATATTTTTTTTTTAATCACAGGTATAATCCTAAAGCAAGCTTTGGTCTAATTAATATAGTCCCACTTAGCTTCGCACGTGGGATAATTCGACTTACGCTTCAAACTTCATCCCGACTTGTCGGGATTCGTTTTCAGCGAGTCTCATTAAATTGGAGTTTCACAAATAACTTGTTTAATTTCATGCTGCAACCTGCTTCTTTTACATTTTTCGGCTCTATAAATAGAAATCAATTGATTTACAGCCGTTTCTAAATCTTTGTTAAAAATCGCGTAATCATACCACGAAATTTCTTTTAATTCACTTTCCGCCTGGTCGAGCCGATTTTGAATAACTTCATCGGTTTCGAAACCGCGTCCTTCCAACCGTTTTAAAAGTTCGTCTCGAGACGGGGGAAGCACAAAGACATAAATACCTCCCTTAAACTTTTGTTTTATTTTTCTAGCGCCCCGCGGTTCGATATCCAGCAATAAATCATGGCCATCATGAAGAAACGCTTCCATAGTTTTCCTGGAAGACCCGTATAAGTTGCCATAATTTTCTACCCATTCAACAAATTCACCCTGATCAATACGCGCCTGAAATTCTTCACGGGAAATAAAATAATAATCTTTCCCGTTTACTTCATTGGGACGCGGCGGCCTTGATGTATAGGAAACCGAAAATTTAATTTCAGGACAAGCCTGTAGTAGCCTTTGGCAAATACTGCTTTTCCCTGTGCCGGAGGGCGCAGAGACAACTATAAATAACCCTTTGGCCATAATATTACTCTATGTTTTGCGCCTGTTCTCGCAACTTGCCCAATTCGCTTTTAACTTCAATCACCTGACGAGTTATTTCCACATCGCTGCTTTTCGAACCAATTGTATTAATTTCGCGGTTCATTTCCTGTAAAAGAAAATCTATTTTTCTACCTTCAGTTCCCTCGCTTCGCAACAACTCTTCAAACTGGCCGATATGGCTATGCATCCGCACTATTTCTTCCGTAATGTCACTTCTTTCCGCCATAAGTGCAACCTCTTGAGCTAAACGGGCATCGTCGAGCTCGTATCCGGCGGTCAACTCTTTTATTCTTTCCGCCAAACGTTTTTGATACTCAATAACCACCTGCGGCGCACGCAATTTAACAGCTTCCATAATTCCCGTAATCGCCTTGAGTCTCATATCCATGTCTTGAAACATGGCAATGCCCTCATCCTGCCGCATACCTGCCAATATCGCCAGCGATTCCAAAAATGTTTTTTCCACCTGATTCAGAAAATCAGGATTCAGTTGAGTTTCCGCCGGTGGAGTAAAAATATCACGAAAACCGGCCAACGTTTTTAAACTGATGGGAGATTCCAGATCGAACTCCGCTTTAAGCCTGTTCAAAACATCAAAATAATCACGGGCAATTTCTAAATTTAAATTGACTTTGGAGACATCGGCGCCTTCCCCCTCCAGTCGGATGGATACTTCGATGCGTCCGCGTTTGAATCTTTCACTAATTTTCTTTTTGAACTCCATTTCCATAGGAAAAAGCGCTGAAGGCGTCCGCAGGAATATCTCCAGAAAACGATGGTTTACGGACTTAGCCTCCACAATAATATTTCTGCCATCTTGAACTGTTTCTACCCGGCCATAACCGGTCATGCTTTTTATCATTTATAGACCATACACCAATTTAATGAACATTGCGGATTTTTTATTGTGAAACTCCAATTTAATGAGACTCAAATATTACAACGTAGTGCAGTAATCTTTGTTAGTCGAATTATCCCGCCAAAGGCGGAGGGTTTCATACCCGTGATTACTGTTGCGCCATTTTTAACTGTAATAAATATTTCGCCCTAATTTTGCTCAACATTAAAAGCTGTTTTTCATCTGCATAATCAGGATAAGTCCAGGGCAGAGAGCAAAACTTCTTTCCCTGATAAACCAACGTCAAGTCGGCATAAATCCCATCCCGTAAATAGGGACGGTGAGTGTAAGCCTTACCGGTAGCTAAAATCAAATGCGCTTTAGATATATAACCGGGATCAATATTAATCTGCCGCCGCGAATCCAACGCCGATTTATCTTCAATCTCATTTGTCGCGAGCTTAATATCGGGCAACGCCTCCGGCCTGATCAACTTTTCCATAGCTAAAAAGCGCCGGACAAGATTTTCACCCATTTCGGGGAAATAATAACTCGTATAATTAAAGGGCATTATCGCGCTTATAAAATCCGGTTGTCCGTAAGCATCAGATAAAATTGTTATCGTCTCGTTTAATCGCGCAACCTCTGTTGCAAAAACGCTGAAGAACAACTTTACCGGTTCCGTCAGATTCGGTTTGCTCATAACACTTCTACTAGTTCTTTCTGTGAAACAGTGGCCGTGCCAATTTTTCCGACCACGATGCCTGCGGCCAGATTAGCAAGACATGTTGCCTCCTTTATATTGGCCTGCGCGGCCAGGCCAAGAGCGAGCATGCCGATAACCGTATCACCGGCGCCGGTCACATCATAAACTTCTTTGGCCTGAGCCGGGAAATAAGTATGAACAATTTTCCGGCCATTTTCAAAAAGGCTCATGCCTTCTTCTCCCCGCGTAATGAGCATTGCCTGAAAGGCATACTTTTTTAAAAGAGATGCGCTTAATCGCTGAATATCGTCGGCACCGGTTATTTCCATCCCGGCGGCACGCTGGGCTTCATGATGGTTGGGAGTAATCACATGCACCCCTTTATATATGGAAAAATCGCTTTGTTTGGGATCAAGACAGATGAATATCTTTGAATCCTCCGATATTTTCTTTATTCCTTCGATAAGCTCCCTGGAAATAACTCCCTTGTTGTAATCGGAAATAACAATAGCCCCTATCTTTCCGCGCAATGATTTTACATATTCCAGAATTTTATTGGTGCTGGATTGAGGAATCTGTTTTCTGTTCTCCTTGTCAAACCGCACCATTTGCTGTCCGTGTGCGATAATTCTCGTTTTCAGAGTAGTAGGCCTTCCCTTTTCCACAACGATGCCTTTTGTTTCGATTTTCCGTCCGCGCAATTCCTTAAGCAGCTTTTTTCCGATATTATCGGCGCCAATAACACCGGAGACATAAACTTTACCACCCATGGCATAAATATTGTTGAGCACATTAGCACAGCCGCCGAGCAAAATACTGTCCTTTTGAACATCAACCACCGGCACGGGAGCTTCAGGTGAGATACGTGAAACATTTCCCCAGATGAAATGATCAACCATCACATCCCCGACCACAAGAACACCCGCCTGGGAAAAATTGGCAATAATTTCCAATGCCCTTTTTTTTGTTAGAATCCTATGCACGTTTTGAAAAAACTCCTTCAAAGGATTAACCCTGAAAATTAAAAAAGCGCTCATCGCGCCCCCGTTATAAAAAAGCGGGGTAATACTATTACCAAGACCTTAATTTGTCAAATGTTTTCTAAAAATATAAAATATCCGCAAGAAGATAATCCATCCGCTATTACGATTATCTTGACATGCCAATGATATCTTTCTTATACTTCTTTTTCACAACGACAGATCATTTGTTAACCACAATTTTTCTAAATAGATTTTTAAGGATTGACCATGTTAAATGTTGAACAATTTCGCTATGGAACAGACAATTTTGCCTATATAATCTATGGGAAGAAACAGGCAATCGCTATCGACGGCGGGGCATGGAAGGAAATACTGTCTTTCCTGAAAACAAATAACCTCACGCTTGAGTTTGTCACCAACACACATTCGCATTACGACCACACGCCCGGCAATGATCATCTGCTCAAAGCTACTTGTGCACATTTTTTGAATTCCGCCGCCCTTTCTGACAATCATAAAATTATGATTGATGGAGAAACAATTCTGCTTTACCGAACTCCCGGACATACAGATGACTCTGTTTGCTTTTATACAGGGAATAGTTTGATCACCGGCGACACCCTCTTCAACGGAACCGTTGGCAATTGTTTTTCTGGCGACCAAAAAAGTTTCTATCAATCCATCAAACGCCTGATGGCCCTGCCGGATGATACTAAAATTTACGCCGGACATGATTATATCCACAATTCCCTTGCCTTCGCCCGGCATCTGGAACCGGGCAACAAAGATATCGACCGCTTCCTGAACTCTTACGGCTACAATCATGTTTATTCAACTATGGCCGACGAACGCCAAATCAACCCCTATTTGCGATTTAATGAAGAAGCAATCGTTAATCTCCTCAAAGAAAATAATCTTCCCTGCGCCACAGAGTGGGAACGTTGGGAATCGTTAATGTCTATTGAATAAAAAATTTGTTTTACGGCCATTATCTCTTGGTAATTCAATACCACGACTTGAAACCTCCCATCGTTTTCAGATATTCCATCCAATCCCAACAAAAGAGTATAAGTTTATTAACATATTCATTGACACACTGGGGAAATTCCTTTATAATTCAAAACTCTACTGGTGCGGCACACTTTCAATAATCCACAAAGCGCATAAGGAATGGGAAGAATGAAAACAGTGGAAAAAGCAAAACGCAAAAATTCTTCGACTTCCAAGCAACTGCCTGTCCCCAAAACCAAAAACGCACCGAAAAAGATCACTGCTAAAAAGATAATAGGAAACTCAAAGAAAAAAACCGCTTCTACTTCCGCACAATCATTGAGCCCCAAAACTAAAAATGCACCTAAAAAAACCTCTGTTTCACAGAATAAACTCAGCAAAAAGAGTGAAGCCCCCTCTGGCAAGAGCCGGAGAATCCCCATAATAATGAAAACCAAGCTTCAGAAACAAAGTGCACTAAAGGCAGGTCCGAATTATCCCGCGAAGCAGAGGATAACGACACCACCTCTCTCGGCTTACGACTCATTCCTCCCACGGTTGGAGCCAGGGGATTCCAAGCACGGGCTTAAAACGCGCAAGGATGAGGAAAATTGGCTGGAAAAATCCAACCTTCTTTTCCATCTTAATCCGGCCTCAATCGTTCTGATAAGCCTGCCGGACAGAAAATTAATCGATGTCAATGAAGCCTGTTTGAAAACGTTCGGCTTCTCCAAGAAGGAAATTATTGGCAAAACCTGCGACAAATTGAATGTTTTTGTACAACTGGAAAAGAGACAGAACGCTCTGGAACAACTACTGAAGCGAGGCTACATTGACAATTACGAATTAAAGGTCAGACGCAAAGACGGGACGATTATTGACGGCCTTTTCTCGGGGGAGATTATTGAGAGTCAGGGTAAAATGTATGTTATTGTCATTATGATTGACCAGACTTCCCGCAAAATATCAGAGAAGGCGCAACGCGAAAGTGAAGAAAAATACCGAACCATCCTGGAAAGTACCGAAGAGGGTTATTACGAAATAGACCTTGCCGGTAACTTTACATTTTTCAACGATTCAATATGCCGAATCCTTGGCTACTCCAAGGAGGAATTAATGGGCATGAACAACCGGCAGTATACAGACAAAGAGACCGCAAAAAAAGTTTTTAAAGCGTTTAATAAAGTTTACATCACGGGGGAACCAACCAAAGAATTTGATTGGCAGATTATAAGAAAAGACGGGACTAAAAGATACATTGAGCAATCTGCATCGTTAATACAAAAAGATTCATCAGGCAAACCAATCGGGTTTAGAGGAATTATACACGATATAACCAAACGCAAGCAGACGGAGGAGGCGCTCGGGAAAATCCGGGATCTGCTCAATGAAACTGGAAGACTGGCAAAGATCGGTGGATGGGAAGTCGATGTGAAAACGCAGGAACAGGTGTGGACGGAAGAGGTATATCGCATATGCGAAGTTGATATGAACTACAAGCCGACGGCGCGCGAAGTAATAGATTATTATACCCCAGCGTCCAGACCAGTTATTAAACGGGCAATGCAACGCGCCATCGTTCATGGCGAGCCATTTGATGTGGAATTGGAAATAATGACCGCCAAAGGCAACCTTCGCTGGGTTCATGCAATTGGAAAAATAGATCAAGAACACGGCAAGGTCTTTGGAACTTTCCAGGATATCACCGAGCGCAAGAATGCGGAAGAGGCGATGAAACAAAGCGAAGAAAAATACCGTCTTCTGGCAGATCACATGAAAGACCAAGTGTGGCTCATGGATCTAAACTTAAAAGTGACCTATATCAGCCCGTCTGTGGAGAAGTTATTTGGATACACTTTGGAAGAACTCAGAGATATTTCTTTGAATAAACTTCTCTCGCCAACATCTTTAAAGATAGCCGGAGATTTCTATTCAACAGAACTGTCCAAGGCGCTGGCAACTACTTCAAACCATTCCTTAAAGCGTTTACTGGAACTGGAATTCATCTGTAAAAACGGCCAGATTTTATGGATTGAAAGCACGTTCAGCTTCATCCGGGACGATAATGGAAAACCTTTGGCCATCCTGGGCGAAGGCAGAGAAATCACCAAGCGCAAACAAATAGAGGATTATTTACAAAAAAGTGAAGAGAACTTCCGTCATTCCCTTGATGATTCCCCGCTGGGCGTACGCATATCAACAACAGAAGGCGAGACAATTTATGCCAACAGGGCGGTTCTGGACATATATAAATATAACAGCATTGAAGAGCTGAACCAAACACCCACTAAGGAGCGCTATACGCCGGAGAGTTATGCTCAGTTTATGACAAGAAAGGAAAAAAGATTGCGGGGTGAGTTTGGCCCATCTGAATATGAAATAAGCATCGTGAGGAAAAATGGCGAAATACGCCATCTCCATGTTTTCCGCAAGGAAATCTTTTGGAACGGTAAAAAACAGTCCCAGGTCATCTACCAGGATATCACCTTGCGCAAGCAGGCCGAAGAGAAACTCACTGAGATATTGGGAAATTTACGGAAATCTATTAGAACAACGATTCAGGTATTGGGCACGGCATCGGAAGCAAGAGACCCTTACACGGCCGGTCACCAGAAGAGAGTTGCCGATCTAGCCCGCACCATTGCCACTGAGATGGGTCTTCCTCATGATTCAATTGAAGGAATCCGCATGGCCGGAGCCATTCATGATATTGGAAAGATTTCTATACCCTCGGAAATCCTGTGTAAACCGACAAAGCTGACAGACCTTGAGTTTTCTCTTGTCAAAGCTCACACCCAGTATAGTTACGAAATCATGAAAGACGTTGAATCTCCCTGGCCATTAGCCGATATCGTCCACCAGCACCATGAGCGGATAAACGGCTCCGGATATCCGCAGGGATTAAAGGGTGAAAATATTCTCATTGAAGCCCGTATTCTTGCCGTTGCCGATGTGGTTGAGGCCATGGTATCCTACCGTCCCTACAGACCTTCTTTGGGAATTGAAATTGCGCTCACAGAGATTGAAAAAAACGCCGGGATTCTCTATGATCGCAAGGTAGTGGATACGTGCTTAAAGTTGTTCCGGGAGAAAGGATTCAGCCTCGCATGAAAGGACATTTATGATTCACTCAGCACTATTAGTCACGTTAGGTGTTGCGATAACAGCGTTTATGTCCTTCTGGTCTTTGGTTTTTTCAATTTTCCCCAATGCCGACAACAAAATTCATACGGTAGCCAATCTCTGGGCTAAGAGTTTACTTTTACTATGCAATACAAAGGTGAAAGTAATCGGCAAAGAAAATCTTCTGTACGGAAAACCGCAAATTCTCATGGCCAACCACCAAAGCGATTTCGATATTTTAATTGCCCTGGCATACATCCCTGTGCAATTCCGGTGGATTGCCAAAAAAGAATTATTTAATATTCCTATATTTGGAGCGGCAATGAGAAGTGCCGGTTATATTGAAATTGACCGGAACAATCGAGAGGAAGCACTGCAAAGCATTGATGAAGCCGCCCTGCGCATCCGGAGGGGAAAATCAATTATGACCTTTCCGGAAGGCACAAGAAGCCGCAAGGGAGAAATCAAATCGTTTAAACAGGGAGCTTTTTATCTAGCCATTAAATCAGGCGTACCCATTGTGCCTGTTTCCATTATCGGCAGCGACCAGATCATGCCTAAAAGATCAGTGAAAATACAATCCGGCCAAATAAAACTGGTCATCGGAGAACCAATAGAAGTAACAAGTTTTGATATTGAAAAGCGTCATGAGTTGATTGAAAAGGTTAGAAATACAATCATTAAAAATTATGATGATTGGAAGGAACCGGAAAATTTAAATATTAAAGATCTGGAAAGTGAGGCTATTTGAACCTTTCTACCGCTATAATTTTGGGAATAGTTCAAGGATTGACCGAACTCTTTCCTGTCAGCAGTTCCGCTCATCTGGTTATCCTTCAAAGTTTTTTACCGGATTTTCATCAACCGGGAGTGGCGTTTGACGCCATACTGCATCTGGGCACTTTGTTTGCTGTCGCTTTTTATTTCCGCGTTGATATCTGGAATATGCTCAAGGCTCTTCTGCCTCAACAAGGTACAGCTATCTCCGGCAATACAGATATTACCACTTTAAGAAAGCTCATCATCTTTTTAATTATCGGCACAATCCCCGCCGCCTTTTTCGGTCTCTTATTTAAAGACTACATCCATAGCATTTTCGAATCCGCTCAAGCGGCGGCATTTTTTTTAATTATTACGGGATTCCTGCTATTTTTTTCCGACAAAGTAAAAGATGCCCGGCGTGATGAAAAAGATATGAACCTTACCGACAGCATTTTAATCGGGCTCGCCCAGGCTGTAGCCCTTTTGCCGGGCATTTCCCGCTCCGGAGCTACGATAACCGCCGGTATTTTCCGCAAACTGAACCGGACCGCGGCGGCACGCTTTTCTTTTCTACTTTCCCTGCCAGCCGTGTGCGGCGCTGTAATTCTGGAATCCCGTTACTTCAAGCAAATTCCGTCTTCGGAAATATGGTTATACCTTGTCGGTCTTATCTGCGCCGCATTAGCGGGGCTTATATCCCTTAAACTCTTCTTTCTGGTTATCCGCGAAGCGCGCTTGAAATTCTTTGCTTACTATTGCTGGATTTTCGGATTGTTTACTTTGCTTGTTGTCAATAAATAGAAACTCTATTTACTTCTGACATATAAGAAAATGCGCCCAATACCATTTCTAAATCAAAGATGTATCGAGCATTGGAACAAGAATGCAAGGCTGAAGGTGCAAAGGCCGGGGAAAGGTAAGAGACCTATTATTTCGTAAAAGAGCCGGAGCGGGAATCCAGTAATAAAATTAATCAACATATTTGACAAATAACTTTTTTCTTGAATTAATCAACAAATTATTCGATACTTTTAAAAAGCCTCCTTGATCAAGATTGCCGTACAATTTTTCTAATTATATCAGTGGTTTCATTTAAGAAAGTAGTTATCATTAGAGGGATAGGATCATGGAAAAATTTGCAAATTATGTTCTACGGGAAAAAATACACGAAACCAGAAATTCAATTATTTACCGTGGACATAAAGAAAATGAATCACAGCCATTTATTATTAAACTGCTGAAAACCATGTATCCAACCCCTTCGGAAATCGCGCGATTCAAACAGGAATATAATCTTGTAAAAAAGCTCGATATTGAAAACATAATCAAAATATTCGATCTGGTTGAGTATAATGACAAATATGCCATCATAGAAGAGGATTTTGGCGGCGTATCGCTGAAAGAGATGTTAAAAACAAAAGGTCTCGGATTAAAATCATTTTTACAGATTTCATCAAAAGTATCCGAAACACTTGGATTAATTCATAAGCATAATATCATTCATCTGGATATTAAGCCTGATAATATTTTGATCAATCCGGAACTAAACGAGGTCAAGATAGCTGACTTCGGAATTTCCGCGGCATTAACGCATGCGAATGATGAGCTATATAATCCTGACGTCATTGAGGGAACACTATCATATATGTCCCCTGAGCAAACCGGCAGGATGAATCGAGGCGTGGATTACCGCACAGACATGTACTCCCTTGGCGTAACCTTTTACGAAATGCTGACCGGCGAGGTTCCGTTTAAATCGAAGGATCCGATGGAATTAATCCATTCGCATATTGCGCGCCAGCCTTCTGCTCCAAGTAACCTTAATCATTCCATTCCGCTGGTATTATCCGCTATTATCCTAAAGCTTTTATCAAAAAATCCTGAGGAGAGATATCAGAATTGCCTGGGTTTAATGGCTGATATCAATGAATGTTTGAATCAGTTTAATCAAAAAGGCGGTATTGATGAATTTTCAATAGCAACGAAGGATATTTCCATACGATTTAATATTCCACGGAGTCTTGTCGACCGCGAAAATGAGAGAAATATATTGATGAACTCCTTTGAGAAGGCAAGCAGCGGTTCAAGCGAAATGATGCTTATAACCGGTCAACCAGGAATCGGAAAATCAGCCCTTGTTAATGAAATTTACAAGCCGATAGCGGCCAAGAATGGATATTTCATTTTCGGTAAATACGACCAGTTCAGAAAATATGTTCCCTACAGCGCTATTATTCAGTCCTTTCAGGGGCTCATTAAACAGATAATCGCCGAGAACGAAGAGAAAATACAATCGTGGAAAGATAAACTCCTTTCAGCTCTCGGACCCAATGGAAAAGTCATCGCCGATGTCATACCGGAACTGGAACTTATTATACCCGGACAGCCAGACGTGCCCTTACTTGGTCCGGAAGAATCACAAAACAGATTCAACATGGTGTTTCAGAACTTCGTAAATGTTTTTACAACTCAAGACCATCCTGTAGCGATTTTTCTGGATGATCTACAGTGGGCTGATCAGGCAAGCTTAAAACTTTTGGAAAACATCATGACCAGCTATGAAACAAAATATCTTTTTCTCATAGGAGCATACAGGGATAATGAA